>Ga0206128_1000518_pt1 | contig 43507 bp, 31 predicted proteins | sample Helgoland_Spring_7_FD_148601 | JGI IMG/M metagenome (GOLD analysis project Ga0206128, IMG submission 148601) | Pelagic subsurface seawater microbial communities from Kabeltonne, Helgoland, North Sea - Helgoland_Spring_Bloom_20160426_1 | ecosystem: Environmental > Aquatic > Marine > Epipelagic ... | reverse complement strand
AAAAATCTTTTTTAGATGGTGTTGGAAACTCTGTAGGATATGGTGTCATTTTAATCATCGTTGGTTTCTTTAGAGAACTGTTAGGAGCAGGAACATTATTAGGATACCCTGTATTAGGAAATCCGATTCCAGGAGAATTATCAGGCTTATATGCTTATGGTTACGAGAATAACGGATTTATGTTATTGTCACCAATGGCATTAATTGTAGTGGGAATTATCATTTGGATTCAACGCAGTAGAAATACCGCATTAATAGAAGAAAATTAAACGCGAAGCGTTTTTAACATATAGCACATGGAACATATAGAATTATTTTTCAAATCGATCTTTATAGACAACATGGTATTTGCAACCTTCCTAGGAATGTGTTCTTATCTTGCTGTTTCTAAAAAAGTAGCGACTGCAGTTGGTTTAGGAGCTGCTGTTATCTTTGTATTGGCAGTAACGGTACCGTTAAACTGGTTGTTAGATCAGTATATCCTTCAAGAGGGCGCATTGAGTTGGTTAGGCGAAGAATATGCAGCATACGATTTAAGCTTTTTATCCTTTATCATGTTTATTGCAACCATTGCAACCATGGTTCAGTTGGTAGAAATTATTGTCGAAAAATTCTCTCCTTCATTATACAATTCTTTAGGTATTTTCTTACCTTTAATTGCGGTGAACTGTGCTATTTTAGGAGGAAGTTTATTCATGCAATCTCGCGAAATTCCTTCTTTAGGACTAGCCCTTACCTATGGTATAGGATCAGGTATTGGATGGTTTTTAGCCATTTTAGCCATTGCTGCAATTCGTGAAAAAATTAGATATTCAAGTGTGCCACCTGCATTGAGAGGTTTAGGAATAACCTTTATCATTACAGGTTTAATGGCCATTGGTTTTATGAGTTTTGGTGGAATGTTAACAGGAGGAGACGAAGAACAAAAAGAAACTCCAAAAGTGGAAGCTACCATTGAAAACATAAAAGAAGAAAAACAAGACGCTAAAGAAATTATAGCCGATAATACAAAAACAAACAACCAGTAATATGATATTAGCAGCAGGTACTACAGGAACTGTATTAGCAACAGTAGCAGCTTTTTTAGCTATTGTATTGTTATTAGTCACCTTATTATTATTTGTAAAACAAAAATTATCTCCATCGGGTCCAGTGACCATCACAATCAACGGAGAAAAGAAAATTGAAGTTGGTTCTGGGAGTACTCTTTTAACCACTTTAGGAGATCAAAAAATATTTTTACCCTCAGCTTGTGGTGGTGGTGGTTCGTGTGTGCAATGCGAATGTCATGTGATAGATGGAGGAGGAGAAGCATTGCCAACAGAAACACCTCATTTTACAAAGAAAGAATTAAAGTCAGGAATACGTTTGGCATGTCAAGTAAAGGTTAAACAAGACATGAATATTACCATTCCAGAGGAAGTATTTGGAATCAAAAAATGGGATGCAACGGTGGTAAGAAATTACAATGTAGCCTCTTTCATTAAAGAGTTTGTAGTAGAAATTCCTCAAGATATGGGTTATAAAGCAGGGGGTTATATTCAAATTGAAATTCCACCATGTGAAGTTAAGTTTGCCGATATGGACATTACTGCACACCCTGAAGAGCACGATACTCCAGATAAATTTAAAGCTGAATGGGACAAATTTAAGTTGAGACCTTTAGTAATGAAAAATAGTGAAGTTATCGAAAGAGCATATTCAATGGCTTCATACCCAGCAGAGGGAAGAGAGATCATGTTAAATGTTCGTATTGCTACCCCTCCTTTTGATAGAGCAAAAGGTGGATGGATGGATGTAAATCCTGGAGTTGCTTCTTCGTATATCTTTGGTTTAAAGAAAGGAGACAAATGTGTCATCTCAGGACCTTATGGTGAATTCTTCATCAACGAGTCTGAAGCAGAGATGCTATATGTAGGTGGTGGAGCAGGAATGGCACCAATGCGTTCTCATTTATACCACTTATTCAGAACTTTAAAAACAGGTAGAAAAGTAACCTATTGGTATGGAGGTCGTTCAAAAGCAGAATTATTTTATATAGAACACTTTAGAGCGTTGGAAAAAGATTTTCCAAATTTCAAATTTTATATTGCATTATCCGATCCTTTAGAGGTAGATAATTGGAAAGTTAAAAAAGATATCAATGATACAGAGGGTGACGGTTTTGTCGGTTTCATTCACAACAGTGTTATTGAAAACTACCTAAACCATCATGAATCACCTGAAGATTTAGAATTGTATTTCTGTGGGCCACCATTAATGAATAATGCGGTTCAGAAAATGGGTGAAGACTACGGTATTGCAGACGAAAACATTCGTTTTGATGATTTTGGAGGCTAGTCGCATAGCGACTATAACTAAATTGTCATATTAAACTTACCTATGCTGAACTTGTTTCAGAATCTCATTAAGTATTAAAAAAACCGACCCCATAGGTGTCGGTTTTTTTAATACATGAAATTTTGTAGTTTCGTATAAAAAATTAATTGCAATGAACTTGATCTTCTATCTTCTTGTCTTTACAACCTTTCTGTTAGCAAGTGGTTCTCTGTTGTATTATTTTCAAGACAAATTTATTTTTATCAATGGAAAAAAAATAGATAAAAATAAACCCTATAAGTTTACACAAACATTTAAGGAGGTTTTTATTAAAACTCCTGATAATAATCAGATCAATGCACTTCATTTTAAACGATCAAATCCCAGAGGAATTGTGTTATTTTGTCATGGAAACTATGGCAATTTATTTAAATGGGGACATCGGGTTTCTTATTTATTAGCATACAATTATGAAGTACTCGTTTTTGACTACAGAAGCTACGGAAAGAGTACCGGACATTTTAACGAAGAGAAAATGTACACAGATGTTCAAACAGTTTATAATTTCATAAATAAGGAGTATAAAGAAGAAAATATTGTAATATATGGGTATTCATTGGGAGGTACTTTTGCGACGAGAGTAGCTTCTCTAAATAACCCCAAAGAATTGGTATTAGAGGCCCCTTTTTACAATTTAAAAAAAGCAGTTCGCTACTATTCAAGAATTGCACCCACTTTTTTATTGAAGTATGCGTTTAGAACGGATAAAGATATTGTTAAGGTAACCGCCCCAATTACACTATTTCATGGAAACCAAGATCGTACTACTTCCTGTAAGCAATCTAAAGACCTACTAAAACTAAATACTTCCAATAAAAATGAATACATTGAGATAGATACCGCAACGCACCATAACGTGAGAGATTTTCTTATTTATAAAGATAAATTGAAAGAAATTTTAGCGCGCTAATGTCTTTATAAATCGTATTTTTGAAATTGACAAAGAGTAGCTTCATGAAGCATTTAGAAGATTTTTTAAAGAAAAAGAATTACTTAAAAATCAAATTAACCAAAATTGCGTCCAATCACCTAGAATTGAAAGCAAGAATTAATGGGGTAGAAGGATCTTTTATCCTAGATACAGGAGCTTCCAATTCGGCCGTAGGATTAGATGAAATAGAATACTTTAATTTAGATACTGAGGAAAGTGAGACAAAAGCAGCTGGAGCAGGTGCAATTGATATGGAAACAAAAAAATCTGAAAACAATTCTTTAAAAATTGGAAAATGGAAAACGAATAAATGCCATTTGGTATTGTTTAATTTGTGTCATGTAAATTCAGCTTTAGTTCAACACAATGCAAACGAAGTTCATGGAATTATAGGAGCCGATATTCTAGAAAAAGGAAAGGCAATCATCGATTACAATAAGAATGCTTTATATTTAAAAAAGAAAAAAAATAATTTAAAATAAAAAAGGATGAGTTTACAGAAAGAGGTAATGGATCAAATGAAAGCCGCTATGAAAGCAAAAGATACGGTTGCTTTACAGGCTTTAAGAGCTGTGAAATCTGCTTTTTTATTAGCAAAAACAGCTACTGGTTCTCAAGAAGAAATAACTTCAGAGCAAGAAGTTAACATCATTCAAAAGCAGGTAAAACAACGCAAGGATAGCGCTGCTATTTTCATAGAGCAAGGAAGAGAAGATTTAGCAGCACCAGAATTAGCTGAGGTAGCGATTTTAGAACAATTTTTACCGGAAGCACTGTCTGAAGAGGACATTGAAAAAGTTGTGCTAGAGACAATAGCCAAGCTAGGTGCAGCTGGAATGAAGGATATGGGTAAAGTAATGGGAATGGTCTCAAAACAATTGGCTGGTCAAGCAGACGGTAAAACCATTTCAGGAATTGTTAAAAAAAATTTAGCATAAAAAACTAAAAGGCCTCGTGGCGCAACTGAATAGCGCACTGGATTTCGGCTCCAGCGGTTGTAGGTTTGAATCCTACCGGGGTCACGAATAAATAGAAACTCTCCAAAAATACAAAGCTTGCTTTTGTATTTTTGGAGAGTTTCTATTTTCAAAGCGGAGCTTTGTTAGGAAGGGCGCAGCCAATCCTATGTCGTGTATTTTTGGAGAGTTTCTATTTTCAAAGCGGAGCTTTGTTAGGATGGGCGCAGCCAATCCTATTTGGTGGATTTTCAAAGCGGAGCTTTGTTAGGATGGGCACAGCCAATCCTACCGGGGTCACAATTTATCTCCAAGAATCATAAATTATTTTTGGGGATATTTTTTTATAGCTGAGATTTCCTTCGATAAAATCGGCTATTTGATTTAGTTTTTGGTGGAGTTTTACATATTTGAATAAAGGATATAGATTAAGATAATTTTATTATTTTTTAAAATTATCTTTCATAAAGTCTCTTGGTGATTTTCCATATTGTTTTTTAAAAGCTTTAGTGAAATAATTATGAGAATTAAACCCTACGGCAAAACCAACTTCATTTATGCGATAATCACCAGACTTCATTAAAACTATAGCGTGTTTCAATCGTATATTTCTGATGAATTCTGTAGCTGATTGATTGGTAAGTGATTTTAGTTTTCTATGAAGATGTGTTCTACTAAGGTTTAAGCTTTTAGCAAAATCTTCTACTGTAAAATCATAATTTGAAATATTATTCTCAACAGTGTCTATTGCATTTTCTATCAACTTCTTATCTATGTTCAAAATGTTTACTTCTTCATCCCATTCTTCTTGTTTGGAAGCAAATAAGGAACGTAGTGTTTTTCTTGAATTCAAGAGGTTATCAATTTGAGAAATCAAAAACTCCTCATTGAAGGGCTTAGAGACATATGCATCCGCTCCAGATTGCATTCCTGAAATTTTATCTTGTACCGTACTCAAAGCCGTAAGTAAAATAACTGGGATATGGCTTATTCTAATATCCTGCTTTATTCTTTTACATAATTCAATACCATCCATTTCGGGCATAATTATGTCAGAAATAATCAAATCGGGATGAAGTGATATGATTAAATTAAGGGCTTCTTTACCATTCTTGGATTTTACTACTCTAAAATGATTAGATAGAGATTCTACCAAGAACTCCAATAAATCAGGGTTATCTTCTGCAATTAATATAAGAGCCTCTTGATTGTCAATGGTTTTATCATTTTTTACCTCAGGAGCATTGTAGTTATTAGTTTCAGAGTCGCAATCAAAAGATTTTAAACCTAGCATTGTACTGGGATATTCATTAAAAGTGTTGGGTTGATGGATTGGCAAATAAATATAGAATGTTGTCCCAACTCCTTTCAGACTCCTTACAATCAATTGACCATTATGAATATTGATATAGTTAGTTGTTAAGGACAATCCAATTCCAGTACCATTTACACTATTTTGATTGTTGTCCTTTATTTGGTAAAAGCGCTCAAATAATTTTGGTAAATTTTCTGATGAAATTCCAAAACCAGAATCTGAAATGCTAATTTCTACAAAGTCACTATGCAATTCTTTACCAATAGAATAATTAAACCAACTGTCTTCTATTTCCGTTTTTATATTTCTCTTAATTTTTAAAGTTATACTGCCTTGGTCGAGAGTGTTTTTAAAGGCATTAGATAAAATATTCACCAATACCTTATCTATTTTGTCAGCATCAAAGTCCATTTTAAGGCTTGTAAATTCGGTAATGAAATTATAATTGAATCTTCGCTGGCTAGCAAGTTCTTCAAAACAATCAAATACATTTTTACAAAATGAAATAACATCGGTATTGATTGGGCTTAATTTTAATTTTCCTTGATCAATTCTTCTAAAATCTAAGAATTGATTGATGAGCCTTAATAAACGATCTGTATTGTTTTTTATGAGCGCTAGTTGCTTACGGGACAAGTCAGTGTTTTTAGGATTTCCTTTTAATAATCGGTTTACTGGTCCATTTATAAGGGTTAATGGCGTTCTAAATTCATGTGAAATATCCGTAAAAAACTGAAGCTTCATTTGATGTAATTTCTCTTCAGCTCCACTACGAATTTGGATCAGTTTTAATTTCAGTTTTAATTTTTGTCTATAAATAGTTTGTTTTCTAAAGAAGTAAAGGGCTGTTATAACAATCAAAACATAAAACAAATAGGCATACCAAGTTAGCCAGAAAGGTGGTGTAATTTGAATTGAAATTCTTGTTGGTGTTTCATTCCAAACCTCATTATTATTAGAAGCCTTAACTTCGAATATATAGTTACCTGTTGGGATATTTATAAATGAGGCTTGTTCCAAATAGTCAGTTGTAATCCAGTTATCCTCAAAATTCTTTAATCTGTATTTGTAGTTGTTTTTTTCTGGGTGGATATAATTGTTGGTTATGAACTGAAACCTAAAAGAATTTTGTTTATAATTCAATTTTAATGAATGGGTATTACTTATGCTTTCTTTAAGGATACTATTTTTATTAGCTGGAACAACCTTTTTGTTATGAATGAACAATTCAGTAATGGTAGTAATTGGCGGGGTTAGGTTGGGAATAATCTTATTTGGCTGAAATCTAATCAAGCCATTGGAGCCTCCAAAATAAAGCTCATCATTATTAGATTTTAGTGCTGCGGTTGGATAAAAATTATTATTCTTTATGCCCCTATTACTATCAAAATGTTCAATAGTATTTGATAGAACATTGAATTTATAAAGTCCATTGTCAGTAGCTATCCATAAATTTTGTTTTTGATCCTGAAGTATTGAAAATATTTCATTGCCATAGCCATCATTTTCCAAAGTAAAGTTTTCAATATCAAGTGAAATAGGGTTAAATCTACTGATGCCCTCACCATTACTACCTAACCATAATAAACCCTTTTCATCTTCATGGATATGATTAATAAAATTGTGTGAAATACTATTGGGATTATTCTTAATGTTATTATAACGAATAAATTTGGAGGTCCCTTTTCTTAGTAAATTAAGACCATTTTCAGTAGCAAACCATGTATTATTGTTTGTATCCTCGATGATATGGTTGACATTATTATTGGATATGGAGTTATGATCTATTGGGTTATGTGTGAAATTAGTAAAAGTCTTAGATTGGAAATTATAAAAATAGACCCCCAAAGGAAAATTACTAACCCATATTCCTTCATGGGTTGCTAGTATATTTAAGGCCTGAAGCCCTTCCTCAAAGGGTAATTCTAATCGCTCATATGTGTTTTGTCTTGCTTTTTTAAACAGTAAACCGTTTTTGTAGGTTCCTACCCACAAAGTACCGAATCTATCATAAGTTATTGATTTAATTTTCTTAATAGTTTCTCCCTTATAAATTACAGGATAGCTAGTGAAATCATTTGTTTCTGGGTTGTAACGGTTCAAATCATCAACATCAGTCCCGACTAATATTTCTGATGAATTAGGTATTTGCGCAAAACAACTTATAATATTGCTACTTAATGATTCTTTAGAACTAGATTGGGTGTGATGTTGGAATGAGTTGTTGTATTCACTATGAAAACTGACACCTCCAAGCCATGTGCCAATCCAAATGTTAGCATTGGAATCTTTATATAAAGACCAAATAGAGTTATGAGGTAGGTTCGGATGTTTTTGTTGTTCTATTAAAAGTTTTAGCTCATTGTTATTAATTACAGCAACTCCTTTATCAGTTGCTACCCAAATATTATTATCATTTTTAATTAAACTTCTTATTTGATATCCAGTAAAGGCAACTATTTTGGCTTGGTCTGGGTCAAAGTAATTTGCTACCGAACCATCTGATAGATTAAGTGAAAGTAGACCTTTCGTACCATACCCTACCCACATAACATTGTTGTCAATTAGTACGGAGCTAATTCCATCTCTAAAGCTTTTTTTGAAAAACCTAAATCGATCAGAGCTTTTGGTTTTAAAATATATGTCACCATCTTCATAAAACACCCAGACGGTTTGGTCAGGTCCAATGGTTAAGTAGTTAACGATGTCAATTTTATGGTTTACATTTTGGTAGATGACACTTTTTGTTTCGGGATTATATATCCCAAAACCCTTTTCATCAGAAAGCCAATAGGAGTTGTTCTCATCTTGAAAAAATGAAATAATATCTTGACCAATTTTTTCATTAAACTGATTTCTAATTTCATGTCTTTTAAAATTGTTACTCCGGGTGTTATAAGAACATAGTCCATTTTCAGTAGCTACCCATAAAATTCCATTGTGGTCATTAAAAAGAGTATTGATTCTATTAGTAGATATAGTTGAGGAATCTTTTTCCAAATAGCTATACTTCTTAATTCTTACGGTGTTATAGGAAAACAGACCGTTATTGGTGCCAAACCACATAACTCCTTTACTATCTTCAATTATGGATGTCACTTGAGAATAAGCTATCCCTCCATCAGGGGTTACTTTCGACAATGAAACATGAAGATCATTTTGACAAAATATCCAAATTGGGATTAACAAGAAAAGAATACTATAAAGTCGATATTTCATAATACTAAACTACTAAATATATGGTTCAGCGAATAAAGATTTATGGAATAATGATAGCACTAATGTTACATCTAAGCAACATAGTTGCTAATATGGAACAATGTTACTTAAACCTGGAACAATAATCAAAATAATTTCTAGAACTAACCGCTAATTTTGCAATTATATAACCAATTGATAATTAAATAATATGAATCCAAAATTACAATTTAAAAAGGTATTTATTGCAATCATCACGTTAGTAGTATCTACTTGTATGTTTGCACAAATCAATGTGGAAAATTTTGACTACCCAGAATCTACACTGCTAATTGACCAGAGTATTGGTTTTACTGTACAAGGAAGTGATTCTCCTTCAATTTCTGTTTTAAGCCCAGGTTTAGAATATACTGGATTGGCTGTTTCGGGTGTTGGGAACGCTGCTCACATTAATATCTCTGAAGATGGCGATACGGATCCACTTACCTATGGCCCAGAAAGAATAGCCAAAAAACCCTTCTTCTCCTCTTCGGTAAGTTCAGGGACGGTGTATTTGTCATTTTTGGGGAATATTACAACCACAATCGGCGGAGACTATAATAATTTCTTTATTGCTGTAAGCGATTTCAATTCACAAAGGTTACGTGGAAGAGTAATGGCAAAAGAAGATAGTTCTGGGAATCTAATGTTTGGTTTTACTAAGGGCTACAGTACAGATATTAATTGGACAACAGACTTGTACAATTATAATGAAACTTATCTATTTGTGGTAAAATATGAATTTGTGGCAGGAGACAATAACGATGTAGCCAGTTTGTTTATTTTTGAACAAGGGGGGGATGGTGTGCCAATTACAGAGCCTTCAACTCCTACTCTTACCCCAAAAGATGGCAGCGGTAGCGATCTCACAAATATAAAAATACTTCATTTACGTCAACGAAAAGTAGAGGCTATTGTTGATGGACTCTCCTTAGGTATGAGCTGGAGCGATGTTATTTCAGAAACTCTAAATTTAGATTCTTTTGTCGCAAATCAACGCACTGTTAAGATATTTCAATCTGAGGATGGTAATTTCTTAAAGGTAGAGGTTTTAGGTGCTCATCTAGATGGAGATCACATGGTTAGCATCTTTAACTTAAATGGACAATTGTTACTAAAACAAAACACAAATAATCAAAATAGATTCACATTAGATACCAAAAACCAACTCCAAAATGGTGCCTATGTTTTGGGTATAAATGGTCCAAGTGGTAACTATCTTAAAAAGTTCATGTTTGTTAATTAATTTAAATCAGTGAGCCTGAAAAGTTATTGCATATCAATGTAGTTTCTTTTCGGGTCACCGTTTAATTATATACGATAATAAAGGACTCGAAATAATTTTAATTTTAAAATATCTAATCAAATAAATCAAATATTTATGAGCAACAAACTGATACTATTTAGACTAGTATTCTTAGTTTTTATTTTACTGACTTCCATTAGCCATGGTCAAGATAAAAATATTGAAGGTATAGTTAGTGATAATTCTGGAGTCCCATTACCAGGTGTAACAGTCATTCTAAAAGGAACCAATTTCGGTACAAGTACCGATTTTGACGGAAATTTTAATTTGACCGTTAATACAGGTGAAATTATAGTTTTTTCATATGTGGGCTTTAAAACTAAAGAAGTAAAAATAGGGAATTCTAATACCTATAATATTATTTTGGAAGAAGAAAGTACGGCTTTAGACGAAATTGTCGTAGTTGGATACGGAACTCGGAAAAAGAGCGATATTATTAGCTCTGTTACCACAGTGAAATCAGAAGACCTAAACAGGGTACCTTCTTCAGATATTGGAGATATGCTAAAAGGACAAGCTGCTGGAGTATTTATAACACCGGGAGATTCTGGTCCAGGTAGTTCATCCAATATTCTTATTCGCGGTCAAAGTTCTATTAACGGAGGTAACAATCCTATTGTAATTGTTGACGGTGTTCCAGTAGGTAGCATCAACGATGTAAATTCAAATGATATCGCTTCTATGGAAATATTAAAAGATGCAGCTGCACAAGCCATATACGGAGCTCGGGCATCAAACGGTGTCATCCTTATTTCTACCAAACGTGCAAAAGAAGGAAAAGCATCGATAAGCTATAATGGGTATTTTGGAATGCAGTATATTAATCGAAATTTCGATGTTTATACTCCTGATGAATATGCTATGCTCAAAAGAGAAGCATTTAGAACGGTAAATGGTGGATTATATTTACCAGATCAAGATGTTTTTACGGCAATAGAATTAGAATCTTTACAAAATGGAAATTCCATTGATTGGTTTGATGAAGTACTTAAAGTAGCACCAATAGAAAATCATAATTTTAATTTTTCGACAGGTTCTGAAAAGACAAAAGTATACACAGGTTTTAATTTTCAAAAACAGGATGGTGTTATTCCAGGAACAGATTTTCAAAGATTAATTATTCGTCTTAATGTAGATCAAAAGCTTAATTCGTGGTTAAGTTTAGGCCTTAATACTAATTGGAATATTTCCAAGAAAAACGATCCGGGAACAGGCAATACATTGGAAAGACTAGTTAAAGCTAGTCCTCTAGGTGTTATATATGATGAGAATGGCGACCTAGCATTAAATCCATCAGGGTTCCAAGAAAGCATTAACCCACTTCTCGATTTAGATTCAACTGAAAATCTAGAGAATAATAGAAATGATATCATGAATGTGTTTTTTGATGTCAAACCTTTCAAAGGGTTCAATTATAGGTTAAATGTCAGCAGACGTTCATGGAATCAAAGGGCAGAAGAATATTCAACAAGCAAATCGAATGTTGGGTTTCAAAATGGTGGACTTGGACAGGGTAAAATTACTTTTCAACAATCTTCGGAATGGCAGTTAGAAAACATTTTTAATTATGATTTTGAAAAGAATAATCATAATCTGGATCTTACTTTTGTACAAAGTATCAATGAAAGAAGAAATGACTATTTTAGAAATAAAGCATCAAATCTACAGAACGATATAGTAGGTATTTACGGATTGAGTTCCGCTGAGTTTAATGAACCACTAATAAGTGCTTCAGAACGATCATTACTTTCTTTTGTAGGAAGAGCACAATATGGTTTTAATGGGAAGTATTATTTAACTGCCTCTTTTCGTGTAGATGGTTCCTCTGTATTCGGAACCAATAACAAGTGGGGGTATTTCCCTGCCGTTGCAATGGGGTGGAACGTTCATAAAGAGGACTTCATGGAGGATGTAAATGTTCTAAATAACTTAAAATTGCGTTTTAGTTATGGTAGTGTTGGTAATGAGGGTATTAGTCCATATGGAAGTTTAAGTACGGCAGAGCAGCGGGATTATATTTTCAACGATATTAAAAGTTCAGGGTATATTCCTGGAAATTCATTGCCAAACCCAAATTTAAAATGGGAGACCTCAACAACTTTTAACGCAGCAATAGATTTTGGATTATGGAAGAACCGTGTATCAGGTACTTTTGAATATTATAATACGCGAACCAAAGACCTTTTAGTTAATAAAACCTTAAATGCCGCATTAGGATATACTAGGATATTAAGTAATGTTGGCGAAATTGAAAATAAAGGATATGAGCTTGCAATAAACGGATATATTGTTGATAATAAGGATTTTAAAATAAATGCAGGAGTTAATTTTTCTTCAAACAAGAATAAAATAATTTCATTGTTTGGTTTAGATGAAGATGCAGATGGTATTGAAGATGATGATGTCGCCAATCAATGGTTTATAGGCTATCCAATTGATGTAGATTACAATTATAAGTATGCTGGAATTTTTCAATCTCAGGAAGAAATAGATAACTCTCATCAACCTTATGCTGAAATTGGAAGTATTAGATTAGTGGATGTAGATCCTAATGATGGGGACTTGAATCCGGATGACCGTGTAATTACTAAAAAAGATCCAGATTGGTATGGAACATTTAGTTTAGATGTTACTTATAAAGACTTTGATTTCTCTGCTCAAGCAACTGCAGTTCAGGGTCGTAAAAGAAATAATCCGTACTACTATAGTTACAATCAGGGCGGTGATTTAAGAGGGCTTTTTAATGGTATAAAACAAAATTATTGGACACCGGAAAATACAACGGGTAATTGGCCTAGACCAAATGGTGGAGACAGTCCTGATTTTTTAAATACTCTAGGGTTACAAGATGCCTCATTTTTCAGAATTTCGCTACTTACGTTGGGTTATACACTTCCTGAAAGTTTAATGAATAAATTAAATATGGGCAGTGTAAGGCTTTATTCTACAGCTCGTAATCCTGTTACTATAACTGACTATAAGTCCTATAGTCCGGATCAAAACCCAAATGCCTATCCAGAGCAGGTCTCAGTAGTATTTGGTTTACAGATTACATTTTAAATATGAATTTAAATAACTTAATAAAAATGAAAAGAATTAATTATTTAATTGGATTGGCTATAACTGCGATGTTGTTTTGCACATCCTGTAATGACTTCTTACAAGAAGAACCAATAGATGAAATTTCAACAGATTATATTTATTCATCTTTTGATGGTATCGATGTTGGCGTTACGGCATTATATAACAGGCTACGTCAAAACAATGCTACCGCACGAAGTGGAGATGGTTTCAAAGCTAATGCTTTTACCTTAGTAGGAACAGATTTAGGGCAAATGAGAACATTTTTTACACCATATGACCCCGCTAAACATAACGCAACTTTAGGTTTTGCTAATCAGAAATGGGTAAGTTCTTATCAAATTATAGATAGAGCAAATGCTATTATTACAGCAGCACCAAACTTAGAACAGAATGATAGATTAGAAAAATTAGTCGCACAGGCTAGGCTGATAAGAGGAGAAACTTATTTTGATTTACTTCGTATGTATAGCAATATTTTGTTGGATACCATTCCTACGACTGCTGATAACTATCAAGATATAGTTGAGTACGTTCCGGCAAATCAAGAGGATGTTTATGAGCTTATTGATAGTGATTTTGATTATGCTATTGAAAACTTAAACTACACAGAAGATTTTGGAAGATACAATCAAGCAGTAGCACGTCATTTAAAAGGAAAAAGTGCCATGTGGCAAGGTAACTGGAGCGAAGCAGTTTCTCAGTTTGATGCCATTATAGACGATGGTACTTATCGTCTTATTGAGTTGGATAAAGTTTTTGGACAAGATTTGAATCATGCAGAAGCCATGGCTGTATACCCTAGAGATCAAACGCTGGGTGATTCTGATGATCTTGCAGGAGGTGATGATATTTGGTATAGTTCTTTTTTTAACAATCGTTATTATGAGCTTAATTCAAATGAAATGATACCTAGTGTTGAATTAGGTGGTAACTCTTTAGGATGGGCCTTTCCTAACGATTATTTACAATCACTTTATGATCAAGATAATGATATTAGATATACGACCTATTATTATCCAACAGTATTAATCTCCAATAACCCTAACCATCCAAATTTTGGCAATGAAGTTATCGGATACGAAGATAACTTTAGACGCTATCATTGGAGTTTGAAAAAATACCATGATGATGAGAAGCCGATTGGCTCAAACGGTAACTGGAAGGATTATCTCTATTATCGTTTTGCAGAAACATTAATGTTGGGAGCTGAAGCACATTGGAGAGCAGATAATGAAAATCCAAATAGTCCAAAAGCCTTAGAGTATATTAATAAGATTCGAGAAAGAGCTTTTGGTAATACAGATCATAACTTCACTGAGTTTACTTTAGAAACTTATCTTGAAGAATCAGCTAGAGAGTTAGCATTTGAAAAAAATCGATGGTATTTATTAAAAAGATTAGGTTTATTAGTAGAACGCCAAAATTTATATTATAGACACGGCTCTAATACAAGGAATAACAGACCGTTACCAATGGCACCTCATATGGTTAATTGGCCAATACCACAGGCTCAGCGCGATATAATGGGGCCGTCTTTCCCTCAAAATGAAGGGTATGATGAGTAGTTTAATACGTGATAATAACTTTTAAAATTAATAATTTATGATTTCCATAAAAAATACAATGAGAAATGTGTTTAGCATTTTTTTAATAGTGATGTTCATATCCTGTGAAGATGATATGACGGACAACAAACTAGAAGGTTATGAAGATATCCCAACGAATCTAAACCTAACTTACTCTTTGGATAATGAAAGTAGTGGTTATACAGTAAATTTTCAAGCTACGGCTGAAGGTCAGGTCTTTTTTCTCTTAAAAAAGAATTTGGATGATGACAACCCAGAAAGTTTTACTGAAAATAACTTTTCTGTTACCTATGATCAATTTGGAACCTATAATGCAGTACTAATTGCCCAAGGCATCAGAAAGGCGGCTAGTTTCGAGTTGGTAGTTGAAATTCCTGAAAAAGAACCAGCTGATTTCTTGACAACTGTTGAGCCATCCAGCGATGGAACAGGAATAGTTAACTTCAGTATGTCGGCTACAAATGCAACCAGCTATAAAATTGAGATATTTGAACAAGATGGAGTAACACTAACTCATGAGGAAACAACAACTAGTAACTCTTACACTTATATTTTTACCAATGATTTATTAGAACCTGTAACATTAAACCGCGTTGTTAAATTTACAGCCATCAATGGAACTGGGAGTCTAGAAAATACCGAGTCTTTTAGTGTAGATGTAGATGCAGGAGTCGCACCTCCCGAAAACTGGAGACTTTTCGATGATATGGACGGAGCCCAATGTGGTGGAATTTTATGGGATGCTCAAGGAGATTCTTCAGGGACATTGGCCTTGGCAGATTTACCCTCAAGTGTACAAAATGGAAATAGTTCCGCAACATTAAGATATTATTATAAACCAAGTGGAAGTCAATATGGTATCTTAAAGTATAGGGAAAAAGATGATGGAACTGAATTTGATTTTTCATTACAAAGTAAATTTAGAGTCAAAGTTTATTTACCTTCTACTGTAGAAGCTCCTGATGGAACAATTATTGACAATACAGACAACGCAGGGAAACGAATAGTTCGTCTTTATCTTGAAGATAGATATAGAACTGATGGTACGTCATATAGTGACTCATATAAGCGTAATGTGTGGATTGAAAAGGAAATATCTGCATTTGATAAATGGGTAACTCTTGAATTTGATTTTAGCAATCAAGACGATTATATATACCATGGTGCAGCTTATGGCTCTTACAAATATTACATCCCGGATGGATCTACAGAGAAAAACCCGGATAGGATGTATTTAAGAACCTATATAAATGGAGAAGCAGCATCGTCTACATTATTTTACTTTGATGATTTTGAATTGATAGGTATAGACGGCAACTCTTTAAATTTTGTATGCCCATAATTAAGCTCTTAGATTATTTTTCGAAAGAGTTTTATAGATTGTAGGAAACTCTTTAATATGAATTTAAATAAAAAAAAATACTCTTATGAAAACTTTTTTCAAACTAAAGGTTTTATTGAGTTTTACCCTTATCTCAACAATTTTTATTACAGGGTGCTCTGGGGATAATGACGATAACATTACTCCAATTGGGAATAGTGACGCTTATTATATAGACTCCATTAATGGAAATGATGATAATGATGGTAGCACTCCTGAAACGGCATGGAAAAGCTTTATCCATCTTAATCAAATAACTTTAAATCCTGGAAACTCTGTTAATCTTAAAAAAGGCAGTGTATGGAATGAAACTTTTAGATTTAGAGGTAGTGGCGATGAATCTAATCCTATTATAATAACAAGTTATGGAAAAGGTAATAAACCTAAATTTGCTCCTAAGGGCAAATCTTATGCTTTTTTAATTAGAAACCAAGAATATATAGAAGTTTCTGATTTGGAAATCACCAATTTAGGAGATACTCCAGCTGAAAACAGAAAAGGCATTTATGTGGAAGCAAAAGATTTTGGAGTGGTTCATCATTTATATTTTAGAAATATTGAAATACATGATGTTAATGGCGTACATGGCGGTTTAGTTGGTGGGAATTTTCAAAATAACAAATCTAGTGGAGGAATTGTTAGCGTCATTCTTGGGAATGCTGTGGAAACTTATTTTGACGATTTTCTTATTGAAAACTGCCACATTCACCATGTATCTCAAACAGGGATATACAATACCTCTTCATGGGAAGATAGAGAATGGCCAAGAAGTGGTGGTGTTTATGTAAATCTTTCATGGGTTCCAAGTAGAAATATGATATATCGTAACAATACTATTGAGCATATAGCTGGAAATGGCCTCATTCTTAAAAATGCTCATGCTCCTTTGGTTGAATACAATACCTTTGATTATTGTGGGGAGTTTACCTCAGGAAATGCAGCTTTTTGCTTTAATACAGATTATGCTTTATTCCAATACAATGAAGTCTCAAATACCATTACCAATATAGGAGATGTAGATTCAGGTGGATTGGATAGCGATTTCAAAACACGCTGGACTACATTTCAATATAATTATTGCCATAACAATGGAGAAGGTGGAATTTTAATTACTGGAGGACCAGCCAGATGGCCTACAGCTTTCAATTATGAAACGATTATCCGCTATAATTTACTGGCCAACAATGGAGATCATGCTATAAAGACCTCAGGGAATGTGATGAGTTTAAAGGTTTATAATAATCATATTTACTCAGATATAGATGAATCGATCGAGGTAATTCAACATAAAAGCTGGGATGGTTATTCAAGAAGTGCAGAATATTTTAACAATATTTTTTTTAGTAATGGAACCAATGGCTCTATAAGATTAGAAAGTAGTGCAGGAAATTCCATTCATGATAATATGTTTTCTGGAATATCTATGAATTCATCAGTAAGTACTACTGCAAATTTATGGAATGTTGCACCGATTTATAGTGTTGGATTTAACCCTCAACTAAATAGTGTAGAAAATTTCCGCCTGTCCACAAATTCACCTGGTATTGATGTTGGTGATAATAACCAACATGATGCCTTAAATGGTGAGGGTGAGGTTATTACAATCAAGGATATGTTTGGAAATGATGTGCCTCTTGGAGGTGGAGTCGATATAGGGATGGAAGAACAAGAGTGAGGTCTAATTACCATTCAAAAGCGTCTGTCATTGCATTTTTCAATTCAACATTATCAAATTAATTTTTTTTAAAAATAATCACAATAATGAATAAAAGAGCTATCTCTTTTTTAATAGCGATTTTTATCGCCTTAACAGTATCATCCCAATCCGAAAGAGTTAGTTTAATTAATAACAATTGGGGTTTTCATCTGGGAGATATTGATTTTGATAAGTATCAATCTCCATCGAAAGTGATACTATCAGAGGGTATAGAATGGGAAACCATCAACATTCCACATACTTGGAATAATAAGGATGCTATAGATGAAATCCCAGGCTATTACAGAGGAGTAGGGTGGTATAAAAAAACCATCGATCTTACAGCTGAAAAGTGCGACAAAAACGTAAAAACTCGAATATACTTCGAAGGAGTTAATCAAGTTACGGATGTTTATGTTAATGGAAATTGGGTTGGTCAACATAAAGGGGGGTACACTAGGTTTAATTTTGATATTACTGAGTTTCTAAATTTTGGAGAGTCTAATATATTGGCAATAAAGGTCGATAATAGTCATAATGAAGCGATTCCACCGTTATCTGCTGATTTTACTTTTTTTGGAGGTATTTACAGAGATGTTTACCTCATCAAACAAAATGCGATCCATTTTTTAATGGATGACTATGGTTCTTCAGGTATATATATATCCACTCCTAAAGTATCCAAAGAAGAAGGTCATGTAAGTATCAACTGTCTGATAAATAATAGCGAATATCAAAACAGAAACCTAACCTTGGTAAATCGTATTGAAGACAATCAAGGTTTAGTTATATCAGAAAAAAATAAAAAAATAAAAATCAGAAAGCACGATAAGCATTTTTCAATTAATGAAGCTTTTGTTATTGATAATCCACAGCTATGGTCCCCAGATACCCCGTATTTATATCAGGTAATAACGCAAATACAGGACTCAAAAACTGGAGTTGTGTTGGATGAGTCCATTGAACCACTAGGCTTAAGATGGTTTCATTTTGACCCAGAAGAAGGGTTTTTCTTAAATGGCGAGTATCTAAAACTCATAGGGACAAACCGCCATCAGGATTATTTTGAAAAAGGAAACGCTCTTACGAATGAAATGCATGTTAGCGATGTACAACTGTTAAAAGAAATGGGTGGCAACTTCTTGAGAATATCCCATTATCCCCAAGATCCTGTAGTCCTTGAAACCTGTGATCGATTAGGTATTTTGACCTCTATAGAAATACCTATTATTAATGCCATAACCGAATCCGAAGAGTTTATAGAAAATAGCCTTCACATGGCAGAAGAAATGGTGAAGCAAAATTTCAATCACCCCTCTTTAATTATCTGGGCCTACATGAACGAGGTGCTTTTACGCCCACCTTTTGATGAAAAAACTGAGAAAGAGTCTTATGCGTTATATACCAATAATATTGCAAAACTAGCGTCTAAGATAGAAGATAAAATAAGAATATTAGATCCTAGCAGATATACCATGATTGTAAATCATGGCGCTATAGATCTTTATATCAATGCAGGACTTTCAGATATCTCGATGCTTCTAGGATGGAATCTATACCAGGGATGGTACGGGGGTGTTTTTGAGAATTTTGATAAAGACCTTGATAAAATTCATCGTCTTTTTCCAAGCAAGCCCATAATCATTTCAGAATATGGAGCAGATGTACATCATAGGTTACACAGTTTTAGCCCCGAAAGGTTTGACTATACGGTTGAGTACGGCAATAAATATCATGAGTATTATCTAAAGGCTATTATGGCTCGCTCTTTTATAGTTGGAGCTAACATTTGGAATTTGAATGATTTCTATTCAGAAACAAGAGGCTATGCTATACCAAATACAAATTTAAAGGGAATAACTACTCTAAACAGGGAAAAAAAAGACACTTGGTGGTTGTATAAAACCAAACTTTCCAAGGAACCCATTATAAAATTCGGTCAGAATGAATGGAAAATTAGAGGTGGTGTATCTGAGACTGGAAAAGACTATTGTTTACAACCTGTAACTGTATATAGCAATAGTGATTCCGTACAATTAATTCATGATAATGTTGTCTACAATGCCGAGGTGATTGATTATATCGCCAGTTTTTCTATCCCCTTTACAAATGGTCTAAACAAACTTAAAGCAACAAGCACTTTTCAGACTAAAACTTATACCGATGTTTTGAATATTGATTTTAGGTTGGCACCGAATCAATTTTCAGAGTTTAGAGATGATTTTGATGAGTTAAATGTACTTTTAGGGACTAAACGAATTTATGAAGACCGTGTTAACAGTATGATATGGATACCTGAACAAGAATATGTTCAAGGAAGTTGGGGGTATATAGGAGGAAAACCCTACAGAGCAAAAACTAAATTTGGTAGTTTACCAAGTTCTGATCTGAATATCAAAGGTTCGCAAGATGATCCAATATACCAAACACAACGCGTTGGCATTAATGGCTTTAAGCTGGATGTTCCAAATGGCAAGTACTCTATTACATTACATTGGACAGAATTGGAGTCAAATATAAAACATGAGAAATTGGCTTATAATTTAGGAAATGACAGAGTATATGAAGGTTCCTCTAGTCGAATTTTTAATGTGATTTTGAACGGAGAATACATCGAGAAAAATTTAAATATTTCAGAGAAATATGGAGTTGAAAAGGCAGTTTCAGGCAAATACCAAATAAGTGTTATCGATGGAGAAGGAATCAAAATTAATTTTGAATCTGTCGAAGGTTTACCCATATTAAACGCTTTTCAAATAAGAAAAATTCAATAATCTAAAATATAAAAACTTACTTTATTTATACATCCATGAAGAAATACTCAATAACGTTTTTTATTGCTTTTAGCTCGATGTTTTTAGTGATTAGTTGTAATAAAAACGAAAGAGAAAAAAGTACTAACACAATAAGAAGACTGAATCCTAAAATTGAAAAAAAAGTAGATTCCGTTTTAAGTCTGATGCGTATAAATGAAAAAATAGGTCAGCTAGTTCAATATAGCGGAAAATGGAACGTAACTGGGCCTACCTCATCAAAAAAAGATCAGTACAAATTAGAAAAAATAAAAAAAGGGGAAGTCGGCTCTATGCTTAATGTTACGTCTGTAAAAACAGTTCGAAATATTCAAGAAATAAACATGAAACATTCGAGGTTAAAAATCCCCCTAATTTTCGCTTTTGATGTTATCCATGGTTATAAAACTATTTTTCCTATTCCATTAGGAGAAAGTGCAAGTTGGGATTTAGATATTATAGAACAGTCTGCCTCGATTGCTGCGAGAGAAAGTGCTGCTTCTGGGTTAAATTGGACATTTGCCCCAATGATAGATGTTTCTAGAGATGCTAGGTGGGGTAGAATTATGGAAAGTGCTGGAGAAGATGTTTACCTAAATAGTGTAATAGGAGTAGCTCGAATCAAAGGTTTTCAAGGGGATGACTTGTCAGACGATTTAACCATTGCAGCTTGTGCCAAACATTTTGCTGGATATGGATTTGCCGAAGCAGGAAGAGAATACAATACAGTAACCATTGGAGAAAATGAATTGTATAATACCATTTTACCTCCCTTTAAAGCTGCTGCACAAGCAGGGGTAGCAACTTTTATGAACTCATTCAATGATATTGATGGTATTCCATCTACAGGACATAAACATTTACAACGAGATGTTTTGAAAGGCACATGGAAGTGGAATGGACTTATAGTTTCAGATTGGGCCTCTATTGGAGAAATGAAGGCTCATGGTTTTGCAAGAGATAAAAAACATGCTGCAGAAATTGCATTAAATGCGGGTTGCGATATGGATATGGAATCTTATGCTTACGAAAGCAGTTTATATACTTTATTGGATGAAGATAAAGTTGATATTGAACAAATAGATGATGCCGTAAGACGTGTTCTCCGCTTAAAATTTCAATTAGGATTGTTTGATAATCCATATAAATATTGCGACGAAGAGAGAGAAAAAAAAGAGGTTTATACCAAAGAAAACTTAAGTATTGCCAGAGATGTTGCTAAAAGATCGATTGTTTTGCTTAAAAATGAAAATAAACTTCTACCTCTTTCAAAAAACATAAAACGAATAGCAGTAATTGGTCCTATGGCCAATGATAAAGATACACCACTAGGGAATTGGAGAGCTAAGGGAGAGTACAATTCTGCAGTTTCTTTGCTAGAAGGAGTAAAAAGCATGGTAGGAATAAATACTGAAGTCCTTTATGCAAAAGGTGTAGATTTAATTATACCTAACATTAAACCGGGTGAAAACCAGTACAAGTTACCCTTAAAGTTTAATACTACTGATAATTCTAAAATTGCTAGAGCTGTAGAAGTAGCAAAAAAATCTGACGTAGTTTTATTAGCAATTGGTGAAAACGCATATCAAACAGGAGAAGGAAGGAGTCAGACCAACATTGGACTTTTAGGATTACAAAACAAATTGCTAGAAGCTGTATACAAGGTAAATAAAAATGTAGTTGTGGTTTTAATGAACGGCAGGCCTTTAGACTTAACTAAAGTATCAGATACTGCTCCTAGTATTTTAGAATGTTGGCATTTAGGGTCTCAGTCTGGAAATGCAATTGCAGATGTAATTTTTGGTGATTATAACCCCTCAGGAAAATTGCCAGTGTCATTTCCACATCATGTAGGTCAAGAACCGCTTTATTATAGCCAAAAAAATACTGGTCGCCCATCGAGTACTAAAAATGTTTTTTACTCAGGTTATAGAGATGCGCCAAAGACAGCTTTATATCCATTTGGATTTGGTTTAAGTTACACAACCTTTAGTTATGACAACCTACAATTAGACAAAAAAGAAACCACAGTTAATCAAAATATAAACGTTTCTGTCAATGTCAAGAATACAGGTGACACAACAGGAGAAGAAGTGGTTCAGCTTTATATTAGAGACCTTGTAGGAAGTCTTGTAAGACCCATAAAAGAATTAAAAGGATTCGAAAAGGTGAAATTGAAACCTGGTGAATCTAAAACAATAACTTTTACGCTTAATGCTAAAACATTACAGTTTTATACAGCCCATAAAAAATGGGAAGTAGAGCCAGGAGAGTTTAATGTTTGGGTAGGAGGTGACTCTAATACTTCTCTCATGAAAAGCTTTAGTGTCATTGAATGATAGATTCAATTTTAAAATTAAAAAAAATAGAATGAGTAAAGTAGTTGTAGTAACAGGAGCTGGTGGGGTACTTTGTAGTACCTTGGCGAAAGCCCTTGCGAAAGAAGGGCATAAGATTGCAGTATTAGACTTGAGAATTGATGCCGCAAATAAAGTGGCAGAAGAAATCAATAGTGAAGGAGGAACAGCAATCGCTGTAGCTGCTAATGTATTAGAAAAAGCATCTCTTGATGCAGCAAAACTTGCAGTAAATAACACCTTAGGAGCTTGTGATATTTTGGTCAATGGTGCTGGAGGAAATCACCCCTTAGGAACAACTTCCAATCCACATTTGTTAGAAAAAGATTTGTTAAACAATTCAGAAGGATTCAAAACCTTCTTTGATTTAGACCCTAAAGGAATTGAGTTTGTGTTTAACTTAAATTTTATTGGAACCCTTTTGCCAACCCAAGTTTTTGCTAAAGATATGGTTGGAAGAGATGGCTGTAGCGTATTAAACATTTCTTCTATGAATGCTTATACGCCACTTACTAAAATTCCAGCATATAGCGGAGCCAAAGCAGCAATATCAAACTTTACTCAATGGTTAGCAGTGCACTTTTCAAAAGTAGGAATCCGTGTTAACGCATTAGCCCCAGGGTTTTTCCTGACCAATCAAAATAGAACCTTGCTTACTAACGAAGACGGAAGTTTAACTCAAAGAGGACAACAGATTATAGATCAGACACCCATGGGAAGGTATGGAAAGCCAGAAGATTTGGTAAGTAGCACTTTATACTTGTGTAATGATTCTTCATCTTTTGTAACGGGAATCGTAATTCCTATTGATGGAGGTTTCTCTGCGTATAGTGGTATTTAATTTATAAATAATTGAATAAATATGGAACAAACTTGGAGATGGTACGGACCCAATGACCCCGTTTCATTATTAGATATAAAGCAGGCTGGAGCAACAGGTGTTGTTTCTGCATTGCACCACATTCCTAACGGTGAGGTATGGACTGTGGAAGAAATTCAAAAACGAAAAAAAACCATTGAGTTAGCAGGTTTAACATGGAGTGTGGTAGAGAGTATTCCAGTACATGAAACTATTAAAACTCGCTCAGGAAATTTTCAAGCTTACATTGAAAACTATAAAACAAGTATTGAAAATCTAGCCTCATGTGGAATCAATATTGTGTGCTATAATTTTATGCCTGTTTTAGATTGGACTCGTACAGATTTGGGGTTTCAAGTTCAGGACGGATCCAAAGCGCTTCGTTTTGATGTAATTGCCTTTGCTGCTTTTGAATTATTCCTGTTGAAAAGACCTGGTGCAGAAACAACTTATACCAGCGATCAAATTGCACTGGCCAAGGAATATGTAAAATCACTTTCAGAAGAAAGTAAAAAAGACCTTGTAAAAAATATTATTGCAGGTCTACCTGGAGCAGAAGAAGGTTATACCCTAGAACAGTTTCAAGGTATTTTAGACACTTATAAAGACATAGAAGCAGATACTTTAAGAGAAAACCTCGTTTCCTTTTTAAAAGAAATCATACCGGTAGCATCAAAAAATGAAGTGTTAATGTGTATACACCCGGATGACCCTCCATATCCCATTCTTGGATTACCGAGAGTGGTGAGTACAGAGGCTGACTATGCTTACTTATTTGATAATGTTCCTGATATTTCTAATGGGATTACCTACTGTACAGGCTCTTTAGGTGTAAGAGCTGATAATGACTTGATACAAATTTTAAAACGATTTGCAGACCGTGTTCACTTTTTGCACTTAAGAAGCACAAAGCGGGATGAACAAGGTAATTTTTATGAAGCCAATCACCTTGAAGGTGATGTAGATATGTATGCTGTAATAAAGGAAGTATTGACGGAACAAAAAAGACGTTTAGAAACAGGTAGAAAAGATACGAAAATCCCCATGCGTCCGGATCATGGCCACCAAATGTTAGATGATTTGCATAAAAAAACCAATCCGGGATATTCAGGGATTGGAAGGTTAAGAGGTTTAGCAGAGCTTAGAGGTTTGGAATTAGGAATTAAAACCAGTTTGAACTTATGAGCCAAATAAATTCAAAAAACTTTATAACAGACAATTTTCTCTTAAACTCCCAGGAGGCAGAAGTGCTGTATCATGAATATGCAAAAGATTTGCCTATCATAGATTATCACAATCATTTGTCGGCTCAACAAATTGCAGAAAACAAACCAGTAAATAACATAACCAATGCTTGGTTGAGTGAAGATCATTATAAATGGCGGGGAATGCGTGCCAATGGAGTTGAAGAAAACTTTATTTCCGGAGATGCTTCTAAAGAAAAAAAGTTTATGAAATGGGCAGAAACAGTTCCTAACACCTTAAGAAATCCATTATTTCACTGGACACAGTTAGAGTTGAAGCGTTATTTTAATATTGATGAAATATTACAACCCAATAATGCTTTGGAGATTTATTCAAAAACGAATAGGGTTTTAGAAACAAAGACACCTGCCCAATTGTTAGAGCAGATGAAGGTTGAAGTAATCTGCACAACAGATGATCCCACAGATGACTTAAGATATCATAAACAAATAGCAAAGGCTAGATTTTTCACAAAAGTTTACCCCACCTTCAGACCGGATAACTTGTTTTTTATTGGAGAACAAAAATTTGATACCTATTTAGGAAAACTTGAAGATTGTGTCAATTTCTCTATCAGTAATTATTCAAATCTTTTAAAAGCCATTGATAACAGAATAGATTTCTTCCATGAAAATGGCTGTAAACTATCAGATTACGGAATTAGTGGTGTTTTTTCTTTCGTGGATTTTAATGACGATGAAATACAATCGGTTTTTGATAAAAACCTAAGGGGAGTAAAACTGACAGAACTTGAAATACAACAATACAGGTCAAGTCTTTTAATGCATTTAAGCAAAAAGTATCACGAAAAAGGTTGGGTGCAACAATTTCATTTAGGAGTCATAAGAAACAATAATGATCGATTAAATGAACTTGTTGGTGCTGATGCTGGCTGTGACTCTATAGCAGATTATCCAATTATTGAATCATTGTCGAAGTTTTTAAATGCTTTGGATCGTACAGATCAATTGGCAAAAACCATTACCTACAATTTAAATCCAGCACAGAACGAAGTTTTTGCAACCATGATGGGAAATTTTAATACCGGAGGTGTTTCCGGTAAAATGCAATGGGGCGCTGCTTGGTGGTTTTTAGACCAAAAAGACGGTATTGAAAAACAACTCAATGTACTTTCAAATATGGGATTACTAAGTAAGTTTATAGGAATGCTCACAGACAGTAGAAGCTTTTTGTCTTTTCCAAGGCACGAATACTTTAGAAGAATATTGTGTGATTTGATGGCAGAAGACATTAGAAAAGGGTTGGTCCCCAATGACATTTCTTTTATTGGGAAAATGATCGAAAACATCTGTTATAACAATGCCGTCAATTATTTTCAATTTAATAATTACAAATAAATTTTCATGAACAAGAAGCAAGAAATAGGTAACTATCGCTATAGAATATTAGGACTTTTGATGTTTGCAACAACTATCAACTATTTTGATCGAAGTCTTATAGGTGTGATGGCGCCAACATTAGAAAAAATGTTTGAATGGACCAATAGTGATTATGCTAATATTATGATTTCTTTTAAAGTAGCCTATGCAATTGGACTTTTGACAATGGGTGGTATTATAGATCGCATAGGGACTAAAAAAGGATATACATTATCCATTGTAATCTGGAGTGTTTTTGGAATGTTACATGCATTGGTGCGTCCTGGGTTTAGTGTGATTGGGTTTGCTGCTGCACGATTTGGATTAGGAATTGGAGAGGCTGGAAGTTTTCCAGCTGCAATAAAAACTACTGCTGAATGGTTTCCAAAAAAAGATCGTGCTTTTGCAACAGGCCTTTTTAATGCTGCAACAAGTATTGGGGCTATTGCTGCTCCATTCGTAATTGGATGGATTGTTCACGAAAACGGTAAAAACTGGCAAATTCCATTTTTAATTACTGGAGTCTTAAGTACAATTTGGGTTGTTTTATGGCTTAGAACCTATAAAAAACCTGAAGTTCATCCAAATGTAACTAAAGAGGAGCTAGCGTATATTCAAGAAGATTTAGAAGTGGAAAATGAAGAAAAACTCCCATGGAAAAGTGTTCTTAACAAACGTCAGACTTGGGCTTTTTCTATAGCGAAAATTACAGATGCAGTATGGTGGTTTTATCTTTTTTGGGGAGCTAAATTCTTAGCAGACTCCTTTGGGGTGAACATTAAAAACATTGCCTTACCCTTTTTTATTATTTATATTTTGGCAGATGTTGGAAGTGTTTGGGGGGGGTATCTCTCAGGCGCTTTCATACGAAAAGGATGGACCGTCAATAAGGCCAGGAAAAGAACATTATTGATTTGTGCATTAATTATACTGCCGGTTAGTTTTGTGGCCTTTACAGAAAGTAAATGGGTAGCTGTTTTCCTTATAGGTCTTGCTGCGGCAGGTCATCAGGCTTGGTCTGCTAATGTATTTACATTAGTTTCTGACGTATTCCCTAAAAAGGCAATAGCCTCTGTAGTTGGTATAGGTGGTATGGTTGGCATGATAGCTGGTATTCTTGCAGACTTGGTATTGGGGTCGGTTTTAGATTCAGCGGGTAATAGTGGCTACTTCTGGGCATTTCTTATAGCCGGATCATCATATATCATAGTCTTAGGTATAGTGCATGCATTAATGCCGAAAATGATTCCTTTAGATGAGAATTTAAAACCTGTAAACAATTAAATATAATTTAAGTTGTTAATTAAATACTATTAAACAAATGGAAAAAGTAGTCACATTTGGTGAAATCATGTTGCGCTTAGCGCCCCCTGGATATTTGCGTTTCTCTCAAACCAATTCTTTCGATGTCATCTATGGTGGTGGCGAGTCCAACGTAGCGGTATCGCTTGCCAACTATGGCGTTCCTGTACGTTATGTCACGCGTGTTCCTAGAAACGATATTGGAGAATGTGCGCTTATGGAAATGCGAAAGCGTGGTGTTGAAACTGATTTTATGCTTCGTGGAGGAGACCGTTTGGGGATTTATTTTCTAGAGACAGGTGCTGTAAGTCGGGGCAGTAAAGTGGTATATGACAGAGCTCATTCGGCCATGTCTGAGATTGAGCCCGGAATGGTGGATTGGGACAAAGCCTTTGAGGGCGTGGAATGGTTCCATTGGACAGGGATTACGCCGGCCATTTCACAATCTGCAGCAGATGCTTGTCTTGAAGCAGTGAAGATCGCTAGTGAAAAAGGAATTACGATTTCTACGGACTTGAACTACCGTGCCAAGCTTTGGAAGTATTGCGACGATGCGCACCGTGAAAAAATCATGACAGAGCTTACCTCCTTCTGCGACATTGTATTGGGTAATGAAGAAGATGCGGAGATGCACTTTGGCATAAAGCCCGAAGGCTTAACAGTACAAACGCAAGGTCATGATGTAAAAGCAGAAGCTTTTTTGTCTGTGTGCAAGCAAATGATGGAGAAGTTCCCAAAGGCTAAAAAAGTAATAACAACCCTTCGCGGTTCAATATCGGCATCACACAATACATGGGCTGGGGTGTTATATGATGGAAAGACCATGTATGACTCCACGCAGTATCAAATCACAGACATTGTAGACCGTGTAGGTGGTGGCGACTCGTTTATGGGTGGTCTTATTTATGGACTACTAAAATATCCAGACAACGACCAACATGCACTGGACTTTGCTGTGGCAGCATCATGCTTGAAGCACACCATAAAAGGCGATGCCAACCTTGTGACAGTTGCAGAAGTAGAAAAACTCATGGGTGGCGACGCATCAGGTCGTGTAGCCCGATAAAACAAAAGATATGGCACAGTTTACAAGAATAGAAGTAGCACAAACGATGAAAGAGAGCGGCATGGTGCCCCTTTTCTTCCACAGCGATGTATCAGTAGCTAAAAAGGTGCTCAAAGCCTGTTATGACGGCGGTGCACGCTTAATGGAGTTTACCAACCGTGGTGATTTTGCTCTTGAGGTATTTACAGCGCTTACCAAATATGCCGTGAAAGAACTCCCTGGGATGATTATGGGTGTAGGCTCGGTTACAGATGCAGCTGCTGCATCCGCTTATATGCTTAACGGCGCAAATTTTGTAGTAACGCCTGTATTCAGAGAAGACATTGCGATTGTTTGCAACCGCAGAAAAGTGCTTTGGTCTCCAGGATGTGGCTCACTAACGGAGATTGCAAAGGCTGAAGAAATGGGCGCAGAAATTGTAAAGTTATTTCCCGGTAGCACTTATGGACCTAGCTTTGTCAAAGGAGTGCTAGCACCCCAACCATGGACCAGTATCATGCCAACAGGTGGCGTATCACCAACTGAAGAAAACCTCAAAAGCTGGTTTGAAGCTGGTGTTACTTGCGTTGGGATGGGCTCAAAACTCATGGCTAAACATACCGATGGTTCTTTTGATTATAATAAAATTGAACAACAGACTAAAAAAACATTGCTACTTATATCTTCTTTTCGAAAATAATCGATTAGGGTTCATGTTTGGTTTTGTTTATTCAAATCATCTTCAAAAGAGTTCGATTTTACTCCCTTATCTTCTTAATAAATTGCAAATTTTGTTTTGAATAAAGGTCAATAGAGTCTATAAGCGAACCCTCAACCCATAAAGTTGTGGGTTAATTTTTAACCTAAAATGAGTTTCAAAAATTAAATTGAGTTCTGCCATAAAGTTCGAACTTTTATAAGTTTGGGTCACGAATAAATAGTACAATAAGAAAAAACGCCAAGCTTGCTTGAGCGTTTTTTTGTTTGTACTATTTTCAAAGCGGAGCTTTGTGGGATCAGCGCAGCTAATCCTTAATAGTAATGAGCGTTTTTTTGTTTGTACTATTTTCAAAGCGGCCCTTTGTGGGATCAGCGCAGCTACTCCTTTTTAATTCTAACTAGTTGAAAGATATAAGTTCCAAATCAGAGAGCTATCTTTAGTAACCTCGATTAGTTTTTCAATAGCTTACCGGAGTATGTATCTGTGCCAATATAGAGTTGCACAAAATACACCCCTGGTGAAAGAAAACCAACATAAGTTTGTGGCTCATCCTCAGTACTCAGAACAAGCTTCCCATGAATGTCGTATAGGCTTAACCTTCCTAACAGTTCAGTACCAAAAGTTATAAATTCACCAACGGGGTTTTGTAAATGAAGTTTTAAAACAGCTCGTTTTTGAGTAGTGCTTAAGGTACTTTCGCGTTGGTAACAGTTCTCATAATTGATAGCGCCTTGATGTATATCACGTATGTATTCAATGATGTAATCTGCAGTTGTTTCTTCATAAGTGAAGGAAGGCTCTGGGAAATAGTCTCCGAATACATTTGAAATATAGTCGTTCAAACTAAATTCAATAACATCAGTGTCTACTAATGCAACACCATCCTTGGTGAATTGTAAAACTTGGTTTTCGTCTTTATTAACTTCAAGAGTGGTTGAATAGGAGTACGAACTTTGATAATTATTTAAAAACGTTCTAAAATCAGCAATCGTCATTTCAAAAGTATCCAAGCTATTTCCGAAAGGATCAATAGAATAGATGTCAAAGGGTGTGATATCTCCCTCATCTAAATAAGTTCTGATGCCTCCCATGTTTTGAATCACAAAATCAGCGCCTGTTATGCTCTGTAGTGCATCGGTGTATAGGCAAGCTGTTTCACTTTTGGTATGGTCAATTTCAGATTCGCCAATAACGGTATAAAATTCAGGCTGATTATTGTAGTCATCAACTTTGGATTGTGTGGGTTGGTCAAAAGCCATTGAGGTGCTAGACAAATCAATAAGCTCAAAATTAAAATCAGTTATCGCCTTGTTGGTTACGGTAAGTGTGGTCTTAGATACTTTTTCAAGGTTTTTTCCAGACATTACCATGTATCCGTTTTCATAAGCTTCTCCATATTCCCCGTTGGTATGTCCTCCGATAACCAAATCCACAAAAGAATAAGTCTCTAAGATTTTACGATCCTTGTAAGAGCCATAGTGGGTCAGAGCCACCAAAAGGTCTGCGTCATTATCTGCTTTTAGATCTTCATAATTTGGGAAACTATCGAGCCCTTCAGTAAAGGTCAGTCCTTCAATTTTTTTTGGATGCGTTAAAGGCTGTAAGCCAGGGCTACCCGTCTCAACCACACCAACAAAAGCAATGGTAAACTCATCTTTTGTAATCAGTTCGAAGCCGTTAACATCTGCTAGTACGCCGCTAACATTACTTACGTTATCACATATAAAAGGAAATTCTGCTTGCTCGATACGTGCATTCAAAACGACCTGACCATAATCAAATTCGTGATTTCCGATCACAGAAACGTCTAACCCGCAGTCATTTAATAAATCGATCATAGGGAATCCTTTGTTTTCGTGATAGTCGACAATAGGGTTTCCAGAAAAAAGATCTCCTGCACTCACGAAAAATACTTTGCTATTCTGCGCACGATCGTTTTCAATCAACGTTTTTAGCCGAGGGAAATTGTTAATTTGTCCATGTGGATCGTTGATGGCATAAATAACCACGGTTTCTTGTGCCCCTAATGACGATAGTCCTAAAATTCCAATAAGTAAAAAAGTAAATAATCTCATCCTACGAAACTACGGAAAAATAAATTGCAAAAAAAAAGAAAAAACACTTACTATTTCTTTTAATAAAAATGAGAATTGAGCCAATAACCGCATTCACTTTTGGGGTTTGAAATCGGTTATTTAAACTGTCATAATCCTACTGGAGGGAGATCCTGAATTTTGAAGTTCTTGTCGTTGTTTTAAATCCCCTTTTAGCCCGTGTCTTTTCGAAATACATAGCCATCTTCAATAGATGACCGGAAGAGCTGTTTTTTTTAACAGTGACATTCTGATTCGAAACCAGCTCAATTGGGTGTGCATAAATACAGGATATATGGTGTAATGTACTAAAACCATTAAATAACTTAAACAATACTTAATAAATTTGCAGAAGATTATTGAACTAAAATATTTAAGACTATGAAAAAAGCACTTACCCTAGCACTAGCAACCTTACTACTAATAGCCTGTGACTCTGATGACAATTCCGACGGATCAACTATCAATATTTCCGAAAACGGATTGTTAGTTAAAAAAATAACTCAAAACTCCGATGATGGTGAATATGGATCGAGTTTAATTGAAGAATTTAGTTATGATGGTAATAAATTGGTAGAAAAAATTAAAACAATTGGATATTCTACAGGAACCAACAGTACAGAGTATGTCTATCGAACAGAGTATATCTATTCCTCTAATCTTATTTCAAAAATTAGACAATACTATGTTTATGATACTGAAGAAAGCTTATCCAATACAACTTTATACTTTTATGATTCAGACAATAGGGTGATTAGAGAAGAATATGAAGTAGCTAATGGAGGTTATTCAGACAACTCCACCTATTCCTACGGTTCAAACGGTACTATGACTTCTATTGATGATGATGATTGCACTCTTGAAATTGTATTTAATGGGGGCAACCCTACATCGTCATCTGAAGATTGTGGTGTTGAAGGGAAATTAATGACAATTTCCTATGACAATAAGCCTTCGGTTTTTTCTTCGGTAACTGGATTTAATTGGTTATTTGATGATTTTACAGAATCCGATTACGTAGGATTTTCTAATAATGTCACTAGAGTTACATACGTTTATGGAGCTGACGAAGGGACAAAAGTTATAAATTTTACATACGATTATAACGATGCCGGATACCCAAGAAATGTTATAGTAAAATCACCAGACTCAGACGACGATGAATCTACGATAGTTATTGAATACTATCAGTAATTCATCCTTTTGATTCGTCATTTAATAACAAAATTTATAAAGTGGTTTTGGGATATAACTTTTGCTGCCTTAATCGGATACAATTATAATTATAAGAATTAATTAAGAATAAACTTCTTAGAGTTTATAAGCTCGGATTCTAAAATAGAAAACCCTGCAAATTGCAGGGTTTCACACTAAAAAAAATACAACAAAACCTATTGGCGTTCAAAAGTTGAAATATACTCTCCATTATCAAACGAAAATTGAGAAAAATCGTTATTAAATTCTAAATAAATAACCTCTTCATTTGGTTCGTCTTCGTTAGGGTCGGATATCAAATAATTTCCGCCTTCCCCAACTTGTTTCCAGATTCCACCTTCAGTTGCTCCCGTATCATTCATGGTTACACTTCCGTCCGAATTCTCTCTGCATTCCCAAAAATGATCGTTGTAGGTGCCGTTAGCAAAAAACTCACTAACATTAGGATAACCTTCTTCAATACAAGCTCTAAAGTCTACATTTTCAACTAGATAATGATCTTCAATAATTAATTCCCAAGACCCTATTAAAGGTTCGTTGGGGTCAAAGGCAGTATCGTTTTTGTCTCCGTCGTCATCTCCGCATCCGATTAACATTAGTGGCATTAATAATAAAATTACTTTTTTCATTATTTTTATTTTGTATTTAAGTTGCAAATTTAAATGGATTCGCTGCTTTTTCCATTATTTTTTAGTACATTACACTATATATCCTGTATTTATAATGCTCTTATTACAACTATTTTTTTTGACCATTTTAAGTGGTTCTTTTCCAGAATTTTCCAAGGACTCTTTTTTTAGTTTCCACTCCAAAGACCTGTTTTATATCGTTGATTCGGATTCTGTTTATGTCACCAAAAACGGAAAATCTTATGAAAAATGGGCGCATCAGATGGATTGGCCTCATTTAAATTTTAATGCGATTAATCGCCTGAACGAAACAATTTTATTATCCAAAGGCGGGGGTGTTTTATATCGATTTAAAGACCGTTCTTTTGAACGTCTCGATAAATCTTTTGAACATCGAAACAAGTACAGATCGTTTGACTTTTCCTTTGAAAATAATATATTTTCTTATGGGGGTTATGGCTTGTTTAATGTCAACTCGAACCTTACTTCTTTTAATCCCGTAAATCAAGAATGGAGTGAGTTTTTTTTTCATCCAAATTCAAAATCCCCTTCGGCGAGACAACTCGTAATTGGTCAATTAAAGGATTCATCTTTATATGTAGCAGGGGGGTTAAATAAGCGGGTTAATGAGCAGCTCGAATTGAATTATAATTTTTTGGATGATGTTTGGAAATTAGATTTAAAGACTCATTTTTGGACCTATCTAGGAACCTTAAATTCATCTTTTTCTAAGACTATTTTTTCACACGCTACAGTAAAAGGCGCCTACAAAGGAGGGACCCTTATGGTTCTTAATGGGAAGGTGTTTTGGAGTGATATTACTAACAATGTTATCAAAGAGTTTACCAATGTGAATCCAATTATTTTAGAAAATATTGAGTTTTTTGAGTTCAATCCAACAACGAATCTTTTTATGTTTTCAAAATGGATGCATCATTCTCTGGCCTCTCGCTTTATTTTCATGACACCCTCAGAATTATTAGGGAGTTCTGTAATTGAATATCCGTTATATAATAACGAGACTCAATACGGATTCTACTTTGTTTTATTAATTTTAGTATTGGCAATTCTTCTTGTTGTTTATTTAAAAACAAATCCCAAAAGTAACTACAGCGTTATTTTAACAAATTCAAATAAAATAAAAAAAGAGTTAAGCGTTGAAGATTTTAGTATTTTGAAACAGTTATTAAAGGAATACCCAAAGGCTGTCGACTTTCCTTCAATTTTAAATTTCTTTGAGCCCAATTTATCTTATGAATCTCGCGTAAAAAAGCTAAGACTCTCCGTAACACGCATAGATGAAATTCTAATGATTTACACGAAGTCTAAGACCCCTGTTTTAAAGTTTAGGCAAAACAATAATGATCGACGGATCAAAGAAGTTTATTTAAACTAAAGATCACACTAATCATAGAGTCTTATTCGAATCTAACGCATTTGGGTTTTTATAACAGGACACATCTTCTTTTTTTGATTTTTTCATGTATTCAATGTTGATTTTCCAATAACGGATCAGCATAAAAAGCATCAAATTTTTATCAACAACACAAGGCTATGATAACGAAAATGCTTTTTCTTATCATAATTTGTTATATTTGTATAGATAATTAGATAATCTTTACATAATGAAGTTTGGAAAGTTAAAAAAATTACCTTTTAAACAAGATATAGAAACGAAAAAAGTCCTTAAAAAAGTGGCGACTTCACACAGGGCCCTTGCTGAATTAAAGGGAGTTGTTTCAAGTATCCCAAACGAAAGCATTCTAATCAATACGCTAGGACTTCAAGAAGCAAAAGATAGCTCTGCAATCGAAAATATAATTACAACGCAAGACGACATCTATAAGGCAGCATTAAGTTTTGATGGATATAAATCTCTAAATGCAAAGGAGGTTCAAAATTATATTTCTGCTTTAAAAAAAGGTTTTGCTCTAATTTCCAAAAACAAGATTTTAACTAATAATGATATTATTCAAATTCAATCAGAATTAGAAAAGAATAATGCTGGATTTAGAAAAGTTCTAGGAACTACTTTAAAAAACACAACAACTGGTGAAGTAGTATACACACCACCACAAGAGTACAGTACAATTATTCAATTGATGGATAATCTTGAGCAATTCATTAATGATCATAGAATCTCAGAAGTTGATCCATTAATAAAAATGGCAATTATTCATTATCAATTTGAAAGCATACACCCTTTTTATGATGGCAATGGGAGGACTGGAAGAATAATCAATGTGCTGTTCTTGGTAATGAATGATTTATTGGATCTACCCATTTTATATTTGAGTAGATATATAATCAAAAATAAAGGAAAATATTACCAATTATTACAAGAAGTTAGGGAGACTGACAACTGGGAAAACTGGATATTGTATATGCTTGATGCTGTTGAAGTAATTTCTAAAGAAACTATAATTTTAATTAGGAATATGAAAGCTTTGATTTTTGAATATAAAAATATATTACGAAATAATTATAAATTTTATAGCCAAGATCTGCTCAACAACTTATTCAAACACCCTTACACAAAAATTGAATTTGTTGAACAAGACTTAGGAGTTTCCCGAATTACTGCCGCAAAATATTTAAATCAACTCGCGAAAGACGGATTGCTAAGGAAAGAAAAGTTGGGAACGGGTAACTATTATGTAAATGAAAAATTAATTGAAATATTAAAAATATAACAACTAACAAACCGATGTCATTTACGGGGTATTGGTTTCAGTCTTTAGGAGGCTATTCTTCGCTCTAAATAGTTTTATGACTTCCGATTTATGGGTCCAAACATCTGCCCTAAAGTGTTTGTTTTTCGCAAACAACTTAACGCCTTCTAGGCCTGTGATGAGCCCTATATTGACATTCACAAGTCTTGTGTGAATTTTATTCACAAGTCCTTTTTTGTTTAAGTATTTATACATCTTTTTTAAAACAGTTGAACTCGTGTTTTTGGAGGTCTTTGAGAAGGGTTTAAAATTGAGAGCTCTCAAAGTATAAAAAAGTCGATGGTATTTAGAAGTCTTACTAGTAATAGACGGTTCATTCTGTTGCTCTAAAGCCAAACTATCATAACAAGCTTTAAGATTTATGGATTTAAACAAATAGCCAAAATCATTGATTTGATGGTTCAAAATAAGGATATCTAAATTTGTTTCAATAGTTGGAACACAAACGTCCTTGATGGTTCTTCGGTTTGCAAGAATTTCTTTAATATTTAAAATCTTTCGTCGCTCTGTTCTTAATAATTTTGAGTGAATTTCGACGGCGCCTAATCGGTCAGGATGAATCAATCTTGGCAGGTGGCGGTGATCCTTGTATTTACCAAAAAGGCTCTCATCTAGTGAGGTGTAGTTAGTTTCTTTTAATAAACGTCCTGCTTTGTGCAAATGCGTTGGTTCTACGAGAACATCGATATCACCTATCATACGTTCTCCAATATCATTGTACACCCCCGATGCTAATAACGCACAGCCTTTCACAAACACATGATGTATTTTATGGGTATTGAAAAGGTGACTTAGTTCCTTGACCTGATCGAGCAGACTTTGGTTTCGGTTTCGATTGATGTTTGTAATTTCACTCAAATAGGTGTTGAGGTCATTTGGAAGAACATCTATTAGATTTTTATGTTTTAAACGGCAATACGCACTCGTCATAACCTCCTGTTGACTACTTGATTTCACCAACCACTCCCAGTCCATTTTGGGATCACTTAATTGCGATCTCAATAGGGACTCGTTAGGCTCAAATGACAAGATGCTTGCAATGCTGATTTTAGATTTCTTCATTCACTAAGAGTCAAAAAGTTCTGCAAATACTTCTAAAGCTTCTGGAGTGTTGGAATACGTTAATTCATAAAAGGATAAACTCTCAATCCAGTCCATAAAATCGTTGGCATGTGTTTCTTCAGGGGAGATCCACGAATCTGGCACAAAAATTTCCATCGCTTCTGAAAAAGCGATTTCTTTAAGTGTTGTTTTTGATCCCTGTTGATAGTTGATACTCACCATTTTTCGACAGGGATAATTTTTTTGAGTCGGTGTGTTTTTAGATTGATAAGGAATCACAAATTTAACCGAACCCTTTTCTTCTCCCTTAAAAATTAGAGGTAATTCTTTAAAACCAGGAATTATTTTAGAAAGCGAATCAAAGGCACCCGATTTAATGGAAATCGCGCCAGGGTAGGCGTAGACGTGTTTGTTTTTTGCTAAAATCGGAGATAAATCATCCGCCACTAAATGGAGTCCAGATGCCATTGCATGTGCTGTAAAGGTGCTTTTCCCTTTTCCAGATTTACCAATAACTAATATGGCTTCCTTTCCGTTTGTGACGGTCGAAGCGTGGATGGTACCCAACCAATCTTTATCTGTTTTTCCATGAATGACACAAAGTAATTGCATGCAAAAATTCCCTTGTAGAACATGATAGTTTTTCGTCTCATACGAGTCAATCAAAGTGCTGTTTTTATAAAAGTATAATCTCTTATTTAAATAGAACACATCAAAAATAGTTTCATCTGTACCTCCCGGTTTTTTAGTCGTCAAATGTGCTATTTGTGGGTGTAGGATCTCTCTTACTTTTTTATGACTATAATTTATTTTAATGAGTACATTATTGATGCTATAGGTTTCAGAAAACGTTCTTAAGCTTGTGTCAAATGAGATAGATTCAGATGTGTTATTCGTGTCAATTGAATTCGTTGAAAAGAGTTCGTCAATTTGATTGTAAAACAATTCGGACTGCGAATGAGAGATTCCAATGGCTTCAGAAGCAGAGCTAATGAAACTAGGTTTTTCAGGATGGGAGACAAACAAATTAATAAGTCTGTTGATGTTTTTGTCAACAATTACATAGCTGTTCGAGGCGCTAAACCATAACAACTGCTGTTCTTTGATTTGTTTGCTAAGAGCTGGGGCTTTCAACATGTTACTTAATTTTTAACAAAGATATATTTTTTTAATTGATTTTTATAATTCATTGTTTTTTTCAAATTATTTAGTTTCTTTTTAAGAAGGGAATCTTATTTTTTTTGTCAAATCAAGTAATTTTTTTGTGTGATTTACAAAAAAGTTTTTTAAATTGCGGTCATTACTTTTAGAAGTGTTTTTAACCAATGACACTTTTTTTGAGATATTAATTATAAGAATTTTAAAGCCCTTAACGCTTTTTCTTATACTTAATGCCTATGCCTCAAAATAACAATCATTGGTTTGTTCTCGTTACCAAGCCAAGAAATGAACAAAAAGTTGAATCCCGATTAAATGATATCGGAATTCAAGCGTATTGTCCTGTTCGTACAGAACTACGCCAATGGAGTGATCGCAAAAAGAAAATTAAAGTCCCTCTTTTGCCTTCGATGTTGCTTGTTAAACTCCCTAACAATTTAAGACAAACTGTTTTTGATATTCCTTACGTCAGACGTTACTTGTACTGGCAAGGCCAGCCAGCAGTTGTTAAAGAACAAGAGGTAGAGGTGTTACGAAAAGTTTCCGACCAAGAGTTTGCGTCTGTCACACTTCAAAAATATACCCCAGGCATCAAAATTGATTTAAAACCTTTAGGTATTTTGGATGCTACAGGGACTATAAAGTACGTCTCAGGGAACCAATGTTGCGTGGTTATAGACTCATTAGGTTATATGCTAAAATTTCAGTTATCATAATTTTTAATCTGGAGAAATCAAAATAGTCAAATATTATTTTGAAATAATAAATTAATCAAGTACATTTGTTACTTGAAATTGAATTACTGAGATCCCCATCTCTATTTAGTGTTTTTTTATTAACTAAATATATGGGAGTCACAACGGCGAAGCCGTGCAAATCGCTTATAATTGGGGCAGTTTATCTCTCTTTAAAGCTTCTCATTTTCAACTTTGTTAAAATCACTTATTACATCTCGTACCAGACTTCGCATGTTAGTGAAGTTTTTTATAAATGCAGCAAATAGCGGTTATTTAAATGGGCTTGCTGTTGAGTTTGGAGAATCTACAAATGCCATTCGTCGGGAATTAAATAACCTGTCCGATGCAGGGTACTTAACTCAATGGAAGAGTAAAAATAAAATAATTTACTCCGCGAATACAAAGCATCCTCTTTTTACAATCCTACAGAAAGTGATTCGTAAACATTTAGGACTCGAACAAATTGTGGATTCCATTTTGAAACAAATGGGCGATGTCAATAAAATTATTTTAATTGGGGATTATGCACAAGGTCGAGATTCCGGAACGATTGAGGTGATCATTATTGCTAAAGAAATTGATGAGGTTTATATTAAAAAACTTCAACAGAAATTAAAAGATGTTATAGAACGATCGGTGGTGTTTTATATAAATAGTCCAGTCCCAGAAAATGGGATTAAATTATATGACCACACTAATTCTGGATCCAATCCAAACGAATAGTACCCCCTTATTACTCCTAAATTTAACCTATGAATACCTCAAAAACAATAGCAGTCATTGGACTGGGCTATGTGGGTCTCCCACTAGCAATAGAATTTGCCAAAAAATATCCTACTATTGGTTTTGATATTAATACAAAACGTATCAAAGAATTATCGGAGGCTGTTGACACGACTCTAGAGGTTGATTCTGAAGAATTATCTTCAATTTTATCGCCTAGTTTAATTGGGTTACAAAAAAGTTCCTTAGGGGTTTTTCCTACGATCGATGTGATGGATATTTCGGATGCGACCATTTTTATAATTACGGTACCCACGCCAACAGATAAAAATAAACGACCAGTTCTGACGCCTTTATTAAAGGCCTCGGAAACAGTCGCTAAGGTGCTTAAAAAAGGAGATATTGTCATCTATGAAAGTACGGTTTATCCTGGAGTGACAGAAGATGAATGTGTGCCAGTTTTAGAAAAATTAAGTGACTTAAAACTTAATATAGATTTCTTTGTAGGTTATTCTCCTGAGCGCATCAACCCAGGCGATAAAGAGCGTACTGTGACCAAAATTTTAAAAGTCACTTCAGGCTCCACGCCAGAATCTGCTAAAGTCATAGATGATTTATACCGGTCGGTGATTACGGCCGGAACCCACATGGCACCAAGTATTCGTGTCGCCGAAGCCGCAAAAGTCATTGAAAATTCCCAACGCGATATCAACATTGCTTTTGTAAATGAACTGGCTAAAATATTTAACCTTTTAGACATTGATACAGATGCAGTTCTTAAAGCGGCAGGAACCAAATGGAATTTTTTACCGTTTAAGCCAGGGCTCGTTGGCGGGCATTGTATTGGCGTTGACCCGTATTATTTAGCTCAAAAAGCGCAAGAAGTGGGTTATCATCCTGAAATAATTTTAGCTGGGCGTCGTTTAAATGATTCTATGGGCGAACACGTCGCAGGGCAAGTTTTTAAATTATTAGTCAAAAATGATATAAAAATTAAAGGGGCAAGCGTCCTTGTTTTAGGCATTACATTTAAAGAAAATTGCCCAGACGTAAGAAACACCAAAGTAATTGATGTCATCTCTCATCTCAAGACATATGGAATGCATCTCACGATCTATGATCCTTGGGCGAATCCGTCGGAAGTAGAGTCGGAGTACCATCTTAAAACAACACAAGAGGCTCCCAAAGATACTTTTGACGCCATTGTTCTGACCGTCGCTCATAAAGAATTTATTAAAATGGACCTGAAACCATTAATGAAAAAGACTACGGTTGTGTATGACGTAAAAGGCGTCTTAGGAACAAAAGCTGACGCAAAATTATAATTTATGTTTTCAAATTTAAAATCTAAAACAATCTTAGTCACTGGTGGTGCTGGGTTTATTGGTTCGAATCTCTGTGAAGCCTTGCTGAAGTTGGGCGCCAAGGTTCGTTGTATGGATAATCTATCAACGGGGTTTATGCATAATATTCAACCGTTTATAGCGCATAAAAATTTTAGTTTCATCAATGCCGATATTAGGGATTTAGAAACCTGTCAGCAAGCGTGTCAGGAAGTCGATTTTGTGCTGCATCAAGCTGCATTGGGGTCTGTGCCGCGTTCTATCAAAGATCCAATTACCACCAATGCGGTCAATGTTGATGGGTTTCTTAATATGTTAGTCGCATCCAGAGATCAAAAAGTGAAACGATTTGTGTATGCTGCCAGTAGTTCGACGTATGGAGATTCAAAACAACTTCCTAAAATTGAAGCGGTGATAGGCGCACCTTTATCGCCCTATGCCATCACCAAATATGTAAACGAATTATATGCAACAATCTTTAAAAATACGTTTGATTTAGATACTGTTGGCTTGCGATATTTTAATGTTTTTGGAAAAAAACAAGACCCAAATGGCGCCTATGCGGCGGTCATTCCTAAATTTGTAATTCAACTTATAAATCATGAATCTCCGGTGATAAACGGAGATGGCTCGTATTCTCGTGATTTTACGTATATTGATAATGTTATATTAATGAATCTTTTAGCCTTATCGACTGATAATAAGTCGGCGTTAAACCAAATATATAACACAGCCGTGGGTGATCGGACGACTTTAGTCCAACTTGTGCATAGTTTAAAAAAATATTTAGCTAAATTTGACCCAACAATTGCTAACGTTCAAGTGATTCATGGCTCAAAACGGTTCGGAGATATTCCGCACTCCCAGGCCTCTGTTGAAAAAGCAGTTAAATTATTAAATTATAAACCAACCCACGCTTTCGAAAGCGGTCTTAAAAATGCCGTTGAATGGTATTGGGAACAGTTTAAGAATTAACCAAAAATGAGTATAAATACAATTTGTTGTATTGGAGCAGGCTATGTAGGCGGACCAACAATGTCAGTTATTGCCCAAAAAAATCCGTCTATAAAAGTGATTGTTGTTGATATGAATCAGGCTCGTATTGACGCTTGGAATGATGAAGATTTAAATAAGCTTCCTATTTTTGAACCTGGTTTAGATGCCGTGATTGGAGAAGCACGGGGCCGAAATTTATTTTTCTCAACCGATGTAGATGGAGCGATTCATGAAGCAGACATGATTTTCATTTCTGTGAATACACCCACAAAAACGTATGGCGCAGGAAAAGGCATGGCTGCAGATTTACAATATGTAGAACTCTGTGCCCGTCAAATCGCCAAAATAGCAACCTCCGATAAAATCGTCGTTGAAAAATCGACCCTCCCTGTAAAAACAGCCGAAGCGATTAAAGACATTTTAGAAAATACTGGAACCGGTGTGAATTTTGAAATTTTATCAAATCCAGAATTTTTAGCCGAAGGAACAGCCATTCAAGATTTAGAAGCGCCCGATCGTGTTTTAATTGGTGGCGATCAAACAGAGCGAGGCCTTAAAGCGATTCAGACCTTAGTAGATATCTATGCCACTTGGATTCCGAGAGATCAAATTATCACGACTAATTTATGGTCTTCTGAACTCTCAAAATTAACTGCCAATGCATTTTTAGCACAACGAGTGTCATCCATTAATGCCTTAACAGAACTCTGTGAGTCTACCGGTGCAAATATTGACGATGTTGCCAAAGCCATTGGAACGGATTCAAGAATTGGACCAAAATTTTTAAAAGCCTCTGTAGGATTTGGAGGCTCTTGTTTTCAAAAAGATATTTTAAACCTAGTTTATATATGTAAGTCTTTAGGCTTAGACGAAGCTGCCGATTATTGGGAGCAAGTCATTATCATGAACAACCATCAACGAAGTCGTTTTGCGAGTCAAATCGTTAAATCATTATATGGAACGGTGGCTGGAAAGAAAATTGGATTTTTGGGTTGGGCCTTTAAAAAAGACACCAACGATACCAGAGAATCTGCAGCGATTTATATCGCAGATAAACTTATTGAAGAGCATGCATCTATTCAAGTTTATGACCCTAAGGTTACGGCCGTTCAAATGCAATTCGATTTGAATGCATTGGACACCAGAACAGAATCAGAAAACAATAAATTTTTAGAAGTTCATGCCAATCCGTATGAAGCCTTTGAAGGGACACATGCCCTAGCAGTGATCACCGAATGGGATGAATTT
>Ga0206128_1000491_pt1 | contig 44628 bp, 35 predicted proteins | sample Helgoland_Spring_7_FD_148601 | JGI IMG/M metagenome (GOLD analysis project Ga0206128, IMG submission 148601) | Pelagic subsurface seawater microbial communities from Kabeltonne, Helgoland, North Sea - Helgoland_Spring_Bloom_20160426_1 | ecosystem: Environmental > Aquatic > Marine > Epipelagic ... | reverse complement strand
ACAGGGATTCGAACCCTGGATACCCTTTTGGAGTATACTCCCTTAGCAGGGGAGCGCTTTCGACCACTCAGCCATCGGTCCTAAACGATGTGTCGGCGGGCGACGGGCGTAGTTGGAACATATACGCAGGGATTCGTCAAGTGATGAAGGTGACGTAATTGAAAATTGTCATTACTGCTGTGAGGCCTAGTATATGAAATATTGAGGCTGATATTGGCTATCAATGAATATTTCGTGCGTATAATAAGATGAGTTCAGACAATACAGGGAAGCTTGCTGGTAAAATGTTCATCTGCATGATCGGGCTCATGTTGATATTTATTGGTGGGGTTTTTGAATGGCTCATGCTGCGTAGTTATCTACATGCTAAAGAGAGTCGTCAGTGGCCACAGGTTGAGGCTGTTATACTTAGCTCAGGTATGGATCAGCGCCGGATCAGTGGTTCGCCGCCTGAGGCTAGGTTGAATCTGCTCTTTGAATACGACTATAAAGGAAACAAGTATACCTCCGGCAGGCTTAGTCCGCGCGGTGCAAAGTGGTCGAGAGAGAAAGATTCGGTGGCAGACCTGATGGTGGACTATCCGGTGGGATCATTTCATCCGGTTTGGGTAAACCCGTATTCTCCTGATACTGCTATACTGAAGCATGATACGAAGGCCGCGGGCTACACCATATGGTTTCCTGCTGTGATCATGATAGGTGGATGTGGCATGATTTGGGGCGCTTTGCGCGATAAGGGCAGTTAACGGGGCTCTTTATTATTCGCTGATCACGTCAGCCTTGGGAGGCTTTCTAAAGATGGGGTGGTCTTTTCCCTCACTTGGATTCGTGAATATTGTGGTTTTCCAAGTTGGAGCTGATACGGGACCGGTACCATTGAATTGAAATAAACCAATAAACGGTCGCAGGGGTATGGCTATTACACCAAATAGACCTCGGGCATTCATTCGGACGAGTAAATCGATTTCTTTTTTGTCGAGGTCGATTTTCCCTCCGCCTGTAAACTTCAATGATCGAGTGGTTGCTAAAAAGTCATTAGAGAAAATAACTCCATCACGGATAATATAGCTGCAGGATGCATCTTTGGCTTTCTCTTGAGTTGGATTTTTGTCTCTGAGGACACCGCCAATCAGTTTGGATATTGGGCCTAACATGGGGACTGAAAAGAGGTTGCCTTTTTCTAGTGCTAACGAGCCCTCAGCATTGAATTTACTCATCAGATTACCCTCGCCACTAAAATCGATTCTTCCTGTTAAAAGGCCGCGCTCAGCATTGTTGAACTTATAAAGCTCGCCTATTTCTTTGAGGTGTAGTCTGCGAAATTGAAGATCTCCAGAGTATCCTGATTTTTCAGGGTGTGAGGTATAAGCATGTATGTTGCCGCTGCAAGCTCCCTCGAAAGTATAGAATGATAAATTACTGACATCCACCCGATCACCGAGAATGCGCACATTGGACTGAAGTCTGCTTAAGGTGAGTGGCTCATTAATGAAGTCGTAATGCATGGAGCCTGGGCTACTCACATCGATACTGAAATCAGTTACGTCCTTATTGCCACTCAGGCCAAAGGTGCCGCTTGCTGACAAATTAGGGGGTCGGTGAAAGCGGTATTTTTCTATGTGATCAGCGACACTGGGAACGAAGAGTCTGACGATTGGAGCAGGCCATGCAGTGCCGCTAATGTTTTCAAGTTTGATGGTGGCTTCATCTCGGTTCAAGTAAATCGATGAGGCTGATACAGAGCTGGATGAAGGGCCTTCGTGTGCCTTTTTGAGTGCATAGTCATCATAGTTGAAGTCGGCTTTAATATCTGTGAAATCTGAGCGAAGTGCACTTAGCGAGTAATATCCCGACAGGCTATTGAGGGATGTGCCTTTGTATGAGAAGTTGTTTATTTTGGCGTAACCGTCGGCCTCCCATTGAGTAAGCCTGTGGCGATTCATCGTACCTCGTGCCTTGATGTGTATGCTCGAATCATCACGGAATAGGGCACTCTCAAGGGTTTTTCCAATACCTGATTCATTGACGAAGGGCATATAAGCAGATGCGGGCAAGGTGGAGTCCGCTTCATACTGAATGGTTTCATCTTTTAATAGGATACGCCCCTTAAGCTCACCCTTGCTGTGGGTTGCATGCAATCGAGTTAAAAAGACATCACGGTTATGCGAGGAGAAATCGGTCTCTATTTTTTCAAAACGGGAACCAAGAAAAGAGAAATCGCTGACTGATACTTGGCCCGTTATCATGGTCTCAGGTGGCGAACCAGAACTTAAGCGGACAGTGCCGGTGCATGATATCGCAGGTGGGGTTGAGAAAGTCAGCTGGTTCATCACACTAATGCCGAACAATTGGCGGCAGAGCATTTGTAGGTGCAGTGTTGATTGTGCTTCAAACTTGGCCGTTTTCGTCGCTGGGTGGTAGCTAGCTTTGCTCTTAAGTTTTCCAGCACTATCTCTGAGGCTTATTTTGTCTAAAGTGATGATCTGGTTGTTGTAGTCTCCGGCAATCTTGACATCATAAATTGTTGATCCATTCCGTGTTATTTCAGGGGCTTGTACGATGAAGTCAAGACGGGCTGTTTCTGGTTTGTCGGTGTTAGCTTCAATATAAAGTTTGATGTTTGGGGGGGTGTCTATTGGCCATTGCCACTGTTCAAGTTCTTCAAGTATCTTTGAAATGAATTTGAGCCTGTCGGTTCTTTTCTTTTTGAGGTCTGGAGTTGTAGAGTCTTGGTTGGCTGTCTCACTCCATAGACGCGCGTCTACGGTGATGTGGACCCCAGCTAAAAGACCTTTGATTTCCCGTGCCTCCACGGTGTTTTTATCTGGCAAATACATCTCGCCTTGAAGGTCGTTGATGGTGATGAGTTTTCCCTTCGGGTTGCCAGGGTCGACGGGGAGCGCTATGTCGGCTTGTTTGAGGGCAATGTTATTTACCCTTATCTTTCCGCGCATTAGTTTTGTTTTATCAACGTCGATAACGAGGTGTTCGAGTTTAGCGATCACGTCTTCACGTTTCTCATCTGCGTAAATGCGCACGCCCTTGGCGACAAGCCCTTTGGTGATCTCAAATCGAAGGCTTTCGAAGTCGGCGATCACTCCTAAGTTTTCTAATTCTATGGCGATGCGCTCGCGCCATTGATCGTTAATGCCAGATTGATTAATGTAGTAGACGCCGCCAATCAATACGCCCGCAGTCAACCCCAAGCACAGTACGACAAGGAATTTGAGGTGGTGAAAAATACTTCGATGCCGCATGGCTACGCTAAGTTATCATGAATAAGGATTGCGTGCAAGGGAGCCCAGAGGTCCAAGAGCTCCAAGAGTTGTGGCCATCTTGATGGGTATCTATGCAGCTTGTTACGCCCATGAGGCATGATTTGCTGCGAGCCACCATTATGAAAAGTAATCGACTCCGGCCTTGAAGAGTGGTTGGTGTTTGTTCCCCGGAAGGTTTTTGGCAATGTCTTGCCCGCGGCGCTCTGTATGCCCCATTTTCCCGAAAATCTTTCCGCATGGTGAGGTGATGCCTTCGATGGCGTAGAGCGATCCATTGGGATTCCATGCTGCATCCATCGATGGCTTGCCTTGTAAATCCGTGTATTGAGTCGCAATCTGGCCATTTTCTGCAAGTTGCTTAATGAGCTCACTGGACGCGTAGAACTTTCCTTCTCCATGCGAAAAGGGGATATTATGCAAATCTCCAACATGGCAGTTCGCCAGCCAAGGAGACTTTGTTGAGGAGATACGTGTTGTGGCGTAGCGAGCCACATGACGGCCAATATCATTGAATGTGAGTGTCGGAGATCCTTGGTCACTGGGGGTGGGGTCCTTAATTTCTCCATAGGGGACAAGGCCTGTCTTGATGAGTGCTTGGAAGCCATTACAGATGCCAAGAATTAATCCGTCTCTGTTGGTGATTAAGTCCATAACAGCGTCACTGATACGTGGATTACGAAGGACGGTAGCAATGAATTTTCCTGATCCATCCGGCTCGTCACCAGCAGAAAAGCCGCCAGGTAACATGAGTATTTGAGACTGATTGATTTGTTCTGCTAGCTCACGGAGTGAATCTTCAACATGTGCAGCGGTGAGATTGCGGAAAATCGAGGTGTTCGCATCAGCTCCTGCTTGATTGAAGGCCTTGGCAGTATCATATTCACAGTTGGTTCCCGGGAAGGTTGGGATGATGACCTTTGGCTTTGCGACCTTGTTGGTAGATTTGGCCTGTAGGCTGGCATCTTTCCCATGATAGGAAAACTCACTGAGCTCTTGATGTGCAGCTTTAACTTGTGTCGGGTAAGTTGACTCCAGAGGCGAAGTCCAGCTGTTCAAGAGTGCGTCGAGCGCGATTCTCTCGCCGTCTATTTGAATTTCTTCAAGGCTGGTAGTGGTGCCAATTTGAGTGGCTTGCAATGCTTCGGTGAGGGCGGCAGAGGATTCTATCAAGAAGCTGAAGTAGCGCTCTTGGTAGAGGTTTAGCTCGGTATTGAGTTCTGCACCAATACCATTGCCAAACGCCATTTTAGCTACTCCGGCGGCAATCCCGGCCTCTGCTAGAGAATGAATGGAGAGAATATGTCCCGCTTTGTTTTCAGCATAGAGAAGGGTTGCGATTTCCTGAATTCGTTTGAAGTCGGGGATGCCTTCACTGTCGCGCGGCACAGAGACGATTGAAATGGCAGAACCCGCTTGTTTGAACTCAGGTGACAGTGTCAGTTGGGTTGTTCCTGGAGCGACAGCAAACGAGACCAGCGTAGGTGGCACATCGATGTCATTGAAAGAGCCAGACATTGAGTCCTTTCCTCCGATGGCCCCGAGGCGAAGTTCGTGTTGAGCTAAGAAGGCGCCAAGCAGTGCTGCAAAGGGTTTGCCCCAGCGTGCGGGGTCGTTGCCTAGTTTCTCGAAATATTCCTGCAGTGTGAGTCGGATATCCGATAATTGAGCTCCTGAAGCGATAATGCGACAGACGGATTCGGTAACGGCATACAGGGCACCGTGGAAAGGTGACCAGTTTGCGATGTTGGGGTTAAAGCCCCATGACATGTGAGTGCAGGTTGTTGTATCACCATCGAGCAGCGGGATCTTTGCAACCATGGCATCGGGCGGAGTAAGTTGATTTTTACCGCCAAATGGGTTGAGCACACTGCCGGCACCAATGGAACCATCGAACATCTCGCCGAGGCCTTTTTGGGACGCAGTATTGAGATCTCCTAAAGCAAGTTGCATGCGTTCAAGGTGAGAAAGCTTTGTAGATTCCCTCAAGGCAGGGATCGGTTTTTCGAGGGGGGACTCGGTGGAGGGTGAGTTGACCTTGATGCTGGCTGAGAGAGTTACGCCGTTGGTGTCTAAGAATGCCCGTGAGAAGTTGACGATGTTTTTGCCGCGCCATGAGATGGTGAGCCTGCCGGTGTCGGTGACGTTGGCAACATGATTGCACTCAAGGTTTTCTTTGTCGCACTCCGCCTTAAAGTAATCGATGGTTGAGGGATCAACACAAATAGCCATGCGCTCCTGGGACTCTGAAATGGCGAGTTCCGTGCCATCCAAACCGTCGTATTTTTTGGGTACCTCATCGAGATTGATGTCGAGGCTGGGGGCGATTTCACCAATGGCAACGGAGACACCACCAGCTCCAAAATCGTTGCAGACCTTGATTTTAGGCGCAAGTTCTGGGTTGCGGAATAGCCGCTGAATTTTGCGTTCGGTTGGCGGGTTTCCTTTTTGAACTTCAGCAGAGTTTTCCAACGCTGTATCAGTATGCTCTTTGGATGAGCCGGTGGCGCCGCCTACGCCGTCACGTCCAGTGCGGCCGCCGATAAGTAGGATGACGTCTCCTGTGGCAGGGCTGCCACGGAAGACATTTTCCTTTGGGGCTGCTGCTACTACGGCACCGATTTCCATGCGCTTGGCCACGTAGTTGGGGTGATAGACTTCAGATACTTGGCCTGTGGCGAGTCCTATCTGGTTGCCGTATGATGAATAGCCATGAGCCGCCTCGCGACATATTTTGCGCTGAGGAAGTTTGCCCGGGATCGTTTCGGAGAATGGTGTGCGTGGATCGGCAGCACCGGTGACGCGCATCGCTTGGTAGACATACGATCGGCCAGAAAGAGGGTCGCGTATGCAGCCACCGAGGCAAGTAGCGGCTCCGCCGAAAGGTTCGATTTCGGTGGGGTGGTTGTGGGTTTCATTCTTAAACATCACAAGCCAATCCTCATCGACTCCATTAACATCCACAGGCACGACGATTGATGCTGCGTTGATTTCCTCTGATACCTCGACGTTGTCGAGCTCGCCGGTTTTACGTAATTCCTTCATCGCAATCAAGGCGATGTCCATCAAGGTTTCTGGCCGCTCTGTGTCAGCGCCGTAGACGATATCGCGGGTCGCTTGATATTTGGCGTAAGCCTCGGCGATGATGTCTTGTTGTTCAAACTCGACGGATTCGATCTTGGTAGCAAAGGTGCTATGGCGGCAGTGGTCTGACCAGTAGGTGTCGAGCATCTTGATCTCGGTAATGGTCGGGTTGCGGCCTTCTTCATCGCGGAAATAGGACTGTGTGAAGATGAGGTCTTCTGGGGACATGGCTAAGCCTAGCTCGTCACGCTTGGTGCAGAGCTCGTCGGCTGACGCGTTGGTGAAGCCATCGAGGATTTCGACATCACTGGGTCGCTCCACGGGGACTTCGAGAGATTGTGGCATGTCCATACTAGCCTCGCGTGAATCAACAGCGTTGATGGTGTATGCTTTGACTTGTGCGATTTCGTCCGCAGTAAGTTCACCTTGGAGAACAATGATGTGAGCAGAGCCTATCAAAGGTTTGGCGCCTTGGGTTAGGATCTGAACGCACTGGGCAGCGGAGTCTGCGCGCTGATCATATTGACCGGGCAAATATTCAACGGCGAAAGCGGTTTCGTCACGACCTAGTATCAGCTGGTCGGATACAAGGTCTACCTGTGGCTCGGAAAGAATAAGGCGCGAGGCCTCTGCAAATTCTTCTTCAGTGAGCCCATCAACATCGTAGCGCTGAATGACGCGGATGTTTTTGAGGTGTTGAATGTTAAGATTGTCCCTAAGATCGTGAAGAAGTTCACGGGCCTGGGTATTGAATTCGGCTTGTTTCTCGACAAAAACGCGGTTCATAGCTGGAAGGCCGCATACTAGGAGCTGGCGGCATTTGGGCAAGAGCAATGCGAGGGTAATTAGAGAATTAATGACAGAGATGCTGGCATCGCCACTTTCAGAATTATATTTCCAATCAACAAACGATATTCCGTCTGTAATAGTCCCAATTTGAGGGCTAAGTAAAAAGCATGCGATCTACTAAGTGGCATTTGACCTTTGATGATCGCTTGGTTATCACTGTCATATGAACGAGGTTGAAGCAGCAGGTAAGATTCTCATCAGCATGCTCAATAAGCTGGGTTTTGAGGCTGAGCTGGAAATATCAGAGGCAGAAGATGGTCCGTGTCTTGACATCAAGACCAACGAGGGAGCGCACTTGATTGGTAAACACGGTGATCGATTGGAGGACTTGCAGTATTTAACCAATAGAATCTTAACCAAGCACTACCCAGACGCGCCAAGGGTGAAGGTGGATTGCGATCATTATCGAGCTAATCAAGAGCAGAAGATGCTCGCGTCTGTTCGTGAAATCGCGCTTCAGGTAGCAGGGGACGGCAAGTCGCGCCAGTTAAAGCCGTTAAATGCTTATTACCGTCGATTGGCACATAATACCTTGGCCGAAATAGATGGTATTGTGACGAATTCGCCTAAGGGTGATTCACGTTACAAGCGCATTGAAGTCTCCAAGGCCTAATCTCCTTTTTATCATTACTTATGAAAACGCATCATCTTGTTATGCCCGGTGACTTAAACCAATACGGTTTTTTGTTTGGTGGTAGAATGCTGAGTTGGGTTGATGAAGCGTGCTGGATTGCGGCAAGCCTAGACTATCCCAATAGCCGTTTTGTTACCGTAGGCATGGATCATGTCGAGTTTCGGCACGGTGTTGAGGAAGGTGTTATTTTGGAGATTGATTGTAATAAGATGAAGCAAGGCCACACGTCTGTTTCTTATAAGGTGGAAGTAAGTCGCGGCGGGAATGAGGAGAAGAGTTTGATTTTTTCTACCTGTGTGAGCTTTGTCAACGTGGACCAAAATGGAGTAAAGCTTGCGATTTCCTAACTGGAAGTTATCGCATTTGGTCACACTAATATGAAGCGCATCGAGACAGTAGATATTATTCTGGGGATCGATCTTTCTGAGGATAAGGAGGCCTGGAAGAAGAAAATTGCCCGTAAGCTTAGATTGCATCCTAAGCAGATTCAGGAAATGCGTTTGCGAAAGCACTCCATTGATGCCAGGCAGAAAGACATTAAGGTGCAGCTGAGGGTTGAGGTAGGGATTGCGATGGCCTTGCCTCCTGAGCCCGAATGCCTAGCGCATTACCCAAAGGTTTCCGAGTCAGCCAAGAGGATTATTATTATTGGTTGCGGGCCGGCCGGAATGTTTGCCGCCCTACGTGCGCTTGAGCTGGGCTGTAAGCCTGTGATCATAGAGCGGGGTAAGGATGCGTCAGCCCGTCGTTTTGATTTGGCTCCATTGCTGAGAGAAGGAAGGGTTATTGAAGACTCCAATTACTGCTTTGGAGAGGGGGGGGCAGGTACTTTTTCTGATGGTAAACTTTATACCCGAGCCACCAAGCGTGGCCCTGTTCGTGATGTTTATGAGACATTTGTAGCTCACGGAGCTCCGCCTAGAATCCTCATTGATGCGCATCCTCACATAGGATCAAATTTGTTGCCTAATGTGGTCAAGGCAATGCGAGCTAGCATATTAGATGCCGGAGGTGAGGTTCATTTTGGCACAAAGGTGGTTAAGTTGTTGCGCTCGGCCGATGGCAAAACAATGCGCGGTGTAGCAACTGCTGACGGAAACGAGTTCATGGGTGATGCTGTCATACTTGCCACGGGCCACAGCGCTCGAGACATTTATCAACTTCTCGCGGAGGAGCAGATCCTGATGGAAAAGAAAACCTTTGCTGTCGGTGTTAGGATTGAGCATCCGCAGCCATTGATTGATAGTATTCAATATCACTATCTAAGAGGTAAAGAACGGCCTCGAATATTGCCGGCAGCCAGTTACAGGCTGGCTTGTAAGATTGGGGGCAGGGGGGTGCATTCTTTTTGCATGTGTCCTGGGGGTTTTATTGTGCCGGCAGCAACGGAGAATGACGAGGTCGTGGTCAACGGTATGTCTTTATCGCGTCGGGATTCCGCCTACGCCAATAGTGGGTTGGTCGTTAGTGTTGACCCTGAAGATACGGCTTCCTTCGAAGGGGAACATGGAATTCTATCTGGTGTGGCCTTCCAGAAATCACTGGAGGTGGCAGCGTCTGTTCATGGCGGAGGAAAGCAAAAAGCACCGGGTCAGCGAGTTACCGATTTCCTAGAGAAAAGAATTTCCTCTAGCTTGCCGGCCACAAGTTACTTTCCAGGGCTGAGCTCATCGCCACTGCATGAGATCATGCCTGATTTTGTCGTCACTCGTATGCAGACGGGACTGCGAAAGTTTGGCAAGGGAATGCACGGTTATATAACCGAAGAGGCGGGCTTGATTGGATTCGAAACGCGCACAAGTAGTCCCTTGCGTGTGCCGCGCAACGAAGATGATTTACAGCACCCAGAGGTTACGCACCTCTATCCCTGTGCAGAGGGAGCGGGCTATGCCGGAGGTATTATCTCTGCTGCGATAGATGGCATCAAGTGCGCAGAGGCAGCTGCCGGAGTAGCTGTCTGACCCAGTTGGTATATGACAGGCTCGGAGGACTCTTTCTTACAGCTCCCATGGCTCAGGCTCGCGTGTTAGATAAGGTAAGAAGCGTTTTTTATCGATGCACTTCTCGAATGCTTCGTCAGGGCTGATCCGCCCTGCCTGCAAGTGCTGCATGATGGCCTCATCGAGGGGCACGTTACCTCTGGTTTGACCAACTTCGATCATCCCCGGTATTTGGTAAGTCTTCTCCTCGCGGATCATATTGGCGATGGCATTATCAACAACGAGGATCTCCAAGGCGGCTACCCGTCCGGGTTTGTCGATACGTTTAAAAAGGTTCTGGGCGATGACCCCTTTGATGGATTCTGAAAGTGTCGTTCGGACCTGATTCTGCTGACTTGCGGGGAACACATCAATGATCCGGTCAATGGTCTTGGCTGCACTGGGCGTATGCAATGTGCCGAAAACCAGATAACCTGTTGCCGAAGCTTCTAGGGCCAGATTGATGGTTTCGAGGTCACGCATTTCACCGACCAGTATGATACCTGGATCTTCACGTGAGGCTGCTCGAAGTGCCGATGCGAATGTTTCTGTGTGTAGACCCACTTCACGGTGATTGATGAGGGATTCTCTGGATTTGTGGGCAAATTCAATGGGATCCTCAACGGTCAGAATATGATCTGTGCGAACCTTGTTGGCGTAGTCGATGATGGCAGCAAGGGTGGTTGATTTGCCGGAGCCGGTCGGTCCCGTGACCAAAACGAGCCCCTTGGATAGCTTGGCGAATTTTTGGCAAATGCCAGGCAAGCCAAGCTGCTTTACTGTCAGAATCTCGGAGGGAATCGTTCGGAAGACTGCAGCTACGCCATCCTTTTGGTTGAAAAAGTTAGCACGGAATCGAGCCTTTCCTGGTAGTTCATATCCAAAATCCACATCTCCCGTTTCTTCAAATTGTTGCATTTTATCTTCAGGGCAAATTTCGCTGAGTATGGAAAGTAGTTCCTCATGGATCAGCGGTGGCGCGTCAAGCCTCTCCAACTCCCCGTTGATACGAATGATGGGAGGATTGCTTGTTGAGAGGTGTAAGTCGGATGCTTTGTTCTCAAGCATTGTCTCAAAATATGTATCAATTTGTGCGATATGTATGTGGGGTCGCGCCGAACACTCGTAAGGTAAAGGTCGGTAGCGAAATTGTTAATGGTAGTAAAAGCGTATAGGCGACTGTCGAGATAGATAAATGAAAATAAAATTGTGAATAGGGTAATGCTCTTGAGAGGTAGCTAATGCTACAATTCCCATGGTTCAGGCTCGCGTGTCAAAAACGGCAGGAATCGTTTTTTATCAATGCACTTTTCGAATGCTTCGTCAGGGCTGATTCGTCCGGCCTCTAAGTGGTTCATGATAGCCACATCCAAGGGAACATTTCCCTTTCTTTGGCCAACTTCAATCATGCCTGGAATTTGGTAAGTTTTTTCTTCTCGGATCATGTTCGCAATAGGCGTGTCAACCACGAGGATTTCGAGGGCGGCAACCCGTCCAGGTTTGTCGACTCGTTTGAAAAGGTTCTGTGCAATGACGCCTTTGATGGCCTCAGAGAGCGTAGTCCGAATTTGGTTTTGCTGGCCTGCGGGGAACACATCAATAATCCGGTCAATGGTCTTGGCAGCACTCGGGGTGTGAAGGGTGCCGAAAACAAGGTGACCTGTTGCAGCGGCCTCTAGTGCCAGAGAAATAGTTTCAAGGTCACGCATCTCTCCCACCAAGATGATATCGGGATCCTCACGTAGGGCTCCGCGGAGCGCACTTCCAAATGATTTGGTGTGCAGGCCTACTTCTCGGTGGTTGATCAAGGCCTTAACGGACTTATGCACAAATTCGATTGGATCTTCAACTGTCAGTATATGATCTGCTCGAATCTTGTTAGCGTAATCGATAATCGCCGCCAGAGTTGTTGATTTACCGGAACCAGTTGGCCCTGTTACCAAAACAAGCCCTTTGGTTAGCTTGGCAAATTTTTGACAAATGCCGGGAAGGCCGAGTTGCTCCGCGGTGAGGACCTGTGACGGAATGGTTCGGAAGACGGCGGCAACACCGTCTTTCTGACTAAAAAAGTTGGCACGAAATCGGGCCTTACCGGGAAGTTCATAACCAAAGTCAACATCACCCGTTTCTTCGAATCGTGCCATCTTATCTTCTGGGCACATTTCCCTCAGCATGGCCAATAGTTCCTCGTGCACTAATGGCGGTGAGTCAAGGCGCACAAGCTCACCGTTGATTCGAATGATGGGGGGGTTGCCGGTTGATAGGTGCAAGTCAGATGCCTTGTTCTCAAGCATCGTTTCAAAATAGAGATCGATTTCTGCCATGGTGTGATGGTTCGGTAATGTTGTTGTTTTTTACGGTAAGCTACCCAAGGGGTTTGTTTATCGGTAGATAGCTTTACCTAGATACTCAATATCATCATTCAGAATCTATGCTCCAGACGAAAGTTGCCAAGATTATTTTTCACTGCATGGCAGCTGATCTACACGAGCTTACCTGAGGCGGTGGTTAGCTGACGCGCTAAAGGGTGAGCATCTTCAGCCATTAAACGAGCTGGCTAGCGAGGGTGGGCCTGGGCTGGCCAGTGAAGCTAAGAGGAGGTGGGGAAGTAGCCCTACCAGGAATCGAACCTGGAAATGCGGAATCAAAATCCGGTGTGTTACCAATTACACTATAGGGCTGTTGTGTTGAGATGCTTTTTGAAATACAGCAAACACTCCCGACGCGCGTGTAACTACGATGACTTGTTGCACTTTGCAATAGCGAAATGTGGAAATTATTTGCGAAGCACAGGCAGCTATTGGTTCAAATTCACCATGCATTTTTTCCTTCGATACTTGCTGAATTCAATCAAGACGAAAGGGGGTGCCGACCAAATAAGCGGCTTCCCAAGTCACTATTCATGGTGTAACTTAATCAAGCTTTGCTGTTGTTGGCTTGATATTAACTATCTGGACATTTCGTTCCGTATCTATATTTAGTTTTTTAATGCTCAGCTCCTTACCTTATTTCCCCAACACTTAGACAATGATCGTTCCTCGACACCCCTTTTTTCTCATGACCTTGTCAGGTCTTATGATGCTGGCGGCATGCTCAGCCAATGACAAATCCAGAAAAACGAAGTTCAATGCGGGCTACCGCTCTCCTTCACTATTTGGATCAGGTTTGCGAAATCCGGACATCAATTTACCCAGCCAATTTCCTTCAGATATAGGCATCAGCCACCGTCGCGGTCGCACGGACCTGCCATACATAGCAATGACCTTTGATGACGGACCTCACCCGCAAAATACGCCCAGACTGCTCGATATGCTGCGTGAGCGCAATATAAAGGCCACCTTCTATGTGATCGGACGCAGCGTGGATATGTATCCCCATATTGTGAGACGAATGGTGGCGGAGGGGCATGAAATTGGCAATCACACCTGGACTCACCGCAATCTCACGGGCCTGAGCAATGCTTCGATACGCACAGAGATGGATCGCACCCGCGATGTCATTATATCAGCTTGTGGGGTCAAGCCACGTACGATGCGCCCTCCCTACGGAGCCCTTCGCGAAAGCCAAAGGTCTTGGATATATAAAGAGTATGGTTATCCCACGATCATGTGGAATGTTGACCCGAGGGATTGGACGCGCCCTGGAGTTTCCGTCGTGACATCTAGAATACTAGACAAGACGATGAACGGTTCAATTGTGCTGGCGCATGACCTCCACAAACCTACCGTAGATGCTATGCCTGCTACTCTGGACGGTTTATTGAAACGTGGTTTTCAGTTCGTTACGGTTTCTCAGCTGCTAACGCTAAATTCTTCCTCAAGTGATGTCTCCACAAAAAAACCAGCTCGGTCCAGGGCTGTCGCAGGCGGGGTAAAGCAAGATGGGTCAGAATCGCTTACCTTCGTCAGCGTGCCCGCCATTAAGCAATGAGCTTAAATATGCGTAAAGGCGACAGTCGGTTTAAGTAGTGTTGCATTTTGCATCTAGTCACCCTTAATAGCTGCCACCATGTTCGGGGATTATTTCACCACTCGCAAACGTCTTACCGACGTTGTGGTAAGGGTATTGGCGTTAGCTGAAAAAACAGATGCGGAGAAAACGCCTCTTGAGCAGAATGATATCACTAAGGGGCTCAAGAACCCGTTTTTGTTTGTCGTTTGTGGAGAGGTGAACGCGGGGAAGTCGTCACTGCTTAATGGCTTGTTTGGCGAAAACATATGTAAAACCAACGTGCTGCCGGAGACTGACCGGGTGCAATGGTATCGATATGGTGATGAGGGTTGTGATGAGGAAGTGACTCCTATTTTAGAGGAGCGTTTTCGTCCTATTGACTTTTTGATGGATTTCAATCTTGTAGACACGCCCGGCACAAATTCCGTCGTGCAGGGGCATCAAGCGATCACGGATCGATTTCTGCCAGTCTCCGATCTTATTTTTTGGGTTTTCCCCGCCAGTAATCCCTGGGGCGCTTCCACATGGGATTTTATTAGCAAGCAGAAGGAGGATATGATTGAAAAGTCGATCTTTATCCTGCAGCAGGCCGATCTTCGGGAAGAGGCAGACTTGGACGTTATCCTCGGTCATATGCGTGATCTCTGCCGGAAACGAATTGGTCGAGCACTTCCTATTTATCCAGTATCTGGAAAGCTTGCCATACAGGCAAAATTGGAAACACCATTTGGTGAGAGCTTGTGGCACGAAAGTGGTTATCCTAACCTTGAGAAATACATCTCGGAAGTGGTTGCGAGTTCGCCCGCCCGTCGCGAGGTGTTAGGGGAGGTTCGTGATGCCGCTGGTAAAGTGCTGCGAAGTGCTGAAGACATGATTGAGCAGCGCACTCGGTTGTTGGACGAAAATGAAGGCTTCCTCAATGATCTGGAAAATGAGATCGACAAAAATCGAGAGAAGCAGTCATCAGATGTGGCCTCTAAATTTGCGGCAATGAAGGATGTTTATGCAGACCAAGGAGATCGTAGTCAAAAACTCATGCGCCGCAAAACAGGAGTATGGGGAACATTGAAAAGCTTGTTCGTAGCTGATGACCTTCCCCAACTGGTCGTTCGCTCATTGGTTGATTCCGTTCAGGAGGCAGTTGAGCAACAGTCAGATCAAGATGCCGACATGCTGATTGGAGAATGCAGGGATCACTGGCAAACAGTGCGTCCCCGGGTGAAAGAAAAGCTGGAAATCAGCCTTGATGATTTCGAGGAGTTGGATGGCGTCTTTGCTGAAACTAAAAAGCGCTTCACTAGAAAAATGGGGCTGGCGGCCAAGCAGGCGGTGATTAATTTGAAAATCAGAGGAGGGCTCGATATGCGCCTGGCCGAGAGGAGGTCAAAACTGAAGATATGGATTTACATGTGCCTGGTCCTGCTTTTGTGCGCGGGTGTTGCTGGTTCCTTGCGATTGGGCATGTATCCATATCCAGCGCTGGCTTGTCTTGCTGGAGGGGCTATTTCCATGCTAGTTTTTATCGTTCAGACATATCGAAGCAGAAAGCAGGTGATTGCCGGTTTTATCGATCAACTGATGAATTCTCAAAGTCAGTTTGTGGATGCTCTCGGCTCTGATTATCGACATGGTGTGCGTGACCTCTATATTGAATACAGACGATTGCTAGAGACTGTGCGTAGGCATATTGCAGGTGCAAAATTAGAGCTTCAACCAAATCTTGAACAATGGAATAGGCTTTTCTTAGAGCTCAAAGAAATTGAGCAAGAGCTATAATATAATATGAGAAGGAACAACAGAGAGGGAGCTGCGCGCGAAAATAAACATGTGCGTGGCGGTCATGATCGAGGCCGGTCCCAGGTAAAGTCTGAGGAGGATCTTTACGATCTACTCGCTGAGCAAACGGATCCTTTTCTGCTCATATTGGATTGTGTGCAAGATCCTCATAACCTAGGTGCTATTTTGAGAACTGCTGACGGAGCTGGAGTCACAGCGGTGATTGCGCCAAAAGACAAGTCGGCCGGGGTCACCGATACAGTGCGGCGTGTCTCAGTAGGCGCTGCGGATAGGGTGCCGTTTTTTAGAGTCACGAATCTATCTCGAAGCATGAAGAAGCTCAAGGAGCTCGGGGTGTGGATGGTAGGTACAAGTGATCTTGGGGAGAGCACTCTCTACGATACAAGCTTAACAGGTCCCTTGGCGATTGTCATGGGGGCTGAGGGTAGTGGTATGCGTCGCCTTACAGAAGATAACTGCGATTTTTTACTCAAGATCCCCATGGTGGGTAAAGTTGAGTGTTTAAATGTGAGCGTTGCTACAGGGGTATGCCTCTATGAAGCTGTGAGACAGCGCATGAATGCTGTTGCCAGCTCTACCAAATAGGGGCTTCATGCTTCCACTCAGATTTATACATTTTAACATTCATTATAGTTAATACATCTTAAGTTTTTATTGTCTATAAACGATTTTGAGTTAAAATATGTGGGATTAATAACCTTACATGTTTTTCAATGAAATCTGATCATACAAATCACCACAGCTCTATACTCAATGCGGATGGCTGTCCCGCAAGCGGCAGTCAAGAGTCGCCTTTATTACCACGTAGAAATTTTCTTGGTCTTTCCGGAGCTGCCGCAGCAGGCTTAGTTCTCGGGGCAGACAAAGCATCGGCGGGATGGTTCGGCTATTATTCGAGTAAGCCAGTAGAAGGTATTCCAGCGTCATGGGTAAGGCTTAAGGGCGATGATGTGAATCGCTATGCTAATTACGTTAAGGGTTTGCGTCTTCGTAACGTAACGCCGCGTATGATTTTAGCTCCCCATTTTAAAACGCGAGGCAACATTGTGAACAGCTTGCCTCCTAAAAACCTGTGGAAAAAAATGGGCCCCACGCTGAAGGTGATTGACCGCATGTCCAAGGAGCTGTCGCTGCCTGTGAAGGCAATCTATTCCGCGTATAGAAGTCCTCGTTACAATGCTGCGGTGAGGGGGCATCCCCGTTCTTTCCACCAATTCAACCAAGCCGTTGATGTTGTATTCCACGGAGCTGGATCAAGACAAGTCTCTAGTGTTGCTCGTTTTTTGCGTGACAGAAAGCGCACCTTTGAGGGTGGAGTAGGCACTTACGGTGGTTTTGTTCACATCGACACTCGCGGATTCAACTCAGACTGGTAGGTGATAGCTGGAAGGTGATCATCTGATTGTGCTATCTTTTTCAGCGTTACATACGGCCAACTACATCGCCGATCATTTCGACCTTGGTGAGTTGCCATTTGCCGGCATCGTTTTTTTGCCAGCTTAAGTTAAGTGCGATTATTTCACTGGATGCAGCCATCTTCTTTGAGCTGATTGTGAAGTTGAGGTCAGCCTGCGTAGTTGCATGTTGGTCATCGATAATGCTTACTTTAATATTGCTGGCTTTGGCAGAGGCCCAGTCCACATGGTAAGCGTAAAGCTGGTGGCTTTCTACCAGTTGATCGTGAGTGAGATCTTTTTGATAACCAGCGATGTCGACATGGCATGTAACCCTATTGGCTAGAAGGTTTGAAAAGCTGGTTGTTTTTAATGCTCGGTAAGTTTTTGTGGCAGTTTCTGGTATATCGAGACATTTAATGACAGTGTTGGTCTGGCGTTTGACGACCTGGCTTGGGCTAAACCACCACACTGAGAAAGCCGTTATGATGGCCAACGCAAAAAGCACTGTTGCTGTAAACTTACTCATAGACCGATTCTGTAAGCTCAATATTGTCCTAGCAAGCAGTAAGATGGTGATTGGTATCGCTAGTTGGCTATGCTAGAATAATTACAGCATGTTAAAAGATATTAGATTCACGCAATGGGGGGCGTTTGCCGCATTTACAATCTATTTGGGCTTTGCCTTCCAAGCCTGCACCCCAACTCAGAATTACGCTGAAATGCCAGTGCCTAATGCGGAAATGGCCCATAAATCAGGGCAGCCACTGGATACCTTAGGTAAAGGCTACGCGCTCTCTCAAGTTCATTGCTCACAGTGCCACGAATTTAAGCTGCCTGAGAATATGCGGGTAGATGAGTGGCATACGATTGTTCCCGGCATGGCTTGGAATGCTGGTCTTAACAAAGAAGATGAGGCTGCGGTGATGGCTTATCTGGTGGCTACAGTTGAGCAAACAGAAAAGTCTGAGGAATAGCTCGTGATTAGCAACGGCGCGCTTGGTTTACCGCCACTTTCTTTTTTTTAAAAATGCCAGCTTCGGAGGTTGCATTGGCTGTTTTCAGAGGATAAGGGTGTGTATGACTATGATTGCTAAGGAATCTAATGTGATGTCCAAAACAAAAGAGCTGTGTGATGCGATCGCACAGGATATCGAGTTCGTTACCCTTCAGGGACAAGTTGAGCGCTTTCTTGCTGATGATGACGCCAAGCTTAAATACCAGTCGCTTCATGAGCGAGGTGATGAGCTTAATCAGAAGCAGCAGGCCGGAGTTGAGCTGTCCGATAAGGAAATCCAAGAATTTGAAGATGCCCGTGAGTCACTTTTCTCTAATGAGGTAGCCAGTGACTTCATGGAGGCTCAGCAAGGCCTTCAGACCTTGCAGAAAACCATTACAAAATATATCGGCATGACCCTTGAGCTTGGCCGCACTCCTACTCCAGAAGATATGGAGCAAGGTGACGGCGGTGGTTGCTGCGGTGGCGGATGCGGATGCTAATAACTTACCTTTAGATCAAAGCCTCCTGGGTCCACTGGACTCGAGGGGGCTTTTTTTGAGGTTAGCCTCATTAACAGCGCTTCTGTCAGCAGGCTCAGCTATTCCTTTCCTGAGCGTTCCTTTCCTGAGTGTCTAGCGCATGCCGAGTAGTGAGTATACTTCACGTGTAGCCCTGCTTTGATTGAGGGTGTAGAAGTGGATTCCGTCTACCCCTTGATCGAGTAATCCCGCACATTGCTCGGCAGCATGCTGAATACCCACTTGCTGCACGGATTCTTTGTCATCTCCAGCGCGTTTGAGGGCTTTGAGGAGACGCGCAGGGAAATGGGCACCAGCGGCAAGTTCTGCCATGCGGTGGATTCCTTTTGCTGAGGTAATGGGCATAATTCCAGCAATGATGGGTATATTGATGCCTGCGAGTTGACAGCGATCACGAAAATCAAAAAAGTCATGATTATCAAAAAAGAGCTGAGTGCATATGTAATCAGCACCCTGATCCACCTTTGCCTTTAAATAGTCCATTTCCAATAAGCGGTTGGGCGTGTCAGGGTGCCCCTCGGGAAATGCCGCAACACCAATGCCAAAACCTCGAGGGTCTGGGTGTTTACCTGATTCATTGAAAGACTTGATATGTCGCACAAGGTCCACTGCCTGTTGAAAGGCATCTTGTGAGCGGTCGTAACTGCTGTTGTTTGCCGGAGGGTCGCCCCGGAGGGCCAAAATATTTCCTATATTGGCAGACGCATATCGATCAAGAGTAGATGTGATTTCTTCCTCACTGTGAGAGACACAGGTCAAATGAGGGACAGGTGGAGTGTCCGTGGTTTCCTTGATTTTAAGGACGAGGTCGTGGGTGAGATCCCGGGTCGTGCCTCCCGCTCCATAAGTCACACTTACAAATGATGGTTTATATTCTGATAAGTCCTTGATGGTCTCATAGAGTGCATGAGACGCCTCTTGGCTTTTCGGCGGAAAAAATTCAAATGAGAAAGTGGGTTCCTCAGGTTTAATAATATCACTGATGTGCATCGCTTGGTGAATTATCATTGATAATGCGGATAAACGAAATAAAAAAATACATTACATTCACAACTCTCCGGCCTTTAAGGTGTTCAAATCTTATCATCGCTCGGTAACATTGCTCAAATTTCAGCATATCACATGAACCTACCCACTCTACACTTAAGCTTTCGAATGCTTGTTTCGTTTCTTGTACTCGGTGAAGTTTCGGCAGAAGAGTCCGCGGAGAGTGGAGTTTCGATCTCGCCACAGAACCCTCATTCGCCCAAGGAGTTGCGTAAATTGAAGCTTCCCCAGAAGCAGAGTAATATTGGCAAGGAGCGAGGGATGGTATTCGCTGGTGTGGATACAGATAATGATCGTCAATTAACGTTTAGCGAATTTACAGGTATTAAACGCCTGCAAAATATGGAGCCCAAAAAGCAGCGTCAATTATTTGATTTTCTCGACCATGATAAAGATGGTTATCTGCAAATGCGTGAGATTTTTCATCCTACCATTCCAAAATGGATGAAGGTTGCTCGTCGAGAATTTCCTCGCTTTGACGTAAATAAAGATGGCCGGCTAACTGTTGCTGAGTTTTCTGAATTGATGAAATTGACAAATGAAAACAGGCTCAAGCCTACTGAGTTGTTTGTCCGATTAGATCAAAATAAGAATAATGGCATTGAATTGTTTGAGCTCAATGCCAAGCCGCGTAGATTTAATCACTCCGGTGCGGATTTTACTACTCATGATAAAAATGCAAGCGGGGGCCTCGACTATGATGAATACTCACATATGCCATGGATTTACAAATGGCCGGAAGAGCGTCGCAAAAAGCTATTTGAACGCATTGATGTCGATGGTGATGGCGAGCTTAGTAAGCGTGAGATAGGGGGCATGCATTCATACCGTAAGCGCATGCCTGGTTTTGAGGGTCCTGGAAGCAGGAAGCTGCCAAGCAAGAAAAAGGCATTTTGATTACAGGTGGGCGTGGGCTCTGGTGAGAACGGGGGAGGTAGCCTTGGCTGTATTTTCCTTGGTTTGATGATTCAGCAATTTGAGTTGTTTTCTTATCTTTGCAGGGTTAACAACTCTATGTGCTTAGCATTAAATAATGAGTAATTTAATTGAGGGTTATTACCACTGCAATGAATGTGATTCACTTTTTGAGTCACAGATCATCGGCGCAGATCTCCAGAATTGCCCTCATTGCGGCAAGGCTGTGGCAGGGATCGCGGAGATTGGCCCTGAGTTGGAAATGGATGACGATTTTCTCTCTAGGGACGCCGAAGATAGTCTTGATCAGAATCTAGTTAGAGCTGGCGATCTGGTGTCTGGTGGCAAAACCAACGATGAGCGAGTTGATATCGATGTTGAGCAAACCACAGAAAAAGAGAAAGTAGCGCGGCAACTAAGGTTGATATCAATTGCGTGGATATCGCTGGTGGTTTCAGCTGTAGCTGTGGTGATTTATTTTAATCAAGCCGGGGATGAGCCTTCAATATCTGCACAGGCTGAGAAAAAAAACACGCAGCAAATAGAAACCGAAAAGCAGGCGATAAAACTAGCACTGCCCAAATGCATGAAGGTTATCAAAGGTTTTATCAATGCCTCGAGTGCTGCAGCTAAGGCTCAATATGTTTATAACGGGGTTAGGCTTTCACGTGAAATGGAGGCGTTTTATGCAGCGCGACCAAGTTTTCGACCTCAGCTAACACAGGTGAGAGTGGTGCATTACCAGGCGCTCGATATTCCTGGGCTCTATGCGATAGGAGCTATTTGCCAATCAGAAGTAGGCGAGCGTTTTGAGGTTGTGTTCATTCGTGATGGAAAAGAATGGAAGATCGAGTGGGAATCTTTTGTCCGTTATAGTGAGAGTAATTGGACACTTTTCACAACAAAGACCAATGGTGAAGAGGCTGAATTTCGACTTTATATGCGTGTGATGGATGTTGGTGAGGATCTTGCAGGTGGCGATGTCTTGGTTAAATTTTATAAGCCCGATGTCTTCAGGGGACGAGGATTTGACGGTTACGCGTCCGAGGGGGTCAGAATTCCAGCATACAGTGTGCAGGGTAAGATTATCAGTGAGATGGCCAGACAGGAAGAAGCAGCCGATGGCTATGACCATGTGGGCTTAAAAGTTTCTAATTTTGATCCAGAGCATTACCACAGGGTGCGAGTTCGCATGAGGCTACTTAAAAACTCAGAACAGGAACCGCGCCTGGAGTTGGTCCGCATTATCGCAAACCACTGGTATGATCCCGCTATTGTTCAGGCTACGGGTTTACCAGAAAAATCAGAGTGAGCCCAATAGGCCCTTCCTCATATGCTCCAGAGGGGTGTCGCCGGGAAACCAGCACTCATAAGCTAACACACCTTGATGGAGTAACATGGATAGTCCATTGGCGGTGCGTGCTCCTACTGACTTGGCATGGCTAAGCAAGGTAGTTTGAGCAGGATTATAGATCATATCGTAGACCAGATGGTGCGGCTGGATGCAATTTGAGGGCAAGGGCTTACGGTCGAATGAACGCAAGCCCAGCGAAGTGGCATTGATGATTAACTCAGCATGTCCAGCGGCTTCGGCAATGTCTGGATCCTCCGGTCCGATGGCGGTGAAACGTTCTCCCGGACCTGCGAGGTGATTGATTTGGCCGCCTTGGGATTCGAGCTCAGTGAGTAGGTCCTGGGCTTTTTCCAGAGTTCGGTTCACCAGCCAGATTTGATCACAGCCGATACGCGCACACTGGGTAGCGACCGCCCGGCCAGCACCTCCACCAACACCAACGATCATCACCTTGAGGTCGGCGAGGTCGATACCGAAGTCTTCACGGATAGCTCGCACCAGTCCTGGAGCGTCGGTGTTATGCCCTAATGTCTGATCGCCGAAAATGACGGTATTGACCGCACCCATGGCGCGGGCGTCTTCGCTGAGCTCGTCACAGCAATCCATCACCTCGAACTTGTGCGGCACAGTGACATTGCAACCGATGAAATCGAGCTGCTTCATCTGCTGGAGTGCCTCAGCGACGTGGCCAGGCTCGACCTCGAGACGAATGTAGCGGATGCCTTTGCCCTGCGCGTCGAGTGCAGCCTGATGCATTGCTGGGGAAGCAGAGTGGCTGACAGGGTGGCCGATGACTGCTAGGCGTGCGGGCTTGTCGGCGCCAGCATCGAGTATTTCACGGCTGGATAAATCGGCGAGCTGGTAGACGTCTTTCATTGGAATGGGTGCTTCGTTATTGGCTGTTAAGGTTGGCTGTTAAAGTTGGCTGTTAAAGTTGGCTGTTAAAGTTGGCTGTTAAAGTTGGCTGATCGTGCGTCGGATACGGCGAACGCTCTCGTCCTTGCCGAGGATTTCCAAGATGGCTCCTAGATCAGGGCCTCCAGATTGACCGCTGAGGGCAACCCGGGTCGGGAACATCAGTTGTCCTGCTTTGGCGTCGTTGGCAATAGCGGTGCTGGCGATGGTGTCTTTGGCGCTGGTCCAATCATCGGCGCGATCGAATGCGAGTGCAAGTTCGCTGAGTAGATTTTTAGCTGCAGCATTATTGCGGACTTTATCGAGAGCGTCCTGATCGTAAGCAAAATCATTATCGAGTAAAAAGGCGATGGTCGCGGGGACCTCAGCAAGCAGCCGGGTCTTTTCCTGAACAGAAGCGGCAATACTAGTGAAGTTATCCGGAAGATCATAGCCAGCTCGCTGGACAAAGGGGGCAGCGGCATGGGCAAAGTCGGAGGCACTCATTTGTGCAAGGTGCTGCTGGTTGATCCAGGCGCATTTCTCAGCATCAAACTTAGCAGGTGAGCGGTTCACGCCCTCAAGAGTGAAGCGCTCAACAATTTCGCTGATCGGCATGATTTCTGACTCATCTTTGGGAGACCAGCCGAGCAGCGAGAGGAAATTGAATACGGCAGTCGGGATATAACCTTCCTCGGCGTAGCCAGCGATGGCAGCCCCTGTGTCGCGCTTGCTCATCTTGGAGCCGTCCATGTTGAGAATCAGTGGAATGTGTCCGTAGAGAGGGGGCTCGACACCGAAGGCTTCAAAAAGCTGCAGGTGCTTGGGTGTATTCATCAGGTGATCCTCGCCGCGTAAGACGTGGCTAATTTTCATTTCGAGATCATCAACGACATTGACGAAGTGGAATACATAGGAGCCATCGGAGCGTTTGACCACCATGTCTGGAGTGTTGGATTCATCGCGGTAGTCGATAGTGACCTCACCGCAGATCAGGTCCTGCATGGTGACAGGTTTGCGGGCAAACCTGAATCTCCAGGCGCCATCGTCTTCGTAGACACGGCCATCAGCACGAAGTTTCTCGAACCACTTGTCATAGAATTCGTTGCGCTGGCTTTGGTAATAAGGGCCGTAGTCTCCCTTGCAGACGCCATCGGGTTGTGGGCCCTCGTCCCAGTCGAGGCCAAGCCAGGCCATGCCTGTGAAGATGGCTTCTCTAGCGGCTTCAGTATTACGGGCTTCGTCGGTATCCTCGACTCTGAGGATGAAGGAACCGCCGTGCTTGCGTGCTAGTAGCCAGTTAAAGAGGGCTGTGCGGGTGCCGCCGACGTGTAGGTAGCCAGTTGGAGAAGGGGCAAAACGGGTACGCACTCCGGTCATGTCATGGGATTGGTTCACAAGCGGTATTTAACGTGCCATGCCTTACAGCGCAAGCATGGAGGTGAGGCAATGGAGGTTCATTTTCTTTAAAAACAAGGATTCGTGGTTTTCCTTTTGCTTATGTGTCTCTAGAGTCGTCCGCATGAAGAAAGTCGCACCGCATTGGCAGATTCTCATCGCGCTTGTTCTTGCCACTGGCACGGCCATCGTATTTCGCAATCTTAGCCAGATCGTAGCAAGCGACAGCACGGCACATCATTTTATCGAGGGCGTGATTTCCGTTGGTGATTTTCTGGGTAAGCTCTTCATCCAGGCATTGAAAATGATCATCGTGCCGTTGGTTGCCAGCTCGATCATTGCGGGCATTGCTTCTTTAGGGGAAATGAAAGGCTTTGGCAGACTTGGTATGAAGACCCTTGGTTTTTATATGGGCACGAGTTTTGCAGCCGTGCTGGTGGGACTTGTGCTGGTGAATACGATTCAGCCTGGACTGGAAAATGGTAAACCCAATGCCGAGATCCGTGAGGCGCTGGAGCAGAAAGCGGAGGGTGCCAGCAGTAATGAAAAGCTCAAGGTGGCAGAAGCGGGGGAACGCAAGCCGGGGGACTATGCGGATCTGTTCAAAAAAATGATCCCGCCCAATGTCTTTAAAGCCGCTACCGACAATGGTCAGTTGTTAGGCATGATTTTCTTCTCCATTCTATTTGCGATCGTCATGGCCCGGCTTCCTGCCGATAATATGCGGCCACTGCTAGGCAGTATTCAGGCCATCAATGATGTGATGATCCGGCTCACCCAGTGGATCATGGTGTTTGCACCTCTCGGGGTCTTTGGCTTGTTGCTGCCTGTGGTCTATCAGAGCGGCGCGGATATCTTTTTGAGCTTAGGTAAGTATTTTCTCACCGTGCTGCTGGCACTCTCCATTCATTTGTTTTTGATGATGCCCTTAATACTCCGCTATGTAGCACGGGTCAATCCGTGGGCCCACTTCCGGGCGATGCGCATGGCGATGCTGACAGCTTTCTCAACGGCCTCATCCGCGGCCACACTTCCTGAGACGATGTTGTGCGTGCAGAAAAATGCTGGTGTCTCCAAGCGAGTCTCGAGTTTTACGCTGCCACTCGGGGCCACGGTCAATATGGACGGCACCGCACTTTACGAGTGTGTGGCGGTTTTATTTGTCGCTCAGGTGATGGGCATTGAGTTGGGCGTGGCAGCTCAGTTTGCGGTCGTGGTCACAGCATTGCTTACCAGTATTGGAGTGGCAGGCATCCCGTCGGCGAGCTTGGTGGCGATTCTTTTGATACTCAATAGCTCAGGCATTCCGAACGCCGAGATGGCAGTGGTGGCACTGCTCTCCGTGGATCGACTGCTCGATATGAGCCGGACGGCGGTGAACATCTTTGGGGACTCTTGTGCTGCGGTCTGTATCGCTAAGTCTGAGGGTGAGCAGTTGAGCATCTGATTAACCAACACAATAGCTGGGCTGTTTTTCACAGAGTCTGCATTGTCGCCACAGCACATATCCTGTAGCATGCTAGCAACATGAATGATCATTGCCCATGGAGTGAGACTGCCCAACAGGTCGTCGAGCACCATGGCGTGTCTACTGAGTCTGGCTTAACCGAACACGAAGCCCATCAGCGGCTGCATCATTACGGGCCTAACCAACTGCAAACGACATCTGGCCGCAGCTGGCTGGGTATTCTTATTGCCCAGTTCCGTAGCCTGCTGGTTCTTCTTTTAGCAGTTGCGGCGACACTTGCCTTTGTCTTTCACGACTGGATCGAAGGCATCGCTATCTGTGCGGTGCTGGTGCTCAATGCGGTGATTGGGTTTTTTACCGAGTTTGGTGCCGTGCGCACCATGGAGTCGCTTCGGAAATACAACAAGACCTGGGCGACAGTCAGGCGTGGTGGTAAGATTAGGAAAATCGAGGCGGAACATCTGGTGCCCGGTGACATCGTCTCGCTGGAAGCGGGGGATATGGTGGCTGCGGATATGCGCATCACTGAGTGCTCGCGCCTTGAGGTCAACGAATCTTCCCTGACTGGGGAATCATTGCCTGTTACTAAAAGCGCGGCTGTCATTGCTGCGGATACCATTCTCGCCGAGCGCACGGATATGCTCTACAAGGGTACCTCACTTGCGCGTGGTTCAGCCACAGCCGTTATTGTGGCCACCGGTCTGAAAACCGAGTTTGGCATTATTTCCTCTCTGGTCATGACCACACATGATGAAGAGACACCTTTGGAAAAACGGCTGGCTCGCTTGAGTCGCAAGCTCATCGTCATCACCCTGGGCATCACCGCCTTCACCTTGATCGCCGGGCTGATGAGGGGCAGGGATCTCTACCTGATGATCGAGACCTCCATTGCCCTCGCAGTAGCAGCCATTCCCGAGGGCTTGCCGATTATTGCAACCTTGGCTCTAGCACGTGGCATGTGGCGGATGGCGCGAAGTAATGCCCTAATTAACCGGCTTTCCGCAGTCGAGACCTTGGGGGCGACCAATATCATCTGCACCGATAAAACCGGCACCTTGACAGAAAATCGGATGGTGCTGGTGTCGGTTCTGACTGATGCCGGCATGGATAATTTTAAGACCGATGAAAACCCCCTGGCCATGAGTGAGCAGCTTTTGAAAATCGGCATCTTGTGCAGTAATGCTGAGCTGGCAGAGACTGGTGACACAGGTGAAGACAATGAAGGGGTTGACGGAGTGGGTGACCCTATGGAGTTGGCTCTACTTGCGGCGGGTTCAAAGCGTGACTTGGAGAAGAAACAGCTGCTGTTGCAGCACCCGCGCCATCACGAGGAAGCCTTTGATTCCGAGGTGAAAATGATGGCGACGGTTCATCATGGATCCGAGAGTGACGATGCTTTTCTCTTTGCGGTCAAGGGCGCAGCCGAGCCAGTGCTGGCGGCCTGTAGCCGACTACAGGGCAGGGAAGGTGTGGTGCCGATGGATGATGGACTTAGGAACCACTGGCTTGATCAGAACCAAGTGCTCGCTAATGAAGGTTTTCGTGTTCTGGCGATAGCGAAAAAGAGAGCGGATGATCCCGATGCCGCACCATACCAGGGGCTGATATTCATGGGGCTGGTCTGCATCATGGATCCGTCCCGCGCTGATATTCCGGCAGCAATCAAAGCGTGTCAGGATGCGGGTATCCGGGTGGTGATGGTTACTGGCGACCAGGCCGGCACGGCTCTGCATGTGGCCAAAAATACTGGCATTTGCCAGACAGAAGGCGAGCAGTGTATCGCGCTGGGTAAAGAGATTGATGAGGCGCAGCGGCAGGGGCGCTTGAACGACATGCTCGGGGTGACGGTATTCTCCCGGGTAACGCCGCAAAACAAACTCGATATTATCCAGATGCATCAGGACCAAGGTGCGGTGGTGGCGATGACCGGTGACGGGGTCAATGATGCCCCGGCCTTGAAAAAGGCCGACATCGGCATTGCCATGGGTATCCGAGGTACGGAAGTGGCACGAGAGACGGCCGACATGGTGCTGCGTGATGATGCCTTTGTATCCATCGTTTCGGCCGTCGAGCAGGGCAGGGTGATCTTCAATAACATCCGCAAATTTGTTGTTTACCTGATGTCTTGCAACCTCAGCGAAGTACTGGTCATCGGCCTAGCATCGATGACCGGCGCTCCGCTACCACTACTGCCATTACAAATCCTGTTTCTTAACATGGTCACCGATGTGTTCCCGGCCCTTGCTCTGGGGGCGAGCAAAGGGCATAGCGATGTGATGGCCCAGCCACCGAGATCAAGGCATGATGCCATCATCGGCAAAAAGCAGTGGCGCATGATTGGTTTTTACAGTCTGTTGATCACCCTGGTTGTGCTTGGCTCCTTTGTGCTGGCACGGGTGTGGCTGGGTATGAGTGATGGTCAGGCGGTTACCATTTGTTTCTTAGTGATCGCCATCGCCCAGCTGCTGCATGTCTTCAATATGGCTGAGCCAGAGAGTAAGGCGTTTGATAATGAGATCAGCCGTAACCCCTACGTCTGGGGTGCCGTGGCCCTATGCGGTATCATTCTCATGGCAGCGATGTTCATCGAGCCACTGGCTGCAGTGCTCTCACTGGAACCCATTGATCAGCGCGGCTGGCTGCTGGTGCTGATCGCCTCGTCGATCCCGCTGATCGTGGGCCGCGTTTATGTCGTGTTGAGGGCTTGGAACTAGGAGGCGTGTAAACAGACTACAACCCTCTCTTTCTTAGCGATGATTGTTCATCAATCAAACGCCTATTTTGGTAGGCTTTTACGGTGTATTTAGAACCGACCCACAAATTGAAAGCTTCTGTTTGCCGTGCTTCTACATTTCTTGTTGTTCCGCCACGGTTCGACGAAACGACGATTCTCATTTGCTCTGTTCCAGCTCTTGCCGTGATTTCGATTTTTTTACTGTTGCGTTTTGAAGCGATTACTCGCACAGCAATCCTGCCATTAACCTGCGCAGGCTTTTTTTGTGGTTGAAGTAATAGCAACTTATCTGGTTCGTTTGCTCCTGCTTTTGGGATAGGCATTGGCTGCTTAGGTAGCTGCTTAGCTTGCAGTTTCATTAATCTCTTACGAAGTGCTTCTTGTCGTTGCTTAGCTTGATCCGCAAACTTCATAGCTTCATCTCGATCAAAATTAAACCGCTGTTGTAATTTCTGTGGCAGCCTATCGAATGGCAAGTTAACTCCGCCAGTGGCATGACTGATTAGTATGCCTTGAGGGTGAATTTCTTTGATGGTTACATCTTTATATTCTTTACCCTCCGTTGATTTTAATGATTCGATTTTTTCGCCAATGGCATTTGCGCGGATCTGAGCGGTGTGACTTCTGTATTGATGATTAAGTATATCTTTTCGAGCTTTTATACTTTCGTTGCTTCTTTTGAGTTGTTGGATTTCATCCAGCATATCCTTTAACTGCTGTCTTTTTTGTGTCAGTTCAGTTTTGCTATTACGATTTTCTTGGAACAGGTTGATGTTCGCTTGCCACTGGAGCTTTACATTCATCAGCAGCTGCACTTCAGCCTCTTTTTCTTTAATTCTTTGGCTGAGGTTAGCAGAATAAGAGTTGTCATCAGCCGCATGACTCAAATTGCAAAAACACAGCAGTAATAGCACAGGGAATGCGGTTTTAGTAATCGCCAGCGAGAGCTGGTTTGTGAGCATGATTTTCGGCATATTAAGAATATATTTTAGTATTTAATTTTGCTCAGAAATACAGTCTCATTTTTTAATTGGATAGCTTTTTTTGTAGTTGGAATATTGGCTCTCAAGTTTTACATAGTCGCGCTCCAAGATCTTTTTTTGATCTTCCAGGTTTTTCTTCTCAGCCTTTGCTGTATCGATAGTTTCGCTAAAGCTTACGAGCATTTGAGATTGATCGCCCGGATTTTCACCGGCATCAGCCTGTAAGGATTCCACCTGCTTTTTGAGGTCTTTGATATGTAGATCCAATTCTGCATCCTTTTTGAGTAGGGCCCTATCTTCACATGACGGGAGTATGAATAATATAGCTAGGATGTAATATCGTATCGACGAGGAGAATTGATTCATGGCCGCTGAGATGGAATTTTTTTATCATAGGCCGACGAGCACGGCAGATAAACTTAATAAGATACTAACAAGCAGCTATCAGTCACCGCAAGATGATTATTGTCTTCAATACACTAGCCACCATCATACCTCCGGCGTTAGCTGCATATATGGCGTAGCATCAGCAAGGATATTCTTAAGTCTGGAGACTAAAGGCAAGGTAACAGGTGTTTAGTCCTCAAGATATCGTTTCACCGATGATCGTGATCAACGCGAAGGTGGCGGAGCATTTTTATTGGTTTGGCTTGTTTTAGTTAATATTAAGCTTATTTTTTATCCTTTAGTTCGTCTAATTATGTCCAACCTTCGTTACAGACCAGAAATTGACGGACTCCGTGCGTTTGCCGTCATCGGAGTCGTCTTATGTCATATCGGATTGGGCTTTCCTGGCGGTTATGTAGGGGTCGATGTGTTTTTTGTTATATCGGGTTATTTGATCACTGGTATTATTGTAAAAGACCTACGCGCTGGAACCTTTTCGATGCTGGATTTCTGGGTTCGGCGAATTAGGCGGATTCTTCCAGCTGTCACCGTCATGGTGGTTGGCAGCCTGATCCTGGGATATTTCATTCTCGAAGCGGAACAATTCAAGGCATTAGCCGAGTCATCGATCGCGCAATCGCTGATGGCCGTAAATATATTCTTCTGGCTGGATAATATGAGCTACTTTGCTGAAACATCTGAGATGAAACCCTTGCTGCATACTTGGTCCTTAGCCGTTGAGGAGCAGTTTTACGTTGTTTTCCCCTTATTCCTTTCCCTGCTATCGAAGCATCTGAGGAGATACACGCTGCCGATCATTATTTTGATTGGTGTTTTATCTCTGGCCCTGAGTTGCTGGGCATTAATGCACAAGCCTGAAGCCAACTTCTTTCTGCTTCCCACGCGGGCTTGGGAGCTGCTGGCCGGAGGAGCTATCGCATTGATGGCAAATGAAAAGGAAACATCACGGAAAACAGCCGAGATGGCGGCATGGTTTGGGCTGCTTTTGATCGCTGCAGCGATGCTTATTTATGATGCTCAAACACCATTCCCTGGATGGATAGCCATCCCGCCGGTCGCAGGATCTGCGCTCTTTATCTGGGCCAACGGCAGGCAGCAAACAAGTGCGGGGCAATTGCTTTCGTTTAAGCCTGTCGTGTTTATCGGCCTTATATCCTACTCCCTTTATTTATGGCATTGGCCAATTCTTGTTTTAACCAAACATGTAATCATCGACATTAGCCTGCCATGGAAACTAGGCATTCTGATGACAGGGCTGATTTTATCCATTTTGTCATGGAAATGGGTTGAAGCACCATTCAGAAGAAAAGGGGCTTTATCAAAACGAGCATCTGCATTCGGGTTTGCGGCACTATCGACCGTTAGTTTGTTGCTGATTAGTGCTACTATATGGAAAATGAACGGATTGCCTTATCGATATGACGATTTCGTGTTATTACGAGAGGATATAAGTTGGGAGGGAAAAGAATATAAGAGCGAGCTGGGTTCATACGTAAAGGTAGGTGCTAGATCCTCTGTAAATGACAGAATGGAAGTGAAGCCAAGTTTTGCCCTTTGGGGGGATAGTCACGCCTTGGCAATCTCTGCCACAGTAGACAAGCTAGCAAGAAGTCACGGCTTGAATGGTCACGTTTATGCCATAAATGGAAGACCTCCTATAATAGATAGCGCAGTGCATGAGTTTCATGATCATGTTGTAATACGTTCAATTCTCGATAAAGGGATCAAAAACGTAATTCTAGTCGCAAGGTGGTCCATTAACTTGACGGAGACAGGTAAAATACAACTGCCAATTATGGCTGAAAACTTGAAAAATTCAGGGGTTAAAGTATGGTTAATTAGGCAGGTTCCCGAATCAAACAATATTCGCACAGCACAAGAATTTTACATGGCCAAAAGGTTTCCCCTCCTAAACAGCATGCCTGCTCAGTTTACTGTTTCGAAGGAAGAACATGAAAATGTACAAGAACACGTAAGTAAGGCAATCAATCGCTTGCCTAAGGACTTAGTCAACGTGATTGATCCTGCTCCCTATTTTTTTGTAGATTCAGCCAAACTGAAAGTTTATGGTAATCGTGCCTATTATAAAGATGATGATCACCTAACTCGAGCGGGTGCGGATTATTATTTGTCGTCAACCTTTGATGCTATCTTCGCAGAGATTGCGGAACAACAAAGGAATAGCCCTAAGGCTGATTAAGGGCATTTTTTCCGATCACAGCTATCGCCCAGCTCGCCCCAAGTTGTCTATGTCATCTTGATCAAACATATTGGCAGGATAACGAAAACGTAAGCGAGGCGGCAATGTCTTCGAATGGGGTGAGAGCGCTTTTAGACGCATTTATGAGCTTTTAGAGGGTTTGCTGTATAGCACCTTAGAACGCCGGAAAGCCCTTATATTATAAGGGGAGCGGGGGACTTTTCAGGTAAGAAAAAAATGGTGCAGGAAGAGGGACTTGAACCCCCGACCGCCTCGGTGTAAACGAGATGCTCTACCAACTGAGCTATTCCTGCACTGGATGGGACGATAAAGTGTCCGCTGTTGAAAAGTTGTCCTAGAAGGACGCGCGTTATTTGGCTGAAATTGTCGTATCATGCAATCTCTTTTTTCAAAGATAGGCTAATTATTCGGCCGGAGTGTGTGGTTCGAAGGTTGTGCTGCGCTGGTGGGCGCGTGCTTTGGCTGACTTGCGCGCTTGATTTTGCAGCTGCTCCTGCATGCGAAAACGCTTCTGGCCTTTCTTTTTAATGATTCGGCGGGATGTGCCATCTTCGAGAATTTGATAGCTGTTACAGTTGTCTTTGAAGGCGGATTCAAGGATCGTAAGTAGGCGCTTGCGGCAGGTTTTGTCCTCGATGGGAATCATCAGCTCAACACGTTTGTCGAGATTGCGTGTCATCCAATCAGCCGAGGAAATAAATAACAGTGGATTGCCACCGTGGTGGAACGAGAAGATCCGTGCGTGCTCGAGGTATCGATCGATAACGGAGACTACTTCGATGTTGTTGGCTTCCTTGCGCCCTCTGCTGCCCGTGGCTGTTTTTAAGCAGCAGATGCCACGGATGTTGAGTTTGATCGTCACCCCGTCCTTAGAGGCCTGGTAGAGGGCCTTGATGATTTCTTCGTCTTGGAGCGAGTTGACCTTGGCGGTAATAAATGCTGGTTCACCATTCTTGGCTCGTTTCCCCTCAGCGGCGATAAGCTCGAGTAAGCGGGGTTTCATGTGGGTGGGGGCGGGCACGAGCTTGCTGAAGCGCGTGAGCTTGGAACGGCCAGTGACGGCGTTGAAAAACAGTGATGCATCAGCACCATAGGCGGGGCGCGAGGTGAGGTAGGAGATGTCGGTGTAAAGCCGGGCAGTGGACTCGTTGTAATTGCCTGTGCCAAGGTGGGTGTAGCGTTTGAGTTGGCCGTCCTCGTTGCGGATCACGAGGCAGATCTTGGCATGGGTTTTGAGCCCTTTAACACCGTAGACAATTTGAACACCTGCACGTTGAAGTTCATCGGCACGCATGAGATTGCGTGCTTCGTCAAAGCGTGCTTTGAGCTCGATAAGTACGGTGACCTGCTTGCCGTTGTTGGCGGCTTTGATCAAGGCGTCAATGATGCGTGAGTCCGAGGCGGTGCGATAGAGCACTTGCTTGATGGCGATAGTGGCGGGGTCGTCCGCAGCTTCCTCGACAAAGCGCAGCACGGGCTCGAAGCTCTCGTAGGGGTGATTGAGCAGCACGTCATGGTCAGCTAGTGTGTCAAAAATAGATTCTCCAGGATCAATATCTGGTGAGGGCTGGGGTTGCCATGGCTCATCACGCAGGTGATCGTAACCTGGGCTAAAGGCGAGGCTCATGAAGTCGGTAAGGGCGAGTGGGCCATCTACCGCGTAAGTTTCTGAGGAGCCAGCTCCGGTGATCTCACGAACGAATGATTTAAGTCGGCTAGGTCCCTTGGCGGGCAGCTCGAGCCTGACGGTGTTGCTGGTTTTTCTAGCGGCAAGAACTTCTTCCATTTCTCCGGCGAGATCGATGGCATCTTCCTCCTGCACGGCGATGTCGCCATTGCGAGTGATGCGGAAGGGCATCGTGGCGATGACCTTTTCATCGGGGAAAAGCTCTCCAGAAAAGGCGGAGATGAGATCTTCGGTGAGGATGACGTTTTGATGAGGCGTGGAGCCGGCAACGTCTGATGTTGGCAGCTGGATGAAACGGCTGATGCCATCAGGTAGTGGGATAAATACCGTGCGTGTGGAGTTCTCAGGTAGGCTCTCAAGCTGACAGGCAAGGATGATACGCATTGCCGGTAGGCTGGCCATACTGGTGTCCTCATCGTAGGCAAGGGGGGTGAGCAGTGGGAAAATAGAATCGTGGAAGCGACTTGCGAGCGCCTCATGTTGACTGGGGGAAATAGCTGAGCGGTCTAATAGATGTAGACCCTCGTCTTGGAGTGCGGGGAGGAGCTCTTTGTTGAGTAAGTTGTATTGATCCTCGATCATGGCTTTTGCCCGAGCGCGGACAGCCGTGAGCTGCTGGGAAGGGGTCAGTCCTGAAATGCCGCGCTTGTGTGAGCCAGACATGCGCATCAAATGTAATCCTCCTACACGGACTTGGAAAAACTCGTCGAGATTAGAGGCAGTGATGGCGAGGAACTTAAGGCGCTCAAGTAGTGGTAGGGACTCGCGGTTTCCTTGGTCAAGAACGCGCTGGTTGAACTCAAGCCAGGATAATTCTCGGTTAATAAATGACATGGATGGAATAGTGGGTGTTGAGAATGTTAGTTGCCTTCATGGATGGCTACGCCAAGGCCGTAGATGTCTTTAAATAGGTCAGCCTTAGAGCGCATGGCCATGCGTTCTACAGAGGCGTCACTGATGCCTTTTAGGCTGATGTTGAGTTTCTGTTTGCTGATGCTGACATCGATTTCACCTACGCGTGAGGTGTGGCTGTGATCTAGGGCATCTGCAATTCTTAGAATAGCGGCGAGTTTTGAAACACGCATACGATCCTCTGCGGGTAGGTCACGGTAGCCTGCGTGATTGGGTTTGGGCCCTGACCTGCGGTGGTAGCGAGCGAGTAGTGAGACAATGCTCAGGTCACGCTGACCAAGGCCGAAGATTTCGCTATTGAGGATGATGTAGTGAGAGTGTTTGTGGTGGGCTCGTGAGCTGATGAAGTTTCCACACTCGTGCACGATGGCGGCGCATTGAAGGAGTAGGGAATAATGTTCATCAAGCTCGTGAAGCTCGCTGGTGGCCTCAAACAATAATTGGCTGAGACGGGTGACTTGATTGGAGTGCGATCTGTGAACCCTGTATTTACGCGCTAGGCTTACGGCTGAGCGCAGGACTTCTTTTTGAAAGCCTTCTGTTAGTGAGAATGATGTGGGGATGTCCAGAAGTAGGCCTCTTTCATAATCGCTACCTGGAAGACGTATGGTTTTTAGTTCCAGTGTCTCGGCGATGGCGAGGTTGATTTCCAGAGCGGGGATGATTGCTTGCGCGCTGTTGTAATCAAGTTGGTAGCGCTTAACGCGCATTTCCTCAGTCATGGAGGCGATCTTTTTTGCCATGTCGGCTAATGCACTGTAGCTGCTTTTTGTTTTTCCTGGTTTGGCCAAGACGTGAGCGAGGTGCTGAATTTCATAGCCGATCATGACCAACTCCTCAATGTCTGCATCTCGGTAGTCGTGATTGATTTGGTTGATCTGACTGCGGATGTGTTCGCGGCTGACTTTGCTGATGCTGAAGCTTGCATCTTGGTCGTCTTGATTTTTGGTGATGGCTTCTCCGGTGCGGTAGACACCCAGTCTGTAATTACTGTAGTCTGAGATTCTTCCGTTCTTGAAGAGCAGGGCGCGCGTATTTCCTGGGCCAACGTGAACGACCAGCGTGGTGCGCTTGTTCATTGACGGTGTATCTCGGAGCCGTCTTCGTGTCTTCAGGTAGATTAGGCGAGTCATTTCACCTTCGTCGAGGGTTTCGATTTCTAATCCGCAGCCGATTTGAATGCGGTTGATAAAGGAATCTTGGTTGCTGGCTTCAGCCAAAACATTGGTGGCGACGGCACGGATGGGTGTGTCTTCGGTGGCGCCCAGCTCCTGGAGTGTCTCGCGGTAGCCGTTGAGTATTTTTACGCAACGTTCGATGGTGGATCTCCTTACGGCTCCGCGTTGGTAGATATCATGAGCAAGAGGGATAGACTGCTCGAGGAAGTCTCCGGGTGCACTTTCACAATCTGTGTTCGCCTCTACGATGAGTAGCGAGATCGAGCTTGCTCCGATATGGATGGATGCTTGCAAGGATGGTGCTGGAGTCATGTATTGTTGCTTCTTAAGGTGATTGCGTGATGCAGAAGAGGGGGCAGTGGCGCTTGGCTGTTCATAGTGTGACTAAGTCAGGGCCAAAAGTCTTGTGTAAAATGGTGACAATGGCGCGGGCCTTTTACTGTTCGGAGAGGGGGGCATGATGAGTGATGAGCTACACTATTCGGGCTCTGGGGTGAGGGTAGATTATCAAATAAAGACATAATAAGCTTGATTTTATGGGGTAATGATGATTTGAGTCTGCCCGCACTTACTTGTTCTTCTTAACTCTTGGTAGGTGCATTTTTCACAAATCACTATCTACTCACGACTTGGCCATGGACGAATCAAACATTATCCCGTTTGACCAATCCAAGCAAAAGCCTCTGTCTTCCTCAAATTCTATGAAAAGCAACCTTGTTGTAAAAGCCGCTGAGATCATCGAAGATCCTCAAATTCTCGTAAATGTCCTGTCCAAGCGTGTTGCTCAGCTCAACCAAGGACGTTCGCCTCTCATCGAAACGGTTCCTAGTATGGGCGCTGCAGATATTGCTTTGACTGAAATCATAGAAGGCAAGGTAGTGCTTTCTAAACCCAAGGAAGATTAATTCTTCCAACAGCAAAGGCGCGGTGGCAGTGGCAGTGGCTCTTCGCTTTGCGTGCATGTGATAGTATGAGCGCCGACATAGCAACGAATCGCAAGGCGCGCCGTGATTATCACATCTCTGATACCTATGAATGTGGTATTGAGCTCAAGGGCACAGAGGTGAAGTCCATAAGGGCTGGCAAGGTCAATATTGCCGAGGGCTATGCCCGTATTGAAAATGGCCAGGTCTTTCTCTATGGTTGCCATATTCAGCCGTGGCAGACAGCGGGTGAGTGGTTTCAGCACGGGGTGACCAGACCCAGGCGCCTTTTACTTCATAAGAAAGAAATCATTAAACTCGATGAGGTTACCTCCCAGAAAGGCTGCACTTTGCCATGTCTGAGGATGTATTGGAAAGGTGGTAGGGTAAAGGTGGAGATAGGAGTAGGCAAAGGTAAGACTCACTCAGACCAAAGGCAGGATTTGAAAAAGCGCACAGAGATGCGTGAGGTAGAGCGAGAGATCTCTCGATTTAATCGCCGCTAGACGATGTGCTGATGTTTGATTTGCGTCAATTTGCAGCTTTAGCCCCGGATTGGTATTTGCGTCTGCAGTATCATCATGAGCTGGATTCAACCAATGATGAGGCGCGCAGATTAGCTGAAGCGGGTGCTGAACACGGGACCGTGGTGCTGTCCGATCACCAAACGGCGGGCAGGGGCAGGAGAGGGGCTAGCTGGATTTGTGAGCCTGGAGATGGTTTGCTGTTTTCGATGGTTATTCGCCCTTCATTTCCCAAGACGAATTGGAGTCGCATCGCTCTTGCTGCAGGGATCGGGATAGTGGAAACGCTTAATGCTCGATGGGGAGTTCGGGCGCAGGTGAAGTGGCCCAATGATATTTACATTCAAGATAAGAAATGCGCCGGCATCCTGACTGAGGCACGAGAGGATTTTGTTATCGTTGGCATAGGGGTGAATGTGATGAGTGCGCCGCCATCAGAAAACGCAAGAATTGAGGCGATCGCTGTGGCTGATGTGGTGCAAAGTCCTGTATCTCGAGAGATGGTTCTTGCCGCATTGTTGGCGGGCATCATGACCGAAGGTTGATGCCTGTGCTGGCACTTTGAAGCTCAGCTGGAACGCTTGCGGAAGAGTTGTTATCTTACGGGGAAGCGCATCAAATTTAGCGCGCATGAAAAAGAATTCAGCGGGTTTGTCCGTGGAGTGGGTCCTGATGGAGCGCTGCAAGTCGAAGTCGATGGGGAGGTGATGTCTTTTTCTCAGGCATCTGAAATCAATGCGCTTTGATCTCAGCGCTTGCTTGGTTCATTACAGGGAAATATCTTCGAGTGGTTCGCCTAAGGCTTTTTTGAGGGCAGCGCCAAGCGGACTTGTGAGTAGTCTCTGCCAGTCCTCTAGAGTTGTTGTTTCTGCGAGTTGGGGCAGCAGCTCGACATTGCGGCCTGCGCGCTTTGCCTTTGCCTCTGTTGAGCTCAGCAATGCCTCACTATGCCATTGTATATCTTCAAACAATTCAGGGGCTTCTGATTTCAATGCTAGAATGTAGTAGCGGCCCCTATCTGTTGGTCCAATGACGGTGTCTCGAGAAGTTTTGGTGTGAAATCTGGCGAAGGTAGCGTTGATCCAGCGAGCGCCGCATTCGATGCAGGTAGGGTCAACGAGGGCAACTTCTTGATATCCTTCTGAGAAGGCGTCGCTGAAGGCACGTTGTATTTTCTGTCCTAAGTCGCCGTGGCCTTGTGGTCGGAAATCCACCTCCTGTGGCACCTGCTCGGCAGATGCTGAGCCGGGAGCCACGTATAAACCCTCAGTCTTGCTAGAGTGGGCGTCCATTTTAGGCAGTAGCCAGAACTTGGCGGCGTCACTGGCGTCATCAGGGGAATAGCAAAAACGAACGCGGCATTTCTCGAGTCCCTGTAATTGCCTGAGCATGACCTCAATCAAGGCCTTGTAGTAGTCACTGGCCTTGGCCTCGCCTACGTCAGCGGCAAGTTTGGGTAAAACCTCTCCGGGGATAGGTTCGTTAATCAATACAAGCAGCAGGCGCATGCGGTGACCATATGGACGTGGGCGGAAAACCAAATACGAAAAGTATAAAAATATGAGTAAATTGAAATAGTTAACTTATCTTGATTGTTAAAATCAAAGGAATTTATCTTGCCAGTAGGCATTGATTAAGGGATGCTTGAGTATCGGAGCGTTTCCCCGCGATCCTTTATTTGGTTGATGTACATCTAGCTGACATTCATTTAGCTCCATCTAGCTGACACTCATATAGCTAATAACCATCTAGCTAACATTATGGCTGCCCCCCGAAACAAATTAAGAAGTAAACAGAACGATCGCAAACCCTGGCCCAATGAGGTTCTTGGTATATTACTTGGTGGCTTCGGCCTGCTCTTGTTATTGTCATTGGTTTCCTTTTCGTCCAGTGATCCGTCGATTTTTCAGTTTATGGGTGGCGCTGACAGTGATGCTGACGGCGAACTTGTTGGTAAAAACTGGATAGGCCCAGTTGGGGCAAATGTAGCCTATATCGTTTTTGCTTTATTTGGTGCCGCCGCATACCTGCTGGCCTTGACGCTGATGTGGATGGGGGTAGCAAAACTCGTGATGAACGCGAGGGCTCCGTGGTATACATGGGCTGGATGCGGAGTTTTCATCCTGAGTGCTGCCGCATTACTTTCGGTGCAGACTCTTTTTTTTACACAATGGGCAGATAGCAGTGGCATTGAGGGTGGCGCAGGTGGTTGGATAGGCTACTGGACTGGTGCGCGTTTCCTGGAGGCCTTGCTTAATAAACCTGGTGCCATTCTGGTGCTTATTTGTGTGTATCTCATCAGCCTTATCTTGCTCACTGGCTTGCACCCCATCACCTTTAGTAGTGCGGTGGTGAGTTACATGGTAAAATGGGCTGCTGGCCTTAAGGAGAAAAGAAGGCATAAATCTCAGGAGGGTGGTAAAAGCCCCACCGCTCTTGATCAGCTTCGTAAAAGGCAAAATCAAAGCCTTTCAGACGAACTTAGCGCAGAGGGAGGAAATGCTAAATCCGGCGCGGCTCGAAAAAACACACGCAAGAAATCTCCAGAAGACGATGACCAGGTCGCGGACGAGGTCGAGCAAGACCCACAGGCAGAGCTGCCTCTCAGGGAGACCCCAACACCACAGATCATTGATGCTTCTCAGCGCCGGAAACCTTCTGCAGATTTAGGGGCGAAGCCATTTGGTAAGAAAAAGCAGGAATACACAGGCCTGACTACCGATGAGTTTGAGGATTATGACCTGCCAGGATTCGACCTTCTTGATATTCCCGAGCACGAGGAGCCTGAGGTCGAGGCCGACAAAGACGAGCTTGTAGCGATTCAAACGACGATCGTAGATACCCTCAAGGCCTTTGGTGTCGAGGTGTCTGCAGGAAATATTACCAGAGGTCCCACGATTACCCGCTATGAGGTTTACCCAAGTCCCGGATTGAGGGTGAGTAGGATCACCCAGTTGGAGGCGGATATCGCACGCGCCACCAAGGCTGAGCAGATCAACATTCTAGCTCCGGTTCCTGGCTCTGACACGGTTGGCATTGAGATAGCCAATAATGAAAAAGTCGCCGTGCCACTGCATGAGCTGCTACAGGATCCAGCGTTTGCCAGTGCGACCAAAAAAATCCCTCTTGCACTCGGCAAGGATGTTTATGGCAATACCGTCATTGGCGACCTCGCCGCGATGCCGCACTTGCTGGTAGCGGGTGCGACGGGCTCGGGTAAGTCGGTGTGTATCAACTCCATTATTTCGAGTATACTATTCAAGTTCAGTCCTAACGAGCTGCGCTTCATCATGATTGACCCCAAGGTGGTGGAGATGCAGATGTATAATTCACTGCCCCACCTTGCAGTGCCCGTGGTGACGGATCCCAACAAGGTGATCGCGGCGCTACGCTGGGTCGTTAATGAGATGGAGCGGCGTTATCGTATGTTTGCTGAAGTGGGCGTGCGTAACTTCGATGCATTCAACAAGCGGGAAATCATCAAGGAGGACGAGCCTGAAGTTGATCCAGATGCCGAAGAGGACGTGGATGAAGATTATGACACTGAACATATTGAATCCATTGCAAAGGCACTCGCCGACGGCGAGCTTGGGCCAGATGCTCTCGACGGCTCAGATGACGAAGATGAGATCGAGGTAATCCCTGACCGTGTGCCCTACATTGTGATCATCATCGATGAGCTTGCTGACTTGATGCAGACGGCACCTGCCGACATGGAAATGAATATCGCCCGCATTGCCCAGAAGGCACGAGCTGCTGGAATCCATTTGATTGTCGCTACGCAGACGCCGCGTGCAGATGTGGTCACCGGCATCATCAAGGCGAACATTCCGTGTAGGATTGCCTTCCAGGTTTCATCAAAGCTTGATAGTCGTGTCATCCTCGACGTTTCTGGAGCTGACAAACTCGTTGGCAAGGGAGACATGCTTTATCTACCGCCTGGATCAGCGAAGCTTGAGCGTGCGCAAGGTGCATTTATTGAGGACGATGAGGTGGAGAAACTCGTTCAGTATTGCTCGAATCAGGTTGAACAGAAATTCGAAAGTGCCGTACAGGAACATATCGAGAGCGGTGGCTCTAGCGGTGATGATGATGTTTCCGACGCTGATGAGGAAATCGTCGAAAAATGTCTTGAGGTGATTCGTCAGGAGAAGAAAGCGAGCACTTCGCTGCTTCAACGCCGCTTACGTCTTGGTTACACACGTGCAGCTCGCATGATGGATATTCTTGAACAGCGCGGAATTATCGGCCCAGGTGAAGGCGCCAAGCCACGTGAGATTCTGATCAATGTAGGTCAGGACGAGGCCTAATAGTCTAATAGCCCAATAGTGGGCGACAAGGCCACATAGTGATCGAAAAGGCTAGCTGACAAGGCTTCTCCTTATTTCTTCCAGGAGTCCTTTAACGCGACGGTGCGGTTGAAGACGATTCTCTCCCCGGGAGCATGATCGATAGCATCGGCGCAAAAATAACCAATGCGCTCAAACTGGTAACGAGAGCCTTTGTCAGCCTCACTCAATGACAGCTCAAGCTTGGCGTTTTCGATGATGGTCAGTGAATCTGGATTGAGGCAGCTGAGGAAGCCGCCTTCGGCAGCGTCTGGATTTTCCTCGGAGAATAAGCGGTCATAAAGGCGCACTTCAGCAGTGGCCGCTGTGGCGGCATCTACCCAGTGAATAGCAGCACGGCACTTGATGCCTTCCGGTGCATCCTGGCCAATAGTATCGGGAATGAATTCACAGTGAATCTCGGTAAGCTCTCCTGCATCGTTTTTCTCAAAGCCTGTGCAAGTGATGATATAACCACCCCGTAAGCGAGCAGATCTGCCTGGTCCGAGGCGGAAGAATTTCTTGGGCGGGTCCTCCATGAAGTCCTCACGTTCGATCCAGATTTCCTTGCCGAGTGAAACCATGCGCGTGCCAGCCTCTTTGTTGGCGGGATTATTGGGGACTTCAACGAGTTCAGAGTGATCGTCGGCAGGCCAGTTGGTGATGACTACTTTAAGGGGATCAAGCACAGCCATGCGACGCTGGGCGGTGCGGTTGAGCTCATCCCGTATTTCAGACTCAAGGATCGCCATATCGGTAACGCTATTGACCTTGGTGACACCTCCACGGTGACAGAAGCTGCGGATGGCAGCAGGGGGATAGCCGCGCCGGCGCATTCCTGAGATGGTCAGTAGGCGAGGATCGTCCCAGCCGTTGACATGTCCTTCCTCAACGAGCTGAAGCAGCTTGCGCTTACTCATCACGGTGTAGCTGAGGTTCAATCTGGAAAACTCAATCTGGCGCGGTGCGGAGGGCACGGGGCAGTTCTGCACAAACCAGTCATAAAGGGGGCGGTGGTTTTCAAACTCGAGGCTGCACAGAGAGTGAGTGATATGCTCATGAGCATCTTCCAGTGGGTGGGCGAAGTCATACATCGGGTAGATGCGCCACTGGTCACCCGTATTGTGGTGAGTGGCGTGCATGATTCGGTAGATCACCGGGTCACGCATGTTCATGTTTGATGAGCTGAGATCGATCTTGGCACGCAGCACCATGGATCCATCAGCATGCTGGCCCGCTTTCATTTCCTCGAATCGAGTAAGGCTCTCCTCTGCAGGGCGATCCCTGAAGGGGGACGCGGTTCCAGGGGTGACAACATCACCACGGTTCTTCTTCATCTCATCAGGAGATTGTTCGTCCACGTAGGCTAGGCCGGCGTTAATGAGGTGCTGGGCACAAGCATAGAAAAAATCAAAGTAATCACTGGCGAAGTAAAGGTTATCGCCCCAGTCAAAACCGAGCCAGCGAACGTCATTCTTAATGCTTTCGACATATTCGGTTTCTTCCTTTTCAGGATTGGTATCATCGAAGCGTAGGTGGCAGCGTGCATTGGTCGCCTTGTTTTCTAGGGCAATGCCAAAGCTGATGCAGATGGCCTTGGCGTGTCCGATATGCAGGTAGCCATTGGGCTCAGGCGGGAATCGGGTGATCACCGTGTCGTGTTTTCCGCTCGCCAGATCTTTGGCGATTATTTCACGAATGAAGTCGGTGGGTTCTTTTTTATCGGCTTTGCTCATCGGGCTCGTTTGTCTACTGGGCTGCTTGGGTCAAGTGCGGCCGAGTTCTAGAGATGTTTGACCGAAATCAAAAGGAGAATCTCAGCCGGTTTTGCCCTCTCGGAGAAACTTCAAGGTGAGCTCCATGACACGTGGGTCTGAGGCGATGAAGGTGTGATCAGTGTCCATCACATGGAACTCATTCATGCCTTCGATCTTGCCTCGTTCGACCGAGACGATGCCGTCATTGTCATTATCGAGCAGTCGACGGAAGAAGGGGATGCGGCTTTTTTTGCCCATAATGACGGCGGAATCGATCTCATTCGGCAGTGGGGGCGCCTCCAGTGTATTGCTGCCCAGTTTGGCTCCTGCAGGGCCAAGCGTTTGCGCCAGAGGCTTATAGCGTAATGCCCAGTCGATAATTTCACTCCCTTGGTTCGGTGGGGCAATCATCACAATGCGTCCAGCCTGTTCAGGGGGCATCATCTGGAGTAATTCCCGTGCCAGGACGCCCCCTAGGGAGTGTGTGACAAAGTGAACCTTTCGTTGGCCTCCGTGGAGCTGGATGGCTTGATGGATCAGGCCGGCAAGCTCATCGATTGGTTTGCGGAAGGAGGGGTAGGGCACATTGATGCTCTGATAGCCATTTTGGTGAAGGAATTGCGCCATGGGTTCCATCGCCCAGAGGCTGCGCCACAACCCGTGTAGAAGGATCACGGCATCGTCGTCGTTTTCACGCACAATCGTCTGGTGCCATGGCATAGGGATGCGCAATACGCCCATTCGGCGTAATTTGGATGATTTCTTGATGGAGGCCACTTTCTTGTCAGATGCTGTTCCGAATTATCATATTACTCCTCATTAGGGTATCAAATACATGCATTTCGATGGAATTAGTCATATTAACAAGCTTGATTTGCAGTGACTTAGTAAGCGTAAATAAACACAGAATCCGTTCATTGTAAGATTTTTGTGAATAAGTTAATGTGTGTGAATAAGTTGATGTGTGTGAATAAGTTGATGTGTGTGAATAAGTTGATGTGTGTGAATAAGTTGATGTGTGTGAATAAGATGGTTGATGTGAATAAGATGGTTGATGTGAATAAGTTGATGTGTGTGAATAAGGTAAATGGACAAGAGCAAGAGATTGAGGCAGTCAATGGCTGATAAGTTGTTTAGAAGCGGTTCGCCATAATTGGCATGCTGGCTGCTAAAAGCCTTCTTAGTATTGATTTAGTTACCACAACCCAAACCCACAAATACCAGTAATATGCACCTTATCAGCGAAGACGAATCACGCCGCGTCTATTTTCCGCCTGAATCGAGGCCTACAGCCTCGCAGTGGAGGAAGATGAGGAGCAGGTATTCTCTGCCGGCTCTTTTCCTCGAAAAGGGAGTCTTTTATTGGACCGATGAGCTTGAGGAGTCTCTAAGGCA
>Ga0206128_1000483_pt1 | contig 45466 bp, 49 predicted proteins | sample Helgoland_Spring_7_FD_148601 | JGI IMG/M metagenome (GOLD analysis project Ga0206128, IMG submission 148601) | Pelagic subsurface seawater microbial communities from Kabeltonne, Helgoland, North Sea - Helgoland_Spring_Bloom_20160426_1 | ecosystem: Environmental > Aquatic > Marine > Epipelagic ... | reverse complement strand
GCCACTAAAAGGTTAAATTCTTGACTGGCAAAAAACGTATTCAAAAGATAAATACTGTATATAACAGTATTTCCTAGGAGAATAAAATGTCAATATTTCCAAGTAGTCCAGCAGTAGGTGATAGAATTACAATTGGCTCAAGGATATTAGAATGGAGTGGCAGCAGATGGATTCAGCCACCCCCCACGCCATCTGTTGTTGCAGCACAAGTTGTTGAACAATCAGCAGCAGCCGCTCAGGCAAAAGCAGATGAAGCGGAAGCGGATGCAGTCGCAGCCGCAGCGGTAGATGCGCAAGAAAAAGCAGATGCAGCACAAGCAGCGGCAGTAGAAGCAGCAGCAGTCGAGGCACAAGTAAAAGCAGATGCAGCACAAGCAGCGGCAGAAGCAACAGCGGCAGCAGATGCACAAGTAAAAGCAGATGCAGCACAAGCAGCGGCAGTAGAAGCAGCAGCAGTCGAGGCACAAGTAAAAGCAGATGCAGCACAAGCAGCGGCAGTAGAAACAGCGGCAGCAGATGCACAAGTAAAAGCAGATGCAGCACAAGCAGCGGCAGTAGAAACAGCAGCAGTCGAGGCGCAAACAAGGGCGGAGGCTGCAGTCGCGCAAGCGATTTCTGATGTGACGGGTGGCGCAAGTGAAGCATTTGATACATTAAAAGAAATAAGTGATGCTATGGCAACTGATCAGGATGTTGCAAATGCTATTAATCAAATAACACCACAGCAACTAGCACTAGATGGTAATGAATTAAGTATATCAGATGGAAATACAATCGATTTATCAAGTATTTCTGGTAGTGGTGAAGCGGGCCCTGCAGGTCCACAAGGCGAAATAGGTCCAGCCGGTGCAGATGGGGCAGATGGCGCAGTAGGTCCAGCTTTTATCAAGTATTTCTGGTAGTGGTGAAGCGGGCCCTGCAGGTCCACAAGGCGAAATAGGTCCAGCCGGTGCAGATGGGGCAGATGGCGCAGTAGGTCCAGCCGGTCCAGCCGGTGCAGATGGCGCAGATGGTGCAGTAGGTCCAGCGGGCGCAGATGGTGCAGTAGGTCCAGCGGGCGCAGATGGCGCAGTAGGTCCACAAGGGCCACAAGGGGAAATAGGTCCAGCCGGTCCTGCTGGTGCAGATGGGGCAGATGGCGCAGTAGGTCCAGCGGGCGCAGATGGCGCAGTAGGTCCAGCGGGTGCAGATGGCGCAGATAGTACTGTCCCTGGCCCACAAGGGGAAATAGGTCCAGCCGGTCCTGCTGGTGCAGATGGTGCAGATAGTACTGTCCCTGGTCCAAAAGGAGATACAGGTGACACCGGTCCAACTGGACCAGCTGGCGCAGATAGTACTGTCCCTGGTCCAAAAGGAGATACAGGTGACACCGGTCCAACTGGACCAGCTGGCGCAGATAGTACTGTCCCTGGCCCACAAGGAGAAACTGGCGATACAGGTCCTGCTGGCGCAGATGGGACAGATGGCGCAGTAGGTCCACAAGGGCCACAAGGAGAAACTGGAATTACTGGACCTGCGGGGCCGCAAGGTATACAAGGAATTCAAGGTGCAGCAGGATTAGGCATAACATTTTTAGGAGAGTTAGCAACTGAAAGTGGTTTGCCAGGAAGTGGTAATACACAAGGCGATGCATACTTAGTACAAACTGATGATAGTTTGCATGTATGGGATGGAGCAACATGGGTAAGTGGAGGCTCAATACAAGGACCACAGGGTATACAAGGCGAATCTGGCGAACAAGGAATTCAAGGTGAGCAAGGAATAGAAGGGCCAGTTGGTCCACAAGGTTTACAAGGTCCAGCCGGAGAAAAAGGTAATACTGGCGATACAGGTCCAGCGGGTGCAGATGGCGCAGTAGGTCCAGCCGGCGCAGATGGCGCAGTAGGTCCACAAGGGCCACAAGGAGAAACTGGCGATACAGGTCCAGCCGGTCCTGCTGGCGCAGATGGTGCAGATGGGGCTAGTGATTGGTCAAATATTACAAACACACCAACAACATTAGCAGGATATGGCATCACAGACGGTGGCACTGGTGAAGGTGGTGTTACATCATACAATGATTTAACAGATAAACCAACAATACCAGTAGATGTTGCAGATTTAACAGATAACGGATTACTACTTCTGCATAATGACACTATTGTATTATCAGATATTAGTGTAACTTCAGACGCGCCGAGCGGAACAACAAGTACGCTTGTATATGATGATAGTACTGGAGTATTTACATTTACATCGGCGGCAGAGAGTTCTGGAGGTGGTGTTACATCATACAATGATTTAACAGATAAACCAACAATACCAGTAGATGTTGCAGATTTAACAGATAACGGATTACTACTTCTGCATAATGACACTATTGTATTATCAGATATTAGTGTAACTTCAGAAGCACCGTCTGGAACAACAAGTACGCTTGTATACGATGATAGTACTGGAGTATTTACATTTACATCTGCAGCAGAAAGTTCTGGTGGTGTTACATCATACAATGATTTAACAGATAAACCAACAATACCAGTAGATGTTGCAGATTTAACAGATAACGGATTACTACTTCTGCACAATGACACTATTGTATTATCAGATATTAGTGTAACTTCTGAAGCGCCGAGTGGAACAACAAGTACACTTGTATACGATGATAGTACTGGAGTATTTACATTTACATCTGCCGCTGAACCAAGTGCGGGCGAAAAGGGGGATACTGGTGATACAGGTCCAGAGGGCCCAGCCGGTCCAGCGGGCCCAGCCGGTGCAGATGGCGCAGATGGCGCAGATAGTACTGTCCCTGGTCCACAAGGGGAAACAGGTCCAGCGGGCCCAGTCGGTCCAGCGGGCCCAGCCGGTGCAGATGGCGTAGATGGCGCAGATAGTACTGTCCCTGGTCCACAAGGGGAAATAGGTCCAGCCGGTGCAGATGGCGCAGATGGCGCAGATAGTACTGTCCCTGGTCCACAAGGGGAAACAGGTCCAGCGGGCCCAGTCGGTCCTGCTGGTGCAGATGGGGCAGATGGCGCAGTAGGTCCAGTTGGTCCAACTGGTGCACAAGGACCAATTGGGGCTGACGGTCCGCCAGGTGATGTAGGGGCTCAAGGTCCAGCCGGTCCTGCTGGTGCAGATGGCGCAGATAGTACTGTCCCTGGTCCAAAAGGAGATACAGGTGACACCGGTCCAACTGGACCAGCTGGCGCAGATAGTACTGTCCCTGGCCCACAAGGCGAAATAGGCCCAGACGGTCCTGCCGGTCCTGTCGGCCCAGCCGGGGCAGATGGGGCAGACGGTGCAGATGGGGCAGTAGGTCCAGCGGGGCCACAAGGGTTAAAAGGCGACACAGGTGACACTGGTCCAGTTGGACCCGCAGGTGCTACTACTATGACCGGACTAACAGATACCCTATTATCTAACGTGCAACAATATAACTTCTTACAATGGAATGGTTCAGCATGGATAAATGATTATGCGTCTATTCGCCATTTAGAAGATGTTGATAGTGCAGGTCTGTTATCAGATGATAGTGTAATGGTGTGGAATTCTATTAATAATCAATTTGAATTTAAACAACATCAAACAATAACATCATTGAGTATTAATGCAAACATATTAAAATATACTGACGAAGATGGGGTAGAAACCAATATAGATTTAAGTACATATCTCGACGATACAAACTTAGCAAGAATTTCCGGCGGCACATTAGATGCTAATACAGGCGTAGCAACATTTACCCGTGACGATGATTCTACATTCACCTTAGATCTAAGTGATTTGTTAAATATAACGTTATCAGATATAAGTGTAGGAACACCTGCTACTGCAAGTGGTAATGGTGATCTATCATATAATAATACTACAGGAGTATTCACATATACGCCACCAGTTATACCATCTGATATATCAGATTTGACTGATACAACAAGTGTGATTCCAACTGACTTATCTGATTTGACTGATACAACAAGTGTGATTCCAACTGACTTATCTGATCTTACAGACAACGATAGTACACTGACAGGAACAATCACATCGTCTGATTTAGATATGGGTGGCAATAGAGTACTCTTTGCAAACGTATATAATAATGAAATTGATTTGCCAAGTGCATCTACATATCATGGAATGTTTGCACATGTTCACGGCACTGGCAAAGGTTACTATGCCCACGCTGGTTCTTGGATTCCATTAGCAACAGAATCACAGATTGCAGGTATAACATTCAACGACATCAATTCCAAACCTACCACTATCGCAGGATATGGTATTACAGATGCAGTAGAAGATTTTGCTGACTTGGGGACAACACCTACTACACTAGCAGGATATGGTATTACCGATATTGTACCAACAGAATTATCTGATCTAACCGATGTATCTATTAGTACGCCATCTGATGGTCAAATAATGTTATGGAACGCATCTAATAATAGATTTGAAGTTGGCGAAATTGGTAGCGCAATAACTACATTTGAAAAAACTATGTATGAAGTTGCAACTAACAAGTCACTTGTCCAAAATGCGAATGTGACTGGCGATGCGGCTGCTAACTCTGGTGGAACAATAATATTTGATACATCAATCAATGGAAATCTGTTTCATTATCATAATGATCAAATGAATTCTCCTTCCTGGACAGCGGATATTACTAATCTTCAGATTACTAATTATCAATTTACTAATGTAACATTGATAATAAGACAAAAACCATGGGGCAATACCGGTACAGCAGCATCATTACCGACTGTGTATAAACTTGATGGTCAAACATTTCCTGTACAGTGGGCTGATGAAGTCGCTCCAACTGCAACTATTAATGGTTATGATGTGATTCAATTAACTATTATGCCAATAGAAACAACAGATGGAACAGGAGTTCCTATATACAATAGTAAATCGATTTTGGGAACACATACTAGTCATCCACATCAAACATAATATAATATAATACGAAGGAAAAGACAATGCCATTTATTTCTTTAGTCAACGGAACAATGACTAGTGCATTTGCACTTAATAGTGGTGCTATACCGCTCGGTCCAGGAGCAACTGCACCATTATTGAATAATACATCTACTCCGTATGTATTGAATAATCCTAGATTGTTTGATTCTTCAATCCAATATAGTTATTCTTCATATACAGGTGACTACTTTGGCCAAGCAATTGCTAGTAATGCAACACACCTGGTGGCAGGCATTTGGGGCGAAGATCAAAATGACGGTGGATGGGAAAACAACACCGGTGGCGGGGCAATCTTTGATGCTAATACTGGACAATTGTTATATCCGATCGTAAATCCAAATCCAACGACCGAAGATGAAGATCACCAAACATATGATACATATTTCAATGACGGTCAAAACAATTATTATTTCGGCCAGGATCTTTTTGGGCAATTCGTTGCTTGTACGGATAATTATGCAATTTTTAGTACACGGGAATCATATGGACAAGGCTACAATTGGATTGCTGACGCAGGTGGATTATACGTGTACAGATTGTCTGATGGTGCGCAAATAAGATTAATACGAAGTCCATTCATAAGTCAAACAACTCCAGGCAGACACGGTGGGGGTCATATGCGACTATCCTCTCTTTCGAGGGAAACTTATCAAGACACTTTTACTATTGCTGACTCACCGTTTTTACATCCTCTCACAGGGTTAGCAGTTGGAAGCGGTGGGACCAGTCGGAGTTACGGCGGATGCATAGTGCTAATAGATGCTGTTACTGACACTGTATTAAATACATTTGTTGCCCCACAATATATGATAGAAACTGACCAATCTAGTCCTTGGGCTAATGGATTAAAACGAACAGACTCAGAAACTGCATTATATAGCGGTGAATTTGGCGTATCAGCACAAAATAGCAATTACGTAGTGGCTTATGGTCCAAGTCTTGCGAATGGACAAAGGATTGTACATGTATTTGATAGATTGGGCAGTAATTATCCAATACACGAAATTATTGGATCGGGAAGCTTTGGTTATCGAATTTGTATGAACGAAGATTATTTGGCTATCAGTGACCCTTACGTAGCCGATGATTACGGTAACGATTCTGGAAAAGTTTACATTTATGAAGTAGGGACATGGAGTTTATTACATACAATAGATAATCCCAATGCCTGGGGAATAACTGCTAATGATCTATTTGGCAAAAGAATATCAATGGATGGCAGGTATCTTTCAATTGATTGTGATGACGTATATGAGACAACAGCAGATCATGACAATGGCAATCCTACATCAGGTGAGGATAAAACATACATATATGATTTAAACGATGGCAGCCTTATATACAGAGTAGATGAACCGATACCGTCAGCTACATATACAGTAGGTGCAACAGATCTTAACGATTTTAAATTATTTATAGGAAATTCAGTAGCAGACAATAATGGTAGAATTGAAGATGGTGCAATATATGCATTTCATATTCCAACTACAAGTGATTGGCCAAATTCTACATTAGTAAACCAGTTGGATAATCCAAATCCACTTGGAGCGTCAGAAGGTGATAATTATGGAGGAGCGGTTGCAATATCTAATAACTTGGCAATTGTAAGTGCACGATATGAAAGCGATGGTGGTGGTCTAAATTCTGGCAAAGTATACATATATGATGTTTCGGATGCAACTTCGAATAGTTTAAAATATACAATATCAAATCCTACTGCTTATAATACAAGTGCAGGAGATCAATTTGGGGCATCAGTTGCAATCCATGGTGATTTTGCAATTGTTGGTGCGCCGTATGAAGATGACGCTAATGGGTCGGATTCAGGAAAAGCATATATTTTTAATGTGGGGCCAAGTGGAAGCAGTACTGCAATATTTACCTTAGATAATCCTAATCCCACTGGAACAAGTGCAGATGATAATTTCGGTGCAAGTGTTGCAATTAATAGCGATTATGCGGTAGTTGGATCGCCATATGAAAGTGATATTGGTGGTTTGCAAGCGGGAAAAGTTTACATCTTTGATACAAACGATGGTTCATTATTATTTACATTCAATAATCCAAGCGACCAAACATCTAATGATTTATTTGGTTCATCTGTTTCAATAAGCGGTAACATTATAGCAATTAGTGCGCCGTTAGATGATGATAACTCTGGAACAGACTCTGGAAGGGTATATTTATACAGCCTCATAACAGGTCAGGTACTTCATACTATCCGTAATCCAAATCCTATAGGAACAAGTACAGACGATACCTTTGGTAGTAGTATTGATTTACAAGGTGATTTCTTACTAGTTGGCGCACCATATGAAGATGACCCATCATCCACTTACGCAGATGCAGGCAAAGCATATTTGTTTAGTAGTATATCAGGAGAATTGCTATATACATTTAATAATCCAAATGAAGATGGTACGTCAGAAGATGATCATTTTGGACAGTCGGTTTCATTATCTGACAGTTACGCAATAATAAGTGGACATGATGAAGATGATGGTGCAAATTCTAGAACGGAAACTGGAAAAGCATACTTCTATAGTTTGGCAGATGGACTTCTAAAGCACACTATAAGTAATCCTATTTCGGATTCAACAGCACAGAGTGCTAAATTTTCATATTCAGTTGCTATCAACGAGGAATATGCAGTTATCGGTGCACCGGGTGATCAATTTGCATCATTCCCAGGAAAAGTATTTATATACTCAGCAGAAAAAGTGATAGCAATGGCAAATCCAATTGTATCAGTATTAGATAATTGGAAAACACCAGAAATAACATCACAAATAGAAAGCCCATATTTTCTAACGCAATATGATATAGACGAAGGTAAAAATCCATATTATGACACTGATTGGGGACAATCAGTTGCAATGAGCGGTGATTATATAGTATCAGGTATGCCAATCGATGACCCAAAATATACTCCAGGAGGCGCAAATCCGCCGTGGGAGATATTAGACTCTGGAAGATTATTTGTACATAATGCAACTACTTCAGAACTATTATATGATATTAAACCACCAGAACCACTAGGAACACATACAAGCTACTTTAGACCGGGATCTTTAGGTAAGTCGGATAGACTTTGTGTCACAAATAGTTATATAATTGCAGGATATGGTCCTGGTAATAGTGTAGCAGATGATAGAAATAAAGTTTATTTCTTTGATATAGAAACTGGAAATCTTGTACACACTATACAAGATCCAGAATTATCAACTGATCCTAGCAAAACTTGGCCTTGGACTATGGATGTATCAGAAGATGGTAATTGGTTGGCGATATCATGTTATAATAGAACTGTGAACGGAGTTGTAAATGCAGGTAGAGCTTATATCTATGATATTACTACTAAACAACTAGTTCACACATTAGATAGACCTGTCAATGACCCGCTTGCTAATGAAATTTTCTATGCATATCATATACAAATTACAAATTCACATACATTTGTTATGCATAATCGTTATGACAGTTCCAAAGGCGCTATATATATGTATGAAAATTCTACTGGTAATTTGATAAGAACAATTATAAGTCCTTACACTGGCCACACTTTCACTAATTCTCCTAATGGTATTGCAGGAATTGGAAGTCGCCTAGGCGAGTTTGCAGCATACGGCGGACTATACGCTCTTAGTACAAAGATGTGGGAACACAATGGTACCAATTATACATATACTTATCAAATCTTTCTATATTCTTTAGTTACAGGAAATGTAGTTTTTACTATTGATAAACCAAGTTCTGGTTCTTCCTATTGGGGTGATAAAATTGCAATGGATTCTAATTATATTATTACTACTGATTATAATAAAATTTACATATACAGTATTCAAAGTGGAAATCTTCTAAGTACAGTTGACCGTCCCGAAAAGCCTGCTGATCATCAATACTATAGCGGAGGTGATTGGGGTCAACTTGGAAACTTAGTGATACAAGGAAATACAATTCTTGCAGGATCTGAAGATTGGCGATACGATGGATCTAGCAGCAGTGGCAGAATAACAATTGTGACTGGTGATATGTGGGAAAATGCAGTTGCTGGTAAGCCTGCTTTTTCTAGTGTGTCTCCTACATCTTATGGTGGAGGCAGTGACAGAAATTTTACATTAACGGGTAGTAAATTTGATTTGGATACTACAATAGAGTTGATTGATTCTAATAACATCTCAACTACAGTAACAAGTTCCACAACTATTGACACTAATACTATTTTATTCAAAACACCTAAATCATACACTACTGCTGAAGGCCCATTAAGTATAAAAATAACATCTTCAACTGGCGAGTTTTCTATAGAAGAAAATGCAATTGCAACTGGCTTTAATCCTGTATGGACAACACCATCTGGTAACTTATCATCCGGCACTGATGGCGGCGTAGGAACTAACGCACATTACTTTTTAACAGAAGCTGTATTAGAAACAATTGTTGCTACTGATACTGAAGATCCTGAAGTAATTTATACTATAGAAAGTGGCAGTCTACCACCAAATTGCACATTAAATGCTAATTCTGGTATAATTTCTGGTACAATACCAGAAACCGATATTGGAAGTGATACTGTATATAACTTTACTGCAGGAGTAAATGATTCTGGTGGAAACTTAATAACCAGAGATTTTAGCATAACAGTTAAAAATTCTGCTGTTGTAAATTATACTTTCTCATCATTTATATTTAGAGGAAAGACAACTGGCAAAGATGGCCCAACATTTAGTGAAACATTGGCTTTATATGACACAACTACTTATTCTTGGTTAAATAATACCACATATTTCAATGTTAATTCAGACAATATGCAGATTTGGCAGGTTCCTGCAACAGGCAATTATAGAATAAAAACAATTGGATCAGCAGGCGGATCACCTACCTACCAAACTAATATTGATAATGGCGTGACCGGTGGATATGGATCATATACTGAAGCAGAAGTATATCTTGAACGAAATGCACATCTATTAATTGTTCCCGGACAGATCGGAGAATCAAACTCAACTGGAGGTGCTGGTGGTGGTGGTGGCAGTTTTGTAGCTTACCGAGCAGCTGGAGAAGGAACATCATTCGTAGATACTGATCTTATATTTGCAGGCGGTGGCGGTGGTGGTGGTACTAAAATGGAAACTTCCATTTCCAAGTTTTGCCAGGGAGGCAATGGTAATATTGAATTCAAGGGCGGAAACTCGCCAGATGGATATGTTCCAGGTGCAGGTAATATTGCAACACAAGGAGATACTAGTTATGCTTTGGGCAAAGAAGTATCTTTCGGTGGTGGCGATTACGGCGGAGCCGGCGGTGCTGGCTGGTTCGCGACCAGCCGTGGAAGACAGGCGGGCTCTGGCCCCGGTGGGGGAGCCTGGTCTTCTAGTGGTGGAGCAGGATTTAATTATGGATCTGGAAAACCTCTTAGTGGTGGTTTTTATGGAACCTCTGGTGGATTTGGTGGCGGTGGCAGTGCAGGCGGTGCTACAGGCGGTGTTGGTGGCGGTGGCGGTGGCGGCGGCTATAGTGGCGGCGCCGGTGATTATGCTGCGTATGGATCAGGTAGTACTAATACCGATTACAGATATATAAATGCTGGTGGCGGTGGCGGTCTTTACTATCACAATGATCCTAATCTTCCAACCATATCCAACTTATCTACTGGCATTAATACAGTTTTAGAGCATGGTAAAGTAATCATCACCAAACTATAAAATAGTACAAATATAATATAAGATAACACCCGACATTTATTAAATGTCGGGTTTTTTGTTGTTTGCCTATATAACTACGAATATAAATGATAAATACTGTTGTTAATAGGAGAAGTTTTAATGAATAAAGATAGTATATGGTGGAATGCACCTGAATATTTCAGTAGATGGCGATTATTTCCACGTGCATTTATTTCAATGTATATATATCTTCTTTGGGACGTTGTAACATGGTTTATGGAATTGCCTGATCCAAATATGAATCAAGCAGGACTTGTTAGTGTTATTGTTGGTGCTGGCGCAGCATGGTTTGGACTATATGTAAATTCGAATTCTACTAAGTATGAACAGACTACATCAACAATTCCAACTGTAACATACACAAATGAACCAAGTAGAGTACAAGATAGAGAATCTGAACCTGAACCTAAAAAAGAAATAAAGAGTAGATACTAATGAGTAAGAAAAATTTTAAACATCATATTCGAATTCAATTGAATGAAGAATTAGATAAGCATGACATAACTGGTATCTTAATGGTGCTTGAAAAATCTATTCCTAACATATTTGATGTAGATAAAAAAGAAGTAAATTATCATACTGAAGATAACAAACATCTATACGACTTTAAGATAGAACGATCACTTACCGAAGCAGAAGGTGAATCTATATTACATGTTATAGAAAGATGGACATCGAATGATTTCTTGTTGGAAGTAACAACAACAGAAGATTATTTTCTGCCTGAAAATGAATACGAAGTTGATTTTACAAGTATGAAACACAATAGATGGATGGATGCAAAGGTAACAGAAGGATGGAGATATGGATTAGAATTCAATGAAACTGAAAAGACTGATCCTCGATTAAGACCATATCATGAATTAACTGATAAACTGAAAGAATTATAGTACAACTTGACAATATTATAATTAATATTGTAGAAACATAGGTAAAAAATGGGCGGTATAAGGAAAACATATGACTTAACAGAGAAGAATTACTTCAAATTTTTCGGTGTTAAGGAACAGCAAAATTTGAGTGTACGTAGTCTTACAACACACTACAAAAAAATACTCACACTACTTAATAAAGAAGAAGATAGTTTTTATAAACGTGAAAAGATTGAGTTTGCTACAAGAGCATTTGAAACGCTTGCAGATCCTATACCACGTGCAAGATATATTATATCATTAAATGGGTATGACAATGATGTACGTGATAGTGCAGAACCCAGTGATTTTGTTTTTGTAAATCAATTGAATTTCCAATATGACAATGCAAATACTAAAGAAGATATAAATGAATTTATATTAGAACTTAAAAATCAAACTTCATGGATTAAAGAACAAATAGAAGATAGCATTGATATATATGAAAACTTTAAGGTAGCTGCAGGATTGTTGAATAGATTTCATGAAATTTCATATATTCATAATAAAACTAAACAAAAAAAACTCGATATAGAAACAGGCATCAAATATGTAGTATTTGATCAATGATTTTAGAATATTTGAAATCTAATAAGTACTTGACAATGTGTTTTAAATAGAGTAGAATAGCATAATGTGTAACTCAATATATATCATTGCCTACCACGGCAAACGAGACAGTGATACTAGAGAAAAACGTATCGATAACCATAATAAACAAATTGAGTTTTGGCTAAATTATGATGAAAAACTACAACTTCAAATATTGGCTATGGACTATGATGAAAACGATTATTGGAATGATAACCGTGTTCACTATATCGATAGACTTGATACTCCTGTGCCGCCTGCTACTGCCCGAAATGTATTACTTAATCATTTCTATGACACAACCGACACCTGGGCAATTTTTGCGGACTCAGATGCTATTCTCAACTTACACCCAAACTTTAAACATACTCACATTAATATTGTTGACGTTCTACGTAACTATTCAGAAAATCTTACAGGAGAAAATCAAGTAGATTTATTCTGGCCTCACTGGGATGGACGTCCTGGCGATGGTGCATTTTATGATAAGTTTAATAATGTAGACGAAAAATATGCAGATACAGACTGGCAAAATGATTTACGTTTTGACCGTAAATTTGGTTCTATGAAAGGCACAATGTTCTTTCTAAAAAATAATGAAAAACGTGTATTGATGGATGAGAGTTTTAATGGCACTGGACAAATTATACCAGGCGAAGATGATGAATTTGCAATTGCTATGGCGATGAATAATTACAACACATATATATTACGTAATATCATGTTAAAAGAATTTACAGCAGGTTCTACACATGCTGGAGAACAGAACACACGTAAAGCAGAAATGCTAAAAGGTGATGATATCATCAAAGAAAAATACAGTCTTCCTGATGATAGAGGAAAGTGGTATAAACGTGTAAAACAAGATGGTTTTATAATGAAAAAAGTAATAGAAGTTCCGCTAAATAGAGTTAACACAACCCAGTTCAGTTCTTTATTCGACTGAGAAAGGAATCATAATGAGCATATTAACATTAACTACTGCTGCAGAAAAACAAATAGACCTTTTAAGTAATGAAAATGATTGCTATGGTATCACATTAAATATCAAAGGTGGTGGGTGTGCTGGGTTTGAATATGAATGGGGGACAATCAATTCTCCTAATGAATTACAAAAGGATGATGAAGTCGTTAAGACTTCAAGTGGATGTGCCTTTGTAGTTGGTTCACATAGTTTAATGTTTTTAATTGGCACAGAAGTTGATTATGTCAAAAGTCTGGTAGGATCTAATTTTGAAATTAAAAATCCAAATGCACAGAGTAGTTGTGGATGTGGGGTTAGTGTTAATTTCGATATGGATAATCTGATTCCTAAATTTTAGATAAATATAGTATATAATTTAGATTAGGGGAATATAGATATGATATTTTTACGCTGGTGGCTTTTTGCGTGCCTAACAGGGCTGATAGCAGTTGTTGCAAATTACTTTGATTTTTTTCAAGAACTTTATACCAACGATGCAACTAAGATAAGCTTTTTTATAATCGTCATTTATGCATTCTCCACATTGTATGTAGGAAAACTAACATATAATCAAACCAAAAATAAAAGCATAAAATCAGGTCTTAATACATCTTGGTTTATAAGTGAAATATTATTATCATTGGGTATGATAGGCACGGTCGCAGGATTTATCCTAATGTTGGGAGATACATTTGGATCAATAGATACATCAGATCAAAATTCTCTTAAAGATGCACTAAGTAACATGGCGCTGGGTATGAGCACCGCACTTTACACTACACTAGTAGGACTAATACTGAGTCAGGCTCTGAAGATTCAACTTGTAAATCTAGAGTCTGGAGAGGATAATGTCTAATAAAAATCGTTTTAAGAGTACAACCGGCTTAAATGATTTGCTATTTAACTTACTTATTGGGTTCGTATTTTTGTTTGTCGTGGCATTCTTGTTAATAAATCCTCCAACAAAAAAATCAGATGCACCAAAAAAAGCAGAATATCTAATTATAATTGAATGGGACAAAGATGCCAACGATGATGTTGACCTATGGGTAAAAGATCCAATGGGCAATATAGTATCGTTTACAAACAAAATGGGCGGATTGCTTAATCTAGAAAAAGATGATCTGGGTTGGCAGAATGACAAATGGTTGCAGCCAAATGGAACTGAAGTGGTTATACCAATCAATCGTGAAGTAATCACAATAAGAGGCATAGTACCAGGTAAGTATCAAGTAGCGGCACATATATATAGTAAAAAGATAATGTATACAATTAATACATCGAATGGCAAATACACAAAACATGAAAATAAATCTAGTGGATATGTTGATGCAACTTTAATAAGATTAAATCCATACGGCGAAGTATATAAAACACAAAAAATATATAAAAGTAAAGGTCAAGTTTTAACAATGTTTAATTTTGTATTAGATGCAAACGGTGACGTAACATCACTGGATGAACGGAGTAATAGTATAGTTACCAAGAGTGGTGCAACAGTGTCATCAGTAGGAACAGAACCAAATGAATAACTACATACCAGCATATAATATAGATTTACTACCCGTGTTAATTGCACTGATATTGTTATCAACCATTATGCTATGGATTGCAATTAAAAATTATAAGAGTTTGGCTGCTATGATGGTTATCATTCCATTAACTATCTTTAGTGGATGGACTGTGTATACAACAATAGATAAACTATTAGGTTATCCTGTAGTAGAAGGTTTCACAGATCAATCAATATATCTATTTCACACAGAAGGAATAGACGATGATTGGATTTATGTATGGATTTTTAAATCCACAGATACTCGTCCAAAAGCGATTATGGTACCGAATACCAAAAATAATCAAGATGAATTGGATGAAGCAAAAGAAAGATCTCAAGGTGGTGGTGTACCACAAATAATACGTTCAAAATTAAACACTAAAGGTCAAACACCTCAAGGTGAATTAGAACGATACGATTTTCAAATGCAAAACATTCAAAACTTAAAAGATAATGAACCAGATTCTGATAATACATCACATATAAGAAATCCATCATCAAAACCTAAAATAGTTAACAGACCAAATGGCAGTTTACCATTTACTGGATACGAGTATACTCCAATAGGATCGACTAATGGATTCACATTTGAAAAATCACAAAACATACGTAAAATAATACCGCCTGGCAAGTAAAAATATAATTTAGTACTTGACATTCTAATAATATTAATATATAAATATTGTACATCGAATAGGAGTATATAATGGCAATAATAGAGCAACGTAATGAAAAACTTAATGGCATGGAATGGACATCAATTATGTCATTAGAATTTGAACTAAGCAATTTAAAAGGTAAAAAACAGCCATCCAATCAAGAACAGGTTGTCATCGATTGGATGAAAGAACGAATTAATACGTTAAATGCTCGTAAAGGTTAAATTATAATAAATGAAAAATAATGTTATTGATTCTAGAAGTTACTTTCTAGGAAAAGCAATGCTTGACACACTTGACGCTATGTTAGTTAATAGTCAGCAATTACATCTACATCCATACTATCTACTACTTGAAGAAGATGGAATGGATTATATCGAACTTAGAATTAAAGATGTAAATACCAACATTCACACTCTTATCGATAAATCCCCCGTAATAGTATTAAATGACAGGTACACTAATGGAAAATCACTCTTCGAAATCGGTTAAAGAATTACAAGCAATAATTAAAAAAATGAGAAGGTGGAAAAAACCAACCCATTCACAACTTATGGAATATTTGCATATATGCAGCGAAGTGGAATATAAATCTAATAATTAAAAAGTACTTGACAACTAATTTTATATCTGCTATATTAAAAGCATGGGTACAACCTGAACACAAGGCAGAACATCCGAAGGCACTTGTATAATCCTTTTAAAAATTAACAAAGAAAGACAAAAAAACTCTTGACAATCTAATCTTACTATGCTATATTAAGATTATAAGTTAAGATGCGGGTGAGAGCGATAAATATCTCCGTGTGGGACCAACGGTTAGTTCCACAACTAACACAAAACTATTTTTCTCAATATCCAGACAGAGGGCGGATCACCTAAAAATCTATTACTAGTTTCAATCAAACTAGAGCGGCATCGTCAATAAGACCGTGCGGAAAGATTGAAGATACTAGGGGTATTGAGATAAGTAGTTTTATTCCCTGTTAGCTCAGTTGGTAGAGCAATTGACTGTTAATCAATTTGTCGCTGGTTCGAGCCCAGCACAGGGAGCCAATATAACATGGAGAGGTGGCAGAGTGGTCGAATGCGGCGGTCTTGAAAACCGTTGAGGTGAGAGCCTCCCAGGGTTCGAATCCCTGTCTCTCCGCCATATATCACTCATAATCTTGAGTGATAAATAAAAGTAGAAGTTAATGCTCCTATAGCTCAGTTGGTAGAGCAACTGATTTGTAATCAGTAGGTCCGCGGTTCAAGTCCGTGTGGGAGCACCATTAATGCGCCACTGGTGGAATTGGTAGACACGCCAGATTTAGGTTCTGGTTCCGCAAGGAGTGGGGGTTCAAGTCCCTCGTGGCGCACCAAATGTTTAACGGGGAATTAGCTCATCTGGGAGAGCGCCTGCTTTGCAAGCAGGAGGTGATCGGTTCGAGCCCGATATTCTCCACCAATATATCAATGCAGGTTTGCTAACAGTAACAGATATTACAGGCGTCATATCAATTCTGCGGTAAGGTTCGAGTCCTTAGTTGATACCAATATAAGCGGGCGTAGCTCAGTGGTAGAGCCTTTCGTTGCCAACGAAACTGTCGTGAGTTCGAATCTCATCGCCCGCTCCATGAACATTTTCAAGTCCATTATAATATAATTTCATAGCATTTATCTGATAAATGAGTATTTAATATGCCGGAACAAATTAAATAAATACACTATAACAACAACAAGGAGGCATACTATGAAATTTTTATATGTGGATGTCAAAAAAGGTAAATTAGTTGGAGTATTCAATAATGTTGCGGGCAATATAAAGTACCTGTCAGCAGATGATATCGAAGTTCAAAAAGATAAACATCAGGCTCTAAATCGTATAAACACTGTGAAAGAATTCGATGATGCGCTAGTTGCAATGCAAAATCATGACAAACCAAAAAAGTTTTTTAAAATGTATAATCCTTTAAAAGGCATGTTCAAAAAGAAATAATAATTACTGCCGCCAATAAGCCAATAAAATTAAAACTCTAGTAGTAACTACTAGAGTTTTTTATTATATAACATAAAAGATAAATACACTTAGTATATTTAATATGGGAACTATAATGCAATGAGACTATTTGATTTAATAGAAAATGAAAATACAAAGGTTATCGTCATATATCCCGGAAGATTTCATCCTTTTCATATTGGACATGGCAAGGTATTCAAATATTTAAAGCAAAAATATAAAGGCGCACAAGTTTTTATAGCAAGTTCAGGTAAAACCGATGCACATAAATCACCTTTTTCGTTTGATGAAAAAAAGAAAATGATGATGTTAGCAGGCGTTGATCCAAATTCAATAGTTCAAGCGAAGATCCCATATGTTGCAAGTGAAATAACTGATAGATTTGATCCAGATAATACAATCGTAATTTATGCAGTATCAGAAAAAGATATGACAGAAGATCCTAGATTTGATTTTCCGTCAGTTGGTACAAAAATGAAAAAGAATGGCGATCCAGCACATATACAAATGTGGAGAGGAATTGAAGGCGCGAAGCCACTACGCCAACATAGTTATATAACTACAGTTCCCACATTTACATTCAAGATACGTGGCGAAGCAGTTAATAGTGCTACACAAATTCGCAATATGATTTCAAACGCTGATGACACAGAGTTAAATCAAATATTACAAGATTTATACGGGCGTACCGATATACCAAATAATGTAGTTGAAATATTTAAACAAAAATTAGGTGGCGAATCTCTAAATGAAAACTGGGAAGAAGACGATTTATATTCGATATTGCTTGAAGTGGAATTAAAGCATCAGATGATTACAGAAGACACAACTGATTTAGATAGTTTTGATGTAAAAACTGCGAAAGCATTAAATAATTTAAGAGTCAAATATCCTGCCGCAGATAACTTATTGGGTGCGTTAGTTGCTGATGTAGAAGATTCACAAATAGTGAGTAAGAAAAATGATATGCAACACAGCATTGATATTGCAGCAATCGAAGATAAAGTAGATAATAGTATTGCTAAATTAGAGAAACAAATAGATTCACTAACACAGGAATTGAAAAATTTAAAGACTAATAGAAAATAAAGAATATGTGAGAAAATGATATGAAAATTAATGAATTAGATAAAAATGCTGGCGTGACACAAAACCAGCTTGATACACTAGAAAGTGTACTAGATAAGGTATTTTCAAAAGTAGGTATTGATGTCGAATTCACTCGTCATTTCATTGATCGTGTGAATGATGAACGAAATGTAAAGCCAATTTCAATTAAAGAACTTGGTATGTTATTCAAAAAAGAATTTATAAAGTATGGCAAACCAATTGCACAACTTGGTCCAGACGCAGAAGCAGTAATGAAAGACTTGTCAAGTGATATTAATGTACCATTTGTTCTTAATTGGAATGGCGAAGAACTAGAACTAGTAGCCAAAACAGTTATGCGTAAAAAGAACTTTACCACTCCAAATAAAGAATTTACAGTTGAAAGTGATAACCAATCTGGTGTGTATTCCGATGAAAAGAATAACGTAGAAATTCATTGGAAACGAATAGATCATCCGAGTGTGTCAAAAGATCATCTAGATATTGAAGCATATCAAAATGGCAAGCGTGTCAAAATTAATAATGGACAGGCAGAACATTACATGTATTTAATAAATCAGGAAATGAATGAAAACGCATCATTGGGATCTAAGATTAATTTTCCCGGCATGCAAAATAGAACTGCAACACCAGCAGCCAGTGTAAAAGCAGTTGCACCAATAACTAAGAAGCCAACCTCGGCGCCCAAAAATAGATTTGATAAAATTGTAAATTGGGGAAAAAATTTATTCAATCATATTGAAAAAGCATTAGCATACGATGAATCTAAACTAGATGAAGACTTGAGTTCATTGCCACCACTAGCAGATTTAATTGTCCTCGCAGTTGTAGCACAAACTACAGTTGCTGGATTAAAAACAATGCTAAAAACAGCATTGAAAACTGGCAAGGGATTGAGAAAAATTAAAAAAATGGCAGACGCAGCCGGTGTCAAGATAAATGATACACTTAATCCAGATATGTATGAATCAGCAAGAGAAGATATATTAAAAACTGTTGGTAGTAGACAAGAGCGTAATTTCTATCTAGCAGCACTTAGTGCACTAGATAAATTATTAAGTTCAAAAGGGTTACAGAGATCAGTAGAAAGTTATGCATTTGATATAGCACGTTCATTCAATGGTATGGATTATAAAACACTAGTAGGGTTTTATAAAAAAGAACATTCAATTGATGAACTACAAGAAGCAACACAAAGTAATCCACTAGTAGTATTAGATAAACTATCAGATAGAAGTGATAATAACGAATTCCCAGTAAAGTTTTATGATGATACTGTAATAAACGTAACACCTAAAAAAGCAAAAAAATTCATGAACGTGTACTATGGAATGGCAGATGAACAAAGAGATATAATACACAAATATATAAAAACCAAAAAAGGATTTATGCAGGCTATTAACGATTTTAATATTCCTATTTAATAATAAAACAATGAATATAAATGAAATACAATCATCCCCATCTAAGATAAGTGAAGGATATAAACTAAAACTAGAGCGTGATACTGATATGATGGTGTTAAACATTACTGACACTGCTACAGGCAAGCGCACAGAAGTGCGTGGCAAGCCTGGATACGAGACCAATGGTTATGATAAAAATGACAAACTACATCAGTTGCTAGATAAGATTAGTAAAACTGCTAATATCAGTGATCTAATGAATGGTGAACCTGTTGGTATCAACCCTAAACACCCAGACGGTGCTAGTGCAAAGAAAGCAACAGATGTAGCATTTAACGAAAATGTTTCAGCATTAGCATCCGATCTGGAAGCAAAATACAATCTTAAATCTTTGTTTTTAGGTGATATGGCTAGTCGAAATGCTATTGAACTACACAGTATCATTGTTAACAGAGAAGATCAAGGCAAGGGCACTGGTTCAAAAGTAATGCAAGAACTTATCAAGTATGCAGATGACAACGGTAAGATTATGGTGCTTGATCCAGGACTATTAGATAAGCAACACGGCACAACATCACAATCAAGATTACGCAAGTTCTATAAACAGTTTGGATTTATTGACAACAAAGGACGCAACAAGAATTATGAATTTAGAAACTTGATGATCCGTTACCCACAAAGTAATGAATCAGTAAATGAAGTGTCTAAAGAAGAATTCGATGCTATCCGAAATGGATACGTAGATATTGAGTTTGATAAGAAATGGTGGCCTTTAAGTAGCGACTACCCACTAATCAAACATATCGGCGAAGCAATTGGTGCAACTAGCTGGACTAGTTGGGGCAAAGTAGGAGTCCCATGGTCTGAAAAAGAAATGATCGGTGGTGGTGGCACATATATGCTTAAAGGTGATTTCGGTCATATCCTATTAGATGCTAGTAAGAGTTTTAGACCAGATAAAATTCTAATGTCACAAATATCTACATCCAAGCGTGGCGGGGGCGTTGGTGTTAAAGTTATGAATGCAATAAAGTCATATGCAGATCAAAAGGGCCTACCACTAACAATATATAAAGTAACCAACAAAAAGTTTTTTGATAAGTTTGAGTGGTTGACAAAAACAGGCGAAGATACATATGAATATAATTCTTCTAAAAATGAATCAATCAATGAAGCATTTGATAATCCATATCCGTTTAAACTTACTGGTCCCGATGAGTCGCAATCATTTGTAGCAACAGCACAAACACCAAATGGTCCGCTAATAATGGAATTTTCATCAACTGACTTTGATGACTTTGGTATCGACTTTGCAGTTGGAAATAGCATGGGCAAAACAGATTCAGGCGATGAGTTTAGAGTGTTTGCTACTGTAGTTGCAATGATGAAAAAGTGGATTAGCACAGTTGGCATTGAACACGTAGAAGGTTTTGACTTTGGTGCTAACAAAGATGAACACGCAAGTGATGGTAGAGAAAAACTATACACAAGATTTGCTAAAAAACTTGCCAGTCAACTAGGTTGGAAGTTAGAGCAAAGTACTACTGCTAATAATAGTACAGCATTTTTCAGACTAACTAACCCTAAACCAGTACCACGTGATGACGAGTATTGGGACGCACTTGAAGAAAATGTTATTGAATCAGCAGGAGTTGGTCGTGTAGTAAAAGGTGTAAATACAACTATAGATGTAGGTGTTGATGAAATAATTAATCAAGTTAAGAAGTTCGGCAACGATGTAGATCGTGATGGAAAACCAAAAAAGAATTTAAGATAGAATATTATTCCATAGTATGGAATAATATGCAAAATAATAAGGAGAAATAGCATGCCAATAAGTCTACCAAAAAATCCAAGAGATGGTTTAGAAATAAACGTGGGCAGTAGAACTTTACGATGGAATAAAAGCAAAAATCGTTGGGAAATGATATAATTGTCATAAATGATAAATACTATTATGAAAATAAATGAGATCATATCTGAAAACTTTGCCGGAGCATTTGCTAGTGTTCCTATGGGATTGGGTGCGGGTGATCCAAATGCAAGTGTGTATGCAAAAAAGCCTGCCACTAAAAAGAAAAAGAAATCAAAGATGGGATATAGTGCAGATGTAGGCAACCTTGCTTACACAACTCCAGTAAAAAGCCCAATGATTAAACGATAAGGTAGATTAAAATGAAACTGTCACAACTAATTGAATCTTTTGTAATCTCTAATGATGAATTTGAAGATTATTTAAATAGAGCAACTGAACAACTAGTATCAGAATTATCATCGGGTAAAAATCCACGTGATGCAGTTCATGATTTGGCATTAACTTTTGCAGATCAACACAATAAATCATATGATGCATACCAACGTATGGCAGACTCACTTGAGGCTCGTATGCACACGTTAGAAATGAATAGTCCTACCGATATGGGAATGGGCAGTGTTGATGAGCCAGAAATGATGAGTGATCCAATGGGTAGCATGGAAATGAATACACCTGCAAGTTCTGAAATGCCAAGTGATAGTGACATGGAAGATTATGCTGCAGTAATGGATAATGAGCAGGAAGTTGAAGAATCATATTCTCCAGGTGATGAAAACGCAGAAGGTATGGTAAGCAACTGTTGCGGTGCTCCTGTTCAAGATGAGCGTAATGGAACTGGCAGATGTAGTGCTTGCGGCGAAGGTTGTGAAGCTGTTGCAGAAGCAGTGGAAGAAGCAGTAGGCGATCCAGACTCTGTAAGAAATATAGATAGTATTCTAACCAGTATGAATGCAGATCATCCAGGTGACATTATTGCTGATATACTACACTGGTGCGATGCAAAGAATGAAGATTTTAATGATCTTATAAGACGTGGCACTGACTATTACCGTGATGAGAAGGAAATGGCAGGCGGCATGGATGAATCTTCAATGTCTGACGAAGAAAAAGAAAAAGCAATGAAACGTGCAATGCAGTCAGCAGACGAACCAGAGCGTGGCGAAGAGAGAAAGAAAGTATCTCTAAAGAAAGCACCCTGGGAAGAGTCAGTTGATGAAGGCATCAAAGATACAGTAAAAGCGACTGGCAAGAAAATCGGTAAAGCAACTAAAAAAGCTAAAAAGTTTTTTGGTCATGGTGAACATGCAGCATTTGACGAGTTTGATGACGACGAGTTTGACGAATCAGTTTCAGAAAGCGCAATAGATACAATTCGTAAAATTGCAGATGAAAAAAGTGCGATGAAAATTAAATTTGATAATGGCACAATGATGGTAGATATGTTTACTGCATCTGCAGTTAAATCAGTATATGATAACGTAAATGATGCAAATAAAGAAAAATTAGACAACCTAATGAAAACAAAAGAAGGTATGATGAAAGTTGCAAATCTTTCAATGAAAATGCTGAAAGAAGGCAGACTTGATGAATATTGGTTTATTCCCGCACTCATTGGCGGCGCTGCGCGGGCGGTTGGTGCTGTTGCAGGCGCTGGACGGGCGGCTGGTGCTGTTGCAGGCGCTGCACGGGCGGCTGGTGGTTTAGGCAAAGGTTTAGGCAAAGTGGCCAAAGTGGCTAGGGCTGTTAGTGGAGCTAAAACTATAGCTCATGCCGCAGGCGGTTTGAAAAATGCTTATGACGATCCAACTTACAAACGCGCTACCGGCAAGCATCTTGAACACACTGATTGGCGGTTAGAAATGAAAGCAGATGATATAATGAATTCTGCAATTGATAAGGCAAATAAAAAATAAAATAATCTATTGACAGTCTAACAATACTATGCTATATTAAATGGAGTTCTTGATAGAGCTCCATTTTTTATATCTAATTAGGAGATTATTATATGTCACTAGATTCAGTAACAAGCGAAGAAAAAGCAAAACTAAAGCAATTAGTAGACGAAGGATGTTCTGTTCTACAAGAAGTAGATGACCTTAAAGGTGGGTTACGTGATACAGTTAAGGCAATTGCGGAAGAACTTGATATCAAACCGTCAGTACTAAATAAAGCCATCTCATTAGCACACAAAGCAAATCTACAGGGCGCAAAGCAAGACTTTGAAGATGTAGAAACAGTACTTGAAACTGTGGGACGTACACTATAAATGAGTTATGTAGATGCATACTACAACAAAGACAAAGATATTGTAAATGTTGTTGAACGCAAAGACGGCAAGCGTATCTACCAAGATTTTCCTGCGTGGCGTACATTCTATGTGCGTGACGATAGGGGGTCACACACTAGCATTCACGGTGAGAAAGTTCGTCAGGTGAAGGTCAAGAGACTCAAAGATATGCATAAGGAATTACGTCTTTGCAGTAATAAAAAAATATATGAAAGTGATATTAAGCCAGAGGTTAGATGTCTTGCTGAAAATTATTTAAACTTAGATTCACCAAAATTGAATGTAGCATTTTTCGATATTGAAGTTGATTTTGATGCTACTAAAGGCTTTGCGCCTCCTGAAGATCCGTTCATGCCAATCACTGCAATTACTGTACATTTACAATGGACAGACCAACTTGTGACGTTTGTTATGCCACCAGAGCATATGAGGGATGGCGACGGTCTAATAGAAGCACAGCGTCTATGTGATAAATTTTCAGATACATTTCTGTATCTAAGCGAAGCAGACATGTTAAACGACTTCTTAACATTGATAGAAGATGCAGATGTTCTTAGTGGATGGAATAGCGAAGGCTTTGATATTCCATATACAGTGAATCGAATTGTTAAGGTTTTAAGTAAATCACATACTCGTAAATTATGTTTATGGGATCTTCTTCCAAAATCAAAGACTATTATTAAGTATGGTAAGGAACAAAATAGTTATGTATTGAGTGGACGCATTCATCTTGATTATCTAGAATTGTATCGTAAGTATACATATCATGAAATGCATTCATACTCACTTGATGCTATTGGTGAGTATGAACTTAATGAACGTAAAATTGCGTATGAAGGCACACTAGACCAACTATATAATCAAGATTTTTATAAGTTTATAGAATATAATAGACAGGATGTTGCATTACTTGATAACCTGGACAAAAAACTTCGATTTATCGATCTGGCAAATGAAATTGCACATGATAATACTGTTAATATTCAGACCACAATGGGCGCTGTTGCTGTTACTGAACAAGCAATTATTAATGAAGCGCACAGACGAGGCATGGTTGTTCCTGACAGGAAGAAACGTAGTTGGGATGTTGAAGATGAAAATTACGAACCAACACTAGAAGAAGAAGCGGCTGCAGAAGCACAAAAGGCAGCCGGTGCCTTTGTTGCGAATCCACAAACTGGTATACAACGATGGGTAGCAGGTATTGATATTAATTCACTATATCCTAGTATTATTCGTGCATTGAATATGTCGCCTGAAACTATTACTGCACAACTCAGACAAGATTATACAGAAGAAATGATACAAAATCGTATCAGGGCTGGACGGGGTGGAAAGAACAAAGGCTTTGGTGCTGCGCAAGCATGGGAAGATACATTTTCAACTGAAGAGTTTCGCTTTTTTAATGAAAAAGATAAAGCAAATATTATGAACTTAGATATGGAAAATGGGGAAGTACACAAAGTATCAGGTGCGGAAGCATTCGACTTAGTATATAATTCAGGTCTTCCATGGGCTATAAGTGCGAATGGCACTATATTTAAACAAGATATACAGGGTATTATTCCCAGTCTATTAGAACGTTGGTATGCTGAACGTAAAGTTCTTCAAAAGAATATGCGTGAAGTTAGAGAAAACGGTGGCACAGATGAAGAAATTGCGTTCTGGGATAAACGACAACTCGTTAAGAAAATTAACTTGAACAGTCTATACGGTGCGATTCTAAATCAAGGTTGTCGATTTTATGATAAGCGTATCGGGCAATCTACTACTCTATCAGGTCGTTGCATCACAAGACATATGGGTGCGAAAACAAATGAAGTAATCGATGGCACATATGATTATAAAGGCAAGTCTGTAATTTATGGCGATACTGACTCTATCTACTATTCAATGTATCCATCATATCAAAAAGAAATTGATAATGGAGATATCAAATGGGATAAAGAAATTGCTCTTACGATGTATGATGAAATCGCTAATCAAGTTAATGATAGTTTTCCAGATTTTATGAAAGAGTTTTTTAATTGTCCACGTAGTCAAGGTGAAATCATTGCCGCGGGTCGGGAGAACTTAGCAACAATGGCTATCTTTATTAAAAAGAAACGTTATGCTATGCTTATCTATGACGATGATGGTGTCCGCCGTGATGTAGATGGCAAGCCTGGCAAAGTAAAAGCAATGGGTCTTGATCTAAAGCGAAGTGATACTCCTGATTATATGCAAAACTTTCTTAGTGAATGCCTTGTTAAAGTTCTCACAGGCGGTGAGCAAAAAGATATTATTGAAATGGTTAAAGAATTCAAAAAAGAGTTTCGTGAAAAGCCTGGCTGGGAAAAGGGCACCCCTAAACGTGTCAATAATTTAACTAAGTTTAAAAATGATGTATCAAAATATAAACATGCAAAAAATGCAGATTTTAGATTACGAAGTTCAGAAGACAAACTGGAAAAGCCACGTTTGCCAGGACACGTTAGTGCTGCATTAAATTGGAATACTTTACGTGAAATGAATAGTGATAGGTACTCGATTGAAATAACTGATGGTATGAAAACTATTGTATGCAAACTGCGTGATAATCCAATGAAAATGACAAGTATTGCATATCCAATTGATGAACCTCGTATTCCACAATGGTTTCAGGATCTTCCATTCGACCATGATTCTATGGAAGTAGCAATCATTGATAAAAAGATTGATAATCTAATTGGTGTTCTAAAGTGGGATCTTAGTGCTGCAAACACCAGTGAACAATTTGAAAATTTATTTGAGTTTTGAAATGGCTAAAAATACGTATACAAAACTAGTACAAAACTTGGGAAGAAATGCAGCATCAGACGAATGTTATACTCCGCCTGATAGCATAGAACCTCTATTGAAGTACTTAGATAAAGATGCGACTTACTACGAAGCAACAAGTGGCAAGTCAGGTCTTATTATAGAAGGGTTTACCAAATTTGGTTACAATATTGAGCCAAGCAAAGGTAAAAATTTCTTTGAATGTGTCCCAAGTGATGTACATGACGGAGTAATTACAAATCCTCCCTATTCACTAAAAGATAAGTTTATCAGGCATTGTTATGATTTGGGCAAACCATTTGCATTATTCTTGCCCGTTGCAAGTTTTCAAGGAGCGGGAAGAGGCAAAATGTTTATGGAATATGGTATGTCTGCGCTAGTTTACAATAATCGTGTTGACTTTACTGGTGGCGGCTCACCACCATTTGGAAACGCTTGGTTTATTCATGGTTTCTTACCGCCCAACACTATCTACTGGGTTGACAATCCATCTACAGCAAACCCAAGAAAAACTAAAGAAAAGCAAGTATCTCAATTCGATATTTTGTTTGAATAAAACACTTGACATTATAAAATCAACATGCTATAAACGAATCATAAACTATATTCGTAACTAATATGGGAAAAATATAAATGTCAATATCGGTAAGTAATCAACTTAAAATAACATTACCCAGTGCAACATTATCACTTTTGTTAGGCACAACTGCGATTGCAGATACAAGCTTTATGCAACTGGATAATGATGGAATATTACAGAATGAGTCAGTGAAGGTTGGCATCAATCGACAAACAGGCTCATTTGGTAGTGGTAAAAGTAATTCACCAGGTATACTGTTCGATCCAGATGGTGGCGGTTCATTTAATACATCATATGATTTTTTGACTCCGGGCATTGCATTTGATGGGCAATCTATCAAAATTGATGGTACAAATTATAGAAATAATAATTCATCTTCTAGGATCGATATCACTGCAAGCAGTGATTTAGTAAATGAACTTAATACGCTTACATGGAACGGAAGTCTAGTAAACAACTCATCCACTTGGTTATTAGAAAATACGTTTAAATTAGATTCCGGAAATACATTCGTTGATGTAACTACAACTATCACAGCAGGTGCTGATGCAGATACAGTCTATTATAGTAAGCACACTGATCCTGACTCACAAGGAGATCCAGGAGATAGTAATTTAACTAATAATGTTATTGGCTATTCAGGGATACCAGATACTAATATTGCAATCGGGGAAGCAACCGTTTCAGGTTACGCTATTGGTGTATCTACTACTGATACTAACACAACAGCAGGTATTCAAAATTGGTCGACTCAAGCAGATGCATATGACGGTACAATTTATACTGATGATGATGGTAATTCCTTGAACTATGGAAATGGCGATAATACAATTGGTCTCAGTTGGTTGTGGACTGATGTCAAGGAAGGGGATACTCTTACCGCCAATTACGCATATATTTTAGGTGAATCTATCTTTGATGCTATTGAAGATTCAGAAGGTTCCGGTGGCGGCGCAGATAATGATTGGACAGTAGAAGATATTGGTTCCGCAACAGAGGCAGCAATTGCTGCACCAGAGCGTGAGGCTGCGGAAGAGGCAGCACGTGTAGCAGCGGAAGAAGAGGCAGGCAGCACGTGTAGCAGCCGCAGAAGAGGCAGCACGTGTAGCAGCCGCAGAAGAGGCAGCACGTGTAGCAGCCGCAGAAGAGGCAGCACGTGTAGCAGCAGAAGAGGCAGCCGCAGAAGAGGCAGCACGTGTAGCAGCAGAAGAGGCAGCCGCAGAAGAGGCGGCGCGGGTTGCAGCAGAAGAGGCGGTGGTGGAAGAGGAAGTGATACAAGTTTCTCCTGTTATTAGAACTTTTCGTGTATTACGTATGGCTGCGCCAGTTGTAACAAGTACTTCTGATGAAACTATTTCATCAACAACAGAAACACAAAGTACAACTTTGCCAGTAGTAGTAAATAATATAACACTATATGATTCTACAGTTGACAATAACTTGCAAACTATTTCCAAGCAAGATATCACAACCGTAACAACACCAATGGATATTGTAACAACCACATTTGTTCGTACTACTGAAACATATGATAATGGATCAGTTATGGTAACCGATGGTGACGAAACTAGTACAACATTAGTAAGAAATGATGTTGTCACAACATCCAGTGATATTGAATCTGTTGTTGGCAGGGTCGACCAAGTAGAACAATTGATAGGAATAGATATTCATAGAAATATGGATATTGGGCAAGGTATCACAGTTACTAAAACAGAACACAAAATGAATAATGGCTATAGCGCAAAATCAACCGTTTATAGTATTGGAATTGAAGATATCTCAAGTACCGATAATATTGTTACAGGCATAGAATATAATGAAGTCAATACAACTATGAACGGCAGCGATAGTAATGGCAGTATTAGTTCAGACGCAGTAAGATTTGATATTGGTAAAACATTAAATGACAATGATACAAAATTAACAGCATCATTTAATCATACCACATCTGATATTTCATATTCTAGAGTTGTTGGTGATTATTCAGCCGCTGGTGAAACTACATCAACCGATAATTATATTAGTCTTATGTTAGAAAAAGAAACCGGCAATTTTCGTCCATTCGTTGGTTACACAATTGGACAACGAAAAACACAAGGCTACACTGAAACTGGCAGTGTATTGGCGGTTCTAGATTATGCAACTGAGAAAGATACATATAATTATCCAACAGTTGGTTTGAATGTTAATTATGATGTATTTACTGCAAGTATTCGCAAGGACTTTGACGAATATGACACTACCAGAATTGGTCTAGATGTTAATAAATCCATCAATGACAAATTAAATTTGATGGTAGGGTTTAATCGGAATATATCAAACTATGACACCAGTAATTCTATTACTGCGGGTGCACTTTGGACTTTCTAAGATTATAAAAATACAAAGTTGTCGATTTATATTGACAACTTTACTTAATTATGATAATATATAACGTATAAAACATAGGAGAACGCAATGCGTGACATTTTAAAAGATATTGTAAAACACACACACTCACTTGGTATTATTCAAGCAGTAAAAGTAACAACAGATGATACAAGTACAATGCTAGATGCAATGGATGATGATAGAACTGTTGTTCTTCGTGCCAAAATGCATAAACGTGTAGACGAATTTGATGGTAAGTTTGGTATGGGACGATTGGGCGTTCTTAATGGATATCTATCATATGAAAATATTGATGATGATGGTAAAATGCGCGGCGCTGATATCACAGTGAGAACCTCAGAACAAAATGGTGAAGTTGTCCCAACAGAACTAGGGTTCTCAATGAAAGGTGTATTTGACTCAACTTATCGTGTTATTGCAAGCAGCTATGTTGATGCTCAGATTAAAACAGCAAACTTTAAAGGTGCAAAATGGGATGTCGAAGTAATTCCTTCAGCCAAAGCAGTAAAAGATTTACAAACATTTGCTGGTATTCTTAGCGCATATGATCCATTATTTACAGTAAAAACTGATGGCAATGATTTAATGTTTTATATCGGTGATGCATCAACTGATAAATTAAGTTTGACATTTGCCTCAAATGTAGAAGGAACCCTTAGTACCGGTTGGAGTTTCCCACTCTCAACAGTTTTAACAATTTTGAGACTAGGTGATACTTCATCTATGAGTATAAAAATTTCTGATCAAGGGGCAATGGCAATTCATGTTGATTCAGGTATGGGTCTTTATGAATACATTTTGCCAGCAAAATCTGGAAACTAACATAATGGTAAAAGACTTAGGTAAAAACAATATCAATAGCGGATATGCAGTATTTCTACCCGCTATCTCTAACTTCTATGTTCGCAAAGTATCACAGCATTATGCAGGTACGACAGACATGTTTCCTCCTGAGCGTATCCCTGAGGGGTTTGAATATGGGCTAGATGGTCTAAACATCTTAGACAAAGATAAAGGCTATGTGTATTATTCACATGGTCTTTATTCTGCTGGTCATGCTGAACTAGATTTAGAGAAAACTAAAATCGAAGATGGCATGGTTGTGAACCGTGACCGTGAAAACACTGTTCTAGTTGGGGATTCAGGCGGGTATCAGATTGGTACTGGTGCGTGGAAACTTGATTGGAATAAATTCTATGATGCTGATGGGAGTTGGCATGATGCACGGCATGGTATTATGGCATGGCTTGAAGAATATTGTGATTACTCTATGACACTTGATATTCCAGGTTGGGCATGTTTGCCACAGTACCGTGATAAGAACGGTATTAAAAACTGGGAAGAATGCGTAGATAAGACAATCTTTAATCATGAATACTTTATTAAACACCGAACACCTGGTAAGACTAAGTTCTTAAACACTCTACACGGTTCTAATTGGGACACTAGTGAAAAGTGGTATGAGAAGGTCAAGCACTTCAATGACAAGTCAGTATATGGCGATAGAGCATTTGAAGGTTATGCGATGGCTGGTGATCATGCAGGTGATGCTGAATTGTTATTGCGTAGACTTATTCGTTTACGTGATGATGGTCTTCTTGGTCAGGCAGACCAAGACGATGTTTGGATTCACACGCTAGGTATTAGCGTTCTCCCATGGGGTGCAATGTTGACTGCAATCCAACGACAACTAAGAAAACATGTTAATCCAAACATTACAATCTCATTTGATGCTGCGTCTCCTTACATTACAGCGTCAAAGGGATTGGCTTATGACTACCCCGACTTGAATGGCAACGCTTGGAGTTACAAAACTAAGAAGTTAAACTGGAGACAAGATATTACCAATGATACCCAGCCCTGGTTATATGAAGGTGAAATTGGCTCAAGATTAAACATGCGTGATATTAACTACATGCAACCTGGAATGCTAAATCGTAATAAAAAAGAAGCAAAATCAAGTTGGGATAGCCTTTCATATATTCTTATTCAAGCACATAATACTGAATATCATATACGCGGGATGCAAGATGCAATCCGTAGGTTCGATCATGAGTATGAGATGTTAAGAGACAAGATTGACATTAATACAATAAATTTAGGGAAAACAAATGTACTATCAGACGTAGTCCCAGATAGAGTTTTATATTTTGCAAAGTTTGTTGAAGTATTGTTTGATCCTAATACAAAAGATCCAATGGATATGCTTACTAATTATAAAGCCTTTCTTCGTAAGTGTGAAGGGTCACGTGTTCAAAATATTTCTACTACTCCAGACTTTATGAAATTTGAAGAGGCGGGGGTTAAGACAGAAGAATATATTAATGCAGTTAAAGGAAAGAAAAAAGAATATAAACATCCAGAAAGTGTTGATGCTTTATTTGGATAACAATAAGGATTGAAAATGAAAATTGATAAAAAAATAGCAAGACTAGAACAACTAAAAATCGAACATAGGACACTTGACGATAAGATACAAAAAGATTATAATCTCAGACTAGATGTTAGTGAACTTAAAATGAAAAAATTAAAATTGAAACAATCAATTTTAGCAATGGAAAGAGAACTTGAAACTAATGGCTAGTTATTATGATTATATGAAACGGCGCAACAGAGAAGAGGACGCTAAATTGACAGAAACAAGTACAACTATTAATGTACCCATGACAACAGCAAAACGTTGGATTTGGGTTACATTTAAACGTGAAGGTATTCACTGCTATCCAGCAGCACTAGAAGATCCTGCACTTGCTACAGGTGATGAATATGATGTGTCATTCTTGGGATATCCGCATCGCCATCAATTTCACTTTCGAGTAGCAATCAAAGTAACACACAACGATAGAGACATTGAATTTATTCAATTTCAACGTTGGCTAGAGAACTTGTATAAAGATGATGTTATTCAACTTGATCACAAATCATGTGAAATGATGTCTGATGATTTGTTCAATCAAATCGTTGCGAAATATCCCGGACGAGATATCAAAATTGAAATCTCCGAAGATGGTGAAAACGGAGCATTGATTGAATACAATATCTAAAAGAATTTCATTACCATATATGGTAATGAATAATGGTATCTGGTTTGGATATTAATAACTAGTACTAGAATATCTACACATTCATTAAAAGGGCAAAACGAATGTTATATCTTATAGACTTGGAAAGTGTTGAATCTCGCTATACTAAGCAGTGGAAAACACATCTCCCCACATTGTTACGAAGCAACGGCATTGATGTTAATGTGATTGAAGGTCCAACTGATATCCCAGCATCTACTACACCGGGTGCATTTCTTAACTTTGGAGGTACAAATATCTATAAGAGCGCACAGTTAGAACAAATAGCGAAATTGTTCTGTGATGGTAAAATCCATGATGGCGATTACTTTCTTTATACTGATGCGTGGAATCCCACTGTCATCCAGTTGAAATATATGGCAGAATTACTTGGGATAAAAATCCGTATAGGTGGATTATGGCATGCTGGTAGTTATGATCCCCAAGATTTTCTAGGTCGCTTAATTGGTGATGCCTCATGGGTTCGAAAAGCAGAAATGTCAATGTATGACTGTTACAATGATAACTTCTTTGCTACTCGCTTTCATATTGATCTCTTTACAAATACGTTTTGGGATAATGATCGTGACATCGACAGGCAACTACTTCACTCTATTAGACAAGTGGGTTGGCCGATGGAGTATATCGAAACTGATCTTGGTGCATATAAAAATAATAAAGCGAAAGAGGACATAATACTATTTCCACATCGTATCGCACCTGAGAAACAGCCAGAAGTTTTTGATTATATTGCTGAACAAATGCCCGAATATAAGTTCATCAAATGTCAAGAACTTGAGTTATCCAAACCAGATTACCATGACTTATTAAGTAAATCAAAGATGGTATTTAGTGCCAACTTACAAGAAACATTAGGTATATCAATGTATGAAGGAATTGTAGTTGGAAGTGTGCCAATGGTACCAGATAGATTATCATACAGTGAAATGTGGAGTGAACAATTCAAGTATCCAAGTGACTGGACTACTTCATTGGATTCAACAAAAAAGAACATAGAGAATATTAAAGCATATATTCGTACCCAAATGAATAAGAATTCTGATATTCAACCTATACTACAAGAAGAAATTAATAGAGTTGCAAGTTTTTATTCAGGTGGTGATTTAATAAAACACCTAAATAATAATACTTGACACACTAATTAATATATAGTAATATTATATACAAGCAAATTAATAAAATAGAAAGGAACATAGTATATGACAAAGACTTCCGAAATTATCAAATCACGTTTAGAAAAAGAAGGCATACGTTACTGGGCAGGAGATAATATCTCTGCAGTAATAGATGAAAATGATAAATGTAATCTGATAGACGAACTTACTGAAAAGTTTGAAGGTGTATTAGATTCACTACTAATCGATAGATGGACCGATCCTAACTCAATGGATACTGGTAGACGGTTAGCCAAGATGTATATAAATGAACTTATGGCTGGACGTTATAATCCGCCTCCGCCTGCTACTGCATTTCCAAATGAACCAGATAATGTTACAGGTGACAAATATGAAGGCATGCTAGTTGTCCGTTCAGAACTGACCAGTGTATGTTCGCATCATCATCAGCCAGTTAATGGCATTGCTTATATTGGAATCATTGCGGCAGATACTTTGATTGGTCTTAGCAAATATACGAGGATTGCACAATGGTGTGCACGAAGAGGGACACTACAAGAGGAACTTGCTATGGATATTAACAGAGAAATCCGTAATGCTACAGGCTCAAACGATGTTGGTGTTTATATTCAAGCGACACACGGTTGCTGTGAAAATCGTGGAATTATGGCACATAGTTCACTTACCCAGACAACAGTTCTTAAAGGATCATTCTTTGATAATCCACATGTAAAACAAGAATTCATGGACAATATTAAACTACAACAGGAGTTTAGTTGCTAATGAAACTAAGATATAGTGAAGCATTTTATAGTGTGCAAGGCGAAGGCAAGTTTGTAGGAGTACCTAGTGTATTCCTACGTACCTTTGGTTGCAACTTTCGTTGTCAAAACTTTGGACTAAATAAAGATAGAGAAAAGTCTCGTTATAATCCAGAAGTTGAACAACTTATCAAAGATGGCGTACATGAGACAGTAAAAAAGTTTGAAGACTTGCCTATTATTCACACAGGTTGTGATACATATGCTAGTATCTACCCAGAGTTTAAACACCTTGTGTTTGATAGAACAATTGATGAAGTAGTTGATCATTTATTGTCTTTAACTCCAGAAGGAAAGTGGACACAAGATAATGGTCAAGATATTCATCTAATTCTAACAGGCGGTGAACCTTTACTTGCCTGGCAAAAATTGTATGTAGAATTATTCGAACACCCACGTATGCAGGATCTAAAAAATGTCACTTTCGAAACCAACACTACGCAGCATCTTTACGATGAACTCTTTAATTATTTCAACAATAATGAAAAACTTCAAGTCACTTTTAGTTGCTCACCGAAACTATCCGTTTCAGGCGAGTCTTGGGATGATGCTATTAAGCCTAATATTGCTTATGAGTATAATATTTTGGACACTAGTGACGTTTACCTCAAGTTTGTTGTTGCTGATAGAAACGATGTTGACGAAGTTACTAGGGCTGTTCAGCAATACCGGGATGCCGGGTTGGAATGTCCAGTATATCTTATGCCGATGGGGGGACGCAGTGAAGAATATTCCCTCAACGTACAAGAAGTGGCGGAACTCTGCATGGCAAAAGGATGGAGATTCACACCCAGACTCCACATATCTTTATTCGGAAATGCCTGGGGGACTTGACGAGGTTACGAAATATAATCGTGGTATTACATCAGAGGAACAACTAGAGAATATTAGGAAAAAATTATGAAAGACCCAAAAGTATCAGATATGGTTAAAGAGTTACGTTTATATGTAGATAGTATAAACAAACTCAATAAGAAGTTGTATAAGCAAGGAGTGTCATATAGATTGAACGATGGGTTTGATGATGACCAAAATGCAAAACTAGTTGAAATAAGACATCTACAACAAAAAGTGGAGTATTAATATTATGAGTAAAGTCAAAGACTGGTTCATAACAATGCTTATGGATTCAAAAAGTAAAGAAAAATATATCATTGAAAAAGTTATAGATAGTGATACAAAAGAAAGAAAACTATTAGATTATAAATTAAAGCATAAAGAAATTTCATCAGATGAATTTGATAAGTCTACTGCAACATTAAATGAAGAACCATATATACGTGTTGTAAGTTTAGAAATGGATCCAACATCACCAAGTGCAGGATACTTTGAACTGGATTTCAATGAACACTTTGTTGAATATCTTGCCAACAGCGGATATGCGGGCATAGAACCAGGTGAAATTGTAGATAATTGGTTTAATGATTTATGTCAAAATATTGTAATGGAAGGACTTGAAGATAGTGAAGGTATTACAAAAAGTGTCGATTCTTCTAGCAAAGAAGGCTTAATCATTCAAAAATTAAAAACTGATGATGGCAATTCAGAATACTCTTGACATTAGTATTTAAATCATCTATTATAGAATCATAATTTAAAAACAGAGGTAATAATGGCTACTTTCATTCTCGTTGACAGTCTTAATATGTATCATCGTGCAAAACATGTAACTCACCGTGGTGCGGATATCGATACTAAAATTGGCATGTCATTTCACATTATGATGTCAAGTGTAAAAATGTGTTATAATATGTTTAACGCAGACCATGCAGTATTTTGCTTAGAAGGCAGAAGCTGGCGCAAAGACTTTTATACACCATATAAAGCACAGCGTAGAGCCGCACAAATGGCAAAAAGTGAGCGTGAGCAAGAGGAAGACGCTATTATGTTTGGCGCATATGATAGTATGATTAAGTTTCTAGATGAACGTACTAATTGTACTCTATTGCAGAACCCAGAAGCAGAAGCAGATGATATGATTGCGCTGTTTATTGAATCACATCCAAATGATCATCATGTTATTATTAGCAGTGATAGCGATTACCAGCAGTTGATTTGTAACAATGTAACAATATATGATGGTGTTCAAAATCGTATTATTACACCTGACGGATTCTTCAAAGATGATAAGAAACGCACTCCTATAAAAGATAAGAAAACTAAAGAAGTATTAGCTGCGCCTGATCCCGAATGGTTGCTATTTGAAAAGTGCATTCGTGGTGACACAAGTGATAACATATTCAGTGCCTATCCTGGATGTCGCAAGAAAGGTACAAAGAATAAAGTTGGCATGATCGAAGCATTTGAAGACCGAAACACGGGTGGTTTTAATTGGAATAACTTCATGTTACAACGATGGACAGATCATAATGGTGAAGAACATACAGTACGTGATATGTATGAACGTAATAAAAAATTGATTGACCTTACTGCGCAGCCACAAGATTTAAAGATAAAGTTTATCGAAACCATTGCGGAACGCAGTATACCTAAGACAAAAGCAGGTGTAGGGATTAACTTCCTACGTTGGTGTGGAGAATGGGACTTACAAAATCTGGCTAAAGCACCGGATGAAATGGCTGCAATTCTTAACAAAGCATATCCACATGCTTAGATATATATTTGATGTAGATGGAACACTAACACCAAGTAGAGGGGCAATCAATGCCTCTTTCTTGCGTTTCATGTTAAAGTTCTGTAAATCCAATAATGTATATCTTGCAACAGGAAGTGATGCGCCTAAAACAATTGAACAGATAGGTAATAAACTATTCAATACTGTAAAACGCTCCTATAACTGTAATGGAAACTCTGTATGGGAAAAGGGTGTAAATATACATAATAACCCATGGAAGATAAAAGTGCCAGCGCATCAAACATTAAGATACTGGTTAGAAAATACACAATTTCCACATCTTACCGGTACACACATTGAAGAACGTCCAGGTATGGTTAACTTCTCAATTGTAGGACGGGGTGCTAATACTGAACAACGTGCAGAGTATGTAAAGTGGGATAAAGAATACAATGAACGTGAAAACATGGCATTGTATATTAATTACAACGATGATGAATTTAAAGATGTAACTGCAACTGTGGGTGGTGAGACTGGTATTGATATAGGTCCCACTGGTTCTGATAAGAGCCAGATACTTAAAGACTTCAATAAAAGTGATATAATTATATTCTTCGGTGACGGTATCTTTGATGGCGGAAATGACTACACATTAGCACAAGCAATTAAGAAAAAAGGCGTAGGTAGAACCCATAAGGTATCCAGATGGGAAGAAACATATGAGATTTTAAAGAATGTATACAGTTGAAATAATAAAAGATAAGTTCTGGATTGTAGAAGACTCAGGTATAAAACTTGGTCTTATCCGTAAGACTGAATCTTCTGACTTTGAAGTAATCATGCAAGATGCTGTAGATGTAGAAACTCTGAATTTAGATTCTCTAACCTTAAAATTTGGACGTAAAATTCTTGAATCAAAACAAGTAAAGAAAACTGTAAGTGTTGATTATGGCAAAGATATAGATGAAGTTGAAAGTTATCCATCCAAGCATAAAGCATTTAACAAAGGACTTGATAAGAATAACATACCAATATATACAAAAACAGATAAATCAAAAGTGTTGTATGCTGCAGGTTATTATGGCCTTGCATTCCCAGGCGCAGGTTGGAAGAACGCATACTGTGTAAAGCGTGAAACGCTAGATACATACGAATATATAGGTCCATTTAAAACAAAGACACAACTGGAAGCAGAAATTGCTAGAATTAACAAATGAATGATTATAACCAAATAAAAAGTTTCTTGCTGTCGATTAATAAATCTGCAGTTAGAAAAGATAAACATATTCGTATAAGTATAGAAGATGCAGTTAAATTACAAACAGAATTATCTCTACTTCTTATGGAATTAAAAGATACAAACACAGAACCAAAAACAGTCACATTTGACGGAGGAAAATTTTAATGCCAGATTTTAACGCAGTTATGATTATAGGACACTTTGTAGTTTCTATATTTCAAATTCCATTAGGACAACCACTATATCAATTTATGCCATTTCCAAGTATGGATAGATGCCAAGAATATGTACAATATGTAGTAACACCACCAGCAGGTTTCACTATGGATCTAGAATACAAAATGTATAAGACAGCACAATGTGTTACAAAAGAAGAATTCCAAAGACAAATGGAATTGTATAATAAACAAAATGCAGCACCATCAACTCCAGAATTACCAGAAGACAATAACGATGGATGGAATTAAGATAAATATACTATAATACCAATAAGGAATATAGTTTATGAAATATCTAAGTAAAGCACGTGAAGTCGTAATTTTAACAATAAAATCAACTTGGATTTATAAACAATTAAGAAAACTTATTTCTAAACCGTTATACTTATTACTAATTTTAGCAGTTATAGTACTGGGCGGAATGCATATAAAAAATTATGTAAATTTATATATAGTAGAATATAAAAGACTAAATGATGCATCTGTCCAGGCAGAAAAACTACAAGCAGAACAAGAAAAGCATTTAAATTTTACTAAGATAGATGATTTCTTATACACATTAACTGGTAGTGTTGGTAGTGGCGACTGTGACCGTATTGTACTTAATATGCCGATGGACTTTACTGTTATTTTAGAAAGCCCTGGCGGCAATCTTGCAGAAGGTTCATGTATTGCAGCACATTTCAAACTAAGAAATGTTGTAACAGTAGTTCGTGATACACCAGTAATGAATGCCGAAGGCAAAATTATATACTCTCCTGGCAACGTAGGAGATGAATTAGATATCGACCACCTAAAAAATAAAACAGTATGTGCAAGTGCATGTGGTCTTATATTTTTGGGCGGAGATAGAAGATATCTTATAGGCGATGTATGGTTTGGTATTCACGGACCCGGCACGCCAGAACAATTTATTAATAGAATGCCGGCAAGACAGGCAGAATCAGGAGCATATCGCACTGCTAGTAATCTCTTGGGATTATTGGAAGAACTAGGTGTGGATGATCCAGAAGTTCGTAAATTGTTCATACAAATCCCAAATCAAACAATGTATTGGTTGAAACCAACTGATTTTGAAGCTAAACCGGCACTAATTTCTTTAGCAACAAACTATGTAAATTTTTGGGGGTTGACTACCGCAACACTTGATCCAGTATAAGGATAAGGTTGCCTAATAGGAGGACTACAAAATGCTAAAGAGTTTCTTTTGGACTCCATCGCAATTTCTATATGCTTGGCTAATGCTTGCTTGGCTGTTATTTATTGGATGGTATAATGTTCAAATTCTAGTTTATTATAACGCATGGAACCGCGAGTTTTATGATGCTATACAAACACTACAAGAAGCAAGATTTTGGGAGCTGTTCTGGAGTTTCAATCCAGTTAGACTATGGGAGTTTATCACGTTCAGTATGGACGAAACAACCACTGTTCCTAGTTTCTTAGAAATACTTCTTATCTATGTACCAATGGCAACATATGCCACATGGCAAACACAGCGATTTACATTCCGTTGGAGAGAAGCAAATACACACTACTATCTAAAGCGTTGGGAAAACTCAACAGCGAAAATCGAAGGTGGTTCACAGCGTATTCAAGAGGATCTAATGATCTTTGGTAAAACGTTACAATCACTATTCACTGGTTTTGTCAATAAGATTTTCATTCTTGCTGCTTTCTTACCCGTATTGTGGACATTAAGTGAGGGTCTACCGGTTTGGAATGGTCAAATTATTCCTGGCTTTCTAGTATGGGCTGCACTTATTATGAGTATAGGCGGCACACTATTATCATTCTTACTGGGTATCAAATTACCAGGCTTAGAGTATAAAAACCAAGTTGTCGAAGCAAAGTTTCGTAAAAAATTGGTACACAGCGAAGATGATTTCAAAGAACGTTTATCAGAAGACTTGTTTCCAATGTTTGCATCAATCAAACGTAACTATTATCGCCTGTTCAATTACTATATGGGCTTTGGTATCTGGCAGACTGGCTTTTCATTACTAGCAGGTAATGTTGCTATTGTAATATTAGCACCAAGTTACTTTGCACAGTTAATTACATTCGGTGTGCTTATACAAGTGCTTAATGCATTTGGCAGAGTAGAAGGTGCATTAACATTCTTTATCGATAGATGGACAACAATTGTTGATTTTCAATCTGTAATTAAACGATTAAGAGAGTTTAACAAGGTACTTGATGAAGCAGATAATAACGCTGTGACATAATAACAGTACTACAATATAAAATTAAAAAGCGTCTTTTAGGGCGCTTTTTTTACGTTATATCAGCATATAATAGTTAAATTTAGATAAATATACTTAACAATTAAGGAATAAAATATCATGGCAAGACCTAAACCAACAATAATATTAGAGTATACAGACTCTAAAACATATAGAAGCGAACAAGTTCTTAAAGCGACTGCAATATATGCTGTATTTTACAAAGGTGAGGCAATCAACTTACGGTCACTTAATAGTCTAATTAACTTTCCGGGACCGAAATATAAAAAGTGCTCTTTTTCAAATCCTGGACATGCTTATAACTTAGCAGAAAAACTAAATGATTTATTTAAATGTGATGATTTTGAAGTTTATTTGCTTGATAAGGGACAAAAGTTATCTCCGAAATAACATAACATTACAATGACTAAAACTGAATTAATAACATACCTAAACTTAAATACAAAAGGTAAATGTGCTGGTAGAAAAGAATATAAAACCAATGATATTTTTATTAGTTCAACAAAAGAAAATCATAATTTCAGATTGACCACGATGGGCAAGGATATAATGTCTAGGCAATTTGATACCTATACTATTAAATTACAAACCGCTTACATGATAGAAACCGGAACACAAATAATACAATTGGATAGATATATGTCTACCCCATATTATTTGCGTAATGGTAAACTTATAATTTTTGAAGAATCATTAGCGGCAGAGTTTTTATTACTTGATAGCGATTTCGATTTATGGATCGAAAATAAAAAATACACACAATAATAAATATTCCTCTTGACATTCTAAACGAATCACTATATAAAGAATATATAGACAGTAATAAAGGGATATGATATGTTTGTTGTTAAAACACAAATTCTAGAAAATTATGGTGCACATTCAGCAGATGGCAAATTTTCAAATGGTAATGCTTACTGGAAAATGAAGGGCGGCAATGAATATATTGTGAAAGATGTAGAACGTCCACAAGATGCTATGGCATTTATTGCTGCAAAATATATGGTAAATGATCTGTATTGCAAAGAGTTTCCGATAGAAGCCATGACATGGAAAGAATGGCAAAATGAGTTAATGGATGTTGACGAAGGTTACCGTGCTTTTCTAGTAGAAAATGCAATACCAGCATCTCCTCTCCAGTCTTAAAAAGTTCTTGACAGTACAATTCAACTACGCTATACTATAAGTTATAGTAGTAATCAAAATAGAAAGAGAATCATAATGGTACAAGTTTCAACTCATGATATGGATGTTCGTTTAGTTCGCCCAAGTGATATTCGTGAAGAAGTTAACTATGCAATGAATCGAAAGCGTCCTGTCTTTATTTGGGGACCTCCGGGCATTGGAAAATCTGAAATTGTAAGTTCTATTACACAAGAACGATCAGGATATATGATTGATATGCGGCTTGCACTTATGGAGCCCACAGACTTGCGTGGTATTCCTGTTCCAAATATTGAGACTGGACTGATGGAATGGTTACCGCCTGCTGATCTTCCCACTCAAGAACTTGCTGACCAGTTTGATTGTATTGTTTTATTCTTAGATGAAATGAATCAGGCACCGCAATCAGTACAAGCAGCAGCATATCAGTTAATTCTTAATCGGCGTCTAGGTAACTATAAACTTCCTGAAAATGTTCTAATCGTTGCTGCAGGTAACCGTGAAAGTGACCGTGGGGTTGCGTATCGTATGCCTACTGCACTTGCTAACCGCTTTGTTCACCTTGAAATGACAACTGATTTTGAAGATTGGCAGACTTGGGCACTTGAGAATAATATAGATGCAGAAGTCGTAGGTTATGTTACTGCTAATAAAATGGATCTAATGAGCTTTGATCCTCGCACTGCATCGCGGGCATTTGCAACTCCTCGTTCATGGACTTTCGTATCTCAAATGCTCCCAATGCCAGGTGAGCAAATCACTGATAGTCGTTTGCATGACTTGATTTCTGGCACAGTGGGCGATGGTATCGCTACTAAGTTTATGGCACATCGTGCAATTGCAGGCAAACTTCCTAATCCAACTGACATCTTAAATGGCACAGTTACTACATTAACACCGGAAGCACGTGAAATATCTGCCATGTTCTCACTAACTGCTTCACTATGCTACGAACTTAAAGATTTTTTAGACCGTAACGGCAAAGAAAAAATGGATGAGTTATACAAAATGGCTAACAATTTCTTCAACTTTATGATGGATAACTTTGAAACAGAAATGACCGTACTTGGTGGTCGGACTGCACTTAAAGTTTATAAACTTCCACTAGAGCCACGCAAAGTTCCTTGTATTGAAAAGTTTTTCAAAAAGTATGGTAAACTAATTATTGATGCTCATAATACTTAATTAATAAAAAGGGCACTAGATGCCCTTTTTTCTTGACAATCTAAATAATAGATGCTATATTACTATTTGAGTAAATGAAAAGGGAAATTACATGCGTATCGAACCAGAAAAAATTACAACTGAAGATGATTTCAATGCAGTATTTGATGACCTTTTAAAGGAAAACGGTATAGAAATCGATGAAAATTCTGAAGAACCTGTAGTATTCGAATATACTGATAATGAAGTTAAAGAAATGATTGTTTCAGGACGTGTTCGTCTATTGATTAAACATCCCTTCTTTGGTACACTTGCTACACGTTTGAAACTTGTTGAGGCAGAATGGTGCCCAACAGCCGCAGTAGATGGTAAACATTTCTATTATAATTCAGATTTCTTCCGCACTATGACACCCGAAGAAATTGACTTCATTGTAGGACATGAGGTATTTCACTGTGTATATGATCATTGTGGTATTGGCAGTCGTTTAATGGACTTCGTAGAAGACGAGCGTGATGCAAAGTTGTGGAATATTGCTGCTGATTATAAAGTCAATCAGGCAACAGTAGAATCAAAAATCGGCACAATGCCAAAGCAAGCATTGTATGACCGCAAATATTACAAATCATATACCGAAGAAATATATCGTGACCTCTTACAACAACAAAAAGATGGAAAAGATTTTAGTGATACTGACACACTTGATGAACATATGTTCGGTGATAGTGAAGGTAATGGCAGTGGCGAAAATGATCCCACTGGACGTAAAGCTCCTATCAAAATTTCAAAAGAAGAAGCCAAAGAAATTAAAGACCAAATGAAACAGGCTGTATTACAGGCCGCTCAAGCATCTGGTGCTGGCAATCTTCCTGGTGATATCAAGCGTATGATTAAAGATATGACAGAACCGAAAATGGACTGGCGTGAATATATTAATCTAAGTATCCAAAGTTCTCAAAAAGCAGATTTTACATGGATGCGGCAATCTCGCAAATCACGTAGTATGGGTATCTATCTACCAGGTATGGACAATGAAGTTATGGTAGATGCTGCAATAGGTATTGATGTATCTGGTTCTATATCTAAAGATATGATCCGTGACTTCTTGGGAGAAATTTATGGAATCATGCAACAATTTCAAGATTTCCGTTTAAAAATATGGACTTTTGATACTCATGTATATCCCGAATCATTTAAAGAATTTACACCAATGAATTCAGAAGAATTAAAAGAGTATGAAATTATTGGCTGCGGAGGAACAGATTTTGCTTGTAATTGGGACTTCATGGAAGAAAATCAAATTGAACCGGATAAGTTTATCATGTTTACTGATGGTATGCCATTTGGTAGTTGGGGTAATCCTGCGTATTGTGAAACTTTGTTTGTTATTCATGGCTCACAGCATATTGTGCCACCATTTGGCGAATACACATATTACGAATCATAGTAAAATATAAGTATAAATATAATTATGAGCAATGATACACTATTATTGAATGCTAATGGTGCGCCGTTAAGCGTGACACCGTTATCAACTTTAACCTGGCAAGAGAGTATAAAACTTATCTGGTTAGATAAGATAAATGTACTTGAATGGCATGATTGGACTGTAAGGTCAGTTAATCATAGTATGCATGTACCTAGTGTTATTTGTGTTAGGGAATACATGCCACACTCTGGCACAATTAATTTCTGCCGAGCAAATGTTTTTATACGTGACAGATATACATGTCAATATTGTCATAATACATTCAATAAGAAAGATTTAACACTTGATCATATATTACCAAGAAGTAAGGGTGGCAGAACAAATTGGCATAATATCGTAAGTGCGTGTAAAAAATGCAATCATAGTAAAGGAAATAATTCAAATATTGTACCCAAAGTTATGCCAGATAAACCCAGTTTTTATCAAATGTATGGAAGTAAAAATTTTACATTAAACATAAAGCATGAAATTTGGCTAAAATATCTAAACTGGCCAGATGAATATGTAAATATGGTTGCATAAAATCACTTGACAACAATCACTTAATATAGTATAATTGTAGTATGAATAAGAGTTTATTCATATTATATAT
>Ga0206128_1000476_pt1 | contig 46048 bp, 75 predicted proteins | sample Helgoland_Spring_7_FD_148601 | JGI IMG/M metagenome (GOLD analysis project Ga0206128, IMG submission 148601) | Pelagic subsurface seawater microbial communities from Kabeltonne, Helgoland, North Sea - Helgoland_Spring_Bloom_20160426_1 | ecosystem: Environmental > Aquatic > Marine > Epipelagic ... | reverse complement strand
GGGGGATGAAAGACGATTTGTTAAAAAAGAAATGGTTAGACGATCTATTTCCAAACACTGATGATATTTTATGCGTCTTTGATGATAGAGACAAAGTGGTTCAGATGTGGCGTGCCAATGGCATCTCATGTTTTCAAGTTGCTCAAGGGGATTTCTAATATATAAATCCTACAACAACTAATAATCTCCGATACTCTTAGGAAATTTTATATTTTTGCACAGGAGATTTTATAAAAACACTACATAACGATGATACCAATTAGGCATTACACGCAGCAGACTTGGCTGCAAAATCTTAAAAATGCATTCCTACGCTTTAAGGCCTGGCAACGCACTAACAGTAATACAATCCAAGAGATTAGGATTAAATATCCGCCGAGGGATTACAACCTGGTCGCCCACTACCCAACCCCAGAATTGGGTGAAGGAGCCGCATGGCGTACCGGCCACCCTTGGGGAAGGGTGCACCGCGATCAATTATGGCGATATTGGCCACAGCCTAATAGTACTCCAAGTCCTACAGTTTATCCAATGCATGAAGGACTGGCATTAGAGCTGCGCAAATATCCTAAAACTTTTAAGAAATCAGAGCAGCCGAAGTGGCAGCAAGGCGGCCTGCCCGAGGAGTGGACGCCAACCTGGGCCACCGGTTTAATAAGTACTAAAGATGCATATCAGTATGGTTGGTTCGAAGCAGAAATAAAACTTCCAACCCAAGCTCAAATGTGGAGCGCATTCTGGCTGATGGGCTTGGATGCTTGGCCACCTGAAATAGACATCTTTGAAAGTTTTACGTATGAGGATCCAAATGACATTCGTGTAGAAACTAATTTCCACTTTGGAGTAATTGGAGATAAAAAATTCCCAAAGGCTGATCTGGGAGCGGCACGCATCCCGCTGAAAAATCCTAACGGTAGATGGATTCAATATGCATGTCACTGGACCGATAATTATATTAGAATTTACATGGATGGACATTGTGTTCAAGAGTGTAGAGTTCCAAGTATTTTGAAACAATTTTCAATTCCACAGTATATTATATTGAATAATGGTTGTAAGAACCCAAAAACCACAAGTACAGAACCAACCGAAGGCGCGATGCTTGTGAGAAACATTAAAATTTATCAAAAATAAAATATGGACGGATATGATATGTTAGATAAAGCAATGAATGTCGGATACGATGTTCTTGTAGGTAACGATATTACATTGATACCGAGCGATAGCCATGAAGTTGAAGATATGGTATTTGTTCCAGACCCTGAATTGACGAAAGAAGAATTAGCAGCCGAGTGTATTGAATACTTTGAATCAACTGAAGAGTATGAAAAATGCGCTCAAATTATAAAGAGTATTAATTAAATCAATATAAAAAGAAAAGGTAAAATAAACACCTAAATATTTTTTATCTCAGATTTTTTGCTTATATTAACCATATAACAAAAACAATTTAAAAACATGGGAGAATATACAAACAGATACGGAGACAAATATACTTTTACAAAACAAGAAGATGGGTCAGTCCTATGGGAAGGTTCTTTTGAACATTGTAGATTTGGAAGTTCTAATGACTACAAATTAGCATATCAAAATTATTGTAAAGATAGTTCATCACTGGGATTACACCCTATGCACATTGAAGATTTTAAAGAAGCTATTCACGAATCAGTCTATGATGAAAACGACCGATATGTAGGACCTAGTGTTATTGGAAAACAATATCAGAATCTAGTAAAATCAAATCCATGGATCAGTATGGTAGATCCGAGTGGAGGGCCGCATATTAATGAACACTCTAAACTAGATATTTTTGGTGAAGAATTAAAGGGTCTTTGTGTTCAACGCTTTGAACCAATCGAGACAGGTTATAAGATTTATACTTACGGTGAATTCGATCATTTAGACGATTAATAGATATGAAACGAATAAAACAATTTTTTAAGTATATAAGTTGGTTAGAGCAAGAGGGAATCAAAGCAATGATTCATTGTGGTAGGCCAACATCAATTTAACACCAAAGAGAGATGAGTAAAGATAAAGTACACAATATGGCTTCTTGTATGTTATCTATATTAGATAGTCTAAAGCTATATGATAGCGATAGTTTAGTGCTAGATGATGAAACACTATCTCAGATGATGTTTAGGAAGATGGAAGCCTATAATATAGATTTGAATGAGGAGTTAGGATTTACCCACTTAAAACCAGCAACCTTTAACACCAAAGAGAAATGAAAAAGTTATTAGTAGCCTTAACACTTGGGCTTTTTATAAGTGTAGGAGCACAGAACAAACCAAATAGCGGTTTACAAACTCAAAGAATTGAATCGACTGGAAATCAAATTAATCAGTATAATTCAACACCATATCAAGAACCGCCTACTCGTAATGAAATGAGGTATAGTCGAGGACAACAGTGTTTTACTGAGTTTGAATTAAATACTAGACCATTTACTTTAGCGAACGGTTATTATGGTGCAGGTCTTGAATTAAGCACGTCATGTAAATCATCATTCCTATTTGATTTTTATTCTGGTGTAGGTAGAGTGTCTTTACTTTTACCGGGATTAGATGTACAAACTACATCTGGAATGGTTGGTCTTAGGAGATATTCTAAAACAGGAATGGTCGGAAGATATTTAAGTACGAGAGCACGTTTTAGAAGTTATGAAAATGGAGATTATTATGGCGGTAATTTATCGATAATGGTAGGTTACAAGGCTAATTGGGACGGTGTTACTCTAGCGGGTGAATTTGGTCTTGGATATCAAGGTATTGATGGTTCTTATCTAACATTGCCTACATGGGCAGTCACTTTGGGATATAAATTATAAAGAGATGAGAATAACGTAGACTTATACGAAGCAGAATGAGAAAAGGATTTCACATTATAATGTAAATTTTCCATAATGTATGTAATTATATTATTATGGAGAACAAAATTAAAACACCGATCAGAGAATTGATAGAACAGTTTGAAGAAGAATTACACAATGATAACGTTAATGCAGGTTTGCAATACGCTATTGAGATATCTAAAAGGATGCTTAAAAGAGAACAAACTATAATGTGTTGGTTTGCTAGAAAATGGCACCAATTAAAATTAAATTCTCAAGTCAAATAAGTAAACAAAAAACGAGAAGCGTATATAATATCTATAACAACTTAAATTATTATGCCAGAATTAGCTGAATTAAAATTAACTGCAAATTATATTAATGAGTCTGCAGATAAATTAAAATTTGTAAACGCTAAAAAAAACCCTCAACATAAGGGCGAAGATCTTAATATTCCTTTTAAGAAATATCATATCAAGGCGGAATCAAGAGGTAAAGAACTTGTTGTTGCTATATTAGATCGATATAGCGATCAAATAATTCCTATTAGATGGACTATGGGAATGAGTGGTTATTTTAAATTAACAAATACGGGACAAGAGCCAAAACACGCTCACATTGTATTTTATACAGATGATGGATGTAGCTTAAGTTTCGTTGATGTTCGTAGATTTGGTAAATGGAAACAAGGAGTTTGGTGGAATAAAGACAGAGGGCCAGATCCTACTAAATCATTTAATTCCTTTAAAGAGCATGTATATTCAAATATAGATCGAGCTGCTTTTAAAAAACCGATTTATGAGACACTAATGGATCAAAAATTCTTTAATGGTATTGGTAACTATTTAAGAGCTGAGATCTTATATCGTATTCCAAGTTTAAATCCAAACACAAATGGAAAAGAAGCTATTGAATCATATCCTGAAATATTAGAATTGTGTAAAGATATTCCAATGTTAGCTTATGCTAAAGGAGGAGGAAGTATTAAAGATTGGGATAATCCATTTGGAGATGCTTCTATTCAAGAGAAATTTATGATATGTTATGGAAATAAAGGAATGTCTTATAAACAAGATCGTAATGGTAGAAGATTTTGGTATGATCCTAAGTGGGATCAACAATATGAATATAATTTAGCTTGGGATTTAGATAGTAAATTAGCAAATCCTAAAGAATATCCTTTGAAATCAATAAAACAATAAACAAATTAAAATAAAACAATATAAACTATATGAAAAATATTTTAGTAACAGGAGGAGCTGGATTTGTTGGATCTAACCTCATTAAAAGGCTAAAAAGTGATTATCCAAAAGCACGCATAGTTTCTTTAGATAATTATTTTACTGGTAAAGAAGAAAATCACGTTAGAGGAGTTGAATATTATCATGGACATACTAGTGATGCTCCGGCTATTTTTGAAAACTTAGAAGTGCCGTTTGATACTGTATTTCATTTTGGAGAATATTCAAGAATTGTACAATCATTTGATGATATTCAAATTGTAAACGATTCTATATTATTAGGAACTCCACGTATTATAGAATTATGTAAATACTGGGGTGCTAAATTAATCTACTCAGCAAGTTCATCTAAATTTGGTAATAATGGTGCAGATGAAAATTTAAGCCCATATTCTTGGATGAAATCTAAGATGGTGGAATTAATTAAAAATCATGGAGAATGGTATGGATTAGAATATGAAATATGTTACTTCTTTAATGTATATGGTCCAAATCAAATAACATCAGGAGATTATGCAACCGTTGTTGGTATTTTTGAAAGACAACTAAAAGAAGGAAATGAATTAACAGTTGTTAGCCCAGGAACTCAGAGTAGAGACTTCACACACGTTAATGACGTAGTTAATGGTCTTATTAAAGCATCTCAAAAGAGTGATAATCATGAATGGCATTTAAGAAGTGGAATTAACGTTACTATGATTGAATTGGCTGAAATGTATGGAGCACCTTATACAATTATACCAGAGCGTAGAGGAGAAAGATTTACAAGTGAGGATTTTCCATCTGACACTAATGAAAGATTAGATTGGGAAGCAACTGAAAGTTTAAAAACTTGGGTTGAAACTGTAACATCTTCAGAATATGTCGGGTAAAATTGCTTTAGTGGGAGCCGGCGCATCCGGTAAAGATTTTTTAAGAAAGAAATTCCAAACTAGAGGATTTAAATTCGGAGTTTCATGTACTACTAGACCTATTAGAGAAGAAGAAACAGAAGGAGTAGATTACTACTATAAAACAGAGAGTGAATTTCAAGAATTAATTAACAACGACCAATTAATTGAATGGCAGGAATTTAATAATTGGAATTATGGAATAACAGCAGATGAGTTTGAAGCATGTGACATAATGATTTTAAACGCGGAAGCTGTTGATTTATTACCTACAAAATACAGAGATAGATTATTTGTAATCTATGTAGATATAGATCGAGAAATAAGATTACAAAGATTAAAAGATAGAGCAGATTTTGATAATCCAGAGAGAAGAATAGCAGAAGATGATAAACAATTTCGAAACTTTTTTAACTTTGATTGTAAAATAACTAACGAAGATTTTTAATAATATATAAATAAATTCTATTACTATGGCAAAGGAGCTATCTAAAGACGAACTAATTCAGAAAAGAGTTGAATTAGAAAACGAAACTAACGAAAAACAAACTGCAGCTGCAGAAGCAACATATTCTGTTGATTTTGAAACAGCATCTAACTTAAAGGCAGTATTAACTCAAATCGATAAAAGCTATCGATGGAACATTAAAAACGCAGCATTCGTTATTAATCTATACGAAAATTTAAAAATTGAAAAAATAGCAATTCAAAAATCTAAAGATACAAGTTACGCTATTAATGTAAGTTCAATTAACTTAAATACACTTTATCAAGTCTTAACTAATATTGATGGCGTTGGTATTGAAAATGCTAAAACGTTTACCACAATATTAACAAATGTTGGAAAACAGATTACAACTGCAATGCATGAAATGTCAGCAAAAAACAAAGAAATTCAAGAAATGCATGTAGCTCTTGGAGAACTTGATGTTGCAATTGCTAACCTTTCAAAAGAAACCGTAGAAGCAGATGAAATTAGCTAGTAAAAGCAAAAACCGTATAGCCATCTTGGAAATGATCCAAGATGGTATTTCAACTGAAGAAATCTTCGAAACAAAGGATTATAAAACCAAATCAGAAGAAAAAATAAAGCAAATAGTATATCCTAACTTGCTCAATAAAATTACTGATTATGTAATGGACAAAAAGGGATTTAGTAGATCTTTAGCTCGTGAAAAGGCTAAAACAATGATTAAATCAGACGATACTAATTCTTCTCAAGTTCGTAACATACAGTTTATGGGTACTTCAAATAAACCTAATATGTCTCTTAACATTGGAGGTATAAAAATTGCAATTGAATTTAAAAAAGGAAATAGAGGAGACGCACTTAGAGAAGGAATAGGACAATCGTTAATATATTCAACAATATACGATTTTGTTTTATATATGTTTATAGATACCTCTGATAATGATAAAATAATTAACGGCTCGGCTGGAATAACAGAAGAGAATTTCCTAGAAGATATTTGGGAAAACTTTAACGTTAAATTTGTAATAGTTTAAAAACTAAAACTTAATGAAAATATTTGTAACATCAAATCAACAATTTGGTCGCCCCGGTGCCATCAGATCATATAAGAGACCTTTTGATAACGTTGAGGAAATGGATAAACATCTCATAAAACAATGGAATTCTGTTGTATCGGATGATGATCTTGTTTTTGTGCTAGGTAATTTTTCATGGGAACCTGAACAAACAGAAGATTTAATGGATCTTTTAAAAGGACAAATATATGTCATGGCAGGAGAGTGGGATAGAGCCGTTAAAGATATTACTCTGTTAAAAGGAGGTAAAGATTATAAGAAATTAACGCATATATCAGATGGTATACGAACGTTAACGTCTATTAAATCAGTATTATCTTATTGGCCTTTTCTAGAATGGCCAAGAAAAAAGAAAAAGTACATATCTTTCATAGGTCATCCATCTAAAAAATATAAGTCAAGTCATAAAGAAAAAACAGTGAACGTTACTTGTGATTATTGGGATTTTAAGCCTATTGAAGCAACTAAAATTGTAAAACTATATGAAGATCCAGATTTAATGGAATTAAAATAAAAAAAATGACGTAGAATTTTTCTATGTCGTTTTTTATGCTTATATTAGTAATATAATTAGAACAAGGAATAAAATTGGACAATATTAAAAACTTTTTTGAAAATAAATGCTTAAAAGTTTTTTTATCCCAATATTTTTGCTTATATTAGTACTATAATTAAAAACAAACCTAAAAAAACTTTATCTATGGCAAACTACAGAGAAATGACTGAAAGCTACATCAAATCAAGATCAGAAGAAGACTTTACTGCTCTTTTTTATCGAATTAAACCAGGCCTAACAGCTTATGTTAAAAAAATCGTAAAAGATCATGATATTGCTGAAGACATTGCAGTTAGAACTCTTACTAAAATGTGGACTAAGATCGATCAATACAATCCTAAATATCAAATCACAACTTGGTTATATAGAATTGCATTCAATGACAGTTTAGGCTACATTAATAAGCGTAATAAAAAATCTTCACTAGATCAATTATCGGAATTTGGTGTAGAAGTTAATAATACAGGTTCAACAAGCCTTCAAGACGCGTTCGAAGATGCTTATCAAATGACTGAGCAAGATTTTTACGATGAAGATGATGAACTAATGTCAAAATATACGAGTGCCTTAAATGCAATACAAGGGCTCAAGGATATGTATAGAGATATTGTTGTTGATCGATTAATTAACAATATGAAATACGATGATATTGCACAAAAACACAATATTACACTACAAACGGTTAAAAACCGTATTCGTAGAGGTAAAGCTATTATCGCAGAAAAAATTACAGCATAATGATAGTAGTAGTTTATAAAAAAAGTAAGACAGCTAAGAAACATTATATGAAGGTGTTCGAAAATGAGACTTCACCTGATAGAATAATAAATGGAAATGCTAGAAAGCCCTTAATCCCTAATGAATATACTCTTGAGGAAATAGGAATTGGAAAAAGCTTTATTGAACGTTATAAACATAAATTTAAAATTAAAAAACATGAAACTGCGTAATGTTGATTGGGAAGATGATGATAATTATGAAGAACTCTTCCACCCACGAAAAAACGTGAAGATTAAAAAGATGAAAGTTTCATCAAAAAAAAATAAAAGTGAAAGAACAAACCAAATTACAGACAATTAAAACAGATACCCCAGAAAAACAAATTCTATATTTCGATATGGATGGCGTTTTAGCTGATTTTAATAGAGCGCTTCAAGAGAAAGTTACTCCTGAACATTGCGTTAAATACGGCCAAAATGTTGATGAGATTCCAGGTATTTTTAATGATCTACATCCTGTTCCTGGGGCTTTATTTGCTTTTCAAGAATTAAGTGAACATTATGATTGCTATATTTTATCCACAGCACCTTGGGGAAATCCAGAAGCCTGGATGGAAAAAAGACTTTGGGTGGAAAAACATTTAGGTTTATTAGCTCATAAAAAACTTATACTTTCTCATAACAAGCATCTTAATAGAGGAGACTATCTAATAGATGATAGATTGGCAAATGGCGCTGATCGTTTTGAAGGAGAACACATTCTATTTGGTGGAGACCAATTCCCTGATTGGAAATCAGTTCTCAAATACTTGTTATAAATATTTTATGAAAGAAGAATTTAAACCCGCTTGTAAAAGATGTGGTGCTAATCTGCCGGTTGGATTACAACTTGATGTTATTTGCGTTAAATGTCTAATAAAACCAAGAGGTAAAGATATATAAAGTATGAAAAGAATTATGTTGTTTGAAGAGTTTCTAAATGAGGCTCAAGAATCTGCAGACTTATACAAAGTATATTTATGTATCAACCCTGAAAGTGGCCATAGATGGTGGACTTATAAGGGTTTTGCAGGTAGCAACTATTTCATACAGTTACACCCCGATAATTACAAAGAGATCGATATCGATCCAACATTACCAGTTCTTAATTACAACTCAGAAATGTGTCAAACCCTCCTAGATGAAGGTTTAATCAAGGATGAGAATGTATACAACCACCCTAAGTATATCAAACAATCAGGCTCTAAGTCTGAATTTCATAAGATTGTAGATGGGGATGAGAATATTCCACAAACAGCGCATACAAAAGAGGACGCACTGAAGATAGGATTTCCACTAATCGCAAAACCAGCAGATGGACACAGCGGTATTGGAATACAGGTCTTTAAAGATGCATCTGAATTTGAAAAAGCAGACCACTCTAAATTAGACGTTTATTCTGAATATATTGATAAGAAAAGCGAACATAGGGTTATAAATTTTAAAGGTCAGCCATTCTTTTGGATGGAGCGTGAGCCGATGAATGATAAGGCCAAGAGTGGCAGTGGAAATGGTGATGAAAAAATGGAATTTAAATACATTAAAAGAGATATTACTACAATTCCACAAAAATTCAAAGATCTTGTGGAGAAATTCTGTAAGAAGTTTGAGGATTTACCATATCTTTGTTTTGATATCATGGAAGATCAAGATGGTAAACTATTCATCATTGAAAGTAATTCACAACCAGGGGTTCCTTATGACTCAACTGTTGAAGCATATAAACAAATATTTGAGGATTTCTTTGGTAGAGAGGTTGAGGCCGCATGTGCCGAAAGGCTTGAAGAACTATCAACGAAGCTATGCGACAAAACCTTAAAACTCGACCCAGAAAGATTTGAAATAAAATCGTAAAAAAGTACTAAACAATTTTTTTATGTCAAATATAATGCTTATATTAGTATTGTAAATGATGGACATCTAAGTTCTTTGAAATAAGAGGAGAAGAAAGGCGACGGAATGCTTTGAAGTATCTTGATGGTATGTTCAACCTGATAGAGAACAGAATGCACCGCACTGCTCACACTAACGCTACTGCTAGTTTAAAGATTGCACCTATGGTTGCGACACTAGAAGAACCTTGGCGGTGAGGGAACCTCTTATTATTGGACTCATAGCTCAGTTGGTTAGAGCACCGCACTCATAATGCGTAGGTCGTAGGTTCGAGCCCTACTGGGTCCACCCAAAAACTTTTGAAAATAAATGCCCAAAAGTTTTTTTATCCCAATAAAAAGTGTTATATTTAATTATAATTAAAAACGTAATAGATATGTCAACCGAATTAAAAACACTTAAAGGTCAATTTCACAGTCAAAAGACTAACGAAATGGAAAACACTGAAATGTCATTGACAAGATTCAGTGGCGGTAAAGAGGGTATGAAACTTCAATTAACAATGAGAGAGCAAGGAGACTTCTTCACTCATATCACTCTTAACAAAGAAGAACTTAAAACTTTAGTCAAAGAAATTCAAGAAAACTTTGACCTTTAAAAAATAAATATGGGAGGTTAGCCAAGGGGTTACGGCGCTATATTTCTTATCAACGATTGGAAGCTAATGATATCAACGGTTAGTAAATCGGAAATATAGGATCAGGGGTTCGAATCCCCTACCACTCAGCTCTTAGATAGGTTTAACAACCGAACAACGAGGCGTCAAATCTCACGCCTACAAGCCGAAAGGTAGAGTCTAAGTGGAGAAATATATAATAACAGATATGAGTAAAGAATCAAAAGAATGGTTAGATAAAAATGAGTGGCCAGATATCCCAGTGGATAGTACTGCATATTCTCATTATACTTATTTATCAGAACTTATGGAACAATTTGCTAAAGAATACCACGAAAATCAGTTGGTTAAATATGCTATTGTCCAAAAAAGTAAATTTAAAAAACATTTATAATTATGAAAATAGTAGCAATAGTTTTTATATGTATATGGGTATGGATTATACGCGAAGTAATAAATGCACCTTTCATGGATGATTGTGGTAATATCATAAGTGAAAAAGAAGCTTATGAAATTTTGAAATCAAAGAAAAAATGAAACAACCTATAATCCTATTATATAATCAATAGTACATTAAATTAACCATTTATGAAGAAACCAGAAAGAATGCAGAACTTGATTGTTGTAGGTCACCCAGATCAAGAATCTTTCTGTTACAATGGTATTTATAAAACCATACAAAAAACATTATTGGAATCAGCTTATCTGAATGAAATTCAAGTTATTGATTTATATAGAGACGACTTCTCTAGACCAAGAACAGATCTTATCGAAAGATATAAAGAACTAGTAACTTGGGCAGATAGAATTTATTTTGTATCTCCAGTTTGGTGGTTTAGATTAACGCCGAGAACTGAAATCTTTTTTGATGAAGTATTTACTCCAGGATTTGCGTATAAGTTTGTGCCAGTGATTGGACCATACGCATATCCAAAACCATTCTTAAGTGATAAAAAAGTTAGAACTTATATTACGCACGGTGCACCTGCATTACCGGTAAAAACGCTTTATTTAAACTCAGTTAAATTACGTTTAGTGATGGGAGTATTTACATTTGTATTTGGATGGAATATTTCAAGATGGTTAAAGACAAAACAATTTTGGTCAGTACCATTTGCAAGTGATAAAAAACGAGCAAAGTATTTAGAAACCGTTAGAAAGGATGTTCTTAGAGATCTTAAAAAACATCAAACATTACCTACACAATATGAAAACATATAAGCCTACAAAAGAAATGAGAACCAATCCACTTTCCTTACAGGACGGAGGATCTATAGTAACCGTGATTTACGATAATTACGTTGTTGAATTTACAAACATCAAAGCTCCTTATTCATATATTTCTTCTATTCGCAAAGCAAAGGAAGGTGATATTACTCTTATAGGTTTTCTAATAAATGGCAAAGAATATGATATGTGCAAAGGTAAAATAAACAAAAACAAATAAAATGGCAACAATTAATTTTGAAGTAGTAGAAGAAGCTAACATCATATACGAACGAGTAACGTATGGCGGCGAAATTAAAGTAAATGGAGAATCAATAAGATATAGATATTCTGAAGATGATAATGGCGTTGATTTTTATGTATATTTAGAAGATGGTTGGATTGCAGTCGATTATGATGCTAATGAAAACTATGGTGCAATATTTCACGCAATTCAAATGTATGGAAGTCCAAAAGAATTTGGAAAAGCTGGAGAACAATTCGAAGAAGATTCTTCTAATTTTTTATGAAACTTTACGTATAATTAAAATATAATACAAAACAATTAAAACTTAATAATTAAAACTTAATAATTAACAATGAATATATTAGGAATACACTGTGGGCACGATGCCTCATTAGCTTTAGTAAGGGATGGAAAATTAATAGGTTCTATATCAGTTGAAAGATATTCTAGAAATAAAAAAGATACATTTTTATCTAGAGAAGCTTTAGATAGATTTTTATTTGATAATGGAATAGGATTAGATGATATCGATCAAATTACTATGGGATTTTGGAATAAATCACACTGTGATTGGATTAATATTTATAGTCCTATTGAAAACGCATATCCATTTTCTCAAATGGGAACTTATAACAAAGAAAGCGTTATAATGAATCACATACCCGAATACGGAAATAAAGTAAAAGCTACTGAATTTGGGTACACTTTACCATGGTATATTGATAGAATTCAACCACCATATTCAAACACAGTTCTTACGGCTGGATATGAAATTCCATTAAATTGTGTTATTGATGGTTATGATAGAGTTATTCCAGGATTTTTTGTTGATCACCATTCTGCACACGCAGCATCAGCATTTTATAGTTCACCCTTTAAGCAAGCCGCTGTTATGACAGTTGATGCTTCAATGAATGATCCTGAAAATTGTAGTGGATATTTCGTAGGAGATGGAGAAAACCTTACTAACTTTAGAGAGCCAGGCTTAATGATTGGTACTTTTTATGACGCCGCTACTGAGTTATTAGGATTAGGGCCTGGTACTACTAAAGCTGGTGTTCTAATGGGACTTGCTGCTTATGGTAAAATATCTGGTCACGTCAAAGAAAATGCAGATGAATGGATTAAACCATTATGGGATCGTAATTCACCAATTCAAGATAATCAATACATTGATTGGTTATTCTCACAAATAACAGGTAAATTTCCGCACATTGGTCCATTAAAACAAGAGATACAAGATGGCGATAAAGACGCACACTTCTATCAAAGAAATTATCAAACCGTTTATCATAAAGGAGATTATAATAAACAAGAAGTAATGGACCATGCTGCTGCAATTCAATATTTATGTGAAAGAGCCATGGTAAAATATGCTCAACAATTATTTGAAGAAACTAAAGAATTTAATGGAGGTAATTTATGTCTTTCTGGAGGAGTTGCATTAAACTGTAATGCTAATTTTAAAATAAAAACAGAAACAGGATTTGATAATATCCACTTCTTCCCAGCATGTGGAGATGATGGAATTTCAGCAGGTTCAGCAATGCACGTTGCTCATAAAGTATTCAATTATCCAAGAGTCCAATATAAGAGTAATGAAATATGTTATTTAGGTACTGAATATACACATCAGCCTGAAATTCCGATAGAAGCTTTAAGTTTTGTTAAAAGATATCCTTTAGATCTTTCTGAGATAGCAATGAGATTAACTCAAGGTGGAATTTTATGTTGGTATCAAGGTCGATCTGAGTTAGGACCTAGAGCTTTAGGTAATAGATCTTTTGTAACAAATCCTGCAATTAAGGAAATGAAAGATGTTTTAAATGCTAAAGTTAAAATGAGAGAATGGTTCCGTCCTTTTGCACCTGTAGTTCTTAATGAAAAGAAAGAAGAATGGTTTGATATGGATTTTGAATCACCGTATATGTTATACACAGTTCCTTGTAGAAGACCTCAAGAAATTCCATCAGCAGTACATATCGATAATACCGCTCGAGTTCAAACAGTAACTGAAGAACATAACTGGAGATTTTGGAGATTAATTAAAGAATTTGAAAAGCTTAGTGGAATTCCAGTTGTTATGAATACTTCTTTAAATATTAAAGGAGAACCTATAGTGGAGACGCCAGAAGATGCAATGAAATTGTTTTTAGAATCTGATGTAAACATGTTAGCTATTAACGATCAAATGTATTTTAAAGAAGTACCAACAGACCTTGTAAATTAAACTTTATTTAAATTATGGATATAAACACTATGAAACAAAACTTATTATTATTTTTAATGGCATCTGCTATTGTTATATGTACTATTGTTGCGGTTTTCATATTAAGTTTATCGATATGGGCCCTTTTAGGAATAGGATTTTTAGGAGCTGTATTATTAGCAGTAATTTTTGCAGGAGGTTCAGCATACGCACTATATAAAAAAATATTAAAAGAAATTCAACAATTTAATATTGATTTAGATTTAGAAGAAGATGAATTTTAAAGGTAAAATAGGAATCACATGCTCCACTTTTGATTTATTTCATGCGGGCCATATAAAGATGTTAGAAGACGCAAAATCTCAATGTGAATATTTAATTGTTGCATTGCAAGTAGATCCCACAATAGATCGACCTGAAAAAAATAAACCAATACAGTCTGTTGTTGAAAGATATATTCAGGTTGATGCATGTCAATATGTAGATCAAATAGTTCCTTACGTTACTGAAAAAGATCTTGAAGATATTTTTGCAAGCTTTGATTTGGATGTAAGAATTATTGGAGTTGAATATAAAGATGCCCCATTTACTGGTAAAAATATATGTAATAAAAGAAATATAGAAATTTATTATAATTCTAGAGATCATAGATTTTCTTCATCTGATTTAAGACGTAGAACATATCTTGAAGAATTAAATAAAAAATAGAGTTAATATTAATTTAAAAAAAAGAAGATGAAAAGATTAAACAATTTATTAAACACTAAATTCCACTTCAATAAGAGAGATCTTGAAAGAGCAGGAGTTTTTGCACTAGGTTTTTTATTAGGATCTAAAGATCCAATTGGAGCAATTTTCTTTGCGATATTCTGGTATATGGCTAGCTTCATAGGAAGAAAGATTTACGCAGGTTGGACAAAGAAGTAAAAAAGTTAAACTTTTTTAAAAATAAACGGCATAATATTTTTTTATGTCGTTTTTTTTGCTTATATTAGTATAGTAATTAAAAAACAAACAAAAAACATGTCAACAATTTTAACATTCGTACTAAGAAACTCAATGGGAGATTCAACAAATCATGGTTTAACTTCTAAAATAAATCAAGTAAATTTACACTATGGTCCAGATATGGATATAGATAGTATTCCAAATGATGAATTAATATTAGTTGAAAGAACTCTTTTTGGAAAGCAGTCAAACTACGCAGTTCCTGCTTCAATCTTTAAATCAGGGGTTCATTCTATGTTTGGTGGTAATTTCATCCATACTTCAGATTCAAGATTTCCTTCAGACTCTCCTATCCAAGTTCATGATAGAGTTGAAGCTACTGTTAATAAATACAGAGAACAAGAAGAGAAAGAATTTAATGATAGTTTAAACATCAAAAGCTATAGACTATAATGACTAAAACATATACAATACCGCCAGATAATTGCTATGGCGATGTCTTTGCTATTGTTAGAGTTTTAGATGAAACTTATGTTTGTCCAGGTTGGCACCCAGTTCCTGAAGGAACTACAAGAGATCAAATTAAATTTAGTAAAGATGCTAAATTGGCAAAGAAATCTACACCAGCTCCTAAGCCTGTTAAAAAAGAGAAAAAATCATGGAAAGTAGAATCGTCAAAGCCCGGTAAATTCTATGAAGTGACTAAAATAAATGGAGTCTGGGATTGTACGTGTCCCGCTAGGACATTCTTTAAAGGACATTGTAAACATATAAAGAAACTTAATACGTAATTTAGAGGCGCATGCGCGCATGTATAGCCTTAAAAAAGTGCGTAAGAATCTGCTTAACGTATTCATTTCCAAACACGTAAGCCTCTAATATATTTTATATATTGTAACTCAAAAAAAATTTATGTGATTTTAGTAATAAGATCAACATATTATATTTTTAAATAGAATAAATAGTATAGTCATAGTCTCGTAGCTCAGTTGGTTAGAGCACGTCGCTGATAACGACGGGGTCGGCAGTTCGAGTCTGCCCGAGACTACAAATATGAAACAGTGTATTATTTTTTAATATAATATTTAATATTAAAACATATACATGAAAAAATTACTATTATTTACATCATTATTCCTTTTATTAGGATGTGCGTATGAACCTTATGAAGAAGCATCTGATCAGGTTCAAACTGTCGAAGGCAAGTGGCTATACGAGGCTGACTCTATAATGTCAGCAAATGGCGTTTCAAATCTAATGTTTGAATTTAAAGACGGCGCTCGATATACTTATTACTATCGAGGTAATGACACACCAAATCTTGCATACTACGAAACATTAAGTAGATCAAATTCAGAAGGGGTGGAGGAATATAAATTTGAAGATGGAGTATTAACAATATTTCACGATAAATTTAATCAAGTTCTTCCTTTAGTTATTGAATGTGATGGTGGTAGACTTAATTTTACAGAAGGACATGATTCTTGGGTAAGATTACAAAACCCAGAATGTAATTAGTATAAAAATATATTTATAGAATGAATTTCATAGAAGAAACGGTAGATGAGTATTATAGTGGTGAAGAATCCTCTCCATTAAAATTTAGATTTCCTCCAGAACCAAATGGTCACTTACATTTAGGTCATGCGAAAGCAATGTGTCTTAATTTTGGATTAGCATCTAAGTATAATGTTGAATGTAATTTAAGGTTTGATGATACGAATCCTATTACAGAATCAGATGAATATGCAAAATCGATAATTGAAGATATTGAATGGTTAGGATTTAAACCTTCTAATATAGAAGAAACTAGCAATTACTTTGAATTAATTCAAAAATGTGCAGTATCTTTAATAAGAGATGGATATGCATATATGGATGATTCAACTTCTGAGGAAATAGCAGAGTTAAAGGGAGATCTTGAAAATCCTGGTAAAAACTCGCCTTATAGAAAAAGAACTGTTGAAGAAAACCTAGATCTTTTTGAAAAATTATGTAAAGGTGAAATTAAAACAGTATTAAGAGCTAAGATAGATATGGCTCACCCTAATCTTTTAATGAGAGATCCTGTTATTTATAGATCTATTGATACTGCTCACCATAATACAGGTACAACTTTTAAAGCGTATCCGATGTATGATTTTGCACACCCTATCTCAGATTGGAAAGAAGATATTACACATTCATTATGTACTTTAGAATTTGAAGCGCATAGACCGTTTTATGATTGGACTATTGACCGATTGTTTGGCTCTGCTATTTTAGGAGTAAATCCTCGTCAAATAGAGTTTTCAAGACTTAATGTTGAAGGATTCAAATTAAGTAAAAGATATTTAAAAGAACTTGTTGAAGAAGGGGTTGTTGATGGATGGGACGATCCACGTATGCCTACATTAAAAGGATTAAAACGTAGAGGATTTACTCCTAATTCTATTATAAACTTTTGTGAAAAGGTTGGTATTTCTAAACGAGAGTCTGTTATTGAGAGACAACTTTTAGATCAGTGTTTAAGAGATGATTTAAACAAGAATTCTTTAAGAAGAATGGTTGTAAAAGATCCTATTAAATTAACAATTGTAGATAATTTTAAACCTAAATTTGCAGCTTTAGAAAATAACCCTGAAGATTCTTCAACCGGTTGGAGAAAGGTAAATTACACCGATCAATTTTGGATTGAAAGAGAAGATTTTAGGGTAAGTGCCAATAAGAAATATAAAAGATTAAAACTTGGAGGTAACGTTAGACTAAAGGGTGTTTGTATTGTAAAGGCGGTTGATTATACTGAAATAAATGGCGTAATCACTGAAGTGTTTTGTGAACACTATCCTGACAGTTTTTCAGGAATGGAAACTGAAGTAAAAGCAAAAGGAACAATACACTGGGTCGATAGACAAAGCTGTGTCCAATTAGATCTTAATCATTTTGACGGAATGGATAAAGGAACAATTTCAGTATTTGGAGAACCTTTATTAGATAATGAATATGAATATCCAGTTCAATTCACAAGACAGGGATATTATAAGAAAGACGGAAACACATGGAACCATTCGGTTTCTTTAAAAAGCAGTTATAAAGGATAATGAACGAGTATTTTAATGAAAAATTAACGTGGAATGAAGCCGGGGAATTAATAGATTCAGCTGGCAATTTTGTAATGATGGAATGGGAACGTTCTATTATGAAAGCACAGGCTAAAACAGTAACTTCTAAAGGGGGTAGAGTCCTAAATATTGGATTCGGAATGGGGATCATTGATAGCTATATTAGTCAAGAAAATATAGATGAACATTGGATTATCGAAGGACATCCAGACGTTATTTCAAAAATGAAAGAAGATGGTTGGGATAAAAAGGCAACGTGTATTTTTTCAAGTTGGCAAGAAGCATTTTATGATCTTCCTAAATTTGATGGAATTTATTTTGATACTTGGAATGAAGGAACTGCTTTTTTCTTAAGAGCTGCTAAAGATCTTTTAAAGGAAGATGGTGTTTTAAGTTTTTTTAATAGACCTAAAACCGCAACAGATAAAACATTAAAAATAGAAGAGATTAATTTAAATTCTATTAAAAACTGGGCAGATGTTGAATTCGAATCTTTTGATATTGGAGTTGATATACCAGAAAACCAAAAAGCCAATGGAAAAACTTATTGGAACCCTTCTGAAAAGACATATCACAATCCGATTATAACTCATAAAAATAAATCTAATTAGAATATATAAACATTGAAACTATTGCGGTTTCATAAGTATAACTAAAGTAATTAGATAATTAATTACAAACGGTTCTTTGACATGTTGATGTTATTAATATTTGCCATGGTGGTGGAATTGGTAGACACGAGGGACTTAAACGAAAGTTTGTAGTCACGATGGAAAATTTATCCATAATGTTTGATATATAGTATATGAAACACGAAGATAAAAGAATAGTTGAAGCTTGCGAATGTGCATGCTCGATGTCTGAAGCCGCAGCTGAATTGCAGATGCATTTTAATACATTTAAACGAAGAGCTACAAAGCTCGGATGTTATAAACCTAATCAAAGTGGAAAAGGAATTTCTAAGAAAGGAAATGGAAACAAATTTGATTTACAAGATATTTTAGATGGTAAACATCCGCAATATCAAACTAATAAATTAAGGATTAGATTAATTAAAGAAGGTATTAAAGAATGTAAATGCGAAAAATGTGGAATAACCGATTGGAATAATAATCCAATCTCTTTAGAACTCGATCATATTGATGGGAATAGAACAAATCACAAATTAGAAAATCTAAGAGTGATTTGCCCTAACTGTCATTCACAAACTGATACTTATCGAGGCAAAAATATTTGAGCCTCATAATCGAAAGATTATGTTGCATACACTCTTAAATTCGGGGAAACCTTTTAAATGGCAATCCCGAGCCAAGCTTAATTGGAAACAGTTTTGAAGGTGTAGAGACTTAACAGGAGTGGCCTAAGTCAGAAATGATATGGTTGAGAGAAAGTCCAGGCCCCAAACAACGAAAGTTGGCAACGAAAGTTGTAGTGGTATGAAAATCCCTTGGACAGTAATGTCCGTGACGGTTCGAGCCCGTCCCGTGGTACGAGTAGATATTAGTGATGATTGAAAAAGTAAAATGTAAGTATGTTAGCGGGAATCGCCAGAATCCTGAAAGGAATAGGCTATCGAAAACATTTGAAAGGCAATACTGGCGCTGTATTTAATATGGCAATAATGGGCTAATATCATTGCAATCGGTCAATGACTTTAATGAATGCATTACCCAACACATTAAAGTCTGAAAGTAGTCCTAAATTTGTTAACCGAGAATTAAGTGGATTACTTTTTTAATTGTTCCATGGTGTAACGGTAACACTACGGTTTTTGGTACCGTCATTCAAGGTTCGAATCCTTGTGGGACAACAACAGAGAGGAATGCCAGAGCGGTCGAATGGACTGGTCTTGAAAACCAGCGTACTTCACAGTACCGGGGGTTCGAATCCCTCTTCCTCTGCAATATTAATTATTACGGCCTGGTAGTTCAGTTGGTTAGAATACATGCCTGTCACGCATGGGGTCGCGAGTTCGAGTCTCGTCCAGGCCGCCAATAATTTAAAAAAGCCTTTGTAGCTCAGCTGGCTAGAGCAGCGCATTTGTAATGCGCAGGTCGTGGGTTCGAGTCCCTCCAAAGGCTCAATTTTAGAAATCTATAATTCAACCACTGATATATATACTAAACAGGTTGAATTATGAAATGTAAAAGTTGTAACAAAGAAACAAATAAAAGTGGTAAATACTGCGACAATCAATGTCAACAGGATTATCAACGTAATTTGAAAGTAAAGGAATGGTTAGTAGAAAATAGAAACTTTACTAGAAAAGGAGGAACTTCAATTCCATCTTGGATGAGAATACATCTTTTAAAAGAGTTTAATAATTGTTGTGAACAATGTGGTTGGTCAGAAGTAAATCAAACCACAGGAAAGGTACCTCTAGAAATAGATCATATTGATGGAGATGCATATAATAATTTAAGAGAAAATCTTAAGGTACTTTGTCCGAATTGTCATTCACTAACTAAAACTTATAAAAATACGGGATCAAGAATTTCATCTAGAACGTACCGAAAATAAGTTGGAAAAGAGTATTTTTTAAATAGATATATAGAGTTCAATAATTAAATAATAGTGATGAAACAACAAACAAACGGGAACACCCAATTAAATTCAGAAAGAGACCAGATCAATAACAGGGTTTCTGTTCTAAGAATCTTAGGCAACACTAAGAAAGTTCAATGGGATAACAGAAGAAGATTCCGTAGTATCTAATATAATGCTCCGTTCGTCTAACGGTTAGGACATTAGGTTTTCATCCTAAAAATAGGAGTTCGATTCTCCTACGGAGTACAACTTACACTAATTTTAACGTATGGACTAGTAGCTCAGTGGATAGAGCATCGCCCTTCTAAGGCGACGGTCGTAGGTTCGAATCCTACCTGGTTCACCGATTGATAACATTAAACATTTAAAGTCTCTAGTTTTCTATAGCTCAGTTAATTAGAATTAAAGTAAGGGCATTTATAATTATGAAAAAGGCGCTAATAGCTCTATTACTTTTATTGTCGCATTATAGTATTTCGCAGACTATAATATATGAAGACAAATTAAATTGGATTGGAGATGATCAAAGAGTTGCTGGCTATGTTGATAATAATTTATCTGAAGATATTACAATTTATGTAATAGATGGTCCTGTTTATAGACAACATTTCGGATTTGTTGAAATACTTCCAAAAAATACTTATATTATTGTCCTAGCTAATAACTTAACGGTTTTAGAATATTTAGAAACCTACGTTCATGAAATTGTACATGTTCAGCAATTCCATAGAGGAGACGCGGTTAGAGTAGGTGGTAGAATTATATGGAAAGGTAAAAAGTATTCACCCTTTATAAGTTACTCAAAAAGACCGTGGGAAATTGAGGCAACTTATATTTCTAAAAAATATATTAATTAAAGGCATATAATTTAAATATTACCTTCTATTCTTAAATATATAATATTACAGTTGTATAAAATATAAAAGAAAATAATGCCTGATACTCTACAAGATCCAAACTCTAGGGATGAAAATGGAAAATACCATATAAATTTTAGAAATGAATTAGATGGACCATTAACACATGGTGAGATGGATTTTAATCTTTCTATTCTAGGTGAAACAATACAAGGTTACCGCGTAATGGGTACCAGTGTTGATGGGTCTATTGATTTAAATAATGATCTCGATAAAACAATAAAATTACATAAAATTACAATAGATGATACTGCTCTTATCGCAGCAGGCGCTCAACTAGATGAATATATTTGGTTAACATCGAACGCTGGTGGTGGTGGAGGAGTTGGTATTGGAGGAACAGTTACTAGTCATTTAATACCTGACGCTGATGTGACTTATGATTTAGGTTCTCCTAGTAATAAATTTAGAGACTTATATTTAAGTAATAATACCATATACTTAGGAGATGATGTTATAAGCACAGTAGGTGGTAATATTAAAGTTAATAATGTTGAGTTAGTTAAGGCAGATACTTTTTTAAATGATGCAAATACAACAGCAGAAAATCTAGGAATAGAAACACAATTAAGAACAGAAGCAATTGCAGATATAAATTTATCACTAAGTTCTTTAAGTAATGAGAACGTAGCTCTTGCACAAGCTGTTACAGATTTAGATACAAGCTTTACGTCAGAATTAACAAATGCAATCACAGGAGAAGCTTTAGCCAGAACAACTGCAATATCAGGAGTACAGGAAACATTGACATCGTTATCTGATGGACATACGGCGCAGGCTACGAAGTTTACAGAGCTAGATGCCAAATTTACAACAGAACTTAATAACGCAATAACAGGGGAGAGTGAAAGAAGAACTACCGCTATTGCTGGGATAACTGAAGACTTAACAGCGATAACAACTGCAGACTATGCATCAGCAAGTTCTGTCACAGAATTAGGTACACAATTTACAACACAACTTGGTAATGAAACCGCTGCAAGAACAGAGGCAATTGCTGGAGTTAAAAGTCAAATAGATGCAGTAAGTAATGATACTAGTGCAGCAGCTACTAAAATTGATACACTAGAATCTAGCTTTACCACTGAATTAAATGGTGCAATTTCAGTTGAAAAATCAGAGAGAGAACAGGCTATAATAAATGAAACAGCCGCAAGAATATCTGAAATAAAGGCAGTATCAGATTCAATACCAAGTGAATTTAATACGGATGGATTAGCAACAACAACAGACTTACAAGAAGAATCTAATAATAGAGTTAGTGCAATTGCAGCAGAAGCTGCTGAAAGAGCTCGTTTATTAGGTATAGAAACTACAGCTAGAGTAGAGTCAAATTCAAGTATAGAAACTAGATTAACTATATTAAATACAGCTAATTTATCAACTGCAGATTCTGTTTCAGAATTAAGCGCATCATTTACTAGTGAATTAAATGATTCAGAAAGCGGACAAAATCTTTTAAGAACAGAGGCAATTGCATCAGTTGAACAAAGGTTAACGGCGCTATCAACCGAAGATAGTGCAACACTTTTAAAGGTTGATCAGTTAGGAACTAATTTTTCAATAGAGATTGCCGCTGCAGTATCAGATGAAGGTGATATAAGAGCATCAGCAATAACAGATGTTGAAAGTCAAATAGTAGCAATAAGTAATGCTGACGGCGCTAATGTAACTAGATTAGATACCTTAGAAGCACAATATACAATAGAAGGTGGTAATATTACTGGGATTAGTGAATCTTCAGCGGTTAAAACAACAATAGACAGTGCAATTGCAACTGCAAATCAAGCCACTATTGAATCAACAACAAGCTTAATAGCAGCTCTAGATGAAAAAACTGCCGGAGTAACTACACAACAAACAGCAGATATTAATGATCTTACTGGTAAAGTAAATGCACAATATACATTAGAAGTAAATGCAGATGGCAATGTTGCAGGCATGAAATTAGGTGCTGATGAAAATGGGAGTGCAATAGCGTTTACAGCTGATAGTTTTAAAGTATCTTCTGAAGATTCTGAAGGAACTTTATTAACTCCTTTTTCAATAGTAGATGGTCAAGTTGCGTTTAACGGAGCGGTTAGTTTTACGGCTGGGCCAGCTGGGCCAGCTGGTCCCCAAGGATCTGGTGGAACAAATGGAACAGACGGAACAAATGGAACAGACGGAACAAATGGAACAGATGGGCAAGACGGTGCTGATGGATATTCACCTGTAAAGGGTGTTGATTATTTTGATGGTCAACCGGGGAAGGACGGGGCTGATGGTGATAGTGCTTATGCAGCATGGTTAGCTGCTGGAAATTCTGGAAGTACTACTGATTTCCTTAATTCATTAGTTGGGCAAGATGGACCAACTGGTAGTCAAGGTATTCCAGGTACACAGGGAGCGAATGGCCACACAAAATATACTTGGATTAAATATGCTAATTCGGGTGATGGTTCTGATGGTTTTGATAATTCACCTATAAATAAATCATATATTGGTTTTGCTTTTAATCCCCCATTAGCTACAGAATCCAATGATCATACTGATTATACCTGGTCACTTATTAAAGGTGCTGACGGTGCTCAAGGCCCTCAAGGACCAGCCCCCAATACTGATGACTATATAACAACAACATCTACAATAGACGGTGGAAAAATAACGACAGGTGTCCTAAAAAGCGGAGACTTTAACTTAGAGGGCGCTGATTGGGCAGCATATTCACCTAACGGAATGGCTATTAATCTAGACAATAACGCTATTAATGCCCAGAATTTTTATGTTGATCCAGATGGTAATGCATCGTTTAAAGGTGATTTAGATCTTGATGGAAATGTCAGTGTTGGAGGTTCTGTTATGGCGGATTTCTTTGAAATTTCTAATACATCTGGTGATTCTTTTGGTAAACTTAGAATGAAAGATTTAGCGTATATGGGTGATATAAAGGTTTCAGATTTTAAAAATGACGTATCTTATAAAAGTGATGAAGGTCTTAGTGAACCTGGTACTAAAACGACATTAACACATACTCATATTAAAAGAAAGGATGTATCAATTGAAGTTGGTGATTTAGTAAAATTAGATCTTAATAATGAATTAATAAAGGCATCTTCTTCTAAAGATACTGGTATTGTTGGTATTTTATGGGAAGAGGTTGATTATTCTATAAAACCTAGCATTGCTGACAAATACGTCACAACTCCTAGGGTTTTTGTAGAACAAGACCACCATTATAGAGATTCTTTTGGTAATAAATTAAAAGAAATTGATAGAGATTCTAAAAGTCTTTGGAAGGTTGCATCAATTGGTGATTCGATTGAAAGACAATTATCGGGTATGAAAGTTTGTAATCAAAACGGCCCTGTAAAAGTTGGTGATTTAGTATGTTCATCAGATGTCCCAGGTTATGTTATGAAACAGCCTGTTGAATATGTTATAACTGATGTTATAGATGGAATTCCACAGTATGAATTGAGACAAATAATGGCGCCTTTTACAGTAGGTAAATGTATGCAGAATTGCTCATTCGATTCAAACGGAAAAGCAGAAGGAATTTACGGTTATCTTTATTGCGGATAAATACGAAACAATACATTTATAGTTTATATAAATAGAAATATCAATAAAACTATAAAAATGGATGGGTCCAGATTTTAAGAAAACCCTCGTATTAGATTCAAGTTATATACCCAGAAGCATCATACCATCATCGCGTGCTTTTGTTATTGTATATAAAGGTAACGCGGAAGTTGTGGAGAATCACCCTATTCACTTTAAATTGGTTGATGAAGATCTTAAAATAAATAAGCCATCAATTATAAGAGTTCCTAAATACATAAAAACAGATCATCAAAAAGTACCTCTAACAAAATTAAATGTTATGCGTCGAGATGGATATGCATGTGTTTATTGCGGTTCTAATATGAAAAAGAATTTAACAATCGACCATGTTATTCCACAGAGTAAAGGTGGAGGAAATAAATGGAATAATTTAGTTACTGCATGCAAATCTTGTAATAATAAAAAAGCAAGTCTGGATCTTGAAGAATTTGGGGTTAAAATAGAAATACCTAGAAAGCCACACTATCTTATGTTATTAAGACAATTAAATTATATTTACGAAGCTTGGAAGCCTTATTTACTTTTTTAAGATATATAATTAATGAAGTTAAATACAGAACAACTTAACATTGAAGCGTCAGAACACGATGGACGTGATTTAATTATCGAAAGTATTAATAATCCAGTATTTGAATATCCAAAAAAACTAGATTATAGAAAGCAATTACCTTCTGCATGGCATCAAGGTGATGATGGTCCTTGCTCAGCATACGCCGCTGCTGCAATTAAAATGTACCACGAATGGAAAGACTATGGATCAACACAAAGTTTAAGTAGATTTTTCGTATACAACTTAAGATCTAATTACCCTAAAAAAGGAATGACTCCTAGAGATACTATGAGAATTCTACAAAAATATGGAATACCATATAGAAAAAGTTTTAAGCGTAGGTGGAAAAGAGTTGAAGATATTCCAGGAGAAGTAATGAAAGAAGCTGCAAATCATAAAATATTAGGATATGCAAGAATTATGACTATTGACGGTTTAAAAAAATCTTTATTTAAAAATGGACCAGCTTATATCGCGATGCCAGTTTATAATTCCAGTTATCAATTTTGGAAAGCGAGATATTCTCAAAGACCTATTGGCGGCCATGGCCTAGTTATTGTAGGATATGATGAAGACGGTTTTATTCTTAGAAACTCATGGGGAACTGAATGGGCAAACAACGGACATTCAACATATAAATATGAAGATTTTGGAATGCATTATGAAATATGGACTGCAATCGATGATTTGTCATCAGAACCTATAATTAAAAAAGAAAAAAAGAAGGAAAAGAAATCATTCTTTAAAAGAATATTTTCTATTTTTTAAAATTTAAACATCTTTTTAAAAACCTTATAATTACTATAAGGTTTTTTTATGCGTAATATGTAAACTTTTACGATAGAATGTGTATAATCTCTAAATTAACACTCTATTTATGATTAAATCTCAAACAAACGTATACGACTCATCTACGATTGAAGCATCAACATACGTATACGAAACTAAAGAATTATTTATTACTTTTAAACACGCGACTTATGTTTACGAAAATGTTGAAGTAACAGACTATTTAACATTCGCTAATGATAAATCGCAGGGAATTGCACTTAATTCAGTGATTAAAGGAGTTTATAATTATAAAAAATTAGAGGAAACAACGTAATGGCTTCACCGGTTCATCTTTTAAATAAAGAACAGTATTCTGAAATACTTGACAGAACGTTTATTATATTAAACAACATAGATAACCATCTCATTCAACATCCAGTTTCTAAATTAGATAAGGAAATTTCAAACAAAATAGAGGAAGCTCACAGTATTTTATCTGAAGCGTATCAGATTAGCGGGAGAAAGAGTTTAAATTTTAAAAAATAAACTCTTAGGATTTTTTTATCCCAAGTTTTTTGCTTATATTAGTAAAGTAATTAAAATAAATAAAACAATATGATTGACTACGAAAACAACACCCAAGATCTTTTTTATGAAGCGTTCCAAACCGGTAAAATACGTATGGCCAGGAAGCCTTTCGATGCATCTGATACAACCAAAACAGATTTTTATAATCTTCCAAACAATATTAAAGAAGCCCTTGTAGATCTTCCTGAGGTGTCTATAGAAAACAGCATATTTGAAAACGGTCAGTCTACTATGGGTTTTTTCGGTCACATGCCAATTGATCATCAAAAAAATCAATTTTATATTCTTTCAACACCGTCACATATATTCTTTGTAGATAACCAAGGATATGATTATGCAAGATATGTTACAGAACTTGTAAATATACAATTTGACGAATAAATGAATAGAGCACTAATAATTATTGCAGATTCGAATCCACTAGGACTTTCTTATAAATTGTTAGCGCCTACTATTAAACTTTTTTATTCTAAACAAGGATGGGATTGTGAGGTTTTAGATTTATTTGCAAACGGATTTGATCCTGTTGCAAGCATGGATATCATGAAAAATAGAATTGCTAGATCATACAAGCATAGTATAAAAAAAGCTAATCGAATTCATTTTATAACTAATGTTCATTTAGGAGGAATATCTCCAATAATGGAAGGGTTTTTTCAACAAACGTTATCAAGAGATTTTGCGTTTGAATATAACGGTAAAAAATATATATCTAAATTAAAAAACAAAGAAGCATTTTTTCATTTAAATTATTCTACTAAGCTTAGATTTAAGTTTAATCCAACATGGGCTAGATTAAAGTTTGATTTGCTACCAAAGGTATTTAACGGCGGTGTAGTATTTCAATCAGATCTTAAATGGGTAGATCCTAAAATAAAAAAGAGAGAAATAAATAAAATGATTAAATATTTAAAAAAAATATCATAAAAAGTTTTTTTATCCCAACTATTATGCTTATATTAGTATAGTAATTAAATATAGAGCATAAATAATATAAAATATTAAAAGAATGACAGATTTTAAACTTATCTACGATTTTATATCGGAATCAAACTCAACAAACTCAAATACTGATAAATTAGAAGTATTAAAAAAATACTCAAAGTATGGAGTAATTAAATCTACGTTATTTTATACCTACAATACTTATTTTCAATATGGGGTAACTTCTAAAAATTGTAAAAAGAAAGCAGAGCTTATGGGAGATCCTAATGTTTATGTTGATTTATTCAGTTTATTAGATGATCTAAATAATAGGGTGATAACTGGTCATTCTGCCATTGCAAGCGTAAATAGATATGTTTCTGAAAATAAAGCATTTGAGGATATTATCTGGAATGTTATTGATCGTAATCTTAAAACTCGTTCAACAGCAACCATGATTAATAAAGTTGTTCCAGGTTTAATACCAACATTTGATGTTGCTTTAGCAGAAGCATATAATGAAAAGACTAAAAAGAAAGTTAATTGGGAAGACGGGTGGTATGTTTCTCGTAAACTAGACGGGGTTAGATGTATATGCCGAGTGGATGGTAATAGTAATGCTAGATTTTATTCAAGATCAGGAAAAGAGTTTTTTACACTTCAAAAAATAGCAGATGCTATTAAAAATGTAGGTATTAAAAACGTGGTTTTAGATGGAGAAGTTTGTATTTTAGATAAAAAAGGAGATGAAGATTTCCAAGGAATTATCAAGGAAATTAAACGTAAAAACCACACTATTGATTTTCCAAGATTAATTGCATTTGACATTTTAATGCCTGAAAACTTTGATAATAAAACATCTAGAAATGTATTCAGTAAAAGATACGAAGCGCTAGACGCGTTTATGGATATTTATGGAAGAGATCTAAATAATTATGTTTCTATGGTTCAGCAAACAATCGTTGAAGATGATGAACAATTAGAAGATCATATTAAAGATGCGACTGAAGGAGGCTGGGAAGGTTTAATGCTTCGTAAAAACACAACTTATAAAGGTAAAAGAAGTTCTGATATTTTAAAAGTTAAATCATTTATTGACGCCGAATACGTTGTTGTTGCTGTTGAAAATTCAATCAATAGAGTAATTGTCGAAGGTAAAGAAGTCGAAGAAGAAATGTTGAAAAACGTTGTGATAGAACATAAAGGATTTAAAGTTGATGTTGGTAGTGGATTTTCACAAGAACAACGAAGACATTATTTTAAAAATCCAGAAGAAATTATCGGTAAAACAATAACCGTGCAATACTTTGAAGAAACTAAAAATCAAGATGGAGGTATTTCATTAAGATTTCCAGTGATAAAAGGAATATACAACAACAAAAGAGACTTTTAATATGAATATTATTTTAGGAGATGGTCTTCTTGGCAGTTCAGTTATCGGATTAAGTGGATGGAATTATGCATCTCGAAGAGATCATGGGTTTGATATTAATCGAACATCAACATGGGGAGCATGTATTCCTAAAGGAACTCAAACTATTATTAACCTTATAGCAAATACAGATACGTATAGTGAAAAAATTGATGATTTATTTCAAACAAACTATCGGGCTGTAATTGATTTAGTAGATTATTGTAATTCTAAAGATATTAAATTAGTTCACTTTTCAACGGACTATGTTTATGAAAATTCAAGAAGTAACGCTAAAGAAACTTTTAAAGCATCTCCTGGAAACGCATACGCAATGTCTAAGTTGTTAGCAGATGAGTATATTATAAAACATAGTAAAAATTATTTAATTCTTAGAGGAGCACAGAAGGTGGATCCATTTCCTTATGATAAGGCATTTACAAACGTTATTGGAAATTTTGATAACCCGGATGTAATTGCTGATCTTTTAATTAAAATGGTGAAACTTGGTGCTAATGGTCTATATAATATAGGAACACCAACTAAATCCGTGTATGATTTGGCTTCAATATGTAAACCAGATGTTAAAAAGGCAGTTGCGCCTGATCATTTTCCAAATGATGTTACTATGGATTTAACGAAAATGAATAATAAATTAAAAGAATGGCAAGAAGAGTTAGAATAACCGTATGTAGTAATTGTTTAAATGATTTTCCAGATAAAGAATTATATACAGTTGATCGCGAAATGCACAGAGGATATCCAGAGAAAGGACACTATAGAACGCCTTATTGTAAAAAATGTATAAAAGATACAGAATCTTATATAAAAATAAGCAAAGAACCTAAAATAAAATAATAATAAATGTTAAATCCAAAACTTTTTAACGCAGCCGAAACTTTAAACTTACCATATAATTCTACCTATGAATTTCCACACACAGTCTTTGATGATTTTGTAGATCCTACAATCATGAAAGATGTCGAAGTTGAAGCAAGGCTTTTAGTAAATGATCCAGAAAATAAATGGAGATTTGGTGGTGAAGATGATCAGCATTCAGATCAACTTTTCAAAAGAGGTATTAAACAATTAGATAAAATGCTACCTTCTATGAATTTACTTTGTAGGTATTTTAATAATCCTGAATTTATAGGATGGTTAAGAGAAGTTACAGGGATAGATGATTTAACCCCTGACTGGAGTTTTGAAGGAGGAGGATATCATGTCACATATCCAGGTGGATTATTAAATATCCATCATGATTTTAATTACACTGATGCTATGGGACCTGATCGAATGTATCGTAAGGTTAATTTATTGGTATATCTAAATGAGGAATGGGATAAAGAATGGGGTGGTGAATTAGAACTTTGGAAATCTGATGTGTCTGAAAGATTTAAATCATTTGCTCCTCAATTTAATAGAGCCGTTTTATTTAATATTGAAGACGCGCCGCACGGACACCCAGACCCTCTAAAATGTCCAGAAGGAGAGTGTAGAAGAAGTTTAGCATTCTATTATTATAGTAAAAAACCTAATAATAATAAGTTATATGAAAGAGCTTATTGGAAAGTTGGAAATGAATTAAAATAATCATGTTAATCACCGACTTTAAAAAAAATTATCTTGTTAATCTAGCTGGCGGAAATTCTCTTGTAAAAGCTACATCAAACAACGTAAGAATAACGACGCTAGGAGATACTCATTTTACGAATCCAACAATACACACTGAAGAACACCATTTAGAAGAATATAAAGTTATCGTTGGTAGTTTTGTTTCTATAGCAAGTGGATGTAAATTTATTTTAAGTGGAAATCATGATTGGAAAAGAATAACTACATTCCTAAATCCATGGGATTCGGAAGATTATAAAAGTTTATTAAGTAATGGTGATATTGTTATTGGTAGTGATGTTTGGATCGGGATGGATTGTACTATAATGAGTGGAATTACAATAGGTCACGGTGCTGTTATCGCTGCCGGAAGCGTAATTTCTAAAGACGTTCCTCCATATTCTATTGTCGGTGGAGTACCTTCAAAGATTATTAAAAAAAGATTTGATGATAATATTATTGAAGAACTATTAGATTCTAAATGGTGGCAATTACCCGATGATTTTTTAAATTCTCATAAAGATTTATTATTTTCTAGAAACATAGAAGGATTTTTAAGTATAATAAAAAACATAAATAAAAATAAATTATGATCCCAAAGAAAGGAAGAGTATTAATTGACTTTTACGCAACATGGTGTGGACCTTGTAAGATGGGGCCAAAAAGTTTAGAAAAATATGAAGAAGAAAACAGTGGCGTTACTGTCGTAAAAATTAACGTGGATCAACAACCCGATATTGCCAGCGAATATGGTATCAGATCTATTCCAACTTTATTTTATATGGAAGATGGCGTAGTTTTAGATAAACATATTGGTAATGCAAGTGTTGAACAATTAAAAGAATTTACGAAAGTAAATTGAAACTAATAAAATTATAACAGTATAATAACTAAATTTAAAATAATTATAACATGGTACAAGAATTAATTACACAATTACAAGAAACATTAACAGGCATCCAGGCTGATGTTGAAAAATTCGATACAAAAGGAAACAAAGCTGCAGGAACAAGAGTTCGTAAAGCGATGCAATCTGTTAAGACCCTAGCACAAGACGTTAGAGTTGCAGTTTCAGAGGCTAACAAAGCCAGCGTTTAATACTAGTAGATATATAGTCTACCAAGGAAACGCAAGGTCTCTAGATCGAGACTATAAAGTAGATCATTACCACCGGAACCCAGTGAAAGCTGGGTTCTTATGGGATAATTAGAAAGATAAACATTATTGAAATGGAATTAATATTAAATGTTCTTACGGTTTTCTTAACCCTGTTTGCAGTTATTGATATGCCGGGTAATGTGCCACTAATTATCAAGCTTAGAAAAGAGAATGGAGAAATAGAATCAGCAAAAGCTACATTGATAGCAATATGCATTATGATCTCCTTCTTATTTATAGGTAAAACACTTTTTATGTTATTGGGTATTGAAACATATCACTTTGCATTAGCAGGTGCGATGCTTCTTCTTTATTTTGGAGTAAAGATGGTTTTAGGAATCGAATCAAACGGAGAGACTGAACCTATGCCGGCAACTATATTTCCAATAGCATTTCCAATTATAGCAGGACCCGGAACCTTATCAACTATAATGTCTTTAACGCAGGATCTTTCAGACTTAGTAATTATTATAGGAATCATTTTAAACGCAATAGTAATTTACATATTCTTAAAATCTGCAGACTGGATTCAGCGTAAAGTTGGTGTAATAGGAATTACAATCATGGAAAGAGTTTTCGGAATTATTCTTATCGCAATAGGTATGAAGATCTTAATCACTTCATTAGTTTTAAGTATTAATGACGTATATTCTTCTCTAGAAAGTTCTATTTAAAAATAATTCAATAAAAGTTTTTTTATCCCAACTATTTTGCTTATATTAGTATAGTAATTAAAAGAAAGAAAATGAAAAATTTTAAAGATTTAGAGTTTAAGAGTAGAGATTTCGGTGGGTTAACCCACCGCGGTGGGTTTGGAGCCATCGCAAAAATAGGCAATCACACTATAAGTGTACAGTGTGGAGATATGGCATATTGTACTCCTCGAGAAAATTTAAAAAGTGTTGAGGATTACTTTTCATTTGAAATCGCAATATGGGAAGGTGATGATTTGTCCTTTGGAGCATGGGTAACTCGTGATTTTGTAGAGGATTGTGATGAGGATGTTGCTGGGTGGATTGGAAGAGATCAAATTAATAAAATAATAGAACTACTCAATCAAAGTTAAAATAAAAATTTAAAAAAGCCTGATATATATTTAGTAAAAAATATATTCAAGATAATGGCACAAATTAGAATAAAACAAGTTGCTCAGTTAGAACAGAGTTTAAACGCGATTACTGGAGTAACAACTGTTGTAGAATCTTATACAACAAATCAAGCAACAGGAAATACTGGAATAAAAAATACATTTGAAGCTAAAGAAGTAGCAGGTGTAAAAGTTCACGTTAACGGATTACAGATTGAAGATTTTTCATGGCAAAATGTAACAACAGATTATTTACCTACACAATCAATTTTAATTTTTGATTCTGTTGCAGCTGGATTTGAATTACAATCAACAGATATTATTAAATTGGGGTATGAATATCTTGCAAATGGATCTTCAACATATACTGGGTCTGGAGCTGGATCAACAGGGCCTCAGGGAGCACAGGGTGTTGCTGGATCAACAGGACCTGCAGGGCCTCAGGGAGCACAGGGTGCTGCTGGATCAGGAGGATCAGGAAACATTTCAGGAACAGTAGATGGTCATTTAATACCTGATGCTAATGATACATACGATTTAGGAAGTGCAGAATATAAATTTAGAGATTTATATTTAGGTAATAATACTTTGTACATGGGTGATAAATCTCTTAGTCGTACAAATATAGATGATAGTATGGAGATTAAGAATATTTCTATACCGTCTTCACCAACATTTGAAGGTAATAGAGGAGATGTTGTATTTGACGACACATATATGTATATTTGCATTAACACTAATTCATGGAAAAGAATTAACCTAGATACTACTTGGTAATCAAGAATATTTTTGAAACAAAATCAATTGGTTTAATATAAATAAATGAACATTAAAATGTTTAATGGGGAATTAGCTCAGCTGGCTAGAGCGCCTGCCTTGCACGCAGGAGGTCATCGGTTCGACTCCGATATTCTCCACTAAATTATCGGGATTATAGACAGAGCTGCAGAAGTTCTAGATAGCATAAGTCTCAGGTCTTAAATCCTTCATGAAGCCTTCATCTATTATAGTTGAAGGCTTCGTTTTATATGATATAGTCTATATAAAAAAAATGAAATTAATTTAAAATATTTTGAAACCTTTAAAATATAAAAGGTATAAATAACATGAATGCAAATAGCGTTCAAACCAGTAAAGATTATAATAAATCTTTAAATGCGAAAGTAGCTCAGCTGGTAGAGCGACAGCCTTCCACGCTGTAGGTCGCGAGTTCGAACCTCGTCTTTCGCTCCAAACTTGACTGCCGGTCAAGCAATTTAGAGGCTTAACGCCTCTTTTTTGATATATAGAATATCTATTAAAGGATTTGATTTCAAGTGGGCCCCCGTCATAATAAACTTTGAAAATCAAATCCTTTATTTTTTGATATATAACCTTTAGACTTAAACATTTTATACAACAATGCATTACAGACCAACTTGGTTATCTAAAGTACACTCAATATGGTTTCAAAATATACATTGTTTCCTAAAAAGATTTTTTAACATTTATAAGATTGATTGGAAATCTTATGTTCAAAAAACATATATTCTTCATTTAAAAAATAGAACCGATCGTAAAATAAATTTAACCAAAGAATTAAAATCGGTAAAAACAATAACTGGAGATTTATCAAATGAAGTTACTTGGTGGAATGGATATAAAGGACTTAAAGAATGGGATCCTAAAATTCATGTAAGCGATTATTCATTTTATTATCATTACTGCATTGATAGAATCTGGCATTATGAAAACGTGTCACAGAAAGATATGGAAGCCAGAATGTTAAAATGTTCTGTTGCTGAAAGTAATATTGTTTTAGGACATCATTCTATATTAAAAAACATAGTTGATAGTGATATCCCTGTTTCTCTTATTTTAGAAGACGACGTGGTATTTCAATACAATATTGAAAAAAAATTAAAGGATATTTTTGACAATCAATTACCAAAAGATTGGGATATATTATATGTTTCTGCATTGCCAGTTCCTAATGGATTTCAATGTGAAAAATATTCTAAGGATTTATTAAAATTACACAGCGGTGTTTGGTGGTTTTCTGGAATTTTTATAACTAAAAGAGGCGCTCAAAAATTATTAGATAATTTACCTATAGTAGGTCCTATGGATTTATGGATTAATTATCAATTTAAAGACTTAAATGTTTATTTAACTAATAATAATTTAATAGAACAAAGTAGTAAAACCAAATCAGATAACACATATTCTTTTATAACAGAGTATGGCAATAAAGATTCATAGAGGTTTTATGTTTAGTGTTATTATCCCAACCATGTGGAGATCTAAAAAGATCTTAAAATTACTTAAAGATTTACAGAATTCAAATTTCGTAAATGAAATTATATTAATAGATAATGATACATCTAAGAAATGGGTTGATATCTCAGATATGAATAAAATAAAATATCTTCCTCAAGAAGAAAACATATTTGTTAATCCAGCTTGGAATTTAGGGGTTGCAACCGCTAAAAATAATCTTTTATGTATTTGTAATGATGATATTAATTTTGATGTTGAATCTACATTTAAACAAGTTTTAGATAACTCAGAAAAATTAGGAGTTTTTGGATCAAGGCTTGATATTTTTAATTTTGAAAAAAGATTAAAAGGATTTAAGGAAATAAAAACAGCTACAGATTTTAAACATGCTATCGTGATATATGGATTTGGTATGCTTATGTTTCTAAAAAAAGAAAATTGGATTCCAATTCCTGAAAATCTTAAAATATGGTTTGGGGATAATTGGATAATTGGATCTCATGTAAATTCATTTTCAACAACCTATGATTTTAAAATAGAGGCAGACGAACACACAACAGCCGGTTCAAAGGATTTATCTAAATTTCTAAGAATTGATTCAAAGCATTGGAAAGAATTAAAATCGAAACATAAGCGATTTTAATAGTATAAGATGCATGAGTCAACAATATCCTAAATTAAATAAATTACTAAAAGTATTTACGATAGATAAAAAGCTATCTCCATTAGAAAGGCTTGCCAATAGATTAGCGTATGCCGGGACAACATTAATTATTGTTTCACCATACTTATTAAAATACGACGATCTTGGCGCTTATACTTATATTTTTGGAGGATTATTATCAATTCCACAAGTGTGGATCGCAAAACAGTGGAACGTCGTTGTAATACATTCTAATTTAGTATTTGGATATGGTCTCTATATTTTAAGAAATATTGCATGGATTTAGATATTGATAGAATTATAGAAATGGCTTGGGAGGATAGAACTCCTTTTGAAGCAATAGAATTTCAATTCGGTATTAAAGAGAATGATGTTAGGAAGTTAATGAGGAAACACATGAAAGAATCCTCGTTTAAAATGTGGAGAGAGCGAGTTAAGGGCAGAAAAACAAAGCACGCTAAAAATAGCGATGGCACCAGATTTAAAAGTAAGAATCAAAAAGCAAACAGGTGAGACATATTATAATTGCAATTTTATTTAGCATAAACGTATGGGCACAAGATTGTTCGCCATATCATAAAGTTACAAATTGGGAAGCTAACGATGATGTAGAATTTACAGTAGCATGGGTTAGTTGCTTCCATGCATCTGGTATGGCTTTTTCAACAGATTGGAATAATATGTCTCTTGGTTTTCATCTTATGGGTGAAGGGCATAAAAATGCGGCATATACATTTTTCAGTTATCAATATCAACCTATTAAAAGAGTTAAGCTATTTGCAGGTCCTCTATATAGAATGAATAATGATAGTGGTTTTATGCTTGCACAATATGGAGGAGACGTTAAATTATATAAATCTATTTGGGTTACAAGTAGAATATTGCAAATTAATAGAAATTTAAACTACCTTAATATAGGTGTTAAGTTAGCTATATAAAATATGATAACACAAAGATTTAAAAGCAAGAATCAAAAAACAAATAGATGAAAAAATTAGAAAGAATGCAGAACTTAATTGTAGTAGGTCATCCAGATCAAGAATCTTTCTGCTACAATGAATAGGTTTAAATCAAAAAATCAAAAGAAATGAGTTTATTATTTGGATTGAGTTTAACACTCGGATTATTATTGATGACAGTAATACTGTTATATGTTTTTGACTACACTAAAGAGTTTCCTATGGCCCTGGTTGGTGTTATGATATTTGGAGATCTTTTACTGGTCGCTTTATGGTATCATATAGGGGTTGAGTTTGTTGAAGATATTTCTAAGTTTAAAATGGGGATCTGTTTATCATTTATGTTAATGTCTTTTGCTAGGGCTTTAATCTTTTTTGTGAATGGCAAAAAGAAGGGTTGGATTTAACACGATAGGGTGAAACGGGTTGAAACAAACGGGCAGTATATAGTATAATTATTAATAAATAAACATAATCAAATGCAAAACATCGGTATCATTGGTCAAGGCTTTGTTGGAGGAGCTATTAGAGAAGGATTTAAAAATTATCATAGGTTATTTTTGTATGATAAGTTTAATTCTAAGAAATCTAATACAGATTTAGAAGGGGTTGTTAAAAATTCAAATATTATTTTTGTATGCGTTCCTACTCCTATGGATGCAAGAACTGGAGAAGCTTCAATTGCAATAGTTAAAGAAGTAGTTTTAGAAATTGATTCAATAGCATCTGCAGTAGGTTCAACACCAACTCTTATAATTAAATCTACAGTTCCACCGGGAACAACTGAATATTTAAACGGTTTAACAGGATATTGTAATGTTACATTTAATCCTGAGTTTTTAACTGAAGCAAATGCGGTTAATGATTTTGAAAATCAAAATAGAATTATTATAGGTACTTGCGACAATTATAACGCATTTGAGGTTGTTTCTGTTTTTAAAGATGTTTTTCCTAACGTGCTTATTAAAGTTGTAAATTCTAAAGAGGCTGAAATGTGTAAATATATAACTAATAACTTTTTAACAGTTAAAGTTAGTTTTGCAAATGAAATGTATGATATTTGTGATGCGAATGGAATTGATTATGAAGAAGCTTCTAATTTAGCAAAATTAGATACTCGATTAGGAGGTTCACACTGGATGGTTCCAGGTCCTGATGGAGATAGAGGATATGGAGGACATTGTTTCCCTAAAGATATTGCGGCAATGCAATATATTGGTAAAAGTGAAGGTGTAAAAACACCAATCTTAAATGCCGCAATCGAAACTAATAATAGAGTTAGAGAAGATCGTGATTGGGAAAAACAAGAAGGAAGAGCTATTATTAATCATAAAGAAGCTTCTGAAAATAAAGCAAAGTCTTTTATATCGAGATTATTTGCATAAACAAAACTTAATTATTTTATATAATTATTATGAAAAACATTATTCTATATTGGCCTAGATTTTTTAAAGAGCTTCTTTTTAGTATTAAATACTATAGAGCCGTTAAAAGTATTCAGGAAGAGCTTGAAAAACAAAACTTAAGAGTTGATTGGATTGGAAGAATTTACACTGTAATTATTCTAAAAGAAGAACTCATTAAACAACCTGAATTAATGCAACAATCTTGGATTTTTCAGCAGCTTAAACCTATAAGTGAATTATTATTAAAATATGGCTTATCAGATGCTGCATTTCCGGAAATTACTAAAGTAAATCCATCTTCATATCTTATTGTACTATATCCTGAGAATGATCATGCAAACATATACTCATTTATTAGAAACATTTTATTTGCAGGTACATTAGGAGTTATAGTGTATGGCATAGTAGAATCCGTTAAACACTTTTTATAATGGAAAATATACGTAGAGTGGAGAAGCACGGGCTTCGACACTACGAGGTAACATCAGAGGATGGCAGCATGATTGGCGTGTTTCCATCTATTACTACAGTATTAGGGGAAACAAGTGATAAGAGTGGCTTAGTGAAGTGGAAGAAGCGTGTTGGCGAGGCAGAAGCTAAAAGAATTGGAGAACTTTCAATGAACAGGGGAACTGTGATGCACCGCTTGGTTGAATTATATAAAGCAACTGAAGGAGATAAATCAGAAAGATTAAATGCTCTTAGAGAAGTAGCATCTAATGATGAAGAAACTAATCAATATTCAAAAGAAGAGAATGGAGCACTTTGGTTAGAAGAAGGATGGAAGATGTTTATGAAATTCTATTTTAATTCAAGTCAATATTTTGATAGAGTTGCTGAAGTTATAGCAGCTGAAAGTTTTTTATGGTCTAAAATAGGATATGCTGGAACTGTTGATAATGTTTCTAAGATGACTGACGGTAGAACTCTTGTCATTGATTATAAAAACAGTAGAAGACCTAAAAGAGAAGATTGGGTACAAGATTATTTTGTACAGGGATCTGCTTATTTTATTGCACATTGGGAAAGGACTGGTCAAAAACCAGATGGTGTAGAAATTTGGATTGCAAATGAACAAGAAAGTATTCCACAAACATTTTCGCTAACAACAGAGGATGTTAAATATTATTTTGCAGAATTTCAAAGAAGATTAAAATTATTTAAAGAAAAATATCCGTAATTATGAAGCTGAATTATAATAGACTTAATGGTGAATATATCAATTGGTCTTTAAAAAATGGAGATGGAAAAAACGAAGAAGGTTTAAGCTTTGGAGAATATATTCATAAAAATTATGAAATGTCTTATTTTAGAACTAATGTATCTAAAATTAAATCATGTGAATCTGCTTATTCGTTATTATTAAAAGAATTGCATACAAAAGAAGTAGAATAAAATGAATAGAAAGACAGAAGATGCTTGGCAAATTATGAGAATTCAAGGAGAATTCACTAAAGGATTTGATACCTTTAACGAATTAGGACCTTGTGTTTCTGTATTTGGAAGTGCTAGAACTAAAGAAGATAATCCATACTATCAAGAGGCTGAAAGGGTAGGTAAGCTACTTACACAGGAAGGATTTGGTGTAATTACGGGAGGAGGACCCGGTATTATGGAAGCCGCAAACAAAGGGGCTCATGATGCTGGTGGAAAATCAATTGGAGTTGGTATTGAGCTTCCGTTCGAATCGAGTATGAATAAATACGTAGATTTAGGAGTTGAGAATAGATATTTCTTTACTCGCAAGGTAATGTTCCTCAAATATTCACAAGCATTTGTAATATTTCCAGGCGGCGTCGGCACTCTCGACGAGTTATTTGAGGCCATTACTCTTGCACAATGTGGCCATAACGTAAAATACCCAATAGTTCTTATAGGTAAAAAATACTGGGAAGGACTTGTAGATTGGATGCAAAATACTTTATGGACAAATGGCGCAATCAGTCAGAAAGATTTTGACTTGTTTAGAGTAGTTGATACGGCAGAAGAAGCTGTAGAAAAAATTACAGATTATCATAACAAATATAAAGAAAGTAATACAGATACAAATTTTTAATATGAAGAAGAATAAACAATTTTTATACGATTATTTAAATGCATTTGCCCCGGTTGCACAGGAAACTGAAGGACAAAAAATATGGACTGATTATATTAAACAATTTACTGATGATATACACACTGATGCATACGGAACATCTTATGGCGTTAGAAAATCAACAACAAAATATAATACACAGGCACATAAAGTAGTTATTGAAGCGCACTGTGATGAAATTGCCTGGATCATTACAAACATCGAAGCAGATGGAATGATTAGAGTTAAAAGGCATGGTGGTTCTGATAACATGATTGCGCCTTCTAAAACCGTATTAATACATACACATAATGGAACTAAAGTTAAAGGAGTTTTCGGATGGCCTGCAATTCATACTAGAAAAGCCTATGTTGAAAAAGGATATGAGCAAGAAGAATTATGGGTTGACACTGGGTTAAAAGATCTTAAAGCAGTTAATAAAGCTGGTGTTGAAGTTGGAAATTTGATTACATTTGACGATCAATTCCATGAAATGGGAGATTATTATGTTGGTAGATCATTAGATAACAAGATTGGTGGATATATTATCGCAGAAGCATTCAGAAAGATATACGAGGACAATATAAACTTGCCCTTTGATTTATATGTTGTAAACAGTGTTCAAGAAGAAGTTGGCTTACATGGTGCTAAAAAGATTGCTAAACACCTGCAGGCTGATTTAGCTCTAGTACATGATGTTTGTCACAATACAAACACACCTAAAATTAATAAAGCAAAAGATGGAGATAATAAAGGAGGATTAGGACCTTGTTTAGAATACACTGCACAAAATCACAGAGGTATTAATAAAATGATTAGAAAAATTGCAAAAGATAAGAAACTACCTGTTCAATTGACTGTAGGTTCTATGGGTAATGATACTATGGCATTTTTTATGGAAAATACACCCACTGCAATTTTAGCAACACCTCTTAAGTATATGCATACTACTGTTGAAATGGCACATAAGAAAGACGTTAAAATATGTATTAAATTATTTGTTGAGTTTTTAAAGGCGCTAACACCAGAAGATATTGATCAAATAAATAATAAATAATATGTCAACTTTTACTATTCAAGGAAATTCAATTCTGTATAAACTTTGGAAAAAAAGAGCAGAAAGAGCACAAAAACGTATTAAAAAGTATGAAAATACAATAGTGGACATTTCCTCAGTCTCTTTTCCTACAAGTTCTAGTATGTTAATTAAGTTTTCTACTATAAATAACAACAAGAAATTTGAAATATTTTGTCAAGGTAAATATGGTGATTTTTATAAAAAACAAGAAGCTGGAGATGCAATATCGAACTCTGATGTTAATGCAGAAGATATTATTAGAAATAGGTTTGAAACAGCATACCAGATTAACGAAATCATTTTATAATAAAAAATTAGATATATAATAAATATAACAAACTAAATAAATAGAATATTATGAGCAAATTAGACACTTTTTTAGCAAAACATGGTTCAAAGATCATTATTGCTATATTAGTATTAACTTACTTTAAATCTTGTGGAGTTGATTCAGAAGTTACTAGAATCAAAAAGGATCAAAGAGCATTAGTTGCTGAAGTAGATTCTTTACAAGCACAACTACAACAAAACATTATAACTGAGGAGAAAATGATTAAACTTATTAAAGAAGTTCCAGCATGGAAAACTTTAAGAATCGAAGAGATCTCAGACAAAGAGCGTATTTCAATAAACGCTTTAGAACAAAAAGAAAAATAAGATGAATAAGAATAAATTAGTTAGTAGATTCATTATTGGAACTTTCGTATCTTTATACGCTTTAGTTTCTATTGTATCTACAATTCACGTTATAGATTTCTTTGAGCTTTCAAATCCAAGATGGTTAGCAATAACTTTAGCTATTGGATTTGAAATAGGAGCAGCCGCTTCTTTAGCTTCATTGATTATTTTAGAGAAAATGAATAAAACAATTGTTTGGGCTTTATTTCTTACAATTACTGCAATGCAAATGCAGGGAAATATGTACTATGCATTTCTAAATCTAGAAAATTACCAAGGATGGGTAGAATTATTTAATTTATTAGAGTGGGAACCTCTTGCACAAAAAAGATTATTAGCATTTGTTTCAGGTGCAATCTTACCTTTAGTTGCTTTAGGATTTATTAAATCTTTAGTTGATTACATTAAACCTGAACCAGAAGTTGGAGAATTAGAATCAAATGATTTAGAAGATATCGCATCTGATATTAACCAACACGCGAAAAAAAAAGTGAGCTAGTTAACAAGGATCTAGATCCTTTAGAACAAGCAGTTGCAGACTATTCCAATGCAAACAATACATTGGATATTACTTCACCAAGCGGTTTAGAGACTGAAGAAGATGAATGGGATGAAGACCATGCATTGGATATGGCTATGAATGATATGGTTAAAGACTTAGATATACAAGATTTTGAGTCTGAAGATGTTAAAGAAGTTATAGAAGAGGATCGAGTTGTAGGATTTGCAGAACCTGTTATTGAAAACAGATTTGTAAAATCTGAAACTAAACAAATAGATGAAGAAGAAGAAGAAAGAAGATCGAAAAAAGGTCCTTTATACAGATTTAGAACCAATAACCTCGATGTAGAAATTGATGATTAGACTTCAGAATAGATTTATTACAAAAAAAATTGAGGCAAGCGCATTTAAAACTGTTCTTGCCTCTACTTATCAGACGGCGTATCGATTATATTTAATAACGAACGGTATTAAAGAAGTTCAAATTTTTTATGAAGAAACCCACCCAGATTATTTTATAAATGGAGCCGTAAAAACAGTAGCTGCTGTCGCAGGAGAAGCAAAATCTCAAGTATGGAATGTTAAACATTTACAACCTCTTTTAAGAAAAAAACCTAAGTTTATTTTAAGATGTTCAATTACTGAGAAGAAAACAAACAAAGAACTTTATAAATGCGAACTAACAACAAAAAATGAATATGAGATATATCGACAAATTCAAGAATGTCTTGATGACATTCATGCCATCGTCAATTAATATAAAAGAAAAAAGTAGTATGGAATTAGAACTTTTAAGAATCTCTTCTAAAGAAGATTCTACAAATGGAATTTTATTTAATGTAACTGAAGGTAGAGAATTTTTATGCTACACATTAGAAGATCAGCACCAAGATACAAAAATATACGCTGAAACTAGAATACCAGCAGGTACTTATAGAATCACTTTAAGAACCGTAGGTGGATTTCACAAAAGATATACAAGTAAATATAGAGGATTACACAAAGGTATGCTGTGGTTGCGAGATGTGCCCGGTTTTGAATATATTTTAATACATACGGGTAATCATGACGATCATACTTCTGGGTGTATACTTTTAGGTGATACTCAAACATATAATGGTAAAACTAATAAAAATGGATTTATAGGATCTTCAGTTACTTCTTATAAAAGAGTATATCCTGAAATAGCAAAAGTATTAGATGAAGGTGGATCCGTAAATATCACTATAAAAAACTTTGATAAATAAAAATATTAAACTTAAACTTTTTTAATTTAATACATATAATAAATAGTTAACTTAATTAAAATTAATATTATGGCAGAAGAAACTACAGCAGTAGAAGAAAACGTAAGTTTGGAACAGGAGCAAGCAAGCCCTGTATTCGACGAAATCGAAACGATTGATGAAAATGGTGCAATTAATGTACTTATTCAAGCAGCTCAATTAGCTCAAGGAACAGGTAGATTAAGCGTTAGAGATTCAGTGTTACTTGCTAAAGCAATCGACACAGTAAGACCGGGTACTATTTAAAATCGTACAACGTTTAAATTAAAAAGGCTAATTTATTTTAGCCTTTTTTTTGTTTTTATAGTAAGATCACTGATATATAAATCTAATAGTAACATTTAAAATACACTAGTGCTATGAAAGATTTACTACATAATTTTTGTGACATGTTTCCATCGATTTCTTTTGATGTTAAATTAGGTGAGATAAAAAACAAACTATCTCTTGAAACATCGTCGGCTGGAGAAAGAGAGATTAAAAGAATGCTTAAAGAAGCAAAAAGACAGCTTTCTAAATTTAAAAAATTACATAAACAAGGTAAGGTAGGATCAGAAGAAGTTTTTGATTGCGATTGGCGAGTTCATGAGTTAGAATTAGAATTAGAAAGATTTATAGAATCAACTGAATTAGACAATGAATTAGGCGATTTTGGAGAAGAAGATAGCGATTTAGAAGATATACAATAATTGAAACTAATCCATATTACCTGATATAAAAGTTAAATAAAATTATATTTAGATGGAAGTACAAGTACAACCAATATTAATTGTTAGAATGCCCTCTCACAAGACGGAAGATGAGGTTTCTAACGTATTTTTAGATTTTCAGGAATCTCCGATAATGGATCAATATGCTGTTTTAGTTTTAAAAAATTATAATGATGGTCCTAAAGAAATACAGTTTGAATGTATAAATTCAAATCAAACTGAAATGGAATTTGAATTATTAAAAAACAAACTTCTTAAAGAAATGGAAGCTGCTCAAAAACATAGATTAAACTTATAATGAAAACACCAATTATTAAATACAGCGACAAATTTTTAAATTCTGTAAGTTGGTTTATGAAAGTTGGTGGAATTACATTATGGCCATTTATCGTTCTTAGAGAAAGATATAATGTACCTAACTCTAATTATAATAAAAGAATTATTAACCACGAATCTATTCATATTAAACAACAGGAGGAGCTCTTAGTTATTCCATTTTATATTTTATATGTAACTGAATGGTTTATCAAACTATTCTTTCATGGCAAAGATGCATACTACAATATCTCTTTTGAAAGAGAAGCATACAGTAATGAATATGATTTTCAATATCTTAAATCTAGAAAAAGATATAGCTGGTTAAAACGTTTATTTAAATAATTAAAGATGCAAGAAGATTTAGAACACTTAGAAAAAATGTATCTCGATTTTATTCAACCTGAAAAATTCATCGAACATTTCGAGACTGATGAGGATTTTATTGAGTGGTTAAGAATTGGAAGTGTAGAAGAAATGTCATGGGCATTAAAGGCCTTTGAGACTGCAGAGCTTTATAGATACTGTAAGATAATTAAAGATGAAATTGAGTCATCTATGAAACAATAGTTAATGTTTTTGTATAATTAATAAGACATTATAATTATGAAACTACCAAAAATAACATGGTATACTCAAATTGGTCAATTCCTGATCATACCTACCATTAAAATCACATTTGATAAATCCTTAAATGGATATTATGAATTTATCCTAGCCTGGGGAAGCTGGGGAATATGCCTAGAAATTTAATATATGGAAATAGCAATAGTATTAACGTCAACAATATCATTAGTGTCTGTTGTTGGTAATGTATATTTAGTACATTTACTGATTAAAACATTAAAACAAGAAAGAATAAAAAGAAAGAATGTCAAATAGAATTGAAGAACCCC
>Ga0206128_1000470_pt1 | contig 46288 bp, 40 predicted proteins | sample Helgoland_Spring_7_FD_148601 | JGI IMG/M metagenome (GOLD analysis project Ga0206128, IMG submission 148601) | Pelagic subsurface seawater microbial communities from Kabeltonne, Helgoland, North Sea - Helgoland_Spring_Bloom_20160426_1 | ecosystem: Environmental > Aquatic > Marine > Epipelagic ... | reverse complement strand
TAGGATTAAAACAATTATCTTCTCACCCATGGGATGCTTTAAATGCTGAACTTAAGATTGGTGATAAAGTAACTGGTGAAGTTGTAGTGATTGCAGATTATGGTGCATTTGTAGAAGTATCTGAAGGGGTAGAAGGATTAATTCACGTTTCTGAAATGTCTTGGTCAACACATTTACGTTCTGCACAAGATTTTGTTAAAGTTGGAGATAAAGTTGAAGCGCAAATTTTAACTTTAGATAGAGACGAACGTAAGATGTCTTTAGGTATGAAACAATTACATCCAGATCCATGGACAGATATTACTAAAAAATATCCAGTTGGATCTACCCACACTGGTACTGTAAGAAATTACACAAATTTTGGTGTGTTTGTTGAGTTAGAAGAAGGAATTGACGGACTAGTATATATTTCTGATCTTTCTTGGACTAAGAAAATTAAGCATCCATCAGATTTTGTTACTGTTGGAGATTCTTTAGAAGTTCAAGTATTAGAACTAGATGTAGAAGGAAGAAAGCTAAACTTAGGACACAAGCAAACTCAAGATAATCCTTGGGATGCTCACGAGGCAACTTATACTATAGATTCTGTTCATACAGGAACCATTAAAGAGAAAAATGATAAAGGAGCTGTAGTAACTTTTGCTGATGGAGTAGAAGGATTTGCACCCGGACGTCATTTAGAAAAAGAAGATGGTGCTAAATTAGGTAAAGGAGATACTTCAGAATTTAAAGTATTAGAATTTAGTAAAGAATACAGAAGAGTAGTTGTATCTCATACAGCTATCTTTAAAGAGCAAGAGAAAAGAAATATGAAGGTTGCTGCTAAGAAATCTGCAGAAGCTGAAAAAACTACCCTTGGAGACATTGGAGGTCTTGCAGACTTAAAGAAAAAAATGGAAGCTGGATCTAAAAAGAAATAATTTCTACAAGATTAGTATCTATTATAAATTTAAAAGCCGTTGCATTAGCAACGGTTTTTTTTTTGGTATTTAATTAGAAGTAGATAAGAATAAATTATCTTTGTTAAACACAAAAAAATTGCATGACATTAATCAAATCAATTTCCGGAATTAGAGGAACCATTGGAGGCCAAACTTCAGAAAATTTAACACCCATTGATGCAGTGAAATTTGCAGCAGCATATGGGACTTTTATAAAGAAAAGAAACCCTTCTAAAGATAAAATTAGGATAGTTATAGGAAGAGATGCACGTATCTCTGGTAAAATGATTAGCTCTCTAGTAGCAAACACTCTAGTTGGTTTAGGAATAGATGTAATAGATTTAGGTTTATCTACAACACCTACGGTAGAAGTTGCGGTTCCTATAGAAAAAGCAGACGGCGGAATTATTTTAACAGCAAGTCACAATCCTAAACAATGGAATGCATTAAAATTACTAAATGAAAAAGGAGAATTTTTAAATGGAGAAGATGGAGAAGTAATTTTAAAAACTGCTGAATCTGATGATTTTGTGTTTTCTGAAGTTGATGATTTAGGAACGTATTCAAAAGATCAATCTTATCTAGAAAAACACATTAATGAGGTTTTAAACCTAGAATTGGTAGATGTTGAAGCTATAAAAAAAGCAAATTTTAAAGTGGTAGTAGATGGAGTAAATTCTACTGGGGGAATTTTTATTCCTGCCCTTTTAAAAGAGCTGAATGTAGAATGTATAGAATTGTATTGCACACCAAATGGTCAATTTCCTCACAATCCAGAACCTTTAAAAGAACATCTAACGGATATTTCCGAATTAGTGTTAAAAGAGAATGCAGATTTTGGAATTGTAGTAGATCCAGATGTAGATAGATTAGCTTTGGTGTGTGAAGATGGTTCTATGTTTGGAGAAGAATACACCTTGGTAGCCTGTGCAGATTATGTTTTAGGAAGATTAGGAGGTGGAAATACAGTTTCAAATTTGTCATCTTCTAGAGCATTACGTGATGTTACTCAAAAACATGGAGGAACTTACACAGCTAGTGCGGTAGGAGAGGTAAATGTCGTCATTAAAATGAAAGAAACCAATACGGTAATAGGTGGAGAAGGAAATGGAGGAATTATTTATCCAGCCTCTCACTACGGAAGAGATAGTTTGGTAGGTATTGCTTTGTTTTTATCTCATATGGCCTATAAAAAAATATCTTGTAAAGCTCTAAGGAATTCTTATCCTAGTTATTTTATGAGTAAAAATAAAATTCAACTAACTCCTAGGATTAATGTAGACCATATTTTAGAAATGATGGCCAATAAATATTGTGGTGAAGAAGTGAATACAATTGATGGTGTTAAAATTGATTTTGAACAGCAATGGGTGCATCTTCGTAAATCAAATACAGAGCCAATCATACGAATTTATACAGAGAGTAATTCTCAACAGTCTGCTGATGAATTGGCAGAACGTTTTATAACAGAAATAACAGAAATTATATCTTAACCATGACTTCCCTAGAGCAATATTTTCAACAATTTAGAGACCAAATTATAGGGATTGATCAAGGTTTTATTACTCCATTTGGACAAAAAAAATTAGTATATACAGACTGGACGGCTAGCGGAAGATTATATCGCCCTATAGAACAAAAGCTAACCAATGAATTTGGGCCTTTTGTTGCTAATACACATACAGAAACCTCTACATCAGGTGCAGCTATGACTTTGGCTTATCATGAAGCTAGAAATATTATCAGACGTCATGTAAACGCAAATGATAATGATGTTTTGATTACAGAAGGTTCTGGTATGACAGGTGTAATTAATAAATTTCAGCGAATTTTAGGGTTAAAAGTTTCAGAGAACCTTAAAGAGCACACTACTATTCCTGAAGAAATTAAACCCATAGTTTTTGTTTCACATATGGAACATCATTCTAATCAAACATCGTGGTTAGAAACTATCGCAGATGTGGTGGTTGTACCCTGTAACAAAGAGGGTACCATATGTTTGCATACTTTTGAAGAGTACATTAAAAAAAATGCCGATAGAAAAATTAAAATTGTTTCTATTACTTCATGTTCTAATGTTACTGGTATTAAAACACCTTATCATGAGGTGGCAAAAATTATTCACACATACAATGGATTATGTTTTGTAGACTTTGCTTGTTGTGCACCTTATGTGAAAATTGACATGCATCCATCAGAAAAAGGCACTCATTTAGATGCCATATTTTTCTCTCCTCATAAATTTTTAGGTGGTCCGGGTAGTTCAGGTGTTTTAATTTTTAATAAGAAGTTATATAAAAATTTGATTCCTGATAATCCAGGTGGTGGAACAGTGAGTTATACAAACCCTTGGGGGCAGCACGATTATTTTGATGATGTTGAGACTCGTGAGGATGGAGGAACACCAGCTTTTTTGCAAACCATACGCATAGCACTTTCTATCCAATTGAAGGAAAAAATGGGAATGGATATGATAAAAAAGAGAGAAGATGAACTTAATGAAAAATTCTTTCAAACATTAGAATCTATTCCAAATATTAAGATTTTAGCTCCTAATCATAAAAAAAGATTAAGTATTTTTTCTTTTTACGTAGAAAATATTCATTTTAACCTCGTAGTGAAATTATTAAATGATCGATACGGTATTCAAACTCGTGGAGGATGTTCATGTGCAGGTACCTACGGACATTTTTTATTAAATGTAGATCAAGAAACTTCTAATAAAATCAAAAACCAGATTTTAGATGGATGCTCTACTGAAAAGCCGGGTTGGGTTCGCATATCAATGCATCCTACAATGAAGGATGCAGAATTAGAATTTATCAGTAATTCGCTTGTAGAACTATGTAAAAATATACACGAATGGTCTAAAGATTATGTTTATGATTCTTCAAAAAACGATTATGTACATAAATCAGTGGTGCCAATTGAAAAACAGATGGTAAAAAACTGGTTTCAAGTGTAAATAGTAAAAGCTAGTTTATTGCCATTCTTTAGGAACCTTATTTTTGTGTTTAAAACGCTTATGTGACCATAAGTAATAAGCTGGTTGGGTTTTGATATTTCTCTCTGTAATTGCTAAATACTTGTCTGTGATTTCGTAATCTTTAAAATTTTCAGGGTGTTCTGTAATGGTTTCAAAAGTAACTTCAAAATACCCTCTTTTTAGTTTTTTAACACTATAATTTACAACAGCCATATCAAACTTTTTAGCAATCATTTCAGCCCCTGTATGAATTGGAACTTTTATTCCCATAAATTCTCTCCAATAATGTGTTTTATGGATTTGAGGAGATTGGTCACTTAATAACAGATACAAGCCCTGAATTCCTTCATCAAAATTTCGAGTGATAGATTTAATAGTTTCTGAAGTTTTATATCCGATGAATCCAAACTTAGTTCTGGATTTTTTTACGGTTTTATCAAAATATTTATTCCCAATTCTTGTGTAAGCACCAAAGCATTTAAATTTAACATACAAAGGAATACTGATAGACCATTCCCAATTTGCTTGATGAGCACCCATAAAAGCAATACTTCTCCCTTTGTCGTATAATTCGTTAATTAGCTCTGGATTTCTAAATTTATATCGCTTTAAGAGAGTTTTTTTAGTTATGGAGAATGCTTTGATACTTTCAACAAATATGTCTGTAAAGTGTTTGAAAAAATCTTTTTGAATAGTTTTTAATTCGCTAATATCTTTTGTTGGAAAAGCGAGTTGTAAATTTTCAAGCACCACTTTTTTTCTATAACCAATTAGATAGAAAAATAGTATGTATAAGAAATCAGAAAGAATATATAAAACCCTCATTGGTAACAGAGATAGGATCCAAATGATAGGGTAGGAAATAGCAAAAATTAAAAACTGCATCAAAAATTTTTATACTGCAAATATCGTATTAAAATTTTTAATGATGTGAAATGAATTAATAGTTTTCTTTATGTTTGTTGTATGATACAAAATATGAGTCAAGCAGTTTTAATTCTTATAGTTGTAAACGTTTTGTTTACTGTAAAAGGATTTGGAGATCACCTCTTTTTTGAGAAATTTAAATTTCAAGTAAACCAGATTTTGAAAGGCGAAAAAATTAGAATGATAAGTTCTGGTTTTTTACATGTAGATTGGTTACACCTTGGTTTTAATATGTATGCCTTATATCTTTTTGGAGATATTGTTGATGCAAGACTAGGATCTCTCGGTTTCCTTGCAATCTATTTTGGTAGTTTGTTGTTAGGTAGCCTGTATTCTTTATCCTATCATAAAAATGAACTTTATTATAGCGCAGTTGGGGCCTCCGGAGCTGTCTCTGGAATCGTTTATTCATGTATCATGCTATATCCAGAAATGAAACTAGGGCTTATATTAATACCCATTCCTATACCAGGATATATTTTTGGAGTTGCCTACCTATTGTACTCTATTTATGGAATGAGAAATAGAGTTGGTAATATTGGTCATTCTGCTCACTTAGGAGGAGCTATTGGAGGGTTTGTTTTTACTTTACTATTATTTCCTCAAGTTCTCAGCGAAAATTTATTAATGATTATTTTTCTCTCTTTACCAATCTTAGTTTTATTGGTCTTCGGAAAAAAACTAAATGTATAAAAAAAGTCTTATCAATTGATAAGACTTTTTTGAGCGAGAGACCAGGTTCGAACTGGCGACATTCAGCTTGGAAGGCTGACGCTCTACCAACTGAGCTACTCTCGCTGATAGATGCTACAAATATAAACTCATTTTTGGTTTAGGCAATAAAAACAAGGATAATTTGGCAACTATTTATTTAATATTTCGTGAAATAATTATAGATTTTTGCATGTTGTTTTTTTGATTTTAAAAATAATTTATTTAACTGATTGTATGTCTTTATTTTACATAACATTAAAGATGTATTTTGTTGATTTTTTTTTAAAATGAATTTGTAATTTATTTATCAATATGGTCTATTTTTAAAACAGAGGAGCCAAAGAGGACCTTTCAACTATAAAATTCAAAATCATAAAAAGAACAGATGTCTGTAGGATTATACTTAATAAAAAAAGTCGAGTAAAATACTCGACTTTTTCCTGTAGCGAAGACGGGATTTGAACCCGTGACCTCAGGGTTATGAATCCTGCGCTCTAACCAACTGAGCTACCTCGCCTTGATTAAGAGGGAGCAAATATAATTGAATTTTACAGTACTGCAAGGAGTGTTTTTAATTTTTTTTAACTAGATATATTACTTATATTGTCAATGTGATATTTAAAATTGGTATCTCTTCATAACAAACAACATATGAAATTATGAATAAAGTTAAATTTGAAATAGAATTTCCAATTCATGCTTCACCAAGCATGTTGTATCAATTATTCTCAACACCTTCAGGATTAGAAGAATGGTTTGCAGATAAAGCAAATTCTAGAGGAAAAATCATTACTTTTTTTTGGGACGATTCTGAAGAACAAGCATTGATAGTATCAAAGAAAAATGGAGAAAGAGCTCGGTATAAATGGATGGAATCTGAAGGAGATGAAAGTTATTTTGAATTTAGAATTCAGGTAGATGAAATTACCAAAGACGTTTCTTTAATGATAACTGATTTTGCTGAGGAAGACGAAATTGAAGAGGCAAAAATGCTTTGGGAAAACCAAATAGATGAATTAAAGCACGGGATAGGGGCTTAATCAACCATCATATATAAAATTAATAAAGCTTTGGAATAAATCCAGAGCTTTTTTATTTTAGTAAGTATTAAATGCGCTAAATTTGCAGTATATTATATTTAGTTAATGTAAATGGTAAATTATAATGGTAATTTAGTAGCTTTTGAAGATGCTAAAATCACACCAAACAACAGGGCTTTAAAATACGGAGATTCAGTTTTTGAAACATTAAAATTAGTTAATGGCAAGCTAATTTTTTGGGAAGCTCATTATTTTAGATTAATGGCATCTATGCGGATGTTGCGAATGAAAATTCCTATGAGTTTTACGCTAGAATTTTTAGAAAATGAAATTTTAAAAACAGCAAAAGTAACTAACTCAAACAATAATTTAAGAATTAGGCTTACCATCACCAGAAAAGATGGTGGTTTTTATTTGCCTTTAACAAATGAAGTAGATTACCTAATTGAATCTCAAGAAATTAACTTTGTAAATAAATCCACTTACAAAGTAGACTTATATAAAGATTTTTATGTGTATTCCGGACATTTGTCAACCATAAAAACAAACAATAAAATTATTCATACAATCGCTTCTATTTACGCTAGAGAAAACGAATTAGATAACTGTATTTTATTAAATGAAAGAAAAGGAGTGGTAGAGGCAACTAATGCTTCTCTTTTTTTAGTGAAAGGTTTGGTTATTAAAACACCTCCTCTTACGGAAGGATGTTTAAGAGGTATAGCTAGAGAAAAAGTGAAAAGTATTATAGAATCAACTAAAGATTTTACGTTAGAGGAAACAGTTATATCGCCTTTTGAAATTCAAAAAGCAGATGAAGTTTTTTTAACAAATTCTATTATAGGAGTTCAACCCATTACTAATTATAGAAAAAAAGAATTTTCTACTGAGATAGGAAAAAAAATAGCTGCAAATTTTAATATTTTAGAAATAACCAGTAAGTAGTTAGTTTAAATTAATATTATCAGGAGCATTTGCCCATATTTTATAGGCTCCTCCTTTTTGCATTAATTTATTTTTCCAAAGAGATGTATTATCTGCTGATAAAATATTTTCAAAATCGTTTTCAGAAACAAACCATGAATTATCTGAAATTTCTTCTTCTAATTGAATTTTTGACCATCCAGTATAACCCAAGAAAAAACGAATTTGAGTATTCTTAATTTCTTTTTCTTGCAGCAAAAATTTTAAAGATTCAAAATTACCTCCCCAATACATATTTTTACTCACTTTTATACTGTTAGGAATTAATTCGGGAATTTTATGAATAAAATATAAATTGTCTTGTTCTACAGGACCTCCTTGATATATTTTAAAAGAACAATCTATTTCAGGTATGATGTCATTTACTGTGTAAGTGAGTGGTCTATTCAAAATAAATCCAACAGAACTGTTTTCATTATGCTCAGTTAGAAGAATTATAGATCTGTTGAATGAGTCATCATGTAAAATTGAAGGCTCAGCAACTAACAAACTTCCTTTAAGTAGTTTAATTTTAGACACTAATTTTTTATTTAAATTTAATTAAAAATTATGTAAAAAAAAACTCTCTGTAAAAGAGAGTTTTTTTTTAGAAAAAAAGCGTATTAGTTTACAGAACTGCTTAGACCAGCTCCAGCCTTAAACTTAACAACGTTTTTAGCTGCAATTTTTATTTCTGCTCCAGTTTGTGGATTTCTTCCATTTCTTGCAGCTCTTCTAGAAACTGACCAAGTTCCCCAACCTACTAATGCAACTTTTCCACCTGACTTTAAAGTAGAAGTTACGTTAGAAGTTAATGATTCTAAAGCTGCTTTAGCTGCTGCTTTTGAAATTCCTGCGTCTGCAGCCATTGCGTCGATTAAATCTGATTTGTTCATAATAAATAGTATTTAAATTAATTGTTTCTTTTTGCATAAATGCTTTAACAAATATAGACGGATTGTGGGTTTATGCAAGTTTGGACCAATAAAAACCCCCTTTTTGTTAATAAAACTGTTCAAATTGTTAATAAGGAATAGTTTTTTTTGGTAAATAACTACTAAAGCGCTGTTAATAGTGGCTTTAGAGCATTTTAGCATTGCTGTAAAAATGAAAGCCATTTAGTAGACTTTTACTATCCATTTTTTTCTTTCCAGACACCTTTAATTCTTCGATATATATATACCCTCCTTTAACAGCAACTTTAATATCTTTTTTTGTAGTGATGATGGTTTTTATTTGTTCTTTGTGAGCAATAATTTCTTTTCTAACCTTATATATTTTTAAAGAGGTTATAGAGCCTTTATTATTCATTTCAGACCAAGCGGTTGGAAATGGATTTAAACCTCTTATATGGTTGTATATACAATTTATAGAGTTATTCCAATTAATCTTACAATTTTCAGGAAATAGTTTTGGTGCTATTTTTTCTTCTATTTCTTTCTGTTTTTGACTTGTAACATCATTATTTTTTATTTTTTCTACAGTTTCAGATACTAAGCTAGCACCTAAATTCATAAGTCTGTCATGTAACTCTCCAACTATTTCATCTTTGTGAATAGCTATTTCTTTTTGAAGAATAATATGACCAGTATCTATTTTTTCATCTATAAAAAAAGTAGTAACACCAGTTTTTTCTTCACCATTTATAATTGCCCAATGTATTGGAGCAGCACCCCTGTAGGAGGGTAGAAGCGAAGCATGTAAATTAAAAGTACCATACTCTGGCATTTTCCAAACAACTTTTGGTAGCATCCTAAAAGCAACTACAATTTGAAGATTAGCTTCTAAAGCTTTCAAGCTAGTTATAAAGTTTTCGCTTTTGAGGTTAGTGGGTTGTAATAAATTTAGCTTATTTTCTATTGCATATTTTTTTACCGGAGATTCATTTATTTTACGTCCTCTACCAGCTTTTTTGTCTGGAGCTGTTATAACTCCAACGATATTATAATTATCTTCTACTAACTTTTTTAGTATGGAGACAGCAAATTCTGGAGTTCCCATAAAAATAATTCGAAGGTCTCTCATAAAATAAAAAATTTATTATTAGCGGTTAAACCTATTTTATCTTTTGATAGTAGGTTGCGCAAATGTATTAAAATTGCTTTTTCATCGTGTTCTAAAGAAAATATAATTTCATCTTGAGAAATTTCTTTTCTGTTTTTGAAAAGTTCTTTGATATCTTTTTCTATCCTGTTAGAACTGTTTTTCTTGTCAGATATACAAACGTCACATAGGGTGCATTTTGAGACCTTTTTTTCGTTAAAATAGTGAGATAACTGAATATATCTACACGTAGTATTGTTTTTTATAAAATAAATTAATTCTTTTGATTTTTTTTGTTGTTGGTTGAGATATTTTTCGATAGATTTTGAAATTCTATTGATTGTCTTGTCATCCTCCCTAGGAGTTAAAAAAGTAAAATCCTCATTAGAACTAGCTTCTTTGTAATCAATAACGTTTAAGTGGTCTAATTTGTTTAATAGTTCTTTAACAGTCAGAGAATTAATTTGCATTCTTTTAGCAATGTCAAACTCATTAATTTTTACTTCTTTTTGAAAGATACCTCCATGACTTCTCAAGATAAAATCTATTAATTTACGGGTTAACTTATTATTAAAGGTCTGCCTTATAAGTTGTTTGCTAGATATGATAAAAATGACAGTAGACTTTTGACTGAATTTAGAATTAATTTCAATGATGCTATTTTTTTTAAGGATTTGAAAAATGGTAGCAGTCTTTTTTTGCGAAAGTTTATACGTTTGACAAAATTTTAAAAAATTAAAATCAAAAGAGACTTCGGGCAATTCACCCAGTGCAATTTGGAAATATTGATATAATTTTCGATGTACGTTTTTAATTTCATTAATAGTTGGGATAGTTTCTAATGTATTTTTTTTAAAAAAATTGATATCATTCTCGTTTTGTAGAACAACTGAAAAAGATTTTTCACCATTTCTGCCAGCTCTTCCTGCCTCTTGAACATAATTTTCTATACTGGCAGGGAGATCTAGGTGTATTACTACTTTTACATTTGGTTTGTCTATTCCCATTCCAAACGCATTTGTAGCTACCATAATTAATCTATCTTCATTCATCCATGAGTTAAACGCGATAGTTTTACTCTCGTTAGTCATTCCTCCGTGATAAAAAGTAGACAAATATCCTTTGGCATTAATAAAGTTAGAAATATCTTCAGTTTTTTTCCTAGAGTTTACATATATAATAATCGGAAACGGGTTCTTTTTAAAAATTTGTTCTAGTTTGCCTAATTTATTTTCATTTTTTATGATTTGATATGCAAGGTTATTTCTGTAAAAAGATTTTTTAAAAATGGAAGTCTTAGACAAGTTTAAATTTTCAATAATATCATCAACAACTTTTTTTGTGGCTGTAGCTGTTAGTGCAATTATATTTATAGTAGGAAATACATCTCTAACCTTATAAATAAGCCTGTAAGAAGGTCTAAAATCGTGTCCCCATTCTGAAATGCAATGAGCCTCATCTACTGCAATTAAATTGATATTAATTTCTTTAATTTTCTGGATAACTAAATCTGATTGTAATCTTTCAGGTGATAGATATAGAAACTTGTATTTACCAAATTTTAAATTGTCAAATAAGGAAACTATTTCATCTGTTGTTGCTTTACTTTTAATTGTTAAAGCCTTGATACCGTTATTTCTTAATTGTTCTGTTTGGTCGTTCATTAAAGAAATTAACGGAGATATAACCAAACACACCCCTTCTAGAATTAATCCAGGGACTTGATAACAAAGAGATTTACCGCCACCCGTAGGTAGTATGGTAACTACATCTCTTTTATTTAAAACAGCCTCAATGATATCCTCTTGAGAGTCTCTAAATGAAGAATATCCCCAGTATTTTTGTAAGATTTGAGCTGGTGATGTCATACATTTTTTTTGAGCCAATTAAGTATGAAATTAGATCTGTTTTCTACTGTATCAAAAGGAACTTCAATCAAAGAATAATTTAAATCTTTGTATGATTTTTCTAGGTAGGTGTTTATAATTTCAGCCTCTTCATAGCTTTCATACCTTTCGCTATCTGTAATGAAAATTTCTTTCCATGGTCTAAAATGAAATACATAATCATAGTTGTATTTTTTGCTAGACTCTTTAAAGTACGATGGATACTTTTCTTTTGTGTAATCTAAATAGGCATGAATATCTGGCAGTCCTCTGTCAAAAAACACTAAATCATTATTAGTTTTAGAAGCTTTTTGGTACTGTTCCTCTCTGCCTTGAAGCAATAATTTACTAAATAATATAGGTTCTGTTAAAAACAATTGATCTATCCCTTCTTTTTGTGCTTTGATAGTTATTTTTCTTGAAATCTCTTCCATACAAAAAAAACCTCTGCATTTAAGTTCTTTTAAAACTGATGATTTTCCTGTTCCAGGACCTCCAATAAGCACAATTTTCTTCTGCATAAAACAAAAATATAGTATTAATTTATTATAATGATATAATGATGTAATTTTGTGATTAATTCGTATTGTAAAATCGAAATATTAAAATGAAAGATAAAGAAAATTTTTATCAAAAGTTAAAACTTCAATTAGATGATACCACCAAGTTTCCCTCAGATTACTTGTATAAATTTATTGTGCCAGCATCTGATAATAGAGTTAATCAAGTAAGACAAATATTTGAGAATAGCGCTCAATCTATTTCCATAAAAAAATCTAAAACCGGAAAATATAATAGTATTTCTATAGTTATTAATTTAGAAAACTCAAATGAGGTAATCTCATATTATAAACAAGCAGAAAAAATAGAAGGAATTATATCACTATAACTAATGAGAAAAATAATTTTACTGATCGCATTCACAATTAGTTCATCTAATTTACTTTCGCAAAAAGACACTAAAATACTTGTTACTATCAATGATAATGAATTTTCTGTAGCTGATTTTAAAAAAGTATATGAAAAAAATTTAGATGCTATAGATAATGAAGAATCAAAAAATCTTGACAAAAATCTTGATTTGTATGTCAACTATAAATTAAAAGTAAAACAGGCTTATGATTTAAAGTTAGATACACTAAAATCCTACATGACTGAAATAGAAACATATAAAACACAATTAATAGCACCTTATCTTCAAGATAAGGAATATCTAACATCTCTTATTAAAGAGGCTTATGATAGAACTAAAACTGAAATTAGAGCAAGCCATATACTTGTTAGACTTCCAAAAAACTATACATCAAAAGATACGCTTTCCTCTTTTCTTAAAATTCAGAAAGCAAGGCAAAGAGTATTGTCTGGAGAGTCCTTTGCTAAAGTAGCTAAAGAAGTTTCTGAAGATCCTTCAGTAGCAGTAAATGCTGGAGATTTGGGTTATTTTTCGGCTTTTAAAATGTTGTATGATTTTGAGGATGCTGCATATTCTACTCCAAATGGAGGAGTTTCTGGTATATTTAAAACCCGATATGGTTATCATTTTCTTCAAAATAACGGGACTAGAACATCAAAAGGAGAAAGACAGGTTGCACACATTTTAATTTCAGATACTACCTTAATAGGGAAAAATAAAATTAATGAAGTGTTTGTTAAATTAAATGAAGGAGTACTCTTTAACAAGTTAAGCCAACAATATTCTAATGATGTAAATACTAAAAGTAAAGGAGGAGTTTTACCAAGATTTGGTTCAGGAAGAATGGTGAAGTCTTTTGAGACGGCTGCATTCTCCCTTAATAACATCGGCGATTATAGCAAACCCTTTAAAACAAAATATGGATGGCATATTGTAAAATTATTAAAGAAATTTCCCATACTTCCATTTGTAGAAATGGAAAAGGTAATTTCAGATAAAGTTCGTAATTCAGGAAGAGCTAAATTATCTGATAACGCGGTGTTAAATAGATTAAAAAATGAATATTCTATTACAGTTACAGAATCATCAAAGAAATTACTTCAAAGAAAAGATCTCAGAAGTTTGTCTAAAGATTCATTGAATAATACCTTGCTAACAATTAATGAAAAAAGACTCTTACAAAGTGATTTTGCGTCTTTTATAAAAAATCGAAGACTTACTTCTTTTAATGATATGATGCAGAAATTTATAGACGCGGAAATTCTCACCTATTTTAAAGAAAATCTTGTGAACACAGATTCAAATTTTGCCTACACACTATCAGAATATGAAGATGGGTTGTTGCTTTTTGAATTAATGCAACAAAAAATTTGGAATAAATCCTCTGATACCATAGCATTAAAAAAATATTATGATACTCGTAAAAAATCCTACAATTCAGAAGATTTAAATAGTATTAAGGGTAAAGTTATGAATGACTTTCAGTTATATTTAGATCAAGAATGGATAGGTCAATTACGATCAGAAAACGAAGTTAAAATAAATAGGAAAGTTTTAAAAAAATTAAAGAGTTATTACCGTAAAGAGTCTTGAAAAATCAATTCTACATATTAGTATGTGTCTTATTCATTTCATGTGATTTTCTGGGATTACAAAAAAAAGATATTCCGGTCAGAAAACCAATTGCTAGTGTACATAATAATAACTTATACACAGAGGATATCAAATTATTAATTCCAAAAAATATTGAAAAAAATGATAGCCTTGTTTTTACAAGAAGTATCATTAATAGCTGGGCAGTTAAACAGCTTCTATTAAAAAAAGCAGAAGATAATAATACTCAAAATGATAATTCAGAAATTAATAACCTTGTAAAAGATTACAGACAAGCACTTTTAATTAATGGTTATAAAGAACGTCTTATTAAACAGCAATTAGATACTCTAATAGAACAACAAGAAATAATAGATTATTACAAATTAAATAGTAAAAATTTTAGATTAAACGAGGAGCTAATTAAAACTAGATATCTTCATTTTTCTAATGATTTAATAGATAGAAAAGAGGTAGTTAAGTCATTTAAAAAAGGAACAATTGAAGATTTAGAGGAACTAGAAATAAAACAATTGACTTTTAAACAAATCATGTTAAACGATTCCGTTTGGACCCCATTAGAAAATGTTTTGTTAAAAATACCATTTTCACGTATTAATTTGTTAAAAAAAACAAAATTACTCCAAAAAGAAGATTCATTAGGTTTATATTTGGTCACTATTAAAGATGTTTTGTTGAGGAATCAGATAGCGCCGCTATCATACATAAAACCCACTATAAAACAAATGATTTTACATCAAAGAAAATTACAATTAATTAGAGATTTAGAAAAAATTATACTCAAAGATGCCATTCAAAATAAAAGTTATAAAATTCATTAGTTCACTTCTATTAGCTGTATTTTTTATTCAGAACACAACTGCTCAAAAAATAAAAATTGACGCCGTTGGTGTGGTAGTTGGTAAAAATATAGTTTTGGATTCTGATATTGAAAAATTTAAATTAGAATTAGAAAATAATAGTGAAGGGAAAATTAAAATTTCTGACTGCGAGATGTTAGAGCAGTTAATGTTGCAGAAATTGCTTGCTCATCATGCAGTGGTTGATAGTATTGTAGTTTCTGATGCAGAGGTTAATAGCCAAGTAGAAAGAAATATCCAGTTTTTTAGTCAAGAATACGGGAGTGTAGAAAAAGTTGTAGAGGCCTATGGATTTAATGATATAGAAGATCTAAAAACTGAACTTTTTGGTATAGAAAAAGAAAATTCTTTAATCCAAAAAGAACAAGGTCAAATCACAGAGAATATAGATGTAACGCCAGAAGAGATTAGAATATATTTTAACGGTTTAAAGGAAAAGGGTGAATTACCAGAATTTCCTGCCGAAATTCAAATAGCGCAACTGGTTTTAAATGCAGAAGCATCTCCAGAGGAGATAGATAGAATTTTAAAAAAACTTAACCAATTAAAAAAAGAGATTGAAGAAGGTTCTAGCTTTAAAATGAAAGCTATTATAAATTCAAATGATCCAGGAGTCACAGAGAACGGAGGTAGATATTCTATAGATAAAAATAGCCAATTTATTAAAGAATTTAAAGAAACTGCTTTTTCTCTAGACGTTGGTCAAGTATCTGAACCTTTTAAGTCTCAGTTCGGTTATCACATCATTCAACTTCACGAAATTAGAGGTGAAACAAGAATAGCATCACACATATTACTTCAACCAGAAATTCCTCAAGAAAAACTTGAAAAAACAAAAGAGCTATTAGTGAAGATAGTTGCACAAATTAAAAGTGGGGAGGTGACTTTTGAGGAAGCTGTTAGGAGGTATTCTCAAGATACAGATACTAGAAATAACGGAGGTTTAATTGTAAACCCATACAGTGGAGAATCTACCTTTGATTTAACACGAATGGATCCAGCATTGTATGCTAGAGTTAATAATTTACAGAAAAATGAGATGTCCGATATTTTTTATGATGAAGATAGATCTGGAAAAAAGATGTATAAAGTAATGATTATGAAAGATAGAACAAACACTCATGTAGCCGATATGGTAGATGATTATGTAAAAGTTCAAAATTTAGCATTGCAAAAGAAAAAGCAAGAAACCATAGCCAAATGGTCAAAAGAAAAAATTGGAGACACTTACATCAAAATAAGTAGCGAATATCAAAAATGTAATTTTGATAAAAATTGGACAAAAGAAATTTCTAACTAATGTCTGACGTAGCTGCAATAGACTCTCTTGTTAAAAAGTTTGAAGATTTAAAAGCAGAAATAGGCAATGTAATTATTGGACAAGAACAAGCAGTAAACTACGTTTTACTAGCTATTTTTTGTGGTGGTCATTCATTATTAATTGGTGTTCCTGGTTTAGCTAAAACTCTTTTGGTGCATACTGTCTCAGATGCATTGGGATTAAATTTTAAAAGAATTCAATTCACACCAGATTTAATGCCTTCAGATATACTTGGAAGTGAAATTCTAAATAAAGAAAGAGAATTTACTTTTTTAAAAGGTCCCATATTCTCAAACATTATCCTAGCAGACGAAATTAATAGAACCCCTCCTAAGACGCAAGCAGCTTTGTTAGAAGCTATGCAAGAGAAATCTGTTACAATAGCAGGCCATCATTACAAATTAGATCTACCATTTTTAGTCTTGGCTACACAAAATCCAATAGAGCAAGAAGGAACTTATCCGTTACCAGAAGCACAGTTAGATCGTTTTATGTTTTCTATTAATTTAGAATATCCAAGTTTTAAAGAAGAAGTAGAAGTTGTTAAAAACACTACAACAGATATCATTTCAAAAGCATCATCGTTACTTTCTGCTAAAGAGATCATAGAAATTCAACATTTAATTAGAAGAGTACCTGTAGCTACCAATGTTATTGAATATGCCGTATCATTAGTTGCCAAAACTAGACCTAATAGTGATCAAGCAACAGATTCGGTAAATAGATATGTAGATTGGGGAGCTGGCCCTAGAGCTTCACAGAATCTAATCTTAGGAGCCAAAGCTATGGCCGCAGTTAGAGGTAAATATTCTCCAGATATAGAAGATGTTCAAGCTGTTGCAATACCTATTTTATCTCATAGAATAGTTAAAAATTACAAAGCTGAAGCAGAAAATATTTCAGTAGCTGAAATTATTAAATCGTTGTTATAAGTTTTCATTAGCTTCATAAAAGCTAAACACACTACCACCGTATTTTTTTGAATAACTAAAAAAATTATTTTCAGATAAATCCATGTGTTTTGAATGTTCTATGATTAACATTCCATGTTTATTTAACAATTGCCTTTCAAAAACTAACGCTATAATTTTCAAAAATTTGTCTTTATCCATATTGTAAGGAGGGTCTGCAAAAATTATATCAGTGGTTAAAACTGTTTTTTCTAAAAATTTAAAAACATCACTTTTAAATGCGTTAATAGGAAAGTTAAATTCAGTGGAAATTTTATTAATAAACTTAACACAATTATAATTTCCATCTACAGCATGAATTTTACTAGTGCCCCTAGAAGCAAACTCGAAAGCAATATTACCAGTACCAGAAAATAAATCTACAATAGATATAGAATCAAAGTAATAATGATTGTTTAAAATATTAAAAAGAGATTCTTTCGCTAAATCTGTGGTAGGTCTCACAGGAAGATTTTTGGGAGCTGTTATCCTTCTCCCTTTGTATTTTCCAGAAATTATTCTCATCCTAACAAAATAAAGTTTGAATGCTTAGAGATTTCTTTTTGGTTATTGAAAACAGGATTTTTAGAGCTCAAAAAATCAATATTTCTAATGTAGGCATACATCAATCTAAAAAGGTCAGAATCTTCTTCCATATCCCCTAAAATAGATACCAAAGTTTCCTCAGTACTCAAGTCTAACTGTTCTAGCGTAAACAAGACATAGTACATGAAGTCTTCTTTGGTTTTATATTCAAAAATATTAAAAAATTGAAGGTTAGAATTTTTTATAATAACGATATCAAAAGTACTTTTAGATACATGAATGTAGCAACAAATATCATTGGTAGCAATTGAAAATAATTTTTCCAACAATACACTTGAATAATGTTTGTATTCAAACTCTCCAAAATTTTGAAAAAGGAAATTATTAATATTTACATAGGGTACGTAAACATTCTTACTATTCATAAAATCTAGCTCATCAAAAGTAATTAAATCTGTAGCAATAGTTTTTATAGAATATTTCAAATAACTTTTTAAAGCATCTTCTTTAAAGTATTCATTGGGCACAAGAGTATTTAGGTTGTTTTGATGAATAACTATTACAGTCTCAAAATCATATTGTAATGATTTTTCTTTTATAAAAATGTCTTGAAGTTTTTCTAAGACTAGTTCAGGAGAATTTTTGGTCTTTGAAAAAGTATACGAAGAAAATTCAATAACTTCATTATGGGTGTTAGTTGTGCAAAAAGAAAATCCATCCAAACTGAATTGGATGGATAATTTTCTTTTAGAAGTAACTTCTATATTTTTATTTATCGTTTTCTTCTTCACGATTTGCTTTGTCATAAGATGGAGGCCAATTACCACCTGAGGTTACCTCATTTAGAGACCCAACAGATACATATTCTCCTTTTATTTGATCACTTTCTATGGCTTCCATTTCTTGTTTAACAAGAGAAATATCCATTCCTTTTAATAAATCTTTCTTTTCTGTTCTAGCCTCAAAAACCGGCACTTGTAATCCTGCAATTTTTTCTACAAGACCAATAACAAGATCAAATTGTTTTCCTTCTACTCCAGGAACGTTAAACATGTTTTTATAATCTTTACCTTCAAAACTGTTGAGTATAGGCTCATATCCAATTGTATCTACAACTCTTTTCTCTACATCTACTATTACTGGCTGCCATCTACTTCCTTTATTTACTTTAACAACTGTATCTCTAACCTCTGTAATAGCAAACTTAGCACTATCTATAAATTGAATTAATCCTTCTTTGTTGTCGGTATAGTTTCCGTTTACTTTGTAGTAGGCTAATTCTGCATCTCTAATAATTTTTAAATGTTGAATAACCTTTACATATTTTACTCGTTTGTCTTTATTAAAATTGATAGGTTTCATGATCCCATCGTAAATTTTAAAAACTAAAAAAACACCTAAAAGGAGCAGTACAATAGATACAATCCATTTATATTTTAAGGGTAAGTAATTTACTATTAAATAAGCTAAACCAAATGTAGCAACAACAGCTAGAATAATAAGTATAATCATTTCGTGAGTGTATAAATTTTCATGAAAAGCAAATCTACAATTTTTTTTCAATGATAAAAACTTTTAAACACAAATCAATGTATCTTTAGCGCTTAATAAATTTCATGTTACAAAATGCATCAGATTTTTATAAAGAACTTTTAAATAAGTTCTCATATCACCCTACAACAAAGCAATCTAAATTATTTTCTTTGTTGGTAGAATTTCTATTTTCAAAAAACGAGAGATCTTTATTTTTATTGAAAGGGTACGCTGGAACTGGTAAAACAACTACTATTAGCACTTTAGTATCTAGTTTATGGAAAATTAATAAAAAATCAGTTTTATTAGCTCCTACAGGAAGAGCAGCAAAAGTAATCTCTGTATATTCAAAAAAACAAGCCTTTACAATCCATAAAAAAATATATTTCCCCAAAAAAACGCCTAATGGTTCTGTAGATTTTGTATTGCAAAATAATAAACACACAAATACCATTTTTATTGTAGATGAAGCTTCTATGATACCAGACAGACCTCAAAATGGAAAATTATTTGAAAATGGGTCATTACTAGATGATTTAATTTCATATGTATACTCTGGGCGAAATTGTAAATTGATTTTAATTGGAGATACAGCACAATTACCTCCGGTTAAATTAAAATTGAGTCCAGCACTTGAGGAAACAAGGTTAGAAGTTGAATACAGTAAAATGGTACATCAAATAGAATTAGATGAAGTAACGAGGCAGCATCAAAACTCTGGTATTTTAGCAAATGCAACTTTGTTAAGGACGCTAATAGAAAATAACTCTATTTATTTTGAGTTTGACTTAAACTTTCCTGATATTATTCGGTTAGAGGATGGCTATGATATCGAAGATGCAATTACTGGAAGTTATGACAATGATGGGGTAGAAGATACTGCAATCATAGTTAGATCTAATAAAAGAGCCAATCAATACAATCAACAGATTCGTTCTCAAATTAGAGGACAAGAAAATGAAATTTCACCAGGAGATTATGTTATGGTTGTTAAAAATAATTACTTCTGGTTAAAAGAATCATCAGAGGCAGGTTTTATAGCCAACGGTGATACCTGTGAGGTGTTAAGAATTCATGCAATAAAAGAATTGTATGGGTTTAAATTTGCAGAAGTAGATATTAGAATGATCGATTACCCAGATCAAAAACCTTTTGAGACAGTTTTACTTCTAGATACACTTACTAGTGAAACACCTTCTTTAACTTATGAAGAGTCTAATAAGTTGTACGAGGCAGTAAGAGAAGATTATGCTCATGAAAAATCAAAGTATAAACAACTTCTAGCAGTTAAAAAAAATGTATTTTTTAATGCATTACAGGTAAAGTTTTCTTATGCAATTACTTGTCACAAATCTCAAGGAGGGCAGTGGAAAACAATTTTTATTGAACAGCCTTATTTACCTGAAGGTCCTTCAAAAGAATATTTTAGATGGTTGTACACAGCCATTACAAGAGCTCAAGAAAAGTTGTATTTGATAGGCTTTAAAGATGACTATTTCGAAAAAGATTAATGAAATAAATAACTAAAAAATAGTTTTCCGTAATCATTTCCTTTATCAAATCTTAAATTTTTTAATTTATTGGTGTGAAAATGGTAAGCATAACCAAAATGAAATCTGTTAGCGGTAAATTTATAACCAACCTCTAGATCAAAAATAATTTTCTTTGGCCTAAAAGTTACTGGACTTAACTTATTAAATAAACCACCTTGAATAGTGGCATCGTACACTACATATGTTAGGGAAGCCTCATAATATAAAAAAGATTCTATCTCTCTTTTGAACGAGTTTAGTTTATGGTTTAGGTTGGTATTAAAAGCAATAGAGTTATTAATAGGTTGTAGTTTCTTAAAACCAATTCGTCCAATAAATCCCAGAGAGGCATCAGTAAATATGGTACCTATTCTAAGCTTACTTAAAATATTACCATCTAAAATAAAAGATTTATTAATGCCTACAGACTTCATATATTCACCTTCAAAATTTAAAGCCAATGTGTTTCTTATTTGATGTTTCCAACCATCCGGTTTTTTAAAATTATAAATTTCATGAATTGCTTCCTGCAACTCCTGCCCAAAGGCACTTTTACCTACAACACCAACTAAAAAACTATTTTTTAAGATACTATTATTTTTAAAAGTTTTAGAAACATCTAATTGGGCATATAAAAATCCTGCAAAAGGTCTATCATGTAAAATTTTATTTACAACAGTAGACTTAAAAGGAGTGTAGATTTGATGTCCCAATGTAACTGTTATAATTTTTTTATGAGTTTCATTAAACTTGGTAGGGATGTACCTATAACTTAAAAACAATCCATTGCTATAATATCTGTCTTTTTCTATAGAAATGTATAAATCATTATCGGTTACCATACTAAATTCTTTCGTAAATTTTTCTTGAGAAAAACTTTCTACAGTTAAAAATAAGAGTAACAAGAGAAAAGGATATTTCATTATACCAAATATAATAGTTAATAAAGCCTGTATGATTAAAATTATATAAAAAAAAGTAATATTTTAGGGGTCAATTATTTTTTATAGATGGCCGAATCTAAACCAACATTAGAAGCAAAAGATTTTATTGAAGCCAAGACTTCAAAAGAACTTTTTTCTATTATGAATACAAAAGGAATTTCATCCCCAAAAGTATTGGATGTTCTTGCCTACGAAAAACAATTAAGAGATCTCCAAATAGAATTGGTAAAGCTACAGCAATGGGTATTAAAAGAAAAAAAGCGTGTTGCTGTTATTTTTGAGGGAAGAGATGCTGCTGGAAAAGGAGGAGCTATTAGGCGCTTTATGGAGCATTTAAATCCCAGGTCTTCAAGGTTAGTAGCTCTAAACAAGCCCACTAATGTAGAAAAAGGGCAATGGTACTTTCAGAGATACATTAAAGAATTACCAAACCCAGGTGAAATTGTATTTTTTGATCGTAGTTGGTATAACAGAGCAGTTGTAGAACCAGTAATGGGTTTTTGCTCAGATAAAGAATACAATGATTTTCTGGTTCAGGTTCCAGAATTTGAACACATGTTATATGAAGATGGTTTAATCATTATAAAATTTTGGCTTTCTATTTCTAAAGAAGAGCAATTAAAGCGTTTCAATGCAAGAAATAATAACCCATTAAAAAGATGGAAATTTAGTCCTGTAGATAAGAAAGGTCAAGAGTTGTGGGATACCTATACACATTATAAAGACGAAATGTATAGTAAAACACATACCACTTATTGTCCATGGATGATTATTAAAACCAATCATAAAAAAACAGCCAGATTAGAAGCCATGAGATATGTATTATCTAGGTTTGATTATGATGGGAAGAAAGATACTTCTACTTTATTAACCCCAGATCCCAACGTAGTGATGCGTTATTATAGGTCTAATTTTCAAATAGATTAATTATGGACAGAGAATTTTCACTTTCAGAATTAAAAAAATTGAATTCTAATAAAGGTTTGATCTCCCTCTTATCTAAAGATCAAATTAATATAGATAGAACTTTACGGTATTTAGAATACGAGCGTAATTTAAAAAAACTTCAAGTAGAGGTAATTAAATTACAAACCTGGGCTATAAATAATAATGAAAGAGTTATTTTTTTATTTGAAGGAAGAGATGCAGCTGGAAAAGGTGGTGCTATCAGAAGAATAACGGAAAGAATAAACCCAAGGCATATTAAAATAGTTGCCTTACAGAAACCCACTGAAGACGAACAAACTCAATGGTATTTTCAAAGATATGTAGAGCAATTTCCCAAAGCAGGTGAAATGGTTTTTTTTAATAGAAGCTGGTATAATAGAGCTGTTTTAGAACCCGTTAACGGTTTTTGTTCAGATGAACAATATCAAACATTTATGGGGCAAGTAAATGATTTTGAAAGAATGATTTTAGAATCTGGAATTCATTTGGTAAAGATATACATGTCTATATCAAAAAAAGAGCAATTTAAAAGATTTGAAGAATTAAAGAGCAATCCGTTAAAGCAATGGAAAATGTCTCCAGTAGATGAACGAGCTCAAGAATTATGGGATGAGTACACAAAATATAAACAAGCCATGTTTGAGGTAACAGATACTCAAAAATCTCCCTGGAAAGTAATAAAGGCAAACAGAAAAACAGAGGCTAGGGTAAATACGATTAACCACATTTTAAAAAGTATACCCTATAATAAAGACATTGAAATCTAATTATAATAAGGTTTTAACCTCATTAAAAAGATAAAACATTTCTGCAGCAATAATCTCGCTAGTTTTTAGGTAAGTTTCATCTTGTAAATCAGTATCATCAGCATGTTTAGGATCTATGTAAGGAACATGAAATCTATCTAAAGCTTCAGGAATAAATGGGCAATTTTCATCGGCATTATTACAAGTAGTTAATACAAAATAAGGTGTTTTATTTTCATGATCATCATATATTTTAGAAAAACCTAACAATGAAGGTTTATTTTTATCAAAAGAGATGTTATATTTTGGATTTGTATGAGAAAACTCTACAACATCAAATTTAAATCCTACTTCTGTAAGTGTTTTAACTGTATTTCTATGAAAGGCAGTTACCTCTGTACCACCAGAGAAAGCATTTATTGGAAGATTAAAATAGTCAGCAGCAAAAAAACTCCAAACTTGTCCTAGTTGGCTTCGTCTAGAATTGTGTGTGCAAATAAAATTGATATTTACAATGCCATTATTATAATTGGCAGCAATTTTGTTAGCTATTTTTACTAAAAGGTCTTTTCTAGTGTCATCTATAACAATATTTTGTTGAGACGTTTCAAAGAAATCTTTTACCATTTTAGGGTTTGTGTTTATCATCTTCTTACTTTTGCCCCAAAGATACTATAACAACAAATACATAAAGATTAAGTTAAGGTTAATTATGCAATTTCTCATAGGTAAAAAAGTAGCTGTATTAGATGATGTTTTAAAAGGTGTTATTGTAAGCATAGATAATCAAACAATAAGTATTAAAGATAGTGATGGTATGGTGTATCAATACCAACAAAAAGAATTGGTACTTATAGAAGAAGATCAGTATCAATTATCTAAATTTTCAGACATCAACAACTCTCTCTTAAACGAAAAATTAGAAGAAAAAATCCCTACACTATCTAATTTTAAAAAAGAGAAAAATGAAGTGATACTTGAAGTAGATTTACACATCAATCAATTGATAAAAAGTACCAAAGGGATGGATAATTTTGAGATGTTAACGCTACAATTAAACACAGCAAAAAGAAAAATTGAGTATGCCATTTCTAAAAGAATTTCAAAAATTATTTTTATTCACGGAGTAGGAGAGGGTGTTTTAAAAAGTGAGCTTCATTATTTATTTGGCAGGTACCCAGTTAGATTTTATGACGCTTCTTATAAAAAGTATGGTCTAGGAGCAACAGAAGTGTATGTATATCAAAATCCAAAGTCATAAATAATAAATACTTTTGTAGTATGAAAAAAATTTATTTAGATAACGCTGCAACAACACCAATAGCTAAAGAAGTTATTGATGTGATGCAGGAATCTATGTCAGAAAATTTTGGAAATCCATCTTCTACACATCAATTTGGTAGAAAGGCAAAAAACTTGGTTGAGACAGCTAGAAAAAACATTGCCAACTTATTAAACGCATCTGCAGCAGAAATTATTTTTACTGCAGGAGGCACAGAAGCAGATAATCTAATCTTACACAATGCAGTTACTAATTTAGGAGTAAAACGTATAATAACTTCTAAGATAGAACATCATGCCGTATTACATACAGTAGCTTTTTTAAAAGATACATGTAACATAGAGGTAGATTTTGTTAACGTGCTACCTTCGGGAGATATTTCTTTAGAGCATTTAGAAGATTTGCTTAAAAAAACCAATAAAAAAACCTTGGTAAGTTTAATGTATATCAATAATGAAATTGGAAATATTTTACCATTAAAACAAGTCTGTGAGTTATGTAATACATACAATGCTTTATTTCATTCAGATACAGTTCAAGCAGTTGGCCATTATACAATTAATTTACAAGAAACTCCTATAGATTTTATGGTAGCAAGTGCGCATAAATTTCATGGTCCAAAAGGAGTTGGATTTGCATATTTTAAGAAAGGTTTTGGAATTCAACCTATGTTTCATGGCGGAGATCAAGAAAAAGGTGCTAGATCTAGCACAGAAAATGTTCATGGAATTTTAGGAATGGAAAAAGCATTTGTTTTAGCTTCTAATACTTTAGAAAAAGACAAATTAACTATGAATTCTTTGAAGCATTATTTTATAGACCAATTACTAGCTATTAATTCTTCTATTTCCTTTAATGGACAATCTGCCTCTAATGAAAATAGTAGTTGTACAATTTTAAATGTATCTCTGCCTGTTAAAAATGAATTACTTTTATTTAATTTAGATCTTTACGGGATTGCTGTTTCTGGAGGTAGTGCGTGCCAAAGTGGAAGTAGTACAGGTTCCCATGTATTATCAGAAATTACCAATCCTGAAAAAGAAGGGTATACTTCCGTTAGGTTTTCTTTTAGTAGATATTCTTCAAAAGAAGATATTGATTATGTCATTAAACAACTAAAAAAGCTGATTTAATTACGCCCTGTTTTGTCATACTGACGTATCATAAAGAATGCCCAAATTAGAACAAAAGCTACAACGAATACTGAAAAATATAAAACGATGTTATCTGCGCTCATGTCCTATTAGTTTTAAGTAAATTAATAATCCTAATAAAGTTGGAGCCCAAAGACCTATAAAAATGCCGTGTAGTTTATCTCCTGACAGAAATAAGTATTCAGCAATTAGAATAATGATAAAACATAGCAGTAACATTATCATGCTAGACCATCCTATTTTTTTAATTAAATTCATTGAATGCTATTTTCAATAAAAATAAAAAAAAAATATGGTTGGCAAAATTTTTTATTAATTATGTCAAAAAACTTTTTTGAAATTTAAATAAAAGAGTTTTTTTCGTATTTGTTGTGTATGGATAAAATAGCCAATCCAAATAATACAGCAACAAGTATGAGTATTGTATTTGTCAATCCATTTACACCAAATGACATTCTAATTAGGATGGTGGAAATAATAAAACCAGAATTTCTAATAATCTTATGAAACTGATCAGTGTAAAAGAATGATATTAATAGCAAAACAACATCCACAAGTATTAATACCGTAAAGAATTGATCAAAAAAGAGATTATTAATACTTTCTAGGGACGGAAATTCGTTGGTGGTTATAGACATGCCATTAGACCATTTAAAAAGAGTGTCTAAAGCCATAAATAAAAATAGAGGCACTAAAATGACCGCAATTAATCTTTTCTTTTTAACAAATTTCTCTATATCAGGTTTTAAATTTAGTTGTTGTTTTACTTTCTTTTTTCCTTGTTTTTGAAATAAATATATAAATAAGAAAAGAAGTAAAGAAGCAATTAAATCATAAGTAAACTGAAGGTCTCCTTTAATTTCGAACCAATTTGATGAAAGTTCAAGAGAAGATAGATCTTTAAATAATTTACGTATGATAATTAGAGTAATAATTTCATACTGCTTTGTAATATAAGTTGTAAATGATTTAGGTAAATAATAAATTAATAGATAGACCTCATAAATAAGAATAAAAGAAAACGGAGTATAAATTGCAGATATTGGATTGTTTAATAACTCTGTATCTGAGCTAAATTCTATCACATTAAATTTTAATAGATATATAATCAATAGATGAATAAAAAAACTAAGTAATGCAATATTTAAAATAATTTTTTCAGTTGTAGTTCTAGTTTTATCTGAAAGGAGCTTTTGAAATAAAAAAGGTATAATATTTTTGTAATTGCTCATTAATAGACTGTTTTTAAACGAATTAAATTAGTTGACTTGTTTAATAAATTTAGTGAAACTAAGTTAACTATGACAATTTTAATAGGTTTTTTTACAAATTAATTTTACGGTATGTTATAAATAATAGTATTGTTATGTATTTTTACAATGCTAAATAAATATCTTTATGGGTAAACCTTATGTTAAGCAGACTATAGTAAATAACATTTCTTACATTGAATTTTATCATCCATCTCAAAATTCATTGCCAGGAGAGTTATTACAAAAACTAGAATATTTCATAAAGAATGCTGGAAATCATCAAGATGTTAAGGTAATTGTATTACAAAGTGGAGGTGATAAAGCCTTTTGCGCAGGTGCTAGCTTTAAAGAATTAGTAAATATTTCTGATAAAGATTCTGGAAAAACATTTTTCTCAGGATTTGCAAATGTGATCAATGCAATGCGAATTTGTCCAAAGTTAATAATAGGAAGAATTCAAGGTAAAACAGTAGGAGGTGGTGTAGGTATAATTGCTGCATGCGATTATTGTTTAGCAACAAAACATGCAGAAATCAAGTTAAGTGAGCTTAATATAGGTATAGGTCCTTTTGTTGTTGGGCCAGTAATTGAGCGTAAAATTGGATTAAGTTCTCTATCGCAAATCTCTTTAAATCCCTCTAAATTTTTTACTACTTCATGGGCAAAAGACAATGGATTATATACTGAAGTATTTGAAAACATTTCAGAATTAGACTTAGCAGTTCAAGCCTTTGCAGAAGAACTATGTAGCTTCAACCAAGAAGCTATGAATGAAATAAAAAAATTATTTTGGAGAGGTACTGACCATTGGGATACATTACTAGATGAACAAGCTAAAATTAGTGGAAGGTTGGTGTTGTCCAGTTTTACAAAAGAAAAGTTAAATAAATTTAAATAATACTTTTATTCCTTTTTATAAGCTTATTGAAAACTTTATAAAGATTAGCCAATATTTTAAGATTTAAAAATAAAACACTTTTTTGTTTGCAATTAGAAGTCTTTTTTATCCTCATTTTATTTATTGAATTTATGTTATATTTAATTATTTGTTTGATTTCATAGATAATAATGAGATATTTTTAACGTTTTTAGCAATTTGATATTAATATTTTTTTAAAAAAACTTAATTTTTACGAATATGATAATATTGTTTTTTAAAAAAGTGATATTCATATTTTCACTTCTTTCTTAATTGTAGAAATTACATTTTTCTGATTTTAAGACCCTTTTTTTTAATAACCGACTTGGTTACGAAAACATTTTCGTAAACCTCAATCCCTTTGTTTATTTGGTTTTACGAGTTTTTTATATAAAATTCGCAGCATGTTAAACTAAAAAAATCTTAAAATGACAAAATTCAAATTAACAGTATTAAGCTTGATATTATTTACAAGCTTTAACATGAATTCTCAAGAAACAGAAGAAAAAGGAACTTTTACTTTAAGTGGAAGTGTAGATACGTATTATTCTACAAACTTGTCAACCTCAGACATTGGTACCATTGGAACTTTAACAGATGTTCCAGCGAATGGCTTTGGCTTAGGAATGGCAAATACAGTTTTTTCTTACGAGAAAGGTAAAACAGGTGTTGTTGCAGACTTAGCTTTTGGACCAAGAGCAAATGCAGCAAATGCATATGACGGAGCAATAAACCAACTATATGCCTACTATAATGCTTCCGAAAAAGTAACGTTTACTTTAGGACAGTTTAATACATTTTACGGATACGAGGTTATATCCCCAACCGGAAATTTTAATTATTCAGTTTCTTACTTATTTAATGCCGGTCCATTTTCACATACTGGATTAAAATTAGATTATGCTGCCTCAGACGATTTATCTTTTATGTTAGCTGTAACCAATCCTCATGGTTTAACAGCTGGTTCAAATTTTTATGGTACAATAGATGACAATGGTGAGGAAACCTATTATGATTATTATCAATTAGGCTTTCAAGTTGGTTATAAAGACCAATTTTTTAACTTAGCATATGGAGCAGACGGTTTTGGTTATTCAGACGTTTTATATCTAGATTATACAGGTGGTTTTGATTTATCAGATTCTTTCTTTTTTGGAATTAATGCAGCCTATTCAAATTCTGAAGATGCTGACTCAGGTTATCAAGGTTTTGCCTTATACCTTCAAAATGAATTCTCTGACACTTTTGCTCTAGGTTTAAGACCAGAATTTTTCACATTAACTTCAGGTGCAGGAAATCAAACTATTTCAGCATTCACTTTAACAGGTAATACTACATTATCTGAAAGTTTAAAACTAATTACTGAATTAAGATACGATACTTCAGGAGATGATATAATATTTGTTGGAGGTAAAGAAAATGCAAGTGGTTTAACCGTAGCTGCTGTATACTCTTTCTAATTATAAACTAATTAAAAATTACAATTATGAATAATTTTTTACCCACATTAATCTCGAAGATACCAAGTGTAATTCAAGAGACTGCTTTAGATAGTTTGCAAGTAGTTACTGGTGTTACTCAAGAACAGCTTTCAGCTGCTGTAGACGCTGCTGTTAAATCTTCTACTGAGGTTATAAATGGAGATATGGGAATGCTATGGATGTTGTTATCAGGTATTTTAGTATTCTTTATGCAAGCAGGATTCACCTTAGTAGAATCTGGTATGACTAGATCTAAAAATGCAGTAAATATTGCAATGAAAAATATCCTAGACATTTGTGTTGGATCTTTAACCTATTGGTTAGTTGGATACTCTCTAATGTATGGTGATACTAATAATGGATGGTTTTTTTGGAGTGGTTTATTTCAAGGAGAAGGAGCAGATTTATTTTTCCAAACTATGTTTGCAGCAACAGCTGCAACTATTGTGTCTGGAGCAATTGCTGGTAGAACAAAATATTCTACCTACGTGATCTTTTCCATAGTAATGACAGCTATTATTTATCCAATATCTGGAGGATGGCAGTGGCAAGGTTCTGGTTGGTTAACTGAGTTAGGTTTCATAGATTTTGCTGGATCTTCCATAGTTCATTCTGTTGGTGGATGGGCAGCTTTAGTAGCCGCTTTTATGGTAGGACCAAGAATTGGAAAATTTGTAAACGGAAAAGTAATGCCAATACCAGGTCACAACCAAGTATTAGCAACATTAGGAGTTTTTATCTTATGGTTAGGGTGGTTTGGATTTAACGGTGGATCCCAATTAGCATGGGGTGGTGCAGATGCTGTTGGTGCTTCAAATGTTGTATTAATTACTAATTTAGCTGCTGCTGCGGGAGGTCTAGGTGCTTTAATTACTACCTGGATTTGGTACGGGAAACCACACTTAGCTCAAACACTTAATGGTGCCTTGGCTGGATTGGTTAGTATCACTGCAGGATGTGGTAACATGTCCTCTGAAGGTGCTGTTCTAGCAGGATTATTAGGAGGGATTTTAGTTGTTTTTTCAATAGAATTTATAGAAAAGAAATTAAAAATTGATGATGCTATTGGTGCTGCTTCTGTTCATGGTGTTGCTGGTGTTTGGGGTACTTTAGTAATTGGTCTTTGGGGTATTGATGGAGATACAGGTATTGGATTATTTAATGGTGGAGGCGCTTCTCAATTAGGTACTCAAGCAATAGGCGCTTTAGCTTATGGGTTATGGGCTGTGGTGTTGTCTTTTGTTATTTTCTTTATTTTAAAGAAAACAATAGGCTTAAGAGTATCTGAGGATGTCGAATTAGCAGGCTTAGATATTTCAGAGCACGGAACAATTGCTTATCCTGGCAAAAGACTTAGAGAATTTGAAGAAGATAAATAGATCAATAATTTAATTATTTTTGTTAAAATCACACATCTTTAATATAGTTGTGTGATTTTATTTATAAAATGAATTTCACTAATTTTTAAAAAAATTTTAAAAATCAATACTAATTATCATGAAGAAAATAGAAGCAATCATTAGAAAATCAAAATTTAGTAAAGTCAAAGATGCTTTACACAATGTAGGAGTCAACTTCTTCTCTTACTGGGATGTTACTGGTTTAGGTAACGAAAAAGAAGGCCATGTATATAGAGGTGTTTCTTATAGCACTAGCGATATTCAACGAAGATACTTATCTATAGTTGTAAATGATGATTTTGAACAAGTTACCATTAAAGCAATTCTAGAAGCTGGATCTACAGGAGAAGTTGGGGATGGTAAAATATTTATCTCAGATATTAAAGAGGTTTACAGAATTAGAACTGGAGCTAAAGGAGGAGAAACTTTAAACTAAACTATTAGAAAAATTTAATTATGGAATTATTAACAACAAATAATGTATGGATGATGATCTGTACAGCTCTAGTTTTCTTTATGCATACAGGTTTTGCATTTTTAGAAATTGGCTTAACAAGACAAAAAAATACAATTAATATTTTATTTAAAAACATATTCATAATCACAGTTGGATTATTACTTTATTACATTGTAGGTTTCAACTTAATGTATCCTGGTTTTGCAGAAGGTTCTGCTGGATTTTTAGATTTCGCAGGCTTTGGAATTACACCTCCTGAAAACGGAATGACTCCAGAATATGCAGACGGTGGTTATACATGGTGGACAGATTTCCTATTTCAAGGTATGTTTGCAGCAACTGCAGCAACAATTGTTTCAGGAGCAGTTGCTGAACGTATGAAAATAGGTGCATTTATGATATTTACGATTATATACATAGGGTTAGTATACCCAATTGCGGGTTCATGGAAATGGGGTGGAGGATTTTTAGATCAGATAGGATTCTATGATTTCGCTGGATCTACATTAGTACATTCTGTTGGTGGTTGGGCTGCTTTAGTTGCTGTTTACCTTTTAGGATCTCGAATCGGAAAATTTAAAAATGGAAAACCACAAGCAATTCCTGGGCACAATATACCTATAGCAACTGCTGGTGTGCTAATTCTTTGGTTAGGATGGTTTGGTTTTAATGGAGGCTCTGTACTTTCTGCAGATCCAGAATTAACCTCATTAACTTTAGTAACAACTTGTATGGCAGCAGCAGCAGGTGGAGTAGTTGCAGTATCAGTGTCATTTATTAAGTATAAAAATTTAGATTTGACAATGTTTTTAAATGGTATTTTAGGTGGTTTAGTTGGTATAACTGCTGGTGCAGATGTAATGACTCCTGAAAGTGCAATTATTATTGGAGGTATAGCTGGTGCTTTAATTGTGTTTGCTGTTTCATTTATTGATGCTATAAAATTAGACGATCCTGTTGGTGCAATTGCTGTACATTTAATATGTGGTATATGGGGAACTCTAGCTGTAGGTATTTTTTCAACAAATCCAGAGCACACAGTCTTAATCCAATTAACAGGTGTTGCTTGTTATGCCGCTTTTTGTATAATTACATCATTCTTAATTATCTTCACTTTAAAGAAAACTATAGGTATTAGAGTAAGTGAAAGAGAAGAATTAGAAGGTCTAGATGCTCATGAACATGGTATGGATGCGTATCCAGATTTTAGATTAAACGAACATTAATTTTTTAAAGTAATCAAGAAATACACCTTTAAGATTAATCTTAAAGGTGTATTATTTGTTTTTATGAATATGGTAATTAAAACCTTTTATTTTATCATAAATAAATTTTTTGTAATGGATTTTTGTTTTCATCGTAAAACTTACATCAAACAAGTCTAATTACTGAATTATTTTCAACAAAAAACATAGATTTGTATATATAATTGAATGTAATATGGAGAAACAAGGACTATATTTACCAGAGTTTGAACATGAAAATTGTGGCGCTGGTTTTATCTGTAACTTAAATGGAGAAAAAACTAATCAAATTATACACGATGCACTAGAAATACTAGTAAAACTAGAGCATAGAGGTGGTGTTAGTGCAGATGGAAAAACAGGAGATGGTGCTGGTTTATTGATAGACATTCCTCATGATTATTTCAAGAGAGTATGTGATTTTGCCATTCCAAATCAAAGAGAATATGCAGTTGGAATGGTATTTCTTCCTAAAGTTTCCAATCAATATTATTTTTGCAAAACAATTTTTGAAAAAGAACTAAAAACACAAGGACTTACTGTTTTAGGATGGAGAGAAGTCCCTGTAGATTCTTGTCAATTAGGGGAAATAGCTTTAGCATCGGAACCTAATATAGAACAACTTTTTATTGGAAAAACTGATAAAATTGACGAAGCTACTTTTAAAGCGAAACTATATGCCGCTAGAAAAATAGCAGAGCACACCATTAGAAAATCAAAAATTTCTGAAAGCAATTATTTTTACATTCCAAGTTTATCCATAACCACTATTATATATAAGGGTATTATTATGCCTGAAGATATTGGGCGCTATTATAAAGATTTACAAGAAATAGATTTAGTTACTCGTTTAGCATTAGTGCACCAACGTTTTTCTACCAATACAATGCCCACATGGGAATTAGCTCAACCCTTCAGACACATGTGTCAGAATGGAGAAATAAACACCCTACGAGGCAATGTAAGTAGAATGCGTGTTCGTGAAGAAATTATGAAAAGTGATGTTTTTGGACCACAAATCGACAAACTTTTTCCAATAATTTTACCAGGTAAATCTGATTCTGCCTCTATGGATATGGTAGTTGAACTGTTAACACATACAGGTCGCTCATTACCAGAAATTATGATGATGATGATTCCTGAAGCTTGGGAAAAACATAAAACCATGTCTAAAGAGCGTAAAGCTTTTTATGAATACAATGCATGTATTATGGAACCCTGGGACGGCCCTGCCTCTGTGCCTTTTACAGACGGCGACTATATTGGAGCTTTATTAGACAGGAATGGTCTAAGACCATCAAGATATACAGTCACTAAAAGCGGTAAATTAATTATGTCTTCAGAAATTGGTGTTGTAGATGTTACTCCTGAAGATGTAAAAGAACACGGAAGATTAGAACCAGGAAAAATGTTCTTGGTTGACATGAATGAAGGAAGAATTATTGAAGATGAAGAAATCAAAAGTAAAATTGTTTCTGAGAGAACTTATCAAGAATGGTTAGATAAAACACGTTTGCATTTAAAGGATGTACCTTATACAAATGAAACTTGCCCTATAGAATCTATTGATATTAAAACACGCCAACGATTATTTAATTATACCTTTGAAGATATTCAAGAGGTAATTACGCCAATGGCATTGGCGGGTAAAGAAGCACTAGGTTCAATGGGAACTGATACACCATTGGCTGTTTTATCTGATAGACCTCAATTAATTTCTAATTATTTTAAACAATTATTTGCTCAAGTTACAAATCCGCCTCTAGACGGAATTCGTGAAGAAATTGTAACGGACATAAGTTTAAATTTAGGAAAAGATAGAAATATTTTTAGCATCACAGAGCGACAATGTCGAAAACTAAGAATTCAAAACCCAGTGATTTCTAATGCTGATTTAGAAAAAATTAGATCACTCGATATTGAAAGTTTCAAAGCAGAAACTATTAAAATTTTATATACAAAATCAAAGGGATTAAATGGTCTTGAAGATGCATTGGATAAGATTGTTATTCAAGTTGAGAAAGCCTTAGAAAAAAAGAATAATATTATCATTCTCTCTGATAGAGGAATCAGTCAAAAACTTGCACCAATTCCGGCTTTACTTGCTTGTTCTTATGTAAATCATCAATTAAACCGTTTACGTAAACGCTCTTATTTTGATATTATCATTGAATCTGCAGAACCACGTGAGCCACATCATTTTGCCACTTTATTTGGTTATGGTGCAAGTGCTGTAAACCCATATATGGTAAATGAAATTATCAGAATGCAAGTTAAAGAAGGTTTCATTACTGGTATGGATGAGCAAAAAGCTGTTGACAATTTTAATACAGCAATTGGAAAAGGGATTTTGAAAGTAATGAACAAAATTGGTATCTCTACACTGCATTCCTACAGAGGTTCTCAAATTTTTGAGATTGTTGGATTTAACTCCCAATTTGTAGAAAAATATTTTCCTTACACAGCTTCAAGGATAGAAGGTATTGGCTTGTATGAAATTGAAAAAGAAATAGACCAGCGCTACAAACAAGCATACCCAGACAACAAAATTAATAAAAATTTAAGCTTAAATATTGGTGGCGATTATCGATGGAGAAGAAATGGTGAACGTCATTTATTTAATCCAACTACCGTATCTAAATTGCAGCAAGCTGTTCGGTTGAGTGACCAAGATAGTTACAATGTTTATGCAAATGCTATTAATGAGCAAGCAGAAAGCTTAATGACTATTCGTGGCTTATTTGAATTCGATAACCTAGATCCTATTCCTTTGGAAGAAGTAGAGGATTGGACAGAGATTGTAAAACGCTTTAAAACAGGTGCCATGTCTTATGGCTCTATTTCGCGTGAAGCTCACGAAAACTTAGCTATTGCTATGAATAGAATTGGAGGGAAGTCTAATTCTGGTGAAGGTGGTGAAGACAGAAAACGCTTTCAAAAAGATATAAACGGAGATAGCAGAAACTCTGCAATTAAACAAGTAGCTTCTGGAAGATTTGGGGTAACTTCTCATTATTTAACAAATGCGAAAGAGATTCAAATAAAAATGGCACAAGGTGCCAAGCCTGGCGAGGGCGGTCAACTACCGGGCTATAAAGTTTTACCTTGGATTGCAGATGCAAGAAATTCAACGCCGTTTGTAGGACTGATTTCTCCACCTCCGCATCATGATATTTATTCGATTGAAGATTTGGCACAATTAATTTTTGATTTAAAAAATGCAAATCGTGAAGCAAGAGTTAATGTAAAATTAGTTTCCGAAGTTGGTGTTGGAACTATTGCTGCTGGTGTTGCAAAAGCCAAAGCAGACGTTGTTTTAATATCTGGTTATGATGGCGGTACTGGAGCTTCTCCTCTAACCTCTTTAAAACATGCAGGGTTGCCCTGGGAACTTGGCTTAGCAGAAGCCCAGCAGACATTGGTAATGAATAGTTTACGAAGTAGAATTGTTGTAGAGTGTGACGGCCAATTAAAAACAGGAAGAGATGTTGCTATTGCGGCTTTATTAGGTGCAGAAGAATTCGGTTTCGCGACCGCTCCTCTAGTAGCCTCTGGCTGTATTATGATGCGTAAATGTCACTTAAATACATGTCCTGTTGGAATCGCTACCCAAGACAAAGAATTACGTAAAAACTTTAAGGGAACTCCAGAACACGTAATTAATTTCTTTTTTTATGTAGCTCAAGAATTAAGAAAAATAATGGCTCAATTAGGTTATAGAACCTTAGCTGAGATGGTTGGTCAAACACATAAAATAAATTCAAATAAAGCAATCAAGCATTACAAAGCGAAAGGATTAGATTTATCTAGCATCTTGCATAGACCTACAGCCTACAAAAACATGATCGTTAAAAACACTGAAGAACAAGATCATAGTTTAGAAAATGTTTTAGATTTTACTATTTTAAAAGACTCTAATAGAGCTTTATATAGAAAAGAAAAAATGAATCTTGCATATCCAATTAAAAATACAAATCGAACAGTTGGAGCAATTATAAGCAATGAAATTTCAAAAATTTATGGGCATTTAGGGTTACCTGAAGACACCTTAAATATCAACTTTACAGGTTCTGCCGGACAAAGTTTTGGAGCTTTTGGAGCTTTTGGATTATCGTTTACTCTAGAGGGTAATACCAATGATTATTTAGGAAAAGGATTATCAGGTGCGAAGCTAATTATAAAGAAACCAGCCAAAGCAGATTTTTTAGCAGAAAACAATATCATTGTTGGTAATGTTTGTTTGTTTGGAGCTGTAAATGGGCAAGCCTATATTAACGGAATTGCAGGAGAACGGTTTGCCGTTCGTAATTCAGGTGCAACCGCAGTTGTAGAAGGAGTTGGAGACCACTGTTGTGAATACATGACAGGCGGTAAAGTAATTGTTTTGGGAAAAACAGGAAGAAATTTTGCCGCAGGTATGAGTGGTGGAATCGCTTATGTATATGATCCAGAAAATAAATTTTCTAACGGTCTTTGTAATACAGAAACTATCGAGTTCGAATATATTTCTGAGGAAGATGCTGCCGAATTAAAAGCAATAATAGAAAAACATGTTTTATTCACTGAAAGCAAAAAAGGAGCTACATTATTAGCTGATTGGGATACAAGCTTAGACAACTTTGTGAAAGTGATGCCAACTGAATATAAGCGCGCTTTAGAACGTATCGCAACAGAAGAACCAATGTTTGAAGAATTAATAAAAGCATAATGTCATGGGAAAAGTAACAGGATTTAAAGAAATTGAAAGACAAGATGAAACCTACACTTCTGTAATAGATCGTGTAAAAAATTACAAAGAGTTTACCGTTCCTCTTACAGGTAAAGAAATTACAAAACAGGGTTCACGTTGTATGGATTGTGGTATCCCTTTTTGCCATAGTGGTTGCCCTTTGGGAAATCTAATTCCAGATTTCAATCATATGGTACATCAAGGAGAATGGCAAAAAGCTTCATGGATATTGCATTCTACTAACAATTTTCCGGAATTCACAGGGCGCTTATGTCCTGCTCCATGCGAACAAGCATGTGTATTAGGAATTATTGAAGACCCTGTATCTATTGAAAATATTGAAAAAAATATTGTAGAACGTGCGTTTAAAGAAGGTTGGATAAAACCTCAACCTCCAAAAAGTAGAACAAATAAAACAATTGCTGTTATTGGTTCAGGTCCAGCTGGGTTGGCTGCAGCACAGCAATTAAATAGGGCTGGCCATACCGTTACTGTTTTTGAAAGAGATGATGAGGTTGGTGGTTTATTACGTTACGGTATTCCTAATTTTAAGATGGAAAAGGGAATTATTGATAGACGAATCAAAATTTTAAAAGCCGAGGGTATTATCTTTAAGACAAATATTAACGTTGGTGTGAATTATGCTGTTGAGGATTTAAAAATATTTGACAGTATTGTTTTATGTGGAGGATCTACTAAGGCAAGGAGTTTGACAACTAAGGGTATAGACGCTGATGGTGTTGTGCAGGCAATGGATTTTTTAACTCAACAAACTAAAGTATTGTTTGGTAAGGAGGTGAAAAATCAAATAATGGCTACTGATAAAAATGTAATCGTAATTGGTGGTGGTGATACAGGTTCAGATTGTATTGGTACTTCAAATAGACAGGGAGCAAAATCTGTTGTAAATTTTGAAATTATGCCAAAACCTCCTGGTCAACGTTCTGCTTCTACACCATGGCCTTTTTGGCCATTAAAATTAAAGACTTCCTCCTCTCATAAAGAAGGGGTAGAGCGCAATTGGTTAATTAATACTAAAGAATTTATAAAGGATAAGGAAGGAAAACTAATTGCTTTAAAAACTATAAATGTTCAATGGGAAGTCATTCCTGGTAAAAGACCTAAATTGATAGAAATAGCAGGTACTGAAAAAACATGGCCTTGTGATTTAGCGCTATTAGCTCTAGGTTTTACTGGTCCAGAAAGTACTCTAGCAGACAAATTAGGTATAGATTTAGATGGGCGCTCAAATTATAAAGCCATATATGGAAAATATCAAACCAATATCCCAAATATTTTTACTGCGGGTGATATGCGACGAGGACAATCTCTAATTGTATGGGCAATATCTGAAGGAAGAGAAGCGGCTAGACAAGTTGATATTTATCTGATGGGTAAATCTGAATTGCCTTCTAAGGATATCTCAGGTGATTTAATAGCCATGTAATATTTAAAATTAAAAGGTAAAATTTATAGTCTAATGAAAACAATACTACTACATATTATATCTGCCATTATTGGAAACAATCCGTAACCATAGGGAATGATATTTAAAGATGATAAAAATCAAAGGTCTTCCCGAAACGGAAGGCTTTTTTTATAGAAAAATTTAGGTGTTTGAACATCACAAATAAAAATAGTTAATAGATTGTTTGCCAAATGATTAAGTAATATTTAAAAGCTATGAATTTAAGCTGATTTAAGTTTGTAACGAAATGATAAGTATATCAATAAACTAATTTAGAATTACAAAATACAATAGCTACTGTAAAACAAAATGAAAGATATTAATAAACACAGTCGAAGATTAACACAAGATGAATCTCAGCCAGCATCACAAGCCATGTTATATGCTGTTGGTCTTTCAGATGAAGATATGCAGAAAGCTCAGGTAGGTATTGCAAGTACTGGCTATGATGGTAATCCATGTAACATGCATTTGAATAGATTGAAAGATGAGGTAAAAATAGAATGTAAAATTGCTGACATGGTTGGTCTAGGTTTTAACACCATAGGGGTTTCTGATGGAATTTCGATGGGAACCTCAGGAATGAATTACTCATTGGTTTCAAGAGATATTATTGCAGATTCTATAGAAACGGTTATGAATGCACAAAGTTATGATGCATTAATTGCTATAGTAGGTTGTGATAAAAATATGCCGGGAGCTGTTATGTCTATGTTGCGTTTAAATCGTCCTTCTATAATGATGTATGGAGGTACTATTGCCTCGGGAAATTACAAAGGAAGAAAGTTAAATATTGTATCAGCTTTTGAAGCTTTGGGTCAAAAAGTTGCTGGAGAAATTGAAGAAGAAGAATACAGAGAAATTATAAAAAGATCGATTCCTGGTGCTGGTGCATGCGGTGGTATGTATACGGCAAACACAATGGCTTCTGCTATTGAATGCATGGGTTTTGCGTTGCCATATAATTCATCAATTCCAGCTGAAAACCCAAATAAATTATCAGAAGCTGAAAGACATGCTTTGGCTATTAAAAATTTATTAGAAAAAGATATAAAGCCTTTAGATATTATTTCAAAAAAATCAATAGAAAATGCCATTGCTTTGGTAAATGCTCTTGGAGGTTCTACCAATGCTGTGCTGCATTTTTTAGCTATAGCACATGCTGCTGATATTAAATTTACTTTGGAAGACTTTCAAAGAGTATCAGATAAAACACCTTTAATTGCAGATTTAAAACCTTCGGGAAAATATTTAATGGAGGATGTTCATGGCATAGGGGGTACACCGGCAATCATGAAATATTTATTGGATGGTGGTTATTTGCACGGAGATTGTATGACGGTTACTGGAAAAACATTAGCTGAAAACTTAAAAGATGTTGTCGCTATGGAGTTCGAAGATCAGGATGTTATTTATCCAACAGACAAAGCTTTAAAGACCTCCGGAAATATTCAAATACTTCACGGAAATCTTGCAGAGGAAGGTGCGGTTGCTAAAATATCAGGTAAAGAAGGGTTATTGTTTGAAGGGAAGGCTGTTGTTTATGATGGAGAACAGGCTGCAAATACCGGGATTTCAAATGGTGAGGTTCATAAAGGTGATGTGGTTGTGATACGATATGTTGGACCTAAAGGTGGACCAGGTATGCCGGAAATGTTAAAACCAACTTCGCTAATCATGGGAGCAGGCTTAGGAAAGTCTGTTGCCTTAATTACAGACGGTCGTTTTTCTGGAGGAACGCATGGATTTGTTGTTGGACACGTAACACCAGAAGCTCAATCAGGAGGAGCAATAGGAATCCTAGAAACTGGAGATAAAATCAGAATCAGTGCTGAAGACAATACAATTAATGTATTAATCTCTGATGAAGAATTAGCAGAGAGAAAAGCAAAATGGATTGCTCCAGAACCAAAGCATAAAAAAGGAATTTTATACAAATACGCAAAAACAGTAGCTTCAGCATCTAAAGGATGTGTTACTGATTTATAAAAAGAAAATATATGGACACACAAACCATAAAATCACAAAAAAAATCTATCAAAACTACAGAGCGTATTTCTGGTAGTGAGGCAATTGTAAGATGTTTAATTGAAGAGGGAGTAGATATTCTTTATGGATATCCAGGTGGAGCAATTATGCCAGTTTATGATGAGTTATACAAGTATCAAGATAAAATTCATCATGTATTAACAAGACATGAGCAAGGTGCAACACATTCAGCTCAAGGATATGCAAGAATTTCTGGAAAAGTTGGGGTAGCTATGGCTACTTCAGGTCCAGGAGCAACCAATTTAATTACTGGTATTGCAGATGCACAAATAGATTCTACACCAATGGTTTGTATCACAGGTCAAGTACCATCTCATTTATTGGGATCAGATGCTTTTCAAGAAACAGATATTGTAGGAATTTCTACACCAGTTACAAAATGGAATTGTCAAGTAACTAGAGCAGAAGATATACCAGAAGTATTGGCAAAAGCATTCTACATTGCCAAAAGTGGAAGACCAGGACCAGTATTGATTGATATTACAAAGGATGCTCAATTTAACGAGTTTGATTTTTCATATGAAAAATGTACACATGTAAGAAGCTACAAACCAGTTCCAGAAACAGATGTTTCTAAGGTTGAGGAAGCTGCAAAATTAATAAATGCTGCTAAAAAACCTCTAATTGTCTGGGGGCAAGGAATTATTTTAGGTGAAGCAGAAGAGCAATTAAAGGCCGTTGTTGAGAAAGCAGGAATTCCAGCTGCTTGGACAATTTTAGGAGCTTCTGCAATTCCAACTTCACATCCATTAAATGTGGGTATGGTTGGGATGCATGGAAATTATGCTCCAAATATTTTAACTAATGAATGTGATGTTTTAATCGCAATTGGAATGCGTTTTGACGATCGTGTAACAGGCAGCTTAAACACTTATGCAAAACAAGCCAAAGTAATTCACTTTGAAATTGACCCTGCAGAAATTGATAAGAATGTAAAGACAGATGTAGCTGTTTTAGGTAATTCTAAAGTAAGTTTAGATTTATTATTACCATTATTAGAACAGAATTCTCATAATGAATGGCATCAAAAGTTTAAAGACTTGTATGAAATTGAATATGAAAAAGTAATCAAAAACGATTTATATCCTACAAAAGAAGGCTTAACAATGGCTGAGGTTTTAAAAGAAATCAATATTCAGAGTGAAGGAAAAGCTGCAATTGTAAGTGATGTGGGGCAACATCAAATGATTGCTTGTAGATATGCTGATTTTAATGTGACTAAGAGTAATATTACTTCTGGTGGATTAGGAACTATGGGATTTGGTTTGCCAGCAGCCATAGGTGCAAAAATGGCAGCTCCGGATCGTGAAGTAGTATCTATTTCTGGTGATGGAGGTTATCAAATGACCATTCAAGAATTAGGTACAATTTTTCAGCAAAAAGCAGCAGTAAAAGTGGTTGTTTTAAATAACGATTTCTTAGGAATGGTACGTCAATGGCAACAGTTATTTTTTGATAAAAGATATGCCTCTACAGAAATGGTAAATCCAAATTTTGTTGCGATTGCAGAAGGGTATTATATCAAAGCTAGAAAAGTTACCAAACGTGAGGATTTGGCAGAAGCTGTAGCAGAAATGATGCAAAGTAAAGAAGCTTATTTTTTAGAAGTTTGTGTAGAAAAAGAAGATAATGTATTTCCAATGATTCCGTCTGGAGCAAGTGTTTCAGATATAAGATTAGAATAAGATGAGTACAGAAGAAAAACAACTTTATTCAGTATCAATTTATACTGAAAATAATATTGGATTGTTGAATAGAATTTCAGCAATTTTCCAAAGAAGACATATCAATATAGAAAGTTTAAATACTTCACCTTCTGAGATTGAAGGTGTTTCTAAATTTACAATTGTTGTAAATATGAGTGAAGTAAATATTAAAAAAATTCTAGGTCAGATAGAAAAACAAGTAGAAGTAATAAAATCATATTACCATAGTCTTGATGACATTATTTATCAAATAGCTGGTTTATTTAAAATAAAGTCAGAATTATTATTTGAAGAACGTCAAATACAAAACATTATTAAAGAAAGTAATGCTAGAATTGTAACAGTTAATAAAGACTTTTTTGTACTTGAAAAATCAGGTAAAAAAGAAGAAATAGTAGAATTGTATAATAAATTAAGTCCATTTGGAATTATGCAGTTTACACGTTCTGGGTTAATTGCGGTTACCAAAGAAGAAATGAAAATATCATCATTATTAGAATCATACAACAACTAAATAAATTAAAATGTCAAATTATTTTAACACATTAACTTTAAGACAAAAATTAGAGCAATTAGGACAATGTCGTTTTATGGATGCTTCAGAATTTGAAGACGGAGTAAACGCTTTAAAAGGAAAGAAAATTGTTATTGTGGGCTGTGGTGCACAAGGTTTAAATCAAGGTTTAAATATGAGAGATTCTGGCTTAGATATTTCTTATACTTTAAGACAAACAGCAATTGATCAAAAAAGACAATCTTACATTAATGCAACTTCAAATGATTTTGTTGTAGGTACTTACGAAGAAATGTTGCCAACTGCAGACTTGGTTATCAATTTAACTCCAGATAAACAACACACAAATGTTGTAAATGGTGTGATGCCATTGATGAAAAAAGGAGCTACTTTAAGTTATTCTCACGGATTTAATATTGTAGAAGAAGGAATGCAAATTCGTAAAGATTTAACAGTGATTATGGTAGCACCTAAATCTCCTGGATCTGAAGTTCGTGAAGAATTTAAAAGAGGATTTGGAGTGCCAACATTAACGGCTGTTCATCCAGAAAATGATCCAGAAGGAAAAGGTTGGGCACAGGCAAAAGCTTATGCAGTTGCTACAGGAGGTCATACAGCAGGAGTTTTAGAATCTTCTTTTGTAGCAGAGGTAAAGTCTGATTTAATGGGAGAGCAAACTATTTTATGTGGTTTGTTACAAACAGGAGCAATTTTATCTTTCGATAAAATGGTAGCAGAAGGAATTGATGCTGGTTATGCAGCTAAGTTAATTCAGTATGGTTGGGAAACTATAACTGAAGCTTTAAAGCACGGTGGTATTACAAATATGATGGATAGATTATCTAACCCTGCAAAAGTAGAAGCATTTCGTTTATCTGAAGAATTAAAAGACATCATGCGTCCATTATTCCAAAAACATATGGATGATATTATGACTGGTCATTTCTCTAAAACAATGATGGAAGACTGGGCAAATGACGATATTAACTTATTAACTTGGAGAGCTGCAACTGGAGAAACTGCTTTTGAAAAACAAGTATGTACTAATCAAGAAATTACAGAGCAAGAGTATTTTGACCACGGTACTTTATTAGTTGCTTTTGTAAGAGCTGGTGTAGAATTAGCTTTTGAGGCAATGACAGAATCTGGTATAATAGATGCATCTGCATATTATGAATCTTTACATGAAACACCATTAATTGCAAACACAATTGCAAGAATGAAATTGGCTGAAATGAATCGTGTAATTTCAGATACAGCAGAATATGGATGTTATCTATTTGATCACGCTTGTAAACCTTTATTAACTGATTTTATGAAAACAGTTTCTACAAACGTAATTGGTAAATCTTTTAGTTCAGAGAATGGTGTTGATAATCAAGAATTGATTAGAATTAATAAAATTATTAGAAATCATCCAGTAGAAATAGTTGGAGAGCAGTTAAGAGCTTCTATGACAGCTATGAAAGTTATTAAGACAGTTGTTTAAATAAGAAGTAGTTTATTAATCTTTTTTATGAAAACCAAGGTAATTTATAGACCAACAATAGAAGCCATAAAGAAAGCTTCTCTTAACTTGCAAGAAGTTGCTTTGAAAACTCCTTTGGTTAAGAATGATTATTATTCTAAAAAATACCAAAGTACTATTTTGTTTAAAAGAGAAGATTTGCAACAAGTAAGGTCTTACAAAATAAGAGGTGCTTACAACAAAATATCTTCGTTAACTGAAAACGAACGTACCAAAGGGGTTATCTGTGCTAGTGCAGGAAATCATGCACAAGGAGTAGCCCTTTCGTGTAAGTTACTAAAAATACAAGGTGTAATATTTATGCCTACTCCAACACCCAAGCAGAAAATTAATCAAGTAAAAATGTTTGGAGAACAATACGTTGATGTTGTTTTGATAGGAGATTCATTTGATGATGCAAAATATGCTGCAACTCTTGAAGCAGAAAGACTACAAAAAACGTTTATTCATCCATTTGACGATGAAAAAATTATTGAGGGTCAGGCTACTGTTGGTTTAGAAATTTTAGAACAAACTAATGCGCCAATAGATTATGTTTTTGTGCCAGTAGGTGGAGGTGGCTTGTCATCAGGCTTGTCATCATATTTCAAACAGGTTTCACCAAATACAAAAATCATAGGTGTAGAACCAGAGGGAGCTCCTTCCATGTCTGCGTCTATTGATGCAAACAAAAATATAGTACTTGAATCTATTGATAATTTTGTAGATGGTGCCGCTGTTAAAAGAGTTGGAAATTTAAATTTCTCATTGTGTAAAGAAAATTTACATGATATGATTACGATTCCAGAGGGAAAAATATGTCAAATCATTTTAGATTTATACAATAAGGAGGCTACAGTTGTAGAACCTGCAGGTGCTTTAAGTATTGCAGCTTTAGATCTTTATGAAAACGAAATAAAAGATAAAAATATAGTGTGTATTGTAAGTGGTAGTAATAATGACATTACTAGAACTGCAGAAATCAAAGAACGTGCTTTACTTTATGAAAATATTAAACATTATTTTATAATTAAATTTCCACAAAGAGCAGGGGCCTTAAGAGAATTTGTTGCCGATATTTTAGGTCCAGATGATGATATCACTCATTTCGAATACACAAAAAAGACCAACAGATTTAAAGGTGCTGCTGTAGTTGGTTTAGAATTAAAGTCAGCTAAAGATCTTGAACCGCTAATTGCTAGAATGAAACGTCATAACTTTTATGGTGATTATCTAAATGATAAACCAGATTTATTTCAATTTTTGGTTTAGAGATGTATAATTTAGTATTGTTAAATCATTAATAATGTCTTATATTTAATCTATGATGAATATACCAGATCAATTTAAAATTAAAAAAACGATTTCACAAAACACCTATTTAGTTGACGGTGTTTTAAAATCTTGGAATGGAGAGACAGCAGATGTTTATTCCACTATTTCTTCAACAGATACATATAAGCCAACATTATTGGGGGCTATTCCTCAATTAGGTGAAGAGCAAGCAAACGAGGCATTGGATTCAGCATGTAATGCTTTTGATAGAGGAAAGGGGCTTTGGCCTACAATGAAAGTTGTAGACAGAATTGCTTGTATGGATAAGTTTGTGACTCAAATGAAAACCAAACGAGAGGAAATTGTAAATCTAATTATGTGGGAAATTGGAAAAACACTCCCGGATTCACAAAAAGAATTCGATAGAACTATAGATTACATTT
>Ga0206128_1000462_pt1 | contig 46668 bp, 31 predicted proteins | sample Helgoland_Spring_7_FD_148601 | JGI IMG/M metagenome (GOLD analysis project Ga0206128, IMG submission 148601) | Pelagic subsurface seawater microbial communities from Kabeltonne, Helgoland, North Sea - Helgoland_Spring_Bloom_20160426_1 | ecosystem: Environmental > Aquatic > Marine > Epipelagic ... | reverse complement strand
CTTGTGTCAATGGCGTTCAGTCAATCTGCAAAACTCACGAAAAAGGCCCATCTCGACGCAGAAAAAATAATGCCTAAAGTCATTGAGTGGCGCCATGATATTCATGAACATCCAGAGTTATCAAACTTAGAATTCAAAACAGCTGCCAAAGTAGCCCAGCATTTAAAAGATTTAGGTCTCGAGGTCGAAGAAGGAGTAGCCAAAACGGGCGTCGCAGGTATTTTAGTGGGAGACCAGCCAGGCCCAGTGATTGCCTTGAGGGCAGATATGGATGGCCTACCTGTGACTGAAAGGGTAGAGCTCCCATGGGCCTCAAAGGCGACCTCAATATATAATGATAAAGCAACGGGTGTCATGCATGCCTGTGGTCACGATACACATGTAGCCATATTAATGGGTGTCGCTGAAGTCCTCAGCGGTCTGAAAAAAGACCTCAAAGGAACCGTTAAATTTATTTTTCAACCCGCTGAAGAAGGTGCCCCTCCAGGAGAAGAAGGCGGCGCTAAACTAATGATCAAAGAAGGGGTCATGATGAATCCAAAAGTAGAAGTTGCCTTTGGTCTGCATATTTCTGCCGATACTCCCGAGGGAATACTTACCTATAAACCTGGTGGTATTTTAGCTGCAGCGGATCGTTTTGTTATTCAGGTTAATGGAAAACAATCTCATGGGTCACAACCTTGGGCTTCTATAGATCCCATTGTAACCTCTGCACAAATCATCAGCGGCATTCAAACCATCATCAGTCGACAAACTGAACTCACCAAAGAAGGTGCGGTCATTACCGTAGGAATGATTAATTCAGGGATACGCAATAACATCATACCTGAAAGTGCTGAAATGATCGGGACCATACGTACCTTGGATACACAAATGCAAGATAAAATTCATGCTGATCTGATCAGAACGGCTACAAAAATTGGAGAAAGCATGGGTGCCCAAGTGACTGTAGATATTGAACGAAAAGTTCCCGTAACTTTCAATGATCCTGCCCTGACTACCAAAGCAGCCAACTGGCTCAACAGCAGCCTTGGGCCTGAGCATGTTCAGCTACAGCGCGCCATTACCGGAGCTGAAGATTTCTCGTTCTTTGCAGAAAAGGTACCTTCTTTTTTCTTTTTCATCGGAGGATGTCCGAAAGGATCAGATCCAAGTTTAGCGGCTCCACATCATACACCGGACTTTTATGTCACCGATTCAGCCATGATCACAGGAGTGAAGGCACTGTTGGGATTGACTCTAGGCTATATGAACGATCCTTTGAAATAATTTTTCTCGTTTGCTTTTCTTGATGCTATTTGATCCCTATTAGGCATCTTATAATCCCGGTAGTTCGGACCTGCCGGTAGACTTAGTGATTCTCATTTCCAAAATAGCCTCCAGAGGATTTAGACCCTTTTCATCCGATGATCAGTAGTGTTCGCATCTAGTTAACCATAAGTACCGGTCCGCCTTTCACCTATTTGCTCTGATGACCTATTTTGCTAGATAAATCGAGCATCAACTTATCGGCCCCGACCAAAATTAATCTCATAGATCTCCAAAAGCAGTCCTAAATTCATACTTATTCTATATTATCATTACCGAAAGGCTACCTATACAACCTTTTATCCTAAATTAGAAAGCTCTATTTTAAAAATTTCTTAAATTCAGTTTCCTCAAAAAAAACATTATGAAAAAAACATCCAATTACCTCGCACTGCTCACGTTTCTTTTCACCTTGATCCTGAGCCCTTCATTGTGGGCGCAAAGAAAGCAATCAAAAACAAAAACCATCCATCAAGAAATTCCAGTAAGCAAACTCGGTGGATTGGAATGGAGAATGGTCGGCCCTTTTCGCGGAGGGCGTTCGGCTACCGTAACGGGTGTCATTGGTCATCGCAATCTATATTATATGGGTACGGCGGGAGGCGGAGTTTGGAAAACTACAGATGGAGGTCAAACTTGGGAAAACATTTCGGATGGATTCTATGGCGGATCTATCGGTGCGATTGCGGTCAGTGAATCCGATCCAAATGTCATATATGTTGGTGAAGGAGAGGAAACAGTCAGAGGAAACGTCTCCTCAGGCAGAGGACTATGGAAAAGCACCGATGCGGGCAAGACCTGGCAATCCATAGGACTCAAACAAAGCGAGCACATCGGTCGCATTCGTATTCATCCAACTAACCCGAATAGGGTCTATGTCGCTGCCATGGGAAATCTTTGGAAACCCAATGCCCAGCGCGGTGTTTTCAGATCTAAAAATGGTGGGGAGACCTGGGAAAAAATATTGTTTGAATCAGATAAGGCCGGTGCCGTAGATTTAATTTTAGATCCCAATAATCCAAGAATTCTTTATGCCAATACATGGGAAATAAAGCGCAATGGCTACCGTATGGACAGCGGAGGGCCTGGTAGTAAACTTTGGCAAAGCACAGACGGTGGAGATCATTGGAAGGAATTAACCCATAAACCAGGCTTGCCTGAAGGCGTTTGGGGTATTTCGGGTGTAGCTGTTTCCCCATTAAACTCTGACAGAATATGGGTCATCATAGAAAATGCCAAAGGTGGCGTCTATCGATCGGATGACGGAGGAGAAAACTGGACCTACATCAGCTCAAAAAATGCATTAAGACAACGCGCATGGTATTATTCACGCATCTACGCAGATACACAAAATGAAGATCGCCTATATGTCATGAATACAAGTTATCATCGTTCTAATGATGGAGGTAAAACTTGGGAGGGTTTCAATTCGCCCCACGGTGATCACCATGATCTTTGGATTGATCCCCAGGACAATCAACGCATGATCATTGCCGATGATGGAGGTGCCCAAGTGTCGGTGGACGGCGGCCTTAATTGGACTACTTACCACAATCAACCCACAGCCCAATTTTACCGCGTTACGACCGATAATAGTTTCCCTTTCAAAATACTCGGCGCCCAACAAGATAATTCGGCCATCAGGATCTCCCACAGAAGCAGTGGGAACGCCATCACCGAACGAGATTGGGAACCTACAGCAGGCGGCGAAAGTGCGCATTTGGCCCCGGATCCAAAAAATCCAGATATTGTATACGGAGGCACCTATAAAGGCTATATGAACCGCAAAGATCACATTACGGGTCAATCGCGATCCACTAATGTTTGGCCCTACAATCCCGCCGGATCAGGCGTGGAAGTAATGAAATACCGCTTCAATTGGAACTATCCAGTCATGTTCAGTCCCAATGATCCCAACAAACTCTATGCCGGATCCAATTACTTACATGAAAGCGTAAATGAGGGGCAGAGCTGGCGCGTAATCAGTCCTGACCTTACTCGAAATGAACCGCATACCTTAAAATCATCTGGGGGGCCTATTACCCAAGACAACACCGGTGTAGAATTTTATGGTAACCTTTTTGCAATCACAGAGAGCAAACAAGAAGCAGGCGTAATTTATACGGGAAGTGATGACGGTTTGGTCCACATCACCCGCGATGGGGGTAGAAACTGGACTGATATCACCCCTCCAATGTCTCCAAAAAACAACATGATTAACTGTATTGATGTAGACCCACACCATCCCGGCGGCGTATATGTAGCAGCAACTGCTTATAAATTTGGTGATTACACCCCCTATCTCTACAAATCCAAAGATTATGGGCAAACATGGACCGTTATTACTTCAGGTATTGAGAAAAATGATTACACGCGAGCTATCAGAGCGGATTTAGTGCGTCCAGGCCTATTGTATGCGGGGTCAGAATGGGGCCTCTATATTTCATATGATGATGGTGCCCATTGGGAAAACTTTAGGTTGAACCTTCCTATTGTAGCCATTCGAGATTTACACGTTCGTGAGGAATATTTAATCGCAGCTACACATGGACGCTCCTTTTGGATGATTGATGATTTGGGCCCTGTCAGACAAATGAATGATGAGGTTTTGAATAAAACACATCACCTCTACGCTCCCAAGCCTGCCTATAGAATGGCGCAAAGTGGCAGACGTGTCAATACCAGAATAGAAGGTGACAATCACCCCAATGGGGCTTTACTCAATTTCTTTATCGAAGATGAAAAAGCAGACGTACGCATTGAAATTTTAGAAGCAGACGGATCCTTGATCCAATCTTATTCCAATCAATCAAAAGAAAAGTCTTCAAAACTTGAGGTAAAAGCTGGTGGAAATAAATTCGTATGGAACCTGCGCTATCCTGGCTTTTTAGCTTTTCCAGGTATGGTACTCTATTCTTCTCCTAATCTAGGACCCAAAGCGATGCCCGGCACCTATTTGACTCGGCTGATCGTAGATGGCGATACCCTCCAACAAAATTTGACAGTTTTAGGAGACCCTCGTATGTCCAACACCCCATCAGATTATCAAACTCAATTTGATTTTTTAATTCAAGTGAGGGATAAGGTGAGTCAGGCCCATCAGGCCATGCTCGATATTGAAAAAATCAGACAAGAAATTAATTTTGTAAAATCCAGGATTAAGGATCTCATCTTACTCGATAAAATGACAGATTTTATGGATCAGTTGACCGTCATTGAAGGTACCATTCACCAAACAAAAAACAAAAGCAATCAAGATCCATTAAATTATGGCATCAAGGTCAACAATAGGTTGGCTTTCTTATTGGCGGATCAGCAGCGGGGTGATTACCCACCAACAGATCAAGCCTATCAGGTCTACAATGAACTAGCTGCAGATCTTGATCGGATTTTAACAGAAATGAAAAATTTATGTGCCCAATCCATCCCTGATCTGAATCAAGCTTTAAACGGATTAGAAGCCATTTCTACGCCTCAATAAATACGAGATATGAAAGATAAATCCATCGGTGCATTTTATCATGCGCCGATGGATTTAGTAAGCTAGTATTTTTTGGAGGGATTCAGGACTGCGGCCGATGACCGCCAAGCCTTTCTTTTGAATGATGGGGCGCTCCATCAAAACGGGATGATCCACCATAGCCTGAAGCCAGTCTATGTTATCGGGATGCGAGGCCTTATAATGTTCTTTGAATATCTTTTCTCCTCTTCTGATTAAATCATAGGGCTTGATGCCCAATGCGGTTACCAGTACTTGTATTTGAGTGCTGCTAAGGGGTGTTTTTAGATATTCAATGACTTCCACTTCTAAACCCGCCTCCAACAATAGCTTCAAAGCCGTACGACTTTTTCCACATCTGGTATTATGGTATATTTTGACCATTAAGGATTTTTATTTAAGGGGTATAAATTACAACACTTCGACAATCAAATTATGATTGGTGTAGATGCAAATATCTGCCGCGATGGTCAAACTTTCCCGAACCATTTCCTCTGCGGTTAGGTGATCCGCATGCTTTTTAAGTGCTAAAGCCGCTGACTTTGCATATTGACTGCCACTACCAATGGAAGCTACATCTTCATCTGGATCTAAAACATCTCCGGTACCGGAGATAACCAGCATTTCGTTTTTGTCCGCGACAATCATCATGGCCTCTAACTGCCGTAAATATTTATCCCTACGCCAATCCTTGGCCAATTCGACCGCAGCCCGCTTCAAATTACCAGAAAATGCACTCAGCTTTTCATCAAATCGATCCAATAAGGTGAAGGCATCGGCCGTAGAACCTGCAAACCCTGTAATGATGGTACCTTCAGCCAGCTTTCTTATTTTTTTCACATGGCTCTTGGCAACCGTAGCACCCATGGTCGCTTGTCCGTCTGCCCCCAGCGCCATTTGACCCCTATGATAAACGGCCAATACCGTCGTAGATTTTATTTTTATTTGAGCCATAATATCATTTTGTAAAAAAAATTCCGTCCGATGTCCATTGAATTTATATCAATATGCGCACGGGGTCTTCGAGCAATCCTTTCAGACTTTTTAGAAAAGCGGCTCCCACAGCCCCATCTACAGCCCGGTGATCACAAGATAAGGTTACCTTCATGGTATGTCCTGGATTCATGACGCCATTTTTAACTATCACGGCCTCTTTGATACCTCCTATGGCGAGAATACATGCATTGGGAGGATTGATAATTGCTGTGAATTCTTCCACACCAAACATGCCTAAATTGGAAATACTAAACGTATTACCGGTAAACTCTTCTGGTGCTAATTTCTTAGCAACTGCCCGTTGCGCTAAGTCCTTCACCTCTGATGAAATGTGGGCCAAGGATTTATTATCTGCAAACTTTACTACGGGTACTACCAAACCATCCGGTATGGCAACGGCTACACCAATATGAATGTGCTGATGCTTCTGCATTTTATCCTCTAACCAGCTCACATTAATGTCAGGATGCTGCCTAATGGCACTGGCAACTGCTTTGAGTACAATGTCATTGAAAGAAATCTTAACCGGAGACACTTCGTTCATACTGACCCGAGCAGCCATCGCTTTGTCCATATTGATTTCCATCGTTAAATAGAAATGAGGGGCACTGAATTTGCTAGCTGAAAGGCGTGAAGCAATGACTTTTCTCATCTGTGTCAAGGCTATGTCTTCAGAAGCTTCGGCACCGATGACCACTGGCTTCACATAATTTTCAGGGGTCCCTGCTACTGGGGCCGTCTTCGCCATCGCTGGCTCGAAAGTTTCTACATCTTTTTTGACAATCCTCCCACCATCTCCAGATCCAGGTATGGTACTCAAATCAATCCCTCTGTCCTGAGCCATTTTTTTGGCCAATGGAGATGCTAACACCCGGCCATCGGAAGTAGTTACAGGGGCCACCGAAACACTTGGCGCTTCAACGGGAGCTGGGACTGCCGCTGCGGCAGCAACTACTGTTTCAACTTTTGGTACTACCTTATTTTCTGATTGCAATAAAGCCTCATAATCGGCATTTTCTTCACCTACGATGGCAATAATACCATCCACCTCCACAGCACTACCCGCTGACACTGCTGTGTACAATAAGGTACCGTCATCATAAGATTCTAATTCCATGGTTGCTTTATCTGTTTCAACCTCAGCCAAAATATCTCCTGAACTGACCTGATCGCCTACCTTCATCAACCATTGAGCGATGACACCTTCTGTCATTGTATCGCTCATTTTAGGCATCCTCAAAACCGATGCCTTGATGCTGGAAGCATCGACGGCAGCCACTTTAGCGGGCTCAGCATCGCCTGTTGGGGCAGTTTCCGGCTCAGAAACCGGTTGCGAAGGCTCAGAAATGAGGGATTGAATGTCTTCGCCTTTGACTCCTATAATGGCTATGATCGAATCCACAGCCACAGTAGCCTTCTCTGGAACGCCGATGTGCAAAAGTATTCCATCTTCATATGACTCCAATTCCATAGTCGCTTTGTCCGTCTCGACTTCGGCGAGGACATCTCCAGAGACAATCACATCTCCTTCTTTTTTCAACCATGTGGAAATGACACCCTCAGTCATGGTGTCACTCATTTTGGGCATTTTTATTACTTCTGCCATTTCTATTAAATCAATTCTATAATTTTAAAGTTCAAAGTTAACCCAAGTCAGATTTTAATCAAGCAAGCAAAGAGATTATTTGAACGTCAGTTAAAGAATACTAAGGAAATTTTACACCCACACAAAATGAACTTAATGGAAAAGAAAGCTTATATACCTCCTAAATTGCTTTTTAATGGCCACCTCCAAACTGTATATCCTGCTTTATTTAGAAAAATTAAGCTTTTAACTCCTTATATCCATGAAAGAATCATGACCCAAGATCAAGATTTTTTAGACTTGTTTTGGATGAAAAAAAAACGTAAAAAATTGGTCATTATTTCACATGGATTGGAAGGGAATGCAGATCGCACCTATGTCAAGGGTATGGCCAATGCCCATTTTTCTGAAGGTTTTGACGTCCTCGCCTGGAACTACAGAGGGTGCTCGGAACAAATCAATAACTTACCCAAAATGTATCATAGCGGTGCAACAGAAGACCTCTTAGCAGTCGTCAATCATGCCGAAAAAGACTATCATGAAATTTACCTGATCGGGTTCAGTCTTGGGGCCAACCTGACCCTCAAATTTTTGGGTGAACAAGGCGCTTATAAGAATGTGAAAAAAGCTTGTGCAATTGCTGCCCCTCTGGATTTGAAATCTGGGTCCCTTCATTTGAACACACCCAAAAACTACCTTTATCAACGGAGATTCATGAGGACTCTAAAAAAGAAAGCACGCGCTAAGCATGCCCAGTACCCAGAGCTCTTCGATCTCAAAAAACTAGAAAACATCCATACTATTTATGATTTTGATGACTTAATTACCGCGCCCATACATGGATTTGAACATGCTGAAGATTACTATGAGAAATGTAGTGCCAAAAATTTTCTGGGAAAAATTCAAATTCCTACCCAAATACTGAATGCAATGAATGATCCCTTTTTAACACCAAAAATATTAAATAAATCAATTACAGCGCATTCAAATCACGTTTCCTATCAAATCACCCCTAAGGGGGGGCATTGTGGCTATCCTAATTTTATTGCAAAAACTTATTGGTCTGAGGCATTTGCTGTCAATTATTTTAAAAGTTAGGCTAAATTACGTTTGCAAAATATGATAGATCGTTACACCCTTTCAACCCATAAAGAGGTTTTAGAAAAACATTTTAGTGCCGCTTTCAAAGATGAGTTTATACCTCGTTACAATGCCGCACCGACCCAAGACCTACCCGTCATTACGCAAGACAATACGGCTCATTTTCAATATTTTAAATGGGGATTGATATCGAATTGGGCAAATAACAAAAAAATGAGTCCTAAATTGTTTAATCTTGATACAGAAACCTTGTCAAAAAAAGCGTCTCATCAAAAAAGTCTAAAATCGCATAGATGTCTGATCCCTATCGATGGATTTTATGTTTGGAAACCTTTCGCCAAAAAGAAATCCATCCCTTATTTCATTTCTCGTAAAGACAAAAAACCCCTTGCTATTGCTGGGATTTGGGAAGAAAAAGATGATTTCAATGAAGAGTCGAATCATACCTTTATTATGATCACGCAGCACTCCGATAAGCGGATGACCCCTTATCAGGAAAACATGCCTTTGTGCTTAGGTGAAAAAGAGATCATCTCGTGGATGAATGCAGGCACCACAGCTCTCGAAATTGAAGAAATAATTAAAGTAACGCATCTATGGCCACTTACCGCACATCCGGTCAGTCCATTAATCGCTAACTTAGAAAAGGACTCGCCAAGTTTAATCAAACACAGTCAACCTTCAGATCAACACGGTAATTACACGTTGTTCCAATAATAAAATCATATCGCCTAGATAAGATATTCAGCCTTTTTTGAAGAACATAAAAACCATTTACGTACAGAGTTAGAGTTAATCAACGCGATGAAGCTATATGACTCCATGAGATTTCTGGAGTTTTTTGATCGCAAATCATTAGCGATCAATGAAAGGTTAAAAAAATTCTAATTTTTTCATTTCACCCCTTTCATCAACAATGCGCTAATTATGTTATGATGTCGGCAACTTGATAATAACCCTCTTAAAAAAGCCTCTTGAACGATGTCTGTAGCCAACTCAGAATCTCCGCAACGATAAGTGATGTAATTACGCAATTCATCAAACCAACGATCAAAGCATTCTTTAAATTTATCTTTCTCCAAGCAAGCTATAATTAAGCGACATGGCTCATTCATGTCGCATTTAATCTAAATATTCTAATTCCTTATCATTGGGAAGACCTCATATGATCCATCCCTCCGTTCTCTTAACAATCCTTTTTTATCTCTTCAAAGTCTTCTTTAGTATCAATTTCAACCTTGACACCATCGGGATATTCTAAGCTGATAGGAAACACAAATGTGCCTCTTTCTTTCACCTCAGGATTGGCTTCATGCCAAGATTTTACCACTGCTCGGTCTTCTTCACTTTCCAAGATGATTAAGGTGCTATCAGGCATCATCAAGGTAAATGGATAAACTATCTCAAAGCAATCTCCTCTCTTTCCATCTCGATCTTTGCCATTTTTACATCCTTCAGAAGTAGCTTTAAGTTCTCCCTCGTCACTGATCGTCATTTCATTTCCATCCAAAAGTATATTTATAGGAAATACAAATACACCCTTCTCTTTAACCTCAGGGTGAGCGTCATGCCAGACTTTAACCACTGCTCTATCATCGTCGCTATCTAAGGTAACTAGCGTACTGTCAGGCATTATCAAGTTAAAAGGATAAACTACCTCAAAGCAATCTCCTCTCTTTCCATCACGACCTTTGCTATTTTCACATCCCTCTTCAATAGCTCTAAACTCGTCCTCATCGTTGATCGTCATTTCACTTTCTTCAACCAAAATATTCAACGGAAAAACGAATATAGGTCGCTCCTCTTCTTCAGGATTTACCTCATACCAAGCTTTAACTAAATCCCATCCCTCTATATCAGAAATTTCAATCTCCGAAACATCTGGCATTACTAGCGTAAAAGGATAAACAAAAACAAAGCAATCTTCTAAGGCTCCTCTATTGCCCATTCCCTTTTTCCCACCTCTTCCCCCTTTCTTAGCTTTAAAATCTTCGTCTGCAATCAACATTCTACCATCAATATCAAAATAAGCAACAGATTTGTTGGCAACCTGTCTTCCCTTATGCTTTCTCAAGTCAACCTGGTAACCCAACTCTGGGGCTAATTCACTTTTGGAAATATAGTTGCCACTATAAGTAGTATTAATAGCAATTTTAGATTCCTCCGGCAAGGAATTCATTGATATAACTACTTTATTTTCTACATTTTGAATAGCTGCGATCAACTCCAAATCACTTGTGAAGTCTTTTGTTATCATGGTGTCTTGACAACTCATACAAAACATAATCATGACGATTAGAGTAATGTGTGGTTTAAAATTTTGAAGTGCGATTTTTATACTTTTTTTCATCTGAGAATAATTAAAATTAAACATTATACTAGGATACCGCTTTGGAGAACCTATACCCTACCTTGATGATTAAATAAAAAATTAAATTCATTACGTACGGCAAAATTATATTATGATTTAGATTCATGTTAATATAAAGAATATCCATTTATTGAACTGTCTTTTAGGATAAAGTCTGATTGTATGAAAGATTAAGAATAAAATATACAATTTAGTTGATTGACATTGTATTTGGTTTTTTTTGGTTTGATGAGTAACTCTCAGATCATGAAATGACATTTAATTCGATTGATTATCTATTTACAACATATAAATAGTACGCTAAAGATGCCTTCAATGTCCAGCTTTTGAACAATTTAACACCTTTAACTATCTTTGTAAGTGAAACGCATTATTATACTTCTATGTTCAGATCTAAAATAGCTGGTATTGGCCACTTCTTGCCAGAAAATATCGTAACCAATAAATCCCTTGAATCTGTTATGGAGACGACAGACGAATGGATTCAAGAACGTACAGGAATTAAAGAAAGGCGTTGGGTCATTCCTGGAGACGGAAATACCACTTCTTCAATGGGAACTAAAGCTGCCCGTAAAGCGATAAAAAATGCAGATTTAACACCTAATGACATAGATTTCATTGTCTTTGCTACCCTCAGTCCAGATTATTATTTTCCAGGTCCTGGTGTGATGGTTCAAAAGGAATTAGGTATTAAGGAAATCGGCGCCCTAGACGTCCGAAATCAATGCTCAGGATTCATATATGGTCTTTCGGTAGCTGATCAGTTTATAAAGACGGGTATGTACAAGAACATCTTAGTGATTGGGTCCGAACTTCATTCTGGAGGGCTCGAAAAAAGTATCCGAGGTCGTGGCGTGAGTGTTATTTTTGGTGATGGTGCCGGTGCCGTAGTTTTGCAGAAATCAGAAAATTTGGAAACAGGTATTTTATCAACGCACTTGCATGCCGAGGGTTTACATGCCGAAGAACTGGCCTTAATAGGTCCCAGTACGGGTCGATGGGTCCCCGAGATTATCGAAACTAACGATCCCGAAGATACCAGTTATTACCCACACATGAATGGTAATTTTGTGTTTAAACATGCCATAGTGCGATTTTCAGAAGTAATCATGGAAGCCTTGATGGCCAATGAACTCAAACCTGAAGACATTGGTATCTTGATCCCACATCAAGCCAATCTCAGGATCAGTCAATTTATACAGAAACAGATGAGCTTAACTGACGATCAGGTTTTTAATAATATCATGCATTACGGAAATACCACAGCTGCTTCGATACCCATCGCTTTAAGTGAAGCATGGCAAGAAGGGCTCATCACAGAGGATAAAATAGTGTGTCTTGCTGCGTTTGGCAGTGGATTTACCTGGGCATCTGCTTTGATTCGCTGGTAACTATCCAATTAAAGACTCTTTGAAATATTTAATATTTTTTGATGCAAAAAATGATAGCAATAGATTTGGATATTCCTTAAAATTAGACATCCTTTAGATATATGAGAGGGTTATTATCCATCGCAATATTTTATTTACTTTCCTTTCAGTCCTATTCCCAAAGTAGCGATCTCAAGAAGATCATGCTACAGTTGGACACTATGGCCGATGGACCTGTACGAGGTCATTTCAAAAATAATGTACTGGCCTTTTCTGGAGAAGTAGTCTCTGGAAAAATGTCAGAACAGTGGCTTTTTTGGAATGCGCAAGGTGTACTTAAATCTAACAGTTTTTATGAAAATGGAAAAAAAGAAGGCTTAGAATACTTATATGATAAAGAAGGTCGTACTTTGAGTAAAAGTAATTTCTCTCTTGGCTTGCTGGATGGCATTTATATTGAATATTACGAGCTTTTTCGTCCGGCACTGGTTGGCTTTTATAAACAGGGGAAAAAAGACAGCGTCTGGACTGAATATTTTCCTTTTGGGGAAATCAGTTACACCCAAAATTTCAAATTAAATTTGCAACATGGCCTACAAACCCATTATTATCCAAATCAAGAAATCAGTAGATTAGAGTACTACACCTATGGTATTAAATCTGATCAATGGACGTATTACCATACCAATGGAGCCATAAGTAAAGTCCTTAAGTATGAAAAGGGACTGCTTGAGGGCGACTATCAAGAGTATTATCCTGACGGAACCAGAAGTGCAAAAGGAACTTATGAATTGGGACTTAAAACGGGGATTTGGCTCAATTTTTATGAAAATAATCAACTTTATTCTATTGGTGCTTATTTTCGTAATGAGAAATTAGGCATTTGGAAATACTTTACCGAAAAAGGAGCCATTGACTATGAGGGATTCTTTGAGCATGATTTAAAAACAGGTCAATGGATTTATTATTACATAAATGGCAGTCTAGAAAGTATTGGTAGTTATCTAAATGATGAAAAAGATAGATTATGGGGATTTTTTTATCCCAATGACCAGCTCAAGCAGGAACAGACCTGGCGACAAGGAAAGCTCTTAGAAGTTTCTGATTATTATTCGATCAAAGGCGAATTATTATTCAAAGGAAATCTTAAAAATGGCAATGGTACCTATTTTGAGTACTATCCGGAAGGAGAAATAAAACTAAAAGCTAATCTCCAAAATGGACGTTTCAGTGAACTATACAAAGGTTACCACATCAACAATACGCTTGCCTTTGAAGGAAAAATGGAACGTGGTTTGAGACAAGGCTTGTGGTCATTTTATCATTACAATGGAAGAATATCTACTACAGGATCCTATCTCAATTCTGAGAAAATAGGTCTTTGGAAAGAATACTCCAAATACGGTCGATTATTGAACAGCCTGAAATATTAGGTTTAAATTTTACTATTCTAAACCCTGAAAATTAACGCAAAAATAGCAGCTCTCTGTATTTAACCAACGGCCAATCTTCATCATCAACCAATAACTCCAACTTATCTACTGAATATCTTATTTGATCAAAGTATTTAGCTTTTACTTGATCACAATAAGCGATGGCTCGCGTTCTAGAATCCTCCATTTTATTGACCTTTTTTCTTTCCTCTACCATTTCATTGGTGAGCTTTTTAATAATGTTGATATGGTTAGATAGATCTTGAATAGTCTCAAAGATATCCTCCGCATTGATCTCTAACCCCTTGAGGCCATTGGCATTTTGAATCAGCTTGTTTTGATAAATAATGGCGGTAGGGATGATATGATTCAATGCCAAATCCCCGATGACACGTGCCTCTATCTGAACTTTCATGATGTAATTTTCAAGCATGATCTCATGTCTCGCCTGTATTTCAATCTCGTTGAGTACCCCATGTCGCTTAAATAAACTTTTTGACTTTTCTGTTATTAAAAAATCTAACGCTCTTGGAGTATCTCGTGCATTGGAGAGGCCTCTCTTTTTTGCTTCCTTTTCCCAGTCCAAACTGTAACCATCCCCTTCAAATCTAATTTTTTTAGATAACTTGATATAATCTCTCAAAATTTCAATGGCTGCCAATCTTTTTTCATCTCCCGCATCAATTTTTTTGACCAATTTCCCATGAAAATCTAATAACTGATCGGCAACAATTACATTGAGTACCGTCATAGAATTAGAGACATTGGCATCGCCTCCCACTGCTCTAAATTCGAATTTATTTCCTGTAAAAGCAAAAGGAGACGTCCTGTTTCGATCCGTATTATCTAAAATGATCTCTGGGATTTGGTCAATGCCCAGTTTCATATACAAATTATCGCCTTTTTCTATTTTGATGTTTCCGTTGCGCTCCAGCTCATTAAGTACGCCAGACAATGTGGACCCCAAAAAGACGGAAATAATAGCCGGAGGCGCTTCATTGGCACCCAATCGATAATCATTTCCAGCAGAGGCAATTGCCGCACGCAATAAATCTGCATGATCATGTACTGCTTTGATCGTAGCAATTAAAAAAACTAAAAACATCAAATTTTCACGTGCACTGCTGGTTGGCTGGAACAAGTTCACACCGGTATCGGTCATCAAAGACCAATTATTGTGCTTTCCGCTTCCATTTAATCCTGCAAAGGGCTTCTCGTGGAACAATACCTTCAATCCGTGATGATCTGCTACCCGATCCATCAAGTCTTTAAGGAGTTGATTTTGATCTGTAGCCACATTGACCGGACCGTACATGGGCGCAGCCTCAAATTGGGAGGGCGCCACCTCATTGTGCCTGGTACGGAGGGGAATACCCACTTGATGTGCATGAATTTCCACATCTTTCATAAAATCATAAATTCGTGGAGGTATCGCTCCAAAATAATGATCATCCAATTGCTGACCTCTTGCCGGATTATGTCCAAAGACAGTTCTTCCTGCCAATAAAAGATCGGGTCGGGCATCATAAAGAGCCTTATCCACCACAAAATATTCTTGCTCCCATCCTAAAGACGCTTGAACATTGTTCACATTTCGATCAAATATCTTGCATACTTGGGTTGCCGCATGATCGACGGCCTCCAAAGCCTTTAATAGAGGCGCCTTATAATCCAATGCTTCCCCTGTATAAGACACGAATATGGTAGGAATACAAAGCGTCGATCCATAGATAAAAATAGGTGATGAGGGATCCCAAGCTGTATAACCTCTGGCCTCAAAGGTACTCCTAATGCCCCCACTTGGAAAGGAAGAAGCATCGGGTTCTTGTTGTACTAATTCAGAACCTTTCAAGTTTTCAATGCCCTTTTGAGGATCATAAAAAGCGTCATGCTTTTCTGCCGTAGCCCCCGTCAATGGCTGAAACCAATGGGTGAAATGCGTGATCCCTTTATTCATCGACCAAATCCTGACCGCTGCTGCAACCGCCTCTGCGGTCTCCTCATCTATTTTCTTCCGATTCTCAATAGCAAATCTTACTTTATTGAAAACACTGGGAGACAGCGTACCCTTCATCTGATCCATTCCGAAAATCAAGGCTTCAAAATAATCTGAAATTTTGTTTGATGGGGATGATACTCTTATTTTTTTTCGATTTTGTACTTTTTCTAGCGCCTTAAAACGTAATTGAGCCATGGATTTTTTATTGTTTAAGTAAATATATCCATATTTTTGGGTCAGTTAAAAATATATTTTGTTTTTTAGGTGACATAAATTTGATCTGTATTGATTTACTAAAGTATTGCTGGTAATGTGAAATATTGATCGCTGATAGTGAGAATATGAAAGAGTTTCTTTGTTACATGTGGGAAATTATTAATGATGCTTTTTACCTATTAAAACTATCAAGGCATCACAATCATTTGTTACTGAATCCATGAGTCAAAAAAGCTAATCATTTGCATTTATTTTATCAACCAGACTTACATTTAGGCATCCATTCGTTGAATGAGGAAGAGTCCAGACATTGCCTGCAGGTCCTTAGACATCAAACCGGCGATCAAGTACATATCACCAATGGAAAAGGCCTGATTGCCAAGGTGAAAATAATCAGCACACATCGTAAAGAATGCCATTTTGAAATTCTATCAAATGATAGAATCACTCAAAAATCCTTTCATCAGCATCTTGCGATTGCACCCACTAAGCAGACTGAGAGAATGGAGTGGTTTGTAGAAAAAGCTTGCGAACTGGGCGTAGACGAAATCAGTTTCATCCATACAAAAAATACAGAACGCTCTAAATTAAAGTTGGATCGATTAGAAAAAAAAACGATCAGTGCCCTAAAGCAATCTAAAGGAGGGTTTAAGACGATAATACATCCATTGGTAAGTTTCGATACGTTTATGCAACATACCCGAGAAGGTCCTCGCTATATCGCGACCGTTCAGCCTGGGCTAGCCCATTTAACCACTTATTTGATTCCGCAGTCTCGTCAAATCATTCTCATCGGTCCAGAAGGAGATTTCACATCACATGAATTGGGAAAAGCATTAGAGAAAGGTTACCAACCGATGAGTCTAGGTGAAAAAATACTAAGGACAGAAACGGCAGGTATTATGTCTGCCATTGCCGTAAATCTCATCCATCATTATTAGAGCATAAACCTTCCAAATCAGTAAAAAGAAGTCATTCTGTTTCATACCAAGTATACTGTCTACCCAAATCTAAAACTGCTCCTTTGAATAGCAGCGAATGCGCAGAAACTTCTTCTATCAGCCAAAAATTACCATCGGCAAATAACAAGCTATCAGAAAAAAGCAAAGACTTTACCGAGGCTCTCATCATACCCAATGAGAGGCTATCAGAAAAATCCATAGTAATGCCCATGACGTTGACCGAATCATCAAGCGATTCGAACAATAAATAACACATGACACCTTCCTCATCGGTATGCCACATTTTCTCTGTCCCCCCATGCAATAAACGTTCTACTTGATAATCATACAAGTCCGTTGGGAATCCATCTTCTTCGCAGCTCAAGATGCTGCCTAATGCCAAAATCAACATCAGTTTATGAAAATATTTCATCTTATTTAAAAAATAATTCCTTTTAAGCATCTCATTTATTGAAAAAATCTAAAGTTTTACACCCTAATCTATCTAGGTTCTTATCATTTATCAGGGATGATTAAAAACAGTATCGTACCCTATATTCTTGTACCCCTCTGTAAATTGAATCAAATTTAGAAAATTGAATCTATTTTATTGTAGGTAATAAGAAAGAAGATCGATTGAATTAAAATCTTATGGCAAAGAACATAAAAAGAGAAGTCATTGAATGGGCTGCCCTCTTTCTGATTGGAGGAGGACTTTACTTCACGGGATACCATACAGAAGTCATTGGGACTCTTCAGCGTATTGTCCTGAGTACCGGAATCTTCCAACCTTCAGAAAATGAAGCTAACGTATTGGCTGATTATGACCTAGTACTTGAGGACTTAGAGGGGAATACCCTCGACCTAGCAGATTGGAAAGGCAAACCGATCTTTTTAAACTTTTGGGCTACTTGGTGTCCGCCTTGTATTGCAGAAATGCCCGACATCAATAAGCTCTATCAATCTGTAAACAAAGAAGTTCATTTTGCCATCATATCCGTAGATGAAGATCGCGAAAAAGCTGAGGCCTTTGCAAAGCGAAAAGATTTTGACTTTCCCATTTACTTCCCCAAAAGCCACCTACCGAAAGTTTATGAGTCCACTACCATCCCTACTACTTATATCATCAATACCAAGGGGCACATTGTCATCAGTCAAAGAGGCATGGCTAAATACTCAAGTGATGCCTTCATCACCTACCTCCGGGGGCTTTAAAAGCATTAAAGCATATATCTGACCTGCCAGGTAACGCAGGTTGGATGCCGTTCGCTCCATAGCTAACGCCGGGGAAAGTAACCTTTTATTGATAGGAAAGACAGCATGAAAAAATGATTTTTTAGCATCATAATCAGCCCCCAACTGACCGCAAAGCCCAATGCAGGCCACCTTTTGATCATGTGCCAATTTTGCGATGATACATGGTCCTTTGCCATAACTTGTTTGATTATCGATTTCCCCCTCACAAGTCAAAATAAAATCTACATCCAGTATCTTTTCCGGTATTTTGAGCAAATTGATAAAAAATGATGCACCCGGATGAAGGATTACTTGCGTATGGCAAGCAGCCATAGCAGCCGGCACGCCACCACTGGCTCCTCCTCCCACCAACTCAAAAATATTTTGATTTGAGGCAGCCGATAACAAATTACCCCAGTGTTCAATCAAATCTTCAAATACCTCTATTTGATGGGACTGAACTCCTTTTTGAGGACCATAGATGCGGACTGCGCCTTCATTTCCACAAAGTGTGTTTTCAACATCTACCAATACTTTAATATTTACTTGATGAAGGTTTATCCTAAGTCTATCAAACTTGAGTGCTGCAACGGTACGAAGATCCGTTAATTGATGCACAGCTACCGCATGGCCTGATTTATCTAGAAAATCAGTACCCAATGCTTTAAGAATACCAAAGCCCCCATCTAGGGTTGCAGAACCTCCAACCGTTAGGTAAATCGTCTGGGCGCCCTGAACTAGAGCTTCATTGATGAGCTCGCCGGTACCAAAGGTATGGGCCTTAAATGGATCTCTTTCGTTTGACTTCAAAAGTCTGATCCCACTTGCTTCTGATAATTCGATGATCGCGGTTCGAGTTTCCACATTGAAACCCCATTGGGCATCAATCGTTCTTCCCAAGGGGTCAAGTACTACCGAAGTCATGAGATCCGCTCCGAAGGGCTCAATCAATAATTTGAGCGAACCATCCCCCCCATCGGCCATCGGAATCATTTCTACTTGAGCGTTCGGGTCATAAGTGAGAATGCCCTCCTTTATGGCATGGCCAGCGGCTTCGGCACTTAACGCATTTTTAAAGGGATTAGGTAAAATGAGTACTCTCATAAGTTCTAGTGAATTTGTAAACCTGTTGCTATATTAAGTAAAATGAGCATATGTGCAAAAAGTAACCCTCAAAATAATAAAAATACTAATACTGTTTGACAAGCCGTTGTACACAAATTATATAATTTCTAATCCCTAAAAGATACTCTCCTGACGAAAATACCTGAATCCTCGGTGATTTCATTCCACGCTATTTCATTAAACTCAATGTGTACAATGTCCGCAGGATCTAAATGTGCCGCTTGGTTCGGACAAAGAAAATTCAATAACTGGGTGACCCCAGGGTTATGAGCTACTATGAATATATTTTTTAGCCTAGTTGAAATCTGGCAAAGCTTCTCAACCATCATCTTCCTTGATGCTTGGTAATAGCCTAGATCAAAATTAATGCCTTCTTTTATATTTAGGATTGCGCAAATAAATTGTGTAGTACTTTTAGTTCGAGCAGAACTACTGGCGTAAATACCTTCTAAAGATGGACTATGTTGTAAGAGCCAAGCCCCCCATAGATTGACTTTGTCGCAAACCTAGCTCTGAAAGTTTACGGTTAAAGTCGTCATTCGATGGAGCCGTTAAAGCTGATGCGTGATGTGCCAAGAATAAAGTTCTTACCATGAATCAAATTTGGATCTTTCTGCAATATATTGCAAAGAAAAAAAATGAGAACTCAAAAGATGTCATTGAATATTCAAAAAAATATTCATCTTTGAGGCTTAATTCGTAAAAGAATGGGAAAGAACCTTGTAATAGTAGAGTCACCGGCCAAAGCAAAAACTATCGCTGGATATTTAGGGAAAGATTTTGAAGTAAAATCTTCCTATGGCCATATTAGAGACCTTCCAAAAGATGATCTTTCCATAGATGTGGAAAACAATTTCGAGCCCACCTATGCGGTAACCGCTGACAAGAAAGACATCATCAAGGACTTAATGAAGTCCGTGAAAAAATCGGATATGGTTTACTTAGCTTCGGATGATGACCGCGAAGGCGAGGCCATTTCGTGGCACTTAAGTCAAGCTCTTAACCTCAATGATCAAAACACGAGGCGAATTGTTTTTAGAGAAATCACAAAAAATGCCATCAAAAATGCCATCGATAATCCTAGGGCAATCGATCAGAATTTAGTGGATGCCCAGCAAGCCCGAAGGGTACTTGACCGCCTGGTAGGATATGAATTATCTCCCGTTTTATGGAAAAAAATTAAATATGGACTTTCAGCTGGACGGGTACAGTCGGTCTCCGTCCGACTGGTCGTTGAACGGGAGCGTGAAATCGATGATTTTTCAAGTACATCTTCTTTCAAAATCACGACGTTTTTTGATCTCAGTGAGGGGAAAGTTTTAAAAGCAGAACTGCCCAAAAAATTTAAAACTGAAGGAGACGCCCAAAGTTTTCTTGAAAAATGTAAATCAGCTGATTTTTCGATCGAAGATCTGGTCACTAAACCTGCAAAAAAATCCCCCTCACCCCCTTTTACTACCTCTACATTGCAACAAGAGGCTGCACGAAAATTGGGATTTCCCGTTTCTATGACCATGCAAGTCGCCCAAAAATTATATGAATCCGGTAAAATCTCCTATATGAGAACCGATTCATTAAATCTTTCTAATGACGCTACTGAAGGAGCTAAAAATATGATTTTAGACTCTTATGGCAAGGAGTTTAGTGAAATTAGGAAATTCAAAACTAAGAATCAAAGTGCCCAGGAGGCGCACGAAGCGATCAGACCTACGAATTTCACCCAGCAGAATGCTGGAGCAGATTCGGCAGGCAATCGGTTGTATGAACTCATTTGGAAACGTGCCATTGCCTCCCAAATGTCCGATGCACGACTTGAAAAAACCACTGCTACCATTGGCATCTCAACGACAGATGAAAAACTCATTGCCTCAGGCGAGGTTATTAAATTTGAGGGCTTTTTAAAGGTTTATCTAGAATCGAAAGACGAGGACGAGGACGACGATCAAAAAGACATGCTTCCCCCTTTACATGTAGGTCAGCAACTGATGCTTCAACGACTGGTGGGAAGAGAAGTTTTTGCGCGGGCCCAACCACGTTATACTGAAGCAAGTTTAGTGAAAAAATTAGAAGAAATGGGCATAGGTAGACCTTCAACCTACGCACCTACCATTTCAACCATCATGAAAAGAAATTATATAGAGAAGGAAAATAGAGACGGACGTGAAAGATCCTATCGAGAATTGATCTTGTCTAATCAGGAAATTCAAAGTGAAACCAAAGTTGAGATCACGGGTGCTGAAAAAAATAAACTGTTCCCTACCAATACCGCCTTGATCGTAAATGATTTTTTAGTGGATCATTTCCCAACGGTCATTGATGTTAAGTTTACAGCCAATGTCGAACAAGAATTTGATGATATCGCCAATGGGAAAACTAATTGGACTAAAATGATTAAGTCCTTTTACGCACCTTTCCATGCGCGAGTGGAAGAATCTGATCAACTCAAAAGATCTGATGTTAGTAACAGAAACCGCCTGATTGGTGAGGATCCTGTCACGGGTAAGCCCATCAGTGCCCGACTGGGTAAATTCGGTGCTTACGTCCAATTGGGGGATCTCGATGAAGAAGAAAAACCCAAATTTGCCAGCCTCCGAAAAGGACAATTTCTAGATAAAATAACCCTTGAAGATGCCCTCGAGCTCTTCAAATTACCTCGAACCATAGGTGTTTTCGAAGAAGCTGAAATTCAAGTAAATGTCGGTAGGTATGGGCCTTATGTGAAGCATTCTGGCAAATTTATTTCCTTGAAGCCCGAACAGGACCCACTTACCATAGAGCAGGAGGCTGCCATTGTCTTGATCTTAGAAAAGCGGGAAGAAGATGCCAACAAATACATCAAAACATTTGATGAAGATGAAAATGTATTTGTCATTAATGGGAAATTTGGACCTTACATCAAATTTGGAAAAAAGAATGTGAAAATACCCAAAGAAAAGGTACCAGAATCACTCACTTTTCAAGAATGCAAGGATCTGGCTGATGCGGCACCTGCCAAAAAAGGTAGAGGTCGAAAGCCTACAGCCAAAAAGAAAAAATAGGCAAAATTCCCCCCATTTATCTTTTTGTTGTTGAAAATGATCATTTTAAGGATAAAAAAATGCTTATGAAAGTTTTACGAAATGTAAATTTCCTGTTAATACTAGTGTGCAGTCTGAGTTGTACCCCTCCCGATCAACAACAAACGACGATTGAACGCGTGGATGTCGATACTTTTGAAGCCAAATTGAATACGCTTAATAATGCGTTCCTGATAGATGTCAGAACGCCTGGTGAATATAAAAGTGGACATATTGATGGTGCCACCAATATTGATTTCAATCAAATTGATCAAATGAAAGTCGCCTTTGAAAAACTTGATCATAACCAGCCTATGCTGATTTATTGTGCCGCAGGTGGAAGAAGTAATAAAACTCGTATCTTAATGGCAGAAATGGGCTTTACACAAGTCTATGAATTGTCCACAGGCATGAGCGGTTGGGATGCTGCTGGTAAATCCGTCTCACTAAAATAAGTAATCATGACAAGTCTTTCTTGACTAAGACTTCACTATAAGTCTCCATAAAGCTGCTCACGAAGGACCAGATTGTGGTGAATAGTGGGTTGATACCGATTAAAAATATTTGTCTTTTTTTAATCGGATCAACATTATTTTTAACTCTTAGATAACAAGGCCTAAATAGAACCCATTTGTACTCTCAAGCTTGATTTGATTCTTAGGATGTAGAGAATAGAGACATTCTAACGGTGATTTTGAAGCCCTCTATTGGTACTAAAAAAATACTGATCCTCTTTTATTATCAAACGTAATTGTTCAACATGACAGGCATCACGAGCATTAGAATATCCTCATTTTTGTTTTTGTTTGAAGGTTCAATCAGCCCTGCTCTATTGGGCGCACTCAGCTTAAATGTAAGCTGATCAGAAGATATATTGCCCAGCATTTCAATTAAAAACTTAGCGTTAAAACCTATTTCAATGTCTTCACCATCATGTTCGCAAACCAAACGTTCATTTGCTTCATTGGAAAAATCTAAATCTTCTGAAGAAATCATCAATTCACTTCCTGTGATTTTCAACCTTACTTGATGCGTTGTTTTGTTTGCATAAATTGCAATTCGTTTCAACGAACTCAATAATTCTGCTTTGCCTATGGTGATGTTATTCTCATTATCTGCCGGAATCACATTTTCATAATCTGGATAGCGTTCATCAATGAGTCGACAAATCATTTTAATCCTATTGAAGTCAAAAAATGCATTGGACGTATTGAACTCCATCGCCACATTGGTAACCTCTGAGGGCAGCGTAGCCTTCAATAAAGTCAAAGCCTTACGGGGAATAATCATACTATGTGACATGTCGCTGACAATATCAACCCGGCGATATCTGATCAAACGATGTGAATCTGTCGCTACAAAAGTTGCATTGGTCTCATCTAGTTTAAGAAAAACACCAGTCATAGAAGGCCTCAGCTCATCATTACTCGCAGCATAAATGGTATTACTAATGGCCATCCCCAGTACATCAGAAGAAATATTAACAGAGTAACCATCTGATACCGTAGGCACCCGAGGGAAGTCAGTGGCATTTTCTCCTGACAATTTATAACGCCCATTATCCGAACTGATTTCTATACTATAGCTACTTTCTTCTATAGTAAAATTTACAGGTTGCTCTGGTAGATTTCGAAGCGTCTCCAGTAAAATTTTTGCCGGTATCGCAATACTCCCATCTTCTTTTGCCTCAACCTCCAACTCGGTAATCATAGATGTTTGAAGATCTGACGCGGTGATGGTCAAGGTACCTCCTGCAATTTCAAAAAGAAAATTTTCCAAAATTGGAACTACTGGATTGGTAGTAATCACACCATTAATGGCATTGAGCTGCTTGAGTAAATAGGAAGAATTAACTATGAATTTCATTTATATTACTTGTTCTAGTACTAAAATTTTAACTCAAATTTATACACATTTATTGACATCAAAATCATTTTACCCATTTAGAACGCAAAGTCAAGCCTAGATTTAAAATAAGGGAGGATTCTTTTTGATTCAAAAATCATCAATTCATCATCCTGATCCATAATAAGTCGGATGTTTTGGCCGGGCAATTGTGGGAAAATCCGGATTTCTCTCGGCAATTTATATTTAATATCCAAAAGTGAAATAATTACTTCTGGTGGTGTTTGAGCTAGGCTATCATAGGCCGGTGAAAATCCAAAACTAATGCGTTCATTTGCCTGCATGTATTCAAATTGATTCAAATAAGCCACCACGGCACTCGAATCTATTTGAGTTAAGTCATCCACCTCGTAAAACGTCTCTTTAAAACGAATCAGCAAATTTTTATCTGATTTTTCAGGATAAATAACTTCCATCTTTTGAATGGTCCGCCAATTGCCATTAAAGACTAATCGATCCCTCCATTGATCACGCTTAAGCTCATAGATGCTGGCTAGAAAATCCTGATAACCTGGAATATCTACTTGATAAACTTCTTGATTTTCAATGAAGTAAGTTTTGGTTTTATTTGCATTTCCCACCACCGAATAAGACCGCTCGTCCCCATCTACCGTTAGTATTACTGAAGTACCCATTTCCTCACTTCTCTTCAATAGTTGCTCTTTTTCATTACCTGTCAATGCCCGCGAGACTTTAACTCTTTTGGAAACCGTAAAAAGCATTTTTCGTAAATTGGGATCGGACGGGAATTTATTATTTATTTTCCACCCCTCTTGACGAGAAAAATAATGATCCAATATTTTAGAGTGGAATTGAAATTTTTCTATCTGTGTCGTATCTCTGATCATGAATAAATCGGGATCAAAATTAAGACTTACTAAAGCAGGTTTTAAATTAAACAACCACAGGTTTAAAATAATCAGAAGTAGGGATATTCCTAGCAATACGATATTTCTGACCCTCATATCTTCGAAAATCTTTTACGTCTCAAAATATGAATGGCCATCCCCAGTACAAATAAAACCACCAAGGGTCCCAATGTATTCAGCCAACGCCAATAAGTACCCTCTTGAATAAGTACTGTTTTGTTAAGGGGTCGGATTTTAACTTTTTTATTTCTGGATAGCATCAGTCCATAGTCATCCAACATGTAATCCAACGCATTGTACAAAAAAGCTTCATTGGCGTAGGCCTTTTCTGTGTAGGCATCCTTGCCCATGGGCAGGGGGTTTTTATTATCTAGTGAATAATCATTTCTAACAAAATCTCCATCTGAAATAATCATGATTTTCGCAGGATCTCCTTTTTCCTTCCTGAGATTTTGGGCTGCCCCACGCGGCGCAAACCTGTTGGCATATAAGGAAGTGAATGACCCCTCCAATAAATAACCCAATACTTTGGGACCTGAAGTGAAAAACTCAGGTCGCAACTTATCTTGGAGGTCATTGTAACTTACTTGAACTGGCGGCGAAAATACTTTTGTGTTTTCACTGGTGATGAACAAGGGTGTCTTACGGATACCCTCCGCCTTTACAGTATCTAATGTCGCCGCTCCTCTAAACCAAGTCGCATCTAGATTTTTGACCGTTACGTGTTTTCCATAGTTGCTAATGATGGGCGAATAAGGCCAAGGTAACATTTCGATCCGTGGCTGCTCCCCCACCGATCCTGTATAAACCGGCGTATAACCACAGTTCACATCAGCAACGTAATTCCCATTGATCCGTACCCCATATCGGAAAAATAAATCTTGCAAATGGGTCTCAATAGGAAAGGCCAAGGTGCCCGAACCACTGGCTTGACTCATATCTACCGACAACGCATCCATGAATACCAATAAATTACCTCCGTTCATGACATATTGATCCAGGTAATATTTCTCAACTTCACCAAACGCACGAACGGGCTTGGTAATCATAATTACATCGTATCCTGTCAATAAACTCTTCCTGTTAGGCAAGTCTATTCTAAATAAATCATATTTGGAAAGAATCGCATTGGTCATCCCTGCGAGGTCTGTCGTATCGGGTTCACCATGTCCTGTAATCAATCCTATTTTTCTTTGATTACTCGACTGGATTTGTTCTATCCCTGCGGACAATTCATACTCAACACCCTCGATAGATTGATTGAGCATATCCTCAATGGATAAGGTAGTATTCCCTTTGAGAAGTGGAATGCCCAATTCCCGACCTTGATAAGTAATCAATGCCCCTGGAAATATGAGTTTCTCCGTCTTTTGCCCATTTTTTGTATAAGATACATTTGATGGCTGAATGCCTTTATTCATCAGACTTCGGTAATATTCATTTCTCGCTTTCGTTCCTACAGCCAAAGCAGGATCTGAAAAGCGAAACTGAATACGATCCCCTCCATAATAAGCAAACTGCTCTAAGGTCTCTCTTACAGCCACTTTTAACCTTCTGAAATTGGCCGGTAGTTCGCCTTCCAAAAAGATCTCAATGTCAATGGTCTCGGTCAATTGCTCTAAACCATTGATCGTGGAAGGGTGCAGGGTGTATCTTTTTTCTTCTGTCAAATCCCAACGAAAATGGTACCTATGGGCGAGCTGATTGGCCAAAAATACGGCGCATACACCTACAAAAAATACAAGAAATTGATAAAGGCTTCTACTGCTCATTATTTTCGTGCCTCAAGTGAATAATGGGTGGCTAAAAGCATGATTATAATAAATCCCACAAAATAAGTGAGGTTCGAAAGATCGATAACACCCTTGCTCATGGCGTTATAATGAAACATGATGCCAAAATATTCAATATAATACGCCCATGAAACCCAAAGGTCAATACGCGCTAAGGTGGTGAATCCCTCGTAACTGATAAAACAAAGCAGGGCGCCTACTACAAATGATACAATTTGATTTTCTGTAATTGAAGAACTAAAAATACCAATAGAGGCAAAGACAGATCCTAAAAAAAACAAACCGAAATAAGCCCCGACAATACCTGAAGTATCTAAATTTCCAGGTGGATTTCCCAATTGATAAATGGAATAATAATAAACCAAAGTAGGGAGTAGAGAGAAAAATACCAATAAACTTGCGGCCAAAAATTTACCCAATACAATAGCCCGTGAGGTCAAAGGCAAGGTATACAGCAACTCAATGGTACCGCTTCGTTTTTCTTCGGCGAATGATTTCATGGTAATGGCCGGAATTAAAAACATGAATAAATAAGGTCCTATGCTAAACAAAGGTTCCATACTGGCATAGCCATAATCCAATAAACTGGTTTCCGGCAATACCCATAAAATGATACTCACTCCGATTAAAAATACTCCGATGACTAAATAAGCGATGATCGAATATAAAAACTCATTAATTTCTTTCATCATCACGGCAATCATAACCCCGCTTCACCCTCCTCAGTGGTTAATTTTTGAAAAATTTCTTCCAAGGAACCGCCTACGTTTTTAATGGTTATTAAAGGTAAATTGTGCTCGGTAATAACGGCCAACACCTCTTGTCTTAGCCGCTCACTTTCCGAAGTAATGATCAGCTGATGATCCGATTTGACTTCCAATGAAATGATCCCCTTGAGCGATCTGAAAAGATCAGGATCAATGGGCTCATCAAATTGTACACTGAGGCCCAGTTGATTTGAGGACTTGCGCTGTAGATGAGCCAAACTATCATTCGCTACCAGTTTCCCACGATGGATGATGACCAATTTATCACATAACGCTTCAACTTCTTGCATAATATGTGTAGACAAAATCACTGTTTTTTCATGTGAAATGGTCTTAATTACATTTCTGATCTCAATAATTTGATTGGGATCTAGTCCCGTAGTCGGTTCATCAAGAATTAATACACTGGGATCCGACATCAAGGCTTTGGCCAATCCTACCCGTTGTCGGTAGCCTTTTGAAAGCATTTTGAGTTTTTTGTGCTTTTCAATGGTTAAACCGCAGAGGTCTAAGAGCTCATGGATCCGTTGGTATCGACTTTTACGGTCCATTCCATAGGCTTTCCCTATAAAATCGAGGTATTCTCTCACGTACATCTCCAAGTACAATGGGTTGTGTTCCGGCAAATAACCCACTGTTTTTTTTACGCTCATGGGGTCACCAGTCACTGAAATATCATTCACCAAGATGTCCCCCGACGTAGGTCTTATAAAACCCGTAGCAATCTTTAAAGTGGTCGATTTTCCCGCTCCATTGGGACCCAAAAAACCTGTGATTTTACCCGTGGGTGCAACAAAAGAAATTTGATCTACAGCCTGTTGGGTATCGTATCTCTTCACAAGATTGATTACTTCTAGTGACATAAATGTAAATTATAACGAGACAATAAGACCATCATTCAATTTGTTCAAATAGATTTGCAATCTAATCTTTAATGAATTGCAATATTGAGACTTTTTATTCTTAATATCAATATAAAATATATTAATCAATGATCAGTATTATTTGTGGTACCAATAGAGGCCAGTCGGTAAGTAAAAAAATAGCTCTTTATTATCAGAATTTACTCAAAGAAGCGGGTGCCAATAGTTATATACTGGACTTAAAAGAGCTTCCAGAAGATTTCATGAACGTGGCTCTTTACGACAATGCAGGGAAAAGTGAGGCCTTCAATACCCTCAAAAAAAAACTGAATGAAAGCCAAAAAATGGTTTTCATTGTCCCAGAATACAACGGCTCATTTCCAGGGGTCTTGAAAACTTTCATCGACGCCCTAGATTACCCGCATTCACTGAAAAATAAAAAATGTGCCCTTTTAAGCTTGTCTTCAGGTTCTCAAGGTGGGGCATTGGCCCTCAGTCACCTCACCGATATATTACATTATTGTGGTATGAACGTTTTGGCACAAAAACCTAAATTAGCTAAAATAGAAGCTAATTTTAAAGAGGGTCAATTCACTAATGAGCTTTATGTCGCCCTCTTACAAGAGCAAGTAAAAGCTTTTTTACCCTTTTAAAAGAGTACTATTTCTCAGGACGGATCACATTCCAAAGCCATAATACACCATAAAGGCCAAACATACCTATGAAAATATAGTTACTAGGAAAATAATGATAATTATAATTCAAGAAGGCGCCGATCAGGATCACCGCACTCATAAATTTAAATATCCTTGTGCCTCGGTCTCCTAAATTGGCAAATAAATCATTCATTTAATCTCCCTGTTTATGTCATTGGCCTTATTCTATATCGGATATACCCTCCACCCAAGGACCGCCTAGTTTTTTAAATTGCGCAATCAAATCTGGAAGTGTTTGCTTTGATATGGGCATCAATGTATTGGCCAATTCTTTCAATTGATTTTGTGCTCTGCTCAGGGCATCCATATGATTCTGTGTAGGTCCATAGGTTGTCGACAAAGCCATATACCCAACCATTAAGCCATCCTTGGGCGTAGGATTAGATTTTTCACCCACTTCGCTTTTGACCGTTTCCCCATTCATCTGTAATGAGATATCTAAAAGAGATTGATGGACCTCATATAAGTTTTTGATCAAAGCAGCATCTCTTTTATCCGCTCTTTTTATGGCATTTTGCAAGGCCCCCACCAATTTAAGCGATTGTGATAAAACCAAATCTTGTTTTGTTAAATCGGCTACGAAAGACTCATAATCACTCCTAAACTGATCAATGAGCTCAAAAGAAGCACCTTTTAAGGCAGGAGACATCAAAGGAACTACCTCAAAATTGACAGGTTCAGACAGGTCGGTAACTACTCCTTTAATCACCTTTGACAAAGTAACATTATAAGTGGCTGGCGTCACCATAAAACCACTTGTGTAGCCTTTAGTTTTTGAGGCCAGTGCATTGAGCTTAATCGGTGATTTCGAAGCATAAGTCAAATTCCAACTGACCCTATTCATTCCTTTGTTATTCTTGGCAGGTAAGGTATTGACAATGGTCCCTGCAGCATCGCGCACGGTCAAAATAACCTGCGGTCCTTGGGCTCTATTTTCAAGTTCCAATGCCCGCCATCCCGGGAAGGGAATGTCCAAATTTGCGTCTAGTTTTTTTTCTTCTGCCGAAGTCCTCAATTCCTTGTCAGACTGAAACGCTTCTTTTAAAAAATAGGTGAAAGTGGCACCATATTCAGGATTCGGTGCCTTATAATCAGAAGCACCTTGACCATAAATACCCCTTTTCTGCACATACCACCAAGCTTTCTTAGGTTGAAATAAATGGGCTTCTTTTTCTAAATTATTTTTAGTTAAAGTCCTTAGTGGACTGTAATCGTCCAGTACGAAAAACCCTCTACCAAATGAAGCCCCCACCAAGTCATTTTCACGTCTTTGAATGGCAATGTCTCTAAAGGCAATGGTGGGAAGTCCCCCTTTTAATGCGTTCCAATGCATCCCAGCATCTATGGTGAAGTAGATACCAAATTCGGTGGCGGCAAACAAGAGTTCCTTTTTTATATGATCCTGAACGATTCTCCACACCAATAACCTCTCAGGTAGTCCCTGCGAAATCAATTTCCAAGAGCGACCCAAATCATGGCTGACGATCAGATAAGGTTTAAAATCACCATACTTATGGTTGTCAAGTGCTGCATAAACCGTTTGGGCGTCAAAAAGATCTGCCCTGATGTCGTTTACAAAAGCGGTCGCTGGAACACCTTTGATGGTACCCAATGCGATACGTGTCCAACGAGTCCCTCCGTCGGTAGTGACCTGAATGATGCCATCATCAGTGCCGGCATAAAGTACCCCTTCTTGCAAGGGGGATTCGGCCAATGAAGTAATCGTATTGTAGCTAGACATGGCTCCAATGTCCCAAGCATTGTCCCAACTTTGTTGTTTTCCCATAATGGGTAAAGACATCCTTTCTTCATTTCGCGTCAAATCTGAAGAGATGGGCTCCCATGCGTCGCCTCGATTGTCAGACTTCCAAACTCGGTAAGAGGCCACATAAATACGCTTCGGATCAAAACTACTGACTAAGATGGGTGCATCCCAATTGAATCGCTCATGTGGCTCACCTGCACGTGGTTGTGGTTGTACAAAGACGGTTTCTCCATTTTTGTGATCGATCCTAAAAGACACCCCTTGCTGGTATTCACCATAAGTAATATCAGGATTTCCAGGCTCAATCGCAGATTGATGACCATCAGCTCCTAACACATTTTTCCAATCTGCACTGCGAATACCCGTAGTAAACATAGTTCTTGAAGGGCCTCCATGAGATCCATTGTCTTGAGTACCTCCATAGATATTATAAAATGGCGCTGCATCGTCGACGGCCAACTTATAGTATTGGGTCAAAGGTAAATTGGGCATAAAGCGCCAGGTTTGGGCTTGATCAAAAGATTCATAAATCCCCCCATCGGTACCCGCAATAAGGTAATCAGGATCTGACATGCGCCAAGCAAAGGCATGGGTATCTACATGCTTATCTTTTTCGTTCATGAAACCATAGGTTTTGCCATGATCATTGGAAACAAAAGTTCGATAACTCACCAAATAGATACGCCCTTCCTTATGAGGATCAGCATACAATTCTTGATAATAATGAGGTCCCGTACCTCCACTTACCATACTAGATTGTTTACTCCAACTGCTTCCTTGATCATGAGAAATATAAAGACCTCCTTTTTTACGGTCTGTTTCGATCGCTGCATAGATAGTATTGGTATTGAATGGAGAAATGGCCAATCCAGACTTACCGATATTGGAAGTAGGCAAGCCTGCACCTAATTTTTCCCAGGTAGCTCCTCCATCAAAGCTTCTATGAAGACTCGAACCCGGGCCCCCATCTAATAAGGCAGCCACCGTTCGATGTCTTTGCCAAGTCGCCGCATAAAGCAAGTCAGAATTATTTGGATCCATTACGATATCGGTTACGCCCGTCCATTCATTCCCTCCTAGTTTTTTGGACCAAGTCTTTCCACCATCCTTAGATTGATACAAACCTCGCTCTCCACCGCTACTCCAAAGTGGGCCCTGTGCAGCAACCCAAATGATTTTAGAATTGGTGGGATGTACAATGATTTTAGAAATATGCTCAGAATGAATCAAGCCCATATTTTTCCAAGTTTTACCTGCATCTAAGCTCAGATAAATACCATCTCCAAATCCAACATGTCTACCTCCAATGTTTTCACCTGTTCCTACCCAAATTCGATTATGATTATTGGGGTCAATGGTTACACATCCGATCGAATAACTTTTTTGATCATCAAAAATTGGAGCCCAAGTAACGCCTGCGTTGGTCGTCTTCCATACCCCGCCAGAGCCTGCGGCTGCATACATAATATTTTGATTTTTGGAATCAATAGCGATGTCCGCGATCCTACCTGAAGTGAAAGCAGGTCCTATATTTCTGAATTTTAGCTCATCTAAAACGGCTGAGTCCAGGAGCTGGGCATGAGCCGTTGAGCCCACGAAGAGCATAGCGATTAAAAAATGTAGAAGTATTTTCATAATAGCTTAAATTAATAATGTTTTATAAAACTAACTACTCGAACAAACTTTCTCTGATACTATTTTATGAAAGGTAAAATTAGGAGATGGCCAAAATGATTTTACCCTTATTTAGGTTTTGCTCCATCCTTTGATGGGCTTGATCTGCCAGCTGCCAAGGGAAGACTGTATCGATTACAGGCTTTAATTCTTCGGCAGCCCAGGCGGCCTTAAAATCTTTATTAAATGAGTGTATCAACTCCCTTTTATAAATCAAAGACCTCGCGCGTAAGGTCGATCCTTTGAGCACGATCCTTTTTTGTAAGATCTTGGCCAAGTTTATGTCCTGGGCCCGAGCGTTTGCCATATATCCAATCAATACAATGCGCGCCTCAAGCGCTGCACAATCAATGTTCTTCGCTACATAATCCCCTCCTACGCAATCCAGTATCACATCTGCACCCTTTCCTTCGGTATCCTCCCATACCAATGTTGACCATGGTTGGGTCTTATAATTATAGGCTCTGTGAGCCCCTATTTTTTGACAAAACTTGACTTTCTCATCAGTCCCTACCGTAACCGATACTTTGGCTCCCCAAGCATGGGCCAATTGAATGGCTGCCGTTCCTACCCCGCTGGCTCCGGCGTGAATCAAAACTTGCTCCTTTGGACGTATTGCTCCTAAAGTAAATAAGGTCTGATAAGCAGTTAGAAAAACTTCAGGTACTCCCGCCGCTTGAATATAATCCAAGTGCTTTGGGATCGGCATGAGTAGTCTATAATCTACCACCGCAAATTGGGCATAACCCCCACCCGCGAGCAATGCCATGACGCGATCACCTTTCTGAAATCCTCGCACTTGACTACCAATAGCTACGATTTCTCCAGCTACTTCTAAACCCAATACTGGGGAAATACCTGCGGGTGCTGGGTATTTCCCGAGGCGCTGCAAGACATCCGCTCTATTGACCCCTGCCGCATGAACGGCAATCTTAACCTCAAAATCTGTGTTTTTGGGGGCCTCCTGCTCACTGATTTTCATGGTTTTTAATCCGTCCTGATCGAATACTTCTATATATTTCATCGCTTCAAATGTTGTCTCAAAGACCAAGTTAAAATACTTTTAGACAAAGCCCGCTAAAATTATTTTGGCAAATAAGACCCATTCTTGAGTAGGGGCTTTATCTAATTATCGACTAGTTTTAGGCCATGATTTGGAGTATAGTAGGTTCTTTTTTGCATTTTCTAGCTGTTTTTGGTGTTTGTGCCATGGTCGTATGCGAGTTGGTTTTTTTGACCCCAACTCCCTCACTTACTACTGCAAAAAAAATTCAAAGGGCAGATATGATTTATGGATTGATTGCCCTCTTGGTTGTATTGATGGGATTTATTAGGATTTATTATTTTGAAAAAGGTCCAGATTATTATTTTAATAATCCCTTTTTCTGGATGAAATTAACCGCTTTCACTGGGGTCGGGCTCCTGTCTATATATCCCTCCATCAAGTTCTTTTAATGGAACCCACTGCTTAAATCCGAGACCGCCCCCATACTCACAATCTAAACCTCTAATATCATCAGAACGCTTCTGATATTAGAGGTTATTGGTTTGGTCGTCATGGTGATTTCTGCTTCCTTGATGACCAAAGGAGTCACTTTTTAGTCCTAAAAATAAGTAATTAGCCTGCATTGGTCTCCCTCACGATAGGTTTGAATAGTAAAAAATACCAAGTCCCTGACATCGGAAGACTCATAAAAAGCCTTAAAATGAAATCTCATGCAATCACTTCGGCTTAAGCACAAAAGACTCGAAATAAGGTGTTAATTTTGCAGCATATTTTAATAAAATGATATCAATCAGTAGATACCACGACATCAGCGCCGGACATCGCGTAGTAGGACATGAGAACAAATGTAGTCATCTCCATGGCCATAACTTCAGAGTTCATTTTACTGTTACTGCCGAAAGCCTAGATGACATTGGTCGGGTCATTGATTTTAGTATCATCAAAGCCCAGTTATGTGATTGGCTTGAAACGCATTGGGACCACCGCTTTCTCATGTATGAAGCAGATGAACTGCTGATTCCTCTACAGAAAATAGCTTCAGAAGATATCGTCAGCTGTGCTTTTAATCCAACCGCTGAAAATATGGCTCAGTACCTATGTGAGGTGATTGGACCCCAACAACTCAAAGAGACCGGCTGTGAATTGATCAAATGCACCATTGAAGAAACCCGAAAATGTTCGGCTACTTACGAGATTTCTTAAATGAAGGCCCTTTAAATTAAAGAAATCCCTACTATTTGCCTTGGATCTTTACAAAAGATAATCATTGTTTTGCCCTACAAAACCGCTCCGCTCAGAAAAATAAGCTTTTACTACAGTTTTAACGAAATAACTTTTTAAATTGAACAATCTCATTTTAAGTTAAAATTATGACTGATCTTTCAAGAAGAAGTTGGCTCAAAGGAGCAGGGTTGATGAGTTCATTAGCGGTAATCGGCGGTATCACGCCCCTTGATCAATTGAGTGCCAAAGAAATTAAAAAATTCAGGCCAAGACCTCTAACAGGGAATATAAAGCTCAGTTCCAATGAAAATCCTTATGGCCCCTCCGAAAAAGTACGGCAAGCCATGATTTCAAATTTTGATCAGGCCTGCCGCTATCCCTTCAGTTATAGCGGAGGAATCGTTTTGGCGGGTGGATCTACCGAAGGCTTGAAAGTGGTGGGTCTCACTTATGGCATGAACGGGGGTGAGATCATTGCAGCACAACCTACTTTTCTCGCCCTAATGACCTACGCAGCTCAATGGGGAGGATCCGTGAACTGGGTGCCTGTAGACAAAAACATGATGCATGATTTAGATGAGATGGAAAAAAGAATCTCAAGTAAAACGAAACTGATCTTCCTCTGCAATCCAAACAATCCTACCTCTACCTTATTGCCCGCTGATCGCGTATTGGATTTTTGCAATACCGTATCCCATAAGGTTACTATCTTTAGTGATGAGGCTTATTATGACTTTATTGAAGACAGAAACTATCCTTCGATGGTGTCTTTAGTGAAAGAGGGTAAAAATATCATTGTTTCTAAAACGTTTTCAAAAGTTTACGGATTAGCCGGCCTTCGCATCGGCTATATGGTCGCTAAACCTGAAATTGCAGCTAGCCTGAGAAAAAACATCATGGCCTTTACCAATGTTCTGGCGATTGAAGCAGCAAAAAATGCCCTTGATGATCAAGAATTTTATGATTTCAGCTTGAATAAAACCTTGGAGGCTAAAAAAATAATTTTAGAGGGATTGGATGATCTCAACCTAGAGTATGCCCCATCAAATACCAATTTTATTTTCTTCAAATCAGGAAGAAATATTGAAAATCTGCAACAACAAATGCTTGCCAAAGGGATCATAGTGGGAAGACCCTTTCCTCCTTTTGATGACTGGTGTCGCATCAGCACAGGAACTCTGGAGGAAGTCATCCAGTTCAATGATGCCTTGAAAAAGGTTTTGTCTTAATCGTTTGCTTCAGGCTGCCATCCAGGACCTCTGACAAATCTGCCCGGTTTGGCGCCTGTAGGTTCCCCATTTTCGATTACTTGAATCCCGTTGACCCAAACTTGACGTATCCCCAACGCATACTGATGAGGATCTTCAAAGGTCGCTTGGTCACGTACTTCTGCTGGATTAAAGACGACAAGGTCCGCGAAATTTCCCACTTGGATTGCTCCTCTTTTTTGGATTTTTAAATTGGCTGCAGGAAAGGAAGTCAACCTTCTGATACCCTCTGCTAGGGTAATGACTTTTTCATCTCGGGCATATTTCCCTAAAACCCGAATAAAAGAGCCATAGGCACGGGGATGGGTACTTTGCTTTAAAAATATGCCTTCATTAGTGAAAGAACCCGCATCTGAACAAAAACTAATCCAAGGTTTGGCCATCTTTTTAGCTATATTTTCTTCTGACATAGAAAAATATACTACCTGTATCCGACTGTCATCTTCTACGATCAAGTCTACCATGGCTTCGGCAGGCGTTTTATTTAAAATCTCAGCGACTTCATCCAATCGCTTACCTATATGCATACGTAGATCAGGATTATTAAAGCCAACAAATAAAATTTTGTCTGGCCCGTATTCAAACTTAATGTCTTTTAAAATCTTCTTGCGTAGGGATTTATCAGCCAATCTTTCTATGGTTTTAGGTATGCCCCCTTCCCTCACCCACTCAGGCAATTGGACATGTAATCCAGTAGATGAGGCGGGATAGGTATAGATATCTGCCGTGATCTTCAAACCCTGCGCTCGGGCCGATTCGATCAAATCAAAGGCAGTATCTAATTTGGGCCAATAGGCCTTTCCAGAAGCTTTCAAATGATAGATCTCAGCAGCGATATCCGCTTCCTTGGCTATAGTGATGAGCTCTTCGATAGATTCCAACAAGTTCTCCCCTTCATCCCGGATATGGGAAATATACATACCTCCATGTTTAGCAGCTGTTTTGGAAAGGGCAATCAATTCTGCCGTATTGGCATAACGACTGGGTGCATAAAGTAAAGAAGAGGAGATACCCATGGCTCCCATGGCCATCTCTCGATCCAACAAATTAGTCATTTCTTCCATTTCTTCAGATGTTGCCGTGCGCTGATCATAGTCCATGACGTACCTTCTCAACGTTGCATTTCCAACAAAAGAAGCGAGGTTGGTGGCAACTCCTCGAGCTTCCATATACTCCATATATCCTCCCAACGTCTGCCATTCAACATCATACTTAATGTTTCCTTGAGCCGCTTCTTCTTCTTTAATCATTTGATCACTCCAAGGTCCCATGCTGGAACCTTCACCCAAAACTTCAAGAGTGACTCCCTGCCTGAGATCACTCTGAGACCTACCATCCTCGATCAAAGTCTCATTGGCCCAACTCAACATATTGATAAAACCAGGTGCAAGGGACAAATCCTTTGCATCAAACTCTACATTCCCTCGATCCCTTGATAAATCTCCCAATGCAGCAATAGTATCCGCAGAGACCGCCAAATCTCCCAGATAAGGAGTATTTCCAGATCCATCATAGACCATAGCATTTCTTATAATTAAATCAAATTGCCGAGATTTGGGTTGACAACTCCAAATAATAACAGTCACAAAAATCAAACACAACGCCTTCATATACATCAATTTAGCCTAGAGGTAATATAATAAATATTTACAATAAATACCTCCCATGAAGCATCGTAGAGACCTGGCGTTATTGAAACCCTCAGCTCATCATGCTCCTCAACCATTGATATAGACTTGTTACCTTAATTGAAATCAAATGCTTAGCTTAAGCTTTTCAAAAATTATTCAATATGAACGCACAACGATTTAGCCTAGGTTTGATTTTCATCACTCTTATCCTTATTACAGAACTCAAAGCGCAGAAAAAAATACTGGATCATACCGCGTATGACACTTGGCAGTTTATCAAAAATCAATCCATAAGTAATGACGGGAAATGGATTACTTATGCCCTAGAAAAAAACAGTATTTCTGATCCTGTTGTCAAATTATCAGACTTTGAAGGCGCAGAAGCACGCTCCTATCCCAGAGGTGCAAACCCTAAATTCAGTTTCAATGGCACCCATCTCTTTTTCAATTTACAACCCGCTATAGATGACGTAAATCGACTCAAACGTATCAAAACTAAAGAAGAAGATCTTCCCCTTGATACTCTCGGTATTTATAATGTAAATACCCAGACGTTAACTAAAATCCCACATCTCATCTCCTATAAAATCCCTGAAAAATGGTCTGATTGGCTGGTTTATCAGCACAAAACTCCTCAAGATACTACACTGAAAAAAGCAAAAAAACTTAGTAAGAAGACGAGTCATGAACTCATTATCCAAAACCTAATAGATACCGCCCGTTATAAATACCCTTTTGTGAAGGAATACACCTTATCCAAAAAAGGGGGAAAAATTGCATTTACTTCCTCAGCAGATGATGATGAATTTCAATCCGGCGTATATGTTTTTGATACGCAAAAGCAGTCTATTCAGTCGATCTATGCATCAAAAGGGATTTTTAAATCTCTGAAATGGGATGAAGCTGGGCAGCACTTAAGCTTTGTTTCAGATCTTGATACAACCCAGTCATTAAATAGATATTTTAACCTTCACTTATGGTCCATAGGCGATGATAAGGCCGAGACTATTCTTACGGCTCAAGATGAGTATCTTGAAAAAACCTATTTGATCAGCGAGCATACTCCCCTTGCCTTTTCTAAAAACGGATCGCTACTCTATTTTGGAAAATCATTGCCTATCCTGCAGGCGGATACCTCCCTACTCGAACATGAAATTGTAAAAGTTGAGGTATGGACGTACAGAGACGAGAGACTTTATACGCAACAAGAAATTGAGAAGGAAAAAGATCAACAAGCCTCTTTTTTGAGTGCTTATGATTTGACTTCCAAAAAATTTATGACTTTGAGTACTGAAAATATCCCCCACGTTGATAAAAGTGATGAAGGCAATGGTGTTCATATGATCGGCTACAATGAAAAACCTTATCTTAAATCTATTTCTTGGGAAGGATCTCCAAGTCCTGCCGATATCTATGCCCTCCGTACGACTTCAGGAACTTCAAAGAAAATTGCTAATAAAATTCATGCCCGACCTAAAATGTCTCCCTTAGGCAATTATGCCTATTGGTACGATCCGATGGATTCCGCATGGTTTACTTATTCGTTTTTGAAAGATCAAATCAACAAAATCACTGATGATACGGGAGTTGATTTTTTTAATGAGGAACATGATACGCCCAATATGCCACGTGCCTACGGTCTGATGAGCTGGAGTCAAGATGATAAAAAAATGTTGATCTATGATCGATATGATATCTGGGAAGTAGATCCTGAAGGCATATTCAAATCCATACGCATTACTCCTGAAGGTCGTAAAAATCAACAAAAATACAGATACATAAAATTAAAAAAAGAGGAACGATTCATCGAAAAAAATCAAATATTGCTCCTTCATGCCTTCAATGAATTGGATAAAACAGAAGGAATCTATTACTTAAAATACAGCCCCGGTGCACGCTTGAATCTGTTGACCTCAGGTCCCTATCAATATCGCAGTATACGGCAAGCCCAAGAAGGAAAAGAACTGATCTTTACCCAAGCAAACTTTAGTACTTTTCCAGATATTAAAAGTACGCGTTTCTTTAAAAAAATAAGCGCTATCAGCCAAGCTAATCCTCAGCAGAACACCTATAATTGGGGAACCGCTGAGCTCTACAACTGGACCTCTCTGGATGGTCAACTACTTGAAGGGTTACTCATCAAACCCGAGAACTTTGATCCATCTAAAAAATATCCCATGATCGTCAATTTCTATGAACAAAGTTCAGACAATTTATACAGACATCATGCACCTAATCCCGGTAGATCAACTATTAATTATAGTTTTTATGCCTCTAAGGGTTATCTCATCTTTAATCCAAATATTCATTACCGGACGGGATACCCCGGAGAAAGCGCCTACAACAGTGTTATCCCAGGAGTAACCTCTCTCATCGATCAAGGATTCGTAGATGCCGATCGCATCGGCATCCAAGGTCATAGTTGGGGAGGTTATCAAATTGCGCATATCGTAACAAAAACAGATTTATTCAAGTGCGCAGAAGCCGGAGCACCCGTACCCAACATGATCAGCGCCTATGGAGGCATTAGGTGGTGGACAGGCTTAAGCAGGATGTTTCAATATGAACGTACTCAAAGTCGCATTGGTGGATCTTTGTGGGAATATCCATTGAGATATATTGAAAATTCTCCCATATTTTTTGTTGATAAAATAAATACCCCTATTTTGATCATGCATAATGACGCCGATGGTCATGTCCCTTGGTATCAGGGGATTGAATTTTTTGTTTCCTTAAGAAGACTCAATAAACCCTCTTGGCTTTTGAATTATCAAGGGGAACCCCATTGGCCACTTAAACTCCAAAATAGAATAGACTTTAACATCAGAATGGCACAATATTTCGATTATTATCTCAAAGATGCTCCTATGCCCAAATGGATGCTCAAAGGGATCCCTGCCACTGAGCTGGGCATAAATAACAATTTAGAATTGATGGATCAATAGATACTATGAACAAAGCTGAATTGCCTTTGAAATTACTCAAAGAATATTTTGGGTATGATACCTTCAGAGGAAATCAACAAGACATTATCAAGCGAACCCTTGAGGGTTACGACAGCTTGGTCATTATGCCTACAGGGGCAGGTAAATCGATCTGCTATCAGCTACCCGCACTGATGCTTAAAGGAACTGTTATCGTAGTCTCACCTCTTATTGCCTTGATGCAAGATCAAGTAGCTGCCTTGACAACTGCCGGTATCGCTGCTGCAGCGTTGCACAGCAATCAAAACGACACCGCCACCAAAGAAATTCTTAACGATTTTAAAGACGGAACTTTACAACTCCTATATGTCTCTCCCGAAAAAGCGGTGAGTAAGTATTTTCAAGAACAGATAGACCTTCAAAAGATCTCATTGATCGCCATTGATGAGGCCCATTGTGTTTCGGTCTGGGGCAATGATTTTAGGCCTGAATATACCGAACTCGTCCATCTCATTAACAAAAGTAACGTACCCCACATTGCTTTAACAGCAACGGCAGACAAAGCGACAAGACAAGATATTGCTCAAAAACTAGGTCTTAAATCTGTAAAAACCTTTTTATCAAGTTTTGAGAGAACCAATATCAATATTAATGTGCAGCCAGGGCAAAACAGAATCGAAACCATCATCGATTATGTAGAGGCACATTCTGGAGACTCAGGCATTATCTATTGCCTCAGTAAAAAATCTACAGAAAAAATAGCAGAAAAATTACAAGCAAAGGGTATTAAAAGTGGCTTTTACCATGCAGGAATGTCAGGTGAAAGTCGTCAAAAAGTGCAACAAGCTTTTCAATCTGACGAATTAACGGTCATCTGCGCCACCATTGCTTTTGGTATGGGAATCGATAAATCCAATATTCGATATGTCATCCACTACAACCTTCCCAAAAATATCGAGAGTTATTATCAAGAAATTGGCCGTGCCGGTAGAGATGGAAATGCAGCAAGTACCTTGCTTTTTTTTAGTTTAGGTGATGCCAAAATACTCAGACAATTTATTGATCAAAGTACCGCCCATGAAGACTTTAAAATGATTCAAAGAACCAAACTCAATAGAATGATTGAGTTTGGTCAGGCCAGCAGCTGTAGGACCAATTTTATATTAAGCTATTTTGGGGGGCATCGGAGAACTAGGTGCGGACATTGCGACAATTGCCTCCATCCTCCTAAGTTTTTCGATGGCACCATAATCGCCCAGAAAGCCCTATCTGCTGCAAAAAGACTTAATGAAGGAGTAGCCATCAATGCATTAGTAGATGTCTTGAGAGGATCGCAATCATCAGAAATACGCCGCAAAGGCTACGATCAGATCAAAACCTTTGGAAGTATTACAGACCTCAAAAGAGAAGATCTGATTCAATTTATAGGTCAACTCATCAATCAAGGTTATTTTGAGATAGACTTTACTCATTATAATAAGCTCACCATTACGCCACTTGGATCTGATGTACTTTATAAAGGCGCTACGGTATCCTTAACGGCAACGATTGATCGCGAAACAAAAATACCTACGATAAACAAAAAAGAGCATTATGAGGCCGGCCTTTTTGAGGTATTAAAAGCACTTCGGCTCAAATTATCTAAAGAGGCCAATCTACCTGCCTACGCCATTTTCAACGACAATACCTTGAAAGAGATGAGTCGCGTAAAACCCCTCTTCGAAAAAGACCTGCAAGATATTTCAGGAGTAGGAAAACATAAAATAAGCCATTATGGTGCTTATTTCCTTGAAGCCATCAGGGCATTCAACCAAAAAAAAACGGTGCCACTTTCTGTAAAGGGAGAAACTTATTTAAAAACCCTAGACATGCTCAAGATCCATCATACGGTGGCCGAAATCGCAACAGAGCGATCTTTAAGTGAAACCACCATTTATGATCACATCAATCATTTGTATCTCAACCATGAGCCCATAAATATCAGCCAATTCGTATCTTCGGAAGAAATCAATAAAATCACCAGTGCCTGGTATAAATTGAAGAAAACTGAAGAAATTAGACTTCTTTTTCAGGCCCTAGATGAGAAAATAAACTATGGCAAAATAAAACTGGCCTTATCATTTCTCAAGAGGAGCTAAGGTCCAATACCCTTTTACCCAACTTCGCAATCTCAAACGCCTTCAAATTACTTAACTCACAATTAAAATATAGTTGAATTTACACAAGAATCAGTTTTTTGTTGAATTTTCATAAAAATCCAGCAATCAGAAATATCGGAACATCAATTATTGATGTTCCTTAACTATATTTACAAGTGTATTAGTCGTTTTAATCATGAAAAAGTTAGTATTTCTTTCATCAATGTGTGTCTTTATTTTGAATTCCTCTAAAGCCCAAGAACATACGAAGGCTTCGGAAGCGGATACCTTAACCGTTGTCGAGCATCTCGATGAACTTACCTTACTTTGGGATGTCGAATCTATAGAATTGAAAACCTACCAAGGTTTGAGAAAGTTTTGTCGCTCTTCAGCTTATAGACATTCAATCACAGAAATGCTTGAAAGTATGCACCATTATGATTCACTACTATATGATATGGCCATTGAAGCCTCAAAACAGAAGCATGCACATATGAAACATCTCATTCATGAACTTGAATCATTTGAAAAGCATTATGGGGTAAAACAATTTATAAGTCATTTAAAAGAAGAATGCGTTGCTCAATCTGAATTAGAAAAACATAAAAAAGATTACAAAAAAGATAATGGTGATGAATCCTATGACAGCAAAGTCTATGTGGTAGAATTAGAACTTAAAAAATACGTAAAACACCTTACCCATCGCATCGATCGATTAGATAGACATGTGCACCATTTAATTAAAGAATAAAGTTTTAGAAGCTTTGTTAGAGTTTACATAGCTACCATAATTGATTTTTTTAAGATGTATCTAATGGTGGTTTACTCAAGAATATTTCCTTTTTGGAACGCCAACATGTTTTAAAGATCATAGAAACTTATATCAACATATTACTTAGGTCAGTTCTATAAGAACTCTTAATGCATTCAGCCAATCATAGACAGCCCTAGTTCCCAATTTAAAACTATCTATAAAAACTGTAGGCTTTTTCATTCAACAGTAAGTCCAACCAAAGGGCATAAAACAACTGCTTTAATTCACTATTGAGAGGTTAATGGTGTATGATGATGAACCTTCTAGGCTTCCAAAGATATTTATTATGAAACAACTGTATGAAATAGACGCCTGCTGGTAAATGACTCACATTGATTACGAGTTCTTCTTCATTCTTCCTTATCCAACCTGTTAAACGTTGAATGCCATTCTGGTCAAACACAATCCAATCGGTCTCTGCGCGTAGCGGCCTCTCAAATAGCAATCTAAATATGCGATCTGCCGGATTAGGAAATAAACTAAACTCTGTCCCAAGGATCATCTCCTCTTCTATACCAAGTATGTTGCTAGGATTTTCCAAATCCTTATAGGCTGCTTGATAAATATCCTTAGTCACCTCATTTTGAATCATCACAATTACTCTAAGCTGAGTAGAATCATGGAACCCTACCGGTGCCCACTGTACGGACTCAGTGAATGTGTCATCAACTTTAAATGATTGATTTTTCACTATTCCTGAAGCATTTGGTAAAATTTTCAACAGTACGTTTCGAATGGTATCTGTAGTTGAATACATTCCAAAGTCGTTTTCGGGAACAAAGAGCTTTTCAACTATAAAAAATCTAATTGAAAGCTCTGTCTCTGGATTTGGTAAATCAATTAAAGACGTAAATTCAGCTGTGAAGGACAACATGGAACTACCCTCAACTGAGCTCTCAGATAACTCAATCTTGAAATCTGGCTTATTTAATTCTTTTTGATCTAACTGACTTTTATCCCATCCCAAAATATCCTCATCAGAGGAAGTACTAATAACCTCACCATTTAGTACGCTGGCCGGTATTTCATTGATACTATAATAGGATCTTCTAGCATCTGGATCAGTTTTGTTTCTTGTGTAAAGTATGTCCTCATCTAGACCAATACCATCATTATAAATATTGGTTATGTAATTTATCCAAAGACTCCCTGTACCCATTTGACCAATACGACTATGTACCTCTCCATCAGCAATCTTACTCTCTGCTTGTAACATAGAGCCAAATGTTTCGACCAAAACAATGCGTTTCCTGTCGTAAATACTGAAATTATCAAAGGCAAAACCCTCAAGGTATTGTCCATTTTGATTTACTTTCTGTCCAGTCATAGAACCCAACGCAAATCTAAACCTTATTTCAGACCAGTTTTCTTTGGGAATGATATAATTACCCTCATCATCCCTGATATCTATTTTATGTACCGCTAATTTCCAAGCTCCTTCCGTGCTCGTATTCCAACCATAAAACCCAGGATTATAGGCTGTTTTTTGAACTTCATCCCAATTACCAGGATTACCTGGAATACCCTCGAAAGTATACCAATTGAGGCCAGAACTCAAAGTAGTATAATTTTCATCCTGATTCTCAATAAGAAATTTATAAAATCCTAGGGGTGACCAACTAGCCCCGTCATCAGAGGAATATTGTAAAACCACACCATCGGTGACCAGCAAATCAGAACTATAATTGAAACTGAGGGTAGGCCTTTCTAAAAGTGAAATATCATAAGCAGGAGAATATACCCACGAATGCTCCGCTATAGAACCCTCTGTGCCCCCACCGGCGTAACTACCTGAAGGATTTGTAATCCATGAAAATCCTGAAACCTCAACTGGTACATCAGATACCGTAGGATCCAAATTTATAGTAGCCCCAATAGGAGTTGCTTTTTGCCAAGTTGAAAACCTCAACGAAGCTTCGGTCAAGGCAATTTTATCATTTTCGATGTCATAGTCAATACCATCATAAAAACCATCTACACTGATCGAATCTGTATGCCATGACTCAGGTCCTTCATCAAAAGTGTGAGTTTTGCTATCGACTACTTGGATTTTGTCCAAAATATTAAACTCTCTAACCAAGCTGTCGAAGCAATTAGCAGTTGAAATAAGATGAAGCTTTGCTCGATAAATTCCTCCCTCATCAAATACTACCTGAACCGAATCCAAGATAGTTGAATCAATCCCTGTTCTAACTTCCTCAAAAAACTCAGTACCATCCTCTCTTTCAATAGTAAAATTAAATTCTTGAAGTTCTTGCCACGCAAAGTCATATAACTCTAATTTTCTTTCTCTAAACGCAAACAAAGTATTGTTCCCCTCGGTAATATTTTTCCATCTAAATTCTGGATCAGGTATGATTCCAATTGATTTTGATTCAGTTTGCTGCCAAGCGCATCCAGTAATATTAGATGTAGCCTTGACCGTAATCTGAACACCATCAGATCCTAAATTATAATCATCAGAGGCTACTGAAACACTATTTGTATTTTGGTTAGGTACAATATCATTTTTAATGGTCCATTGAAAAGTAGCTAAACTATCAACCATATTACCAAGAGTAACATTAACTTCTAATAAATCAGATACGCAAGCCTTATTAGTAAGTACAAAACCATCTCCTGTCGTCCCAAATTGAGGCTTAGGATCAACCACAATATTGTGCTCAACAGTATTGGTACAACCATAATCATCGGTATGTTCAAAAATCACGATATAAGCACTTGAAGAATCATAATCTTGTAAGTCGTTATCAGTTAAACTTAAATTTTTGCGTGCATCCTTTGGTGTAAACTGAGCCGCAGCCTCAGAGTCATCACTGATACCTGTGGATAATGGAATTCTATTGTTATCATAAATTTCAAAATTTGATTCAATACCCCCTCCACCAATACCTGCTCCGGTTTCTGAATTGATTCCAAGTAGTTCAAAACTTCTTTCTTCAAATACATCAATATCTTCGTTCAAACACGTATTGAATGTGGCATCTATGATCTGATTATCAATCTTAAAGTCAATGGCAGGAGCAGGATTAATTACAATATTCGTTACTGAATCTGTATTGCTACATCCTTTTA
>Ga0206128_1000461_pt1 | contig 46756 bp, 45 predicted proteins | sample Helgoland_Spring_7_FD_148601 | JGI IMG/M metagenome (GOLD analysis project Ga0206128, IMG submission 148601) | Pelagic subsurface seawater microbial communities from Kabeltonne, Helgoland, North Sea - Helgoland_Spring_Bloom_20160426_1 | ecosystem: Environmental > Aquatic > Marine > Epipelagic ... | reverse complement strand
AAAATTTTTCTAACAGTTCGGTTCAAGTTAATTATGCAAAACGTTTAAAAACGCTAGTTTGGAATTCGGATGTGTCCTATAAACGACTCGCTGTGAATTGGTATGGAATTCCTTTTGAAGCTATAGGATCTATCGATCCAAAACAAGTATATTCTACGATTAAATTGGGTAGTGATATTCAGTTTTCAGATGGTGTTTTTCAAACTGCTAAGCTACAGTTACAACGCTTTTCCGATGCTTATGACTCTCAAGAATACCATTTAAAAGCGGCATCGACTATTCAATTCAATGGTTTAGAAAATCCAATTAATACGCTGCTTAAAATCGATTATTTAAAAGGAGAATTTTCAAAAAGCTATGCTACGTCACAAGCTCAATCTTTTGGGAATATTCAGTTTTCAGCGGCGCCAAGCTATCAATATTTAAAGGACGATCTTGCAATTTCTGTTGGGTTTAAGGTGTATTATTTGATGGATTCCGAACAAAACAAAACGGAGTTTTATGCTTATCCTCATATAGAAGCTAGGTATGCAGTTGTCAATTCTATTGTGGTGGCTTATGCTGGAATTAAAGGCGATTTACATCAAAATACATATCATGATTTTGTGCAAGCAAATCCATTTGTGTCTCCAACGCTAGATATTCGTCCTAGTTCGACTCCCTATAATGTGTTTGTAGGAACCAAAGGCAAACTGTCGCAAACCATTGGCTATGATATACATGGGAGCTTTGCGCGCGAACAAGATAAAGCGCTATTTAGAACCCAATTAATTAAAAACTATTCAACACCAAATAATTACAACCGTGGTAATTCGTTTAGAGTTGTGTATGATGACGTGGATGTTTTTACAGTTTCAGGCGCCCTAGAAGCTGATATGAGTCAAAAACTGAGTGTGCGATTAAAAGGTGCTCTTTATAACTACTCCAGTGATTTAGAACCTAGTGTTTGGAATTTTTTCAGGCGCCCTAGAAGCTGATATGAGTCAAAAACTGAGTGTGCGATTAAAAGGTGCTCTTTATAACTACTCCAGTGATTTAGAACCTAGTGTTTGGAATTTACCAGATTTTGAAGCCTCCCTATTTTTAGAGTATCAACTTTCTGAAAAATTGATGCTGGTGGGGTCTGTATTTTATTTAGGATCTCGACAAGATACTATAAATATGGAAGACATATTTTTCTCGGAATTCATTACGTCTGAGGTCAAACTCGATGCGTTTATAGACGCAAATGTGCAACTAGATTATGATATTACAAATCAGTTTTCAGCTTTTGTGAAAGTCAATAACATTGCAAATAAGAGCTATAACCGTTGGAGTAATTATCCAGTTCAAGGACTCCAAATTTTAGGTGGCGCGACTTATAAATTTGATTTTTAATCAACTGTAAGTCTCGCAAGAAAATCGTAATGTGGCCCTTTTTCAATTAATTCACATTTTAGCCCAACCTGATTACAGGCTATTTTAAGATGCTCGAAATCGAGATACATCCAACGAAACGTGGCTTCTTTGCCTTTATAGCGCACCGTATAATCAAGTTCTCCATAGTAGGCCTTGTTGGTATCCATCCAATATCCACCATCATCGTCCTGATACATGTATTTTATATCCGAGGAATCAATAAGAATTTGACCTTCAGGATTAAGAAGTGTTATAAGATGCTTCAATACCAAAGGTGTATGTGCCAAAGATTGAAATATCCCCGAACCATTCATCAATAAAAGCAGCGTATCAAAAGTTGCGGTTTCGTTCATCACATCTAATACGTGTGCAGATTTTAAGCCCCTTAATTTACAGGCTTTGATGGCGCCTTCAGAAATATCGATAGATTTCACGTTTAACCCTTTCGAAATCAAATGTAAACTGTGGCTTCCTGCACCACATCCGATATCTAAAACACGTCCTTTAGAAAGCTTTAGTGCCGTTTGTTCAAGTGAAGGCATTTCAGAAAAAGCTCTAAATAAATAGGGGAGAGCTAGGGTGTCTTCCTCTGAGATGCTCGTAGAGGTCACCAGATCTTCCGTGTAATTTCCTTCTTGGTAATCTAAAATTGCTGATCCAAAAACATCGTTCATTGGGGGTGTTTTAAATGGGTTTTGAGCTAAATTTAGGAAGGTTATAATTCCTAATTCCAAGTCAAAGATAAGTAAAAGAGACGACCTATGTTTTATAGAGTTTATAGTCGTCTATCAAAATCGATTCTTTTCTAATACATTACATTTGTCACATAAACCAACTGCAAAGCGCATAACTTATGGAACAACTCACAAAACTATCTGCGGCATTATCGAGCGCCGTTTGGGGATTACCGCTACTAGTTCTTCTTATTGGTGGGGGGTTGTATTTACTCATCAGTTCTAGATTTGCGACCTTCCGATTATTAGGTCATGCGGTTCAGGTTTTAAGTGGAAAATATGATAACCCCAATGATTATGGCCAAATCAGTCATTTTCAAGCCTTAACCACAGCCTTATCTTCCACTATTGGTATGGGGAATATTGCTGGAGTTGCAGTGGCGATTTCTATTGGTGGGCCAGGTGCTATTTTTTGGATGTGGATTAGTGCAGTCGTTGGGATGTCGACAAAGTTTTTCACGTCAACACTAGCCATCATGTATAGAGGAAAAGACAGTGCTGGCGAAATTCAAGGGGGCCCTATGTATTTTATTACAGAGGGGCTAGGGCGATCTTGGAAGCCTTTGGCTATGATGTTCAGTATATGTGGGTTGGTTGGCGCTTTGCCCGTTTTTAATGTCAATCAATTGACACAAGCGATAAATGATATTTTGCTAATTCCAAATGGTGTTGAGGTAGGGTTTACGTCCAACATAATCATTGGTTTAATATTGGTCACTTTGACCGCTGCAGTTATTCTGGGTGGCATTGGGCGAATCAGTAAAATAGCCTCTAAAATGGTGCCTTCGATGGTACTGCTTTATTTTGTTTCTGTACTGATTATTTTAGCTGTAAATATTGAAGTCGTGCCTAAATACTTGGCACTAATTTTTACAGATGCTTTTGCGGCAGATAACTTTTCAGGCGATGCTTTTTTTGGAGGTTTAGTAGGAGGTTTGATTTTATTAGGGGTGAAGCGTGGTGCATTTTCAAACGAAGCTGGAATTGGAACCGCTCCTTTAGCACATGGTGCAGCCAAAACAAATGAACCCGTTCGAGAAGGACTCGTAGCAATGTTGGGGCCTGCAATAGACACTTTATTGGTGTGTACTTTAACCGCTTTAGCAATTTTAGTCACGGGAGTTTGGGAGACCTCATCAGGAAATGGTGTAAGTTTAACCGCTGCTGCATTTGCCAATGCCATGCCCGGTTATGGAAACTATCTATTGGTAGTGATTATCGCCGTCTTTAGTATTTCGTCTCTATTTTCATTCTCCTACTATGGAACCAAATGTTTGTCATTTTTAATAGGTGCCGATAAAAAACACTATTATAATTATTTCTATATCGCTAGTATTGTTTTAGGAACTACAGCGTCTTTAGATATGATGATTAACTTGATTGATAGTGCATTTGCCCTGATGGCGATTCCAACGATGCTATCCACCCTAATTCTTGCACCTAAAGTAATCAAAGAATTGAAAGCTTACAAAAGCCGTTTACAAGACCAGAAATTGTAAGCAATCACTTAGAACGTTGGGGATACTCAACTATTTATCCTTAGTTTTGCAACATGCAAGACCAATTACAATCCCTTTCCAAAAAAGTTAAAGAGACACAAAAAGCGCACCGCAATTTTTTCATTAAGCTCCGAAAAAAAACACCCAAAAATCTCGACGCCATCATGGAAAAATTACATGATGATGAGTTTAAAAAGTCAGACTGTCTTCAATGTGCCAACTGCTGTAAAACCACCAGTCCAATTTTTACAAACAAAGACATAGAACGTATTTCGAAATCGTTCAGAATTAAAACTCGACAATTTATAGATAATTATCTGAATGTTGATGAGGACCAAGACTATGTCCTGAAATCTTCGCCGTGTACGTTTTTAGCCGATGATAATACATGTACGATTTATGACGTGCGGCCCAAAGCTTGCAAAGAATATCCGCATACGAATCGAAAACGTTTTGAAAAAATTTCAGAGCTAACCCTAAAGAATGTGTCAATCTGTCCTGCATCATTCAATATTGTGGAAGCCTTAAGAGCAAAATTAAAATAACTATATTTATAAAAAATTAACCACAATATGGAGCAGCTTATTCACTATTTTGAGACCATTCCATCGCTACATCGTAGTGCTATTCTCGTTGGTGGATTAACGTTTTTTTGGCTTTTAGAAGGTGCGTTACCACTGTATAAGTTTGGATATAACAAATGGAAACACGCGTTCCCAAACCTGTTTTTTACGTTTACGACCATTGTCATTAACTTTACTCTAGCCTTTCTATTGCTCAGTTCAGCTGACTGGGTAGTGGTACATGATTTTGGCATCCTCAACTGGCTTCCAGAAATGCCGCTTTGGCTCTATGTCACTTTGGGTGTATTACTGATGGATTTTGTTGGCGCATATTTACCACATTACACAGAACACAAAGTACCACCATTGTGGATGGTACATTTAGTACACCATTCCGATCATAAAGTTGATACCACGACGGCCAACCGTCACCACCCTTTAGAAAGTGTGATTAGATATGTTTTTACGCTTGCAGGAGTTTTTGTTATTGGTGCTCCCATAGGAATTGTGATGCTTTACCAATCGTTGTCTTTAGTGGCTACACAGTTCAGTCATGCCAATATTAAATTACCTAAAACATTAGATTATATAGTGAGTTTTATTCTTGTATCACCTGATATGCACAAAATTCACCACCATTACCAATTGCCCTATACAGATGCCAACTATGGCAATATTTTTTCGATTTGGGATCGTCTTCTTGGCACCTATATTTATATGGATCGAGAACGTGTGGTGTATGGTGTGGACACCTTTCCAAATGAAGCCGAAAACAGCAGTTTGAAGTCTTTGCTAAAACAACCATTCCAAGGGTATAGAAAACCTACAACGGATACAGCAGATACGGCGCTCTAAGTCGTTTATAGCGTTCTAAACCAAGTTTCCAACTCGCCCGAATTTGTGTTGCGGTCCACCCAGATTCGATCTCTTCTTGTAGTAATTTTTGACCTGCTAACTTGGTAAAAAAGGGATTAAAAAAATCAGCTTTATTTTTAGTGTTTTGATACGCATCTATTATCCAGTTTAACTCTATTTCAGATAAATCAGAGTGGTTTTTTAAATTCAGTCCCTTACATATTTTAGCTTCGTGAACCGGATATTTGGCGCCTACATTTGGTTTTGGTGTGAATTCATAATCATAGTCAAGATGCTCTAAAAAGGGACTTCCAAAAATTTGAAATTGAAGAGCTGTACCACGTCCCATACTCACATTAGTTCCCTCAAATAAACACAAACTCGGATACAAGTTTATGGCTTTAGCATTGGGAAGGTTTGGCGACGGTTTGATGGGTAGTGCGTATGCGGTCTGATGGGTGTAATTTTCTACTGGAATCACCTTCAAATCACATTGAATGCCATCTGTAAGCCAGCCTTCGCCATTTATCATCATAGCATATTCGCCAACCGTCATGCCGTGTACTATCGGTACAGGATGCACCCCCACAAAACTCGAGTAATTCAAATCTAAAATTGGGCCATCCACATAGTGTCCATTTGGATTTGGACGGTCCAAAACAAGGACTGTAATACCTAACTTGGCGCAAGTTTCCATCATATAATGAAGGGTCGATAAAAACGTATAAAACCGTGCTCCAACATCTTGAACATCAAAAATAATAAGCTCTAAGCCGTCTAAGGCTTGAGCACTTGGTTTTTTATTTGCACCATATAAAGACACAATCGGAACACCACTACCAGCATCAACACCATCTTTGACATATTCTCCTGCATCTGCAGTGCCTCTAAATCCATGTTCAGGAGCAAATACTTTTTTGACAGCGATATTTAGACGTAACAAAGAATCCACTACATGTGTATAGCCATCTTCTTTAAAAATAACTGTAGTTTGATTGGCTACAATTCCGATGTTTTTGTTTTTAAGAAGCGGTAAATAACGTGCTGTCTGTTGCGCTCCAACCCTAATTGGGGTTTGCGCTTGCGTGCTAGATTGGTTTCGGCACGAAAGGAGTGTCAGAACAAATAATAAAACTGTATTTTTGATAAAATTTAAATGCATAATAAATTTTGAATTACGAGTTTTTTTTAGCCAAACGTATTATTGGAAATAAGTCCTATAAAAGTAGTGTATCGGCGCCAATAATAAAAATCGGAATTGCAGCCATTGCAATTAGTACTATTGTGATGCTTATTGCGATTGCAACCGGCATTGGTTTGGAGCATAAAATTAGAGATAAAGCTGTAGCTTTTAATGGGCATATTACGATAACCAATTTTGACAGTAACGTATCCGAAGGCGCACAAGTTCCGATTTCTAAATCTCAAGAATTTTATCCAGAGTTTAAGACGGTAAACGGCGTATCTCATGTTCAGGCGGTGGCTACTAAATTTGGAATTATCAGAACCACTACTGATTTTGAAGGTTTGTTTTTAAAAGGGGTAGGCGTAGATTATGATTGGCGTTATTTTGAAGCGTTTTTAGTCGAGGGTCAACTTCCCATTTATACCCAAAACTACAGTAACGAGGTTTTAATTTCAAAATATTTAGCAAACCGTTTAGGCTTTGGTGTTGGCGATAATTTTCAGATGTATTTCATGAAATCAGATTCGAGCAAACCGCCTAGTATTATGAAATATGTTGTTGTTGGTATTTTTAATTCAGGGTTTGAAGACTTAGATAAAACCTATGTTATTGGCGATATTAATCACGTGCAACGTTTGAATAGATGGACCAAAAATCAGGTTGGAAGTTTTGAAGTTTTTATTTCTAATTATAACGATTTAGACCGCATCGGAAAAGAAGTCTATGCACAAACGCCTTCTACTTTAGATGCCATGACGGTTCAGCAAAAGTATGCCACTATTTTTGAGTGGATCCCGGTATTTACTACCAATATCTATGGCATTATCGGCATTATGATTTTGGTGGGTGCGATTAATATGATTACTGCATTGCTTGTTTTGATTCTTGAGCGCACACAAATGATAGGAATTCTAAAAGCTTTAGGCAGCACAAACTATAGTATTCGAAAACTATTTTTGTACAATGCGTCTTATTTGATTGCCTGCGGTTTGTTTTGGGGTAACCTTATCGGCATTGGAATTTTACTGCTTCAAAAACACTTTCAGTTTCTAAAACTTGATCCTTCTGTGTATTATGTCAGCGTAGCGCCAGTGTATCTAGATTGGTCGTATGTAGTTTTGCTTAACCTAATGACTTTTGTGTTGTGTCTATTGATGTTGCTCATTCCCTCTTTTCTAATTAGTAAAATTGTACCTATAAAGGCCATGAAATTCCAATAAAAACTTCTGTATTCCAGATTTGTATCCGAGAAATTTAATGTATTTTTGTTCTAAATTTATATCATGACGTACGCTGAGAATATTTTAGAAACCATAGGAAATACACCTTTAATTAAAATGAATGTTTTAACTAAGGAATTGCCGTGTTTGGTTTTGGCGAAATATGAAACCTTTAATCCAGGGAATTCAGTAAAAGACCGTATGGCATTACAAATGATAGAAGATGCTGAGGCCGATGGTCGTTTGCAACCCGGAGGAACAATTATTGAAGGGACTTCAGGAAATACAGGAATGGGTTTGGCATTGGCTGGAATTATCAAAGGTTACAAATGTATTTTTGTATTAGCAGACAAACAGTCCAAAGAAAAAATGGATATTCTTCGTGCTGTTGGTGCTGAGGTTGTCGTTTGTCCAACTTCTGTAGAGCCAGAAGATCCGCGATCCTATTATTCTGTATCCAAGCGCTTGGCGGAAGAAACACCCAACTCCTGGTATGTGAATCAATATGATAATCCGAGTAATTGTAAAGCTCATTTTTTAAGTACTGGTCCAGAAATATGGGAACAAACCGACGGGAAAATCACCCATTTTGTAGTGGGCGTTGGAACTGGTGGTACAATTTCTGGTGTTGGGAGTTATTTGAAAATGAAAAACCCAAACATCAAAATATGGGGAGTGGACACTTATGGTAGTGTGTTTAAGAAATACCATGAAACAGGTATTTTTGATGAAAATGAAATTCACCCTTACGTTACCGAAGGTATCGGAGAAGATATTCTCCCTTTGAATGTAAACTTTGGAATTATTGATGGATTTACAAAAGTAACGGATAAAGATGGCGCGGTTTACACCCAACGTTTGGCAAAAGAAGAAGGTATGTTTTTAGGAAACTCTGCAGGCTCTGCGATTAAAGGCGTCCTTCAATTGAAAGAACATTTTAAGCCCGACGATGTGGTGGTGGTATTGTTCCATGACCATGGCAGCCGGTATGTGGGTAAAATGTTTAATGACGATTGGATGCGCGAAAAAGGCTATATCGAATAATCCTAATTTGTAGCTACGCTACGCTATACCGCTCTTTTTGAGCACTATAAAGCTTTAAAAGTCACCTATTTATTGTATTTTTCATTTTATTAAGTTTACATTACATTAGACCTCAAATCTAATTTCATAACCAATTTAACTTTTTTTAATTCACTGTTGTTTTAGAGTAAAACAGCAGCCTTGCAACTTAAAAAAATGGACTGTTATGAAAAAAAAGCGCCCTCAAAACTATCTGAAACTTGTAATGCTAGTCATTGGGGTTTCACTATTGCTTACGACTTGTGAAAAGGAGGAGGAACCTCAATTTTTAGAGCAAATTGAGACCAAAAACCTTAGCCCTTTTAAGGTGTCAAAAATTGATAATTCTACTTTGAATAAAAATGAAAAAATACAAAATAAACTTTTTAGTATTAATGACAACAGCATCACTACCCAAAACAGAACGATTTATTCAAACCAATATGAGTTCTATATAAATACTGACAATGTTTCTTATATAGAAAACTTAGATGCCACGTATCATTCTTACACTTTTCCAATTTACAGAAACACAGAAAATGGATTATTGGAAAACCTTTTACTTTCATTACAACCAGACGGCTCATACAAAGCATTTATTGTTGCTTATGATTTAACTCCAAAACAAGTTGAGGATTTAAATAATGGCTTATATGTAGATTTAGAAAACCGTTCTTCATATACACAAATTGATGACATAGGCTTAACATCAAACATAGTAGGCAAAATTTCTGCAGAATGTGTTTGGATATTTACATCATGGTGCTCCTCTAACAATCATGAAGGCGCAATTGGCAAAGGAGCGACTTCTTCGTTTTGGAACACTCACTACACCTTTGAAAAGAGTTCTAAATCGTCATCAAAAACACTTACAAAAGCGTTTATAAATTTACTCATTATCAATACCATAGTTCCAATCAAGTTTGCCTTTCATAAATTCAATCGGTATTCAAATCCAGATAATGTCCTAGCGATTATTCGAAACATACCCATGGAACATAATAGTATTGTGGATAAATTTCATTCGTTGTATGCCTTTGGTAAAAGCGCCTTAGATTCTCAAGCGTTGATTCAATTGAAAGACATGTATTGTTCAAAAAATAAATGCCTTCAATGCGCTATTGGTAGTGCTATTTTGAATCGAAATTCATAAATTGCAAGATGAAATTATTTTATAAAGGTCTTTTTAATTTGCAAAAATACGGGTTTTACGTGTGTCAACGTATTGCAGACCGTATGGGCATGCGTGCCAAAGTTGTTCGGACCTCTTTTATCTACCTGACATTTGTGACCCTAGGTTTTGGATTTGCATTTTATTTATTTCTAGCCTTTTGGATACGGATCAAGGACTTGATCTATACAAAACGAACCTCTGTTTTTGATATTTAATCTCTATGAATAGCCCTTTTGTAAAACTCTATAAATCAAAAATAAGCACTGCGATTATTTTGTTGATGCTTTTGCTTTTTACGGGAGTTATCGGGTTTAAGATGCTGTCTGATTTTTCTTGGGTTGACGCTTTCTATATGACCGTTATAACCATTACTACTGTAGGTTATGGTGAAGTTCAACCTCTAGACCATGATGCTAAAATATTCACGATATTCTTAATTTTAACAAGTGTTATCATTGTAGGATATGCACTTAAAATTATTACAGAATATATAATTTCAAAAAATGTTATTTCCGAATTAAAACATAAGAAGATGCAAAAAAAAATTGATGCACTGTCCAATCATATTGTAATATGTGGATATGGAAGAAATGGAAAGCAAGCCGCTAAAAAATTATTAACCCATAACCGTTCTTTTGTTGTTGTAGAATCCAATAAAGATGTAATTGAAAAGTATCAAAATGAAAACACCCACTTTGTTTTTGGAAATGCCAACGACGATGAGGTTCTTGTCGCAGCAGGTATAAAACGAGCAGAGTGCCTAATTTCTGCCTTACCCAACGATTCTGATAATGTTTTTGTAGTACTTTCTGCACGACAAATTAATCAACACATGCGAATAATTAGTCGGGCATCTCACGAAACCACCTATAGTAAACTCAAATTTGCAGGTGCTAATAATGTTATTTTACCAGATAATATTGGTGGTGACCATATGGCGTCTCTTGTCGTTGTACCGGATTTGTTAGAGTTTATAGATAACCTGTCAATTATAGGGAACAAATCGATTAATATTGAGGAGGTTGCGGTTGAAAAGTTATATGACACGTCAAATGTTAAAACCATTCAAGATTTAGATTTACGTAAAAAAACAGGCTGTAATGTCATAGGTTATAAAGATGAAACAGGTCATTATACTATAAATCCTGAAGCCAATCAAAAATTAGTTCCGAACTCAAAAGTGATTGTTCTGGGCCGACCAGAACAAATTCAAAATTTGAATAGCACTTATAATATTGATATTAAATAAGTAAAAAAGTAAATAAATATTTAGCGGACAGCAATATTTTAATTACTCATTTATTTTCACCATATTGTTGCCTCATTTAAAAAAAACCTAAAAATTTTCTATGAAAACATTCATTTATACTACTATAGCTTTGATTTTGCCTTTTATATCTTCTGCTCAAGACAAGGGGCTAGATCAAAAAATTGACGAAGCCTTCCAACCAGTTGCTGATGCCTTTTTTGATGCTATTTTCTTTATAGTTTATGAAGGTGATACGTTTTCAATTCCATTTGTATTGGTTTTATTAGTTGGTAGTGCATTGTTTTTTACTATTTATTTTGGATTTCCAAACATTCGTTATTTTGGAAAAGCAATTAATGTAGTCCGCGGAAAATATGACCATGTTGATCATGGTGTTTCTGAAACGATGTACGGAGATTCTACTCCTGGAGGAGATGCCATAGAAACGATCAAAGATGAAAGTGCAGATGGTGAAGTAAGTCATTTTCAAGCGTTAGCAACCGCAGTTTCAGGTACCGTAGGAAACGGAAACATTGCAGGAGTTGCTTTAGCGATTGCTTTAGGTGGACCAGGAGCTACGTTTTGGATGATTGTTTGTGGATTACTTGGAATGTCAACAAAATTTGTAGAATGTACTTTAGGAGTTCAGTTTAGAGATGTGGGTGAAGATGGTACCGTTTATGGCGGACCTATGTATTACATCAGCAAAGGATTAAAATCTAAGGGATTTGCTAGGATTGGTAAAGTGATTGCGGCTATTTTTGCTGTGTTTTGTATTGGAGGATCATTTGGAGGAGGTAATGCTGCTCAGTCCAACCAAGCAACTATTGTTATAAAAGAATTATTCAATTGGGAGAGTACGGCGGCAGGAGCTATTGTGGGCGTTGTATTAGCTGCACTTGTGGGTGTAATTATTATTGGCGGTATCAAACGTATCGCTCAAGTGACTGAAAAAGTAGTACCATTTATGGCTGTTATGTATGTTGTCGCGTGTCTTTATATTATACTCTCTAATTTTAGTTTAGTAGATGATGCTATCAGTCTTATTGTAAGAGAAGCATTTAATCCGACAGCTTTTGGTGTAGGATCGATAATTGGAGTAGTAATTGTAGGTTTTCAACGCGCTGCATTTTCAAATGAAGCCGGAGCTGGTTCAGCATCAATTGCACATTCTGCAGTGAAAACAAAATATTCAGCTTCCGAAGGATTGGTCGCACTTTTAGAACCTTTTATTGATACGGTTGTGATTTGTACCATGACCGCTTTAGTTATTGTGATTTTTAATTTTGGTGGATTCTTTGAGTATGGAGGAGATGGATCTGGTGTTGTTTTTATTGACGGCGTTGGTTATGAAGGTGCAGGAATTACATCCAAAGCCTTCGCTCAGTATATTCCGTATTCAAATATATTTTTGACTATTGCGGTTGTACTATTTGCAGTATCCACAATGATTTCATGGTCTTATTATGGTTTACAGTCTTGGAAGTTTTTGTTTGGTAGAGGTAAAGTAGCCGATTTAGTGTATAAATTATTATTCTTAACGTTTATCGTTATTGGAGCTGCAGCGAGTATGGGATCTATTTGGAAATTCTCTGATGCGATGATATTTGCCATGATTTTCCCTAATATGATCGGATTATTCTTCTTATTTCCAATAGTAAAGAAAGAATTAATTAAATACCTGGATGCGATAAGAAAATAGAGGAGATTGCCTCAAAATGAAATTTTACACCTACTTTTCAAATCAACAGCGTTTAGCAATAATTGTATTGGTTGTTGTTATTATTGTGATGGAACTCTTCTGGGTAGTCTTTAATACAACCCGAGCCGATTCCTTTGAAGTTGATCCTGTTACTTATGAAAAATTTCAAAACGAGGTAGATAGCTTACGAGCTCTTCAACACCATAATTCTACTCCAAAATTATATCCGTTTAATCCAAATTATATAACGGATTACAAAGGCTATACACTTGGGATGAGCGCACAAGAAATCAACTTACTTCAAGCCTATAGAACTAAAGGAAAATGGATAAATTCTGCGAAAGAATTTCAACGAATTACCAAAGTATCAGATTCATTATTAAAAACAATTGCGCCCTATTTTAAGTTTCCAAATTGGGTAACAGCGTCAGCCAATACAAAAAGTTTAACTCACGAATCAATTGTTAAAACCAAAGGGCAAAAGATAGATTTAAATACGGCTACAGTACGACAACTTCAAAAAATATATGGGATTGGTGCCTATTATTCGGAGGTAATTATCCGCTTTAGAAATACTTTTGACGCTGGTTTTATCGCTGATGTGCAGTTACAAGACGTCAAAGGCCTTACTCCAGAAGTGATTCAAAATATCCTTAAAGAGTTTACCGTTCAAACGCCAAGAAAAGTTGAAAAAATAAATTTAAATACAGCGACTGTAGAGCAATTAGTAACCGTTCAGCATATCGATTATGAATTGGCGTATGAGATTATAATTTAGAATGTTAATGGATGGTTATAAAGATATTGAGGAATTAACAAAAGTTAAAGAATTTCCCAAGGAAAAAATAGAAATTATTAAATTATATTTGTCCCTTAATTAAGCTAAATATGGATTTTAATTATTCAGAAGAACAAACCTTGATTGCTACTGCTGCAAAAGAATTTGCAGAGCAATACATCAGACCACACATAATGGAGTGGGATGAATCTCAGTATTTCCCTGCAGATGTACTACACAAAGCAGGTGAAATGGGTTTTATGGGTGTTTTTATACCAGAACAATACGGAGGTTCAGGATTTGGATATCATGAATATATCGCCATTATTGAAGAAATTTCTAAGGTAGATCCTTCAATAGGACTTTCCATTGCGGCGCATAACTCGTTGTGTACGGGTCATATCTACTACTTTGGTAATGAAGCTCAGAAACAAAGATGGTTACCGAAGTTAGCATCTGGCGAGTGGATCGGAGCTTGGGGTTTAACTGAACACAATACGGGTAGTGATGCTGGAGGTATGAATACTACCGCAGTTAAAGATGGTGATCATTATATTCTAAACGGTTCTAAAAACTTTATCACCCATGGGCGTAGTGGTCATGTCGCAGTTGTGATTGCACGTACTGGCGAAAAAGGCGACTCTCATGGCATGTCAGCTTTTGTTGTCGAAAAAGGAACGCCAGGATTTAGTTCAGGAAAAAAAGAAGACAAACTAGGAATGCGTGCCAGTGAAACAGCAGAACTCGTATTTGATAATTGTCGAATCCATAAAGATAATTTATTAGGAGAACCAGGAGAAGGATTTATTCAATCGCTAAAAATTTTAGATGGTGGACGTATTTCTATAGGCGCACTGTCTTTAGGGATTTCTAAAGGCGCCTATGAAGCCGCTTTAAAATATGCCAAAGAACGTGTTCAGTTTGGGAAACCTATTTCAAGTTTTCAGGGAATTTCGTTTAAACTATCGGATATGGCGACAGAAATTGAAGCTGCTGAGCTATTGCTGCATAAATCAGCGTTCTTAAAAAACAATGGAAAAAAAGTCACAACCCTAGGGGCTATGGCCAAAATGTATGCTAGTGAATCTTGTGTTAAAATCGCTAACGATGCCGTTCAAATTCATGGTGGATATGGATATACCAAAGATTATCCTGTAGAGAAATTTTACCGAGATTCTAAGTTGTGTACAATAGGCGAAGGCACTACCGAGATCCAAAAACTGGTCATCTCACGAAATATTTTAAAATAACTATTGCATAACAATAATTAAGTTTATATTTGCACACGAAATCTAAAAGAGGGGAGGTTAAAAGACTATGTTAATAATACCAATAAAAGAAGGAGAAAATATAGACAGAGCGCTGAAACGTTTCAAACGTAAGTTTGATAAAACGGGAACAAAGCGATCTTTACAAACGCGTAAGCAGTTTATAAAGCCCTCTGTGAAACGTAGAGCGCAAATTCAAAAAGCACAATACATTCAAGGCTTAAGAGACGCAGAGAACTTGTAGTTTTCTACATCAATACAAAGCAAAAGCACCTTATTTATAAGGTGCTTTTGTTGTTTATAACAGTTTAGGGTATAGTAAGTTATGTGATAAAAAACTTGGTCAAGTCAAATTTTTTATTAATTTTGAGTCTAACCCTAAATAATATTATTATGAACACAAAATCTTTTTTAGTATCAGGAATCGCAGGAAGCATTGTTTCTTTTCTTCTTGGATGGCTTTTTACGGCATTCTTTTTACGGACATTTACCCTCAAGAACAATGCATGCTGTACATCATGCTTGGCTGCGTCTTTTATGCATTTACCTTTGCATTAATTTATAACCGTTGGGCGCAAATTAGTACCTTTGGTACTGGTCTCAAAGCAGGGTTTTTTATTGGACTGCTGTTGACATTGAGCTCGAACTTTTTTATGCAAGCTTCTTCGACTGCAGCTCTAAATATTGATTTTATAATTCCAGTAGCTATTGATACAGCATCCGCCGCTATAATGGGGGGTGTGATTGCAGCTGTTATAGGCAAACTCAAAAGCATAAATTAGCCCCTAGGATTATGATATATTCCCAATAGAAAGCGCTAGTTTTTATTGGGAATATTATAATATTTTATGTATATTGGAGTAGTGAAACCAAACCGAATGCCTTTACAGAACTTTATTGATTATCTACTGCTAGAGAAAAAATATTCTCCAAATACAATAGTGGCTTATCGGAAAGATTTAGAAGCGTTTCGGGCTTTTCTATTGTCCGATTATTCTGATGCGCAGATTTCACAAGCAAATTATTCTCAAATACGGAGTTGGATTGTTCAGCTTGTCGATTCAAATATTTCAAATCGAACCATTAATAGGAAGCTATCCTCTTTAAATAGTTACTACAAGTTTTTGCTCAAAACAGAAAGTATAAAAATAAACCCTTTAGCAAAACATAAAGCTCTGAAGGTGAGTAAAAAAATTCAAATCCCTTTTTCGGAAGTAGAAATCAGTAATGTGCTGAAAAGTATTCCTACAAATACTTTTGAAGGCTTGCGTGATAAACTTATAGTAGAACTTTTTTATTCAACTGGTATGCGTCGCATCGAACTGGTTCAATTACAATTAGAGGCTGTAGATTTGTCTCAAGGACAGATCAAAGTCGTAGGCAAGCGAAATAAAGAACGGATAATACCTTTGCTACCATCTGTAATACTTACATTTCAAGCGTATCTTAGTGCACGTCTAAATCTTGAAACGATAAGAGATCCACATGTTCTTTTTCTAACTAAGAAAGGAACTAAGATCTATGAGATGTTAGTTTACAGAATAATTACAGGCTATTTTGACACGATTTCCACAAAAGTAAAGAAAAGCCCTCATATCCTAAGACATTCTTTTGCTACTCATCTTTTAAGTAATGGGGCCGATTTGAATGCTGTGAAGGAACTTTTAGGACATTCGAGCTTGGCGGCGACTCAAGTTTATACACATAATAGTGTTGCCGAACTCAAAAAAGTATATGAAAAATCACACCCTAGGACCTTGTCCTAATTAATACATCTAACCTAATAATACACTAATATGAAAGTACTTACACAATCCGTAAATTTCAATGCCGATCAAAAATTAATCGACTTTATTCAAAAGCGAATGGACAAATTAGATTTGTTTTTTGATAAAATTATAAAATCTAATGTTTATTTGAAAGTTGAAAACACCTCAGAAAAGGAAAATAAAATAGTAGAAATTCAGCTGTCAATTCCAGGTGACGTAATCGTAATGAAGAAGGTTTCTAAGACTTTTGAAGAGGGCTTAGACGTAGCAGTACGGTCTTTAGAAAGGCAGTTAAAAAAGCGAAAAGAAAAATTACGTCAATTTTCATGAAAATTTTACAAAAAATGTTTTGAAACAAGAAAAATATATATACATTTGCAGTCCGTTAGAAATAGCGGGCTTTTTTAGTGCCTAATTGTACTGAAAAAAAGCCGATGTAGCTCAGCTGGCTAGAGCAGCTGATTTGTAATCAGCAGGTCGTGGGTTCGAGTCCCTCCATCGGCTCAAGTTCTTTAAAAGAGTGAAATATAATTTAAATTGAGGGGAGATACTCAAGCGGCCAACGAGGGCAGACTGTAAATCTGCTGACTACGTCTTCGCAGGTTCGAATCCTGCTCTCCCCACATTTAAATTGATGGATTAAATTAAATTGCGAGAGTAGCTCAGTTGGTAGAGCGTCAGCCTTCCAAGCTGAATGTCGCCGGTTCGAACCCGGTCTCTCGCTCAATTTTTTGGCCGGTGTAGCTCAGGGGTAGAGCGTTTCCTTGGTAAGGAAGAGGCCACGGGTTCAAATCCCGTCATTGGCTCTTTTTTTGATCAGATAAAATTGAATACAAGTAAGATTACTAATATTAATATAACTAAGAATAAATTTTAAAACATGGCAAAGGCAACTTTCGATCGTTCAAAACCACACTTAAACATTGGTACTATTGGACACGTAGATCACGGTAAAACAACTTTAACTGCTGCTATTACTAAAGTATTAGCTGATGCAGGTTATTCTGAAGCAAGATCATTCGATCAGATTGATAATGCTCCAGAAGAAAAAGAAAGAGGTATAACAATTAATACTTCTCACGTAGAATATGCAACTAATAATCGTCATTACGCTCACGTTGACTGTCCAGGTCACGCGGATTACGTAAAGAACATGGTTACAGGTGCTGCACAAATGGATGGTGCTATCTTAGTAGTAGCTGCTACAGATGGTCCAATGCCACAAACACGTGAGCACATTCTTTTAGGACGCCAAGTAGGTATCCCAAGAATTGTTGTATTCTTAAACAAAGTTGACATGGTTGACGATGAAGAGCTTTTAGAGCTTGTTGACATGGAAGTAAGAGATTTATTAAACTTTTACGATTATGATGGTGACAATGGACCTGTAGTATCAGGATCTGCACTTGGTGCTCTTAACGGAGAGAAAAAGTGGGTTGACACTGTATTAGAGCTTATGGAAGCAGTTGATGCATGGATTGAATTACCAAAGCGTGACGTTGATAAAGATTTCTTAATGCCAATCGAAGATGTATTCTCAATTACTGGTCGTGGTACAGTTGCTACAGGTAGAATTGAAACGGGAATCGCAAACACAGGAGATCCTGTAGAGATTATCGGAATGGGTGCAGAAAAATTAAACTCTACGATTACTGGAATTGAAATGTTCCGTCAAATATTAGATAGAGGTGAAGCTGGAGATAATGCAGGTATCTTATTAAGAGGTATTGAAAAGTCTCAGATTTCTAGAGGTATGGTAATTACTAAGCCTGGATCAGTAACACCACATGCTAAATTTAAAGCTGAGGTTTATATCCTTAAAAAAGAAGAAGGTGGACGTCATACTCCATTCCATACAAACTACCGTCCACAGTTTTATGTGCGTACGACAGATGTTACTGGAAATATTGCTTTACCATCAGGAGTAGAAATGGTAATGCCAGGAGATAACTTGACAATTGAGGTTGATTTAATTCAGCCAATTGCAATGCATGTTGGACTTCGTTTCGCGATTCGTGAAGGTGGTAGGACTGTAGGTGCAGGTCAAGTAACTGAGATTTTAGACTAATACTATTATCACAATACATGAAAAGGTGTCTCGATTTATCGAGATACCTTAACGTGTATTTACGGGTTTAGCTCAGTTGGTAGAGCACTGGTCTCCAAAACCAGGTGTCGGGAGTTCGAGTCTCTCAACCCGTGCTAAATAATTGGAGAAGCGAATACAACAGAGAAACCTATTAATAAGCAGACTCAAATTAAATAAAATTATAAGACAATGGCAGGTATAGTAGAATATGTAAAAGAATCATTTGGAGAACTTAAAAACAATGTAAGTTGGCCAACATGGGCTGAAGGACAAAGTCTAACAGTGCTTGTGGCGGTTTTTTCAATTGTATTTTCTTTGGCTATATGGGGTGTAGATACTGTTTTTGCACGTGTTATTGAAGAATATTTTAACTGGATCAAATAATATACATACCGATGGAAGAGACTAAAGTGGAAGAAACCAAAGCGGAAAAAAAGTGGTATGTTGTTCGTGCAGTAAGTGGCCAGGAAAACAAAATTAAAGCCTACATCGAGAGTGAAATTTCACGTTTAGGTTTAGAAGATTTTGTTGATCAGGTATTGGTACCTACTGAGAAAGTGATTCAAATTAGAAAAGGAAAAAAGGTTCAGAAGGAAAAAGTTTATTTTCCTGGATACATAATGGTGCAAGCTAACCTTAGTGGTGAGATTCCTCACATTATAAAGTCCATCACAAATGTGATTGGGTTTTTAGGAGAAACTAAAGGTGGTGAGCCCGTGCCATTACGTCAATCTGAAGTAAATCGTATGCTAGGTAAAGTTGATGAGCTGTCGTTAGAGGCTGACCAAAACGTAGCAATTCCTTTTGTTAAAGGAGAAACAGTAAAAGTTATTGATGGTCCATTTAATGGATTCGATGGTACTGTAGAAAATATTAATGAAGAAAAACGCAAGCTTGAAGTTATGGTGAAGATTTTTGGAAGAAAAACACCACTAGAATTAAGCTATATGCAAGTAGATAAAATTTAATAATTGTTACACAAATATTAAGATTCGAGTTTATAGCTTCCAATTTATAAAAACGAATCACACTAAAATTTAAAAATGGCAAAAGAATTAGGTAAAGTAGTCAAACTACAAGTAAGGGGAGGTGCAGCGAATCCGTCGCCACCGGTTGGACCCGCTTTAGGTGCTGCTGGAGTTAATATCATGGAGTTCTGTAAGCAATTTAATGCTAGAACTCAAGATAAACCTGGTAAAGTATTACCAGTGGTTATTTCTGTTTACAAAGACAAATCGTTTGACTTTGTAATCAAAACACCACCAGCTGCAGTACAATTATTAGAAGCGGCCAAAGTAAAAAAAGGTTCTGGCGAACCAAATAGAAAGAAAGTAGCAAAAGTAACTTGGGATCAAGTAAAAGCTATTGCTGAAGACAAAATGGTAGATTTAAATGCATTTACTGTTGGGTCTGCTATGAAAATGGTAGCAGGAACAGCCAGATCAATGGGTATAACTGTTAAAGGTGGTGAAGCACCCAATTAATCAAAAATATTTGAAATGGCAAGATTAACAAAAAAGCAAAAGGAAGCAGTTGCTAAAATTGATAAGAGTAAAATCTACAGTCTTCAAGAGGCATCAGTTTTAGTAAAAGACATTACAAACACAAAGTTTGATGCATCCGTTGATTTAGCAATACGTTTAGGAGTAGATCCTAGAAAAGCGAATCAAATGGTAAGAGGTATAGTATCACTTCCGCATGGAACAGGTAAAGATATGAAAGTACTCGCCTTAGTTACTCCTGATAAAGCTCAGGAAGCTACAGATGCTGGTGCTGATTACGTTGGACTAGACGAATACCTTGAGAAGATCAAGGGCGGTTGGACAGACGTTGACGTTATCATAACGATGCCAAGTGTTATGGGGAAATTAGGGCCATTAGGTCGTGTATTAGGCCCACGTGGTTTAATGCCTAACCCAAAGACAGGAACTGTAACAATGGATGTTGCTAAAGCAGTAACTGAAGTCAAAGCAGGAAAAATTGATTTTAAAGTTGATAAAACAGGAATTGTACATGCAGCGATAGGAAAAACATCGTTTTCTGCAGAGAAAATTCAAGATAATGCTCAAGAGCTATTATCAACTATTATGAAGTTAAAACCAACATCAGCAAAAGGCGTTTATGTCAAAAGCATATTCATGTCAAGTACAATGAGCCCTAGTATTGCTGTGGATTCAAAAGTGAGTAGTTAAACAATTTTATTATGACAAGAGAAGAAAAATCAAAAGTAATCGAAGCGTTAACTACAGAATTAGCTGAGAATTCAAATTTATATTTAACCGATATTTCTGGGTTAAACGCAGGAACAACTTCAGCATTACGACGTGCTTGTTTTAAAGCAAACATAAAATTAGCTGTAGTAAAGAACACCTTGCTTGAAAAAGCAATGGAAGCTTCAGATAAAGATTTCGGAGATTTACCAACAATTTTAAAAGGTAATACTTCCGTGATGTATTCTGAAACTGGAAACGCACCAGCAAAAGTAATCAAAGCTTTTAGAAAAAAGTCAGACAAACCTTTCCTTAAAGGTGCTTTTATCGAACAAGCAGTTTACATTGGTGACGATCAATTGGATATGTTAGTTGACATTAAGTCTAAAGAAGAACTTATTGGAGATATCATTGGATTATTACAATCGCCTGCTAAAAACGTTGTTTCAGCACTTCAATCGAGTGGTGGCAAATTATCAGGTATCCTACAAACGTTATCTCAAAAAGAGGGATAAAATAAAAGAGTACGCACTTTTTACAAATATATATTAAATTAAAAAATTATTAAAACGATAGAAAAATGGCAGATTTAAAAGATTTCGCAGAACAATTAGTAAACTTAACAGTAAAAGAGGTTAATGAACTAGCAACAATTTTAAAAGATGAGTACGGTATCGAACCTGCAGCCGCAGCTGTAGCAGTCGCTGCTGGACCAGCTGGTGGTGGAGATGCTGCTGAAGCTCAAACAGAATTCGATGTAATTCTTAAAGCAGCAGGTGGATCTAAATTAGCAGTAGTTAAGTTAGTAAAAGAATTAACCGGTTTAGGGTTAAAAGAAGCTAAAGGATTAGTAGATGATGCACCAAGCGCAATTAAAGAAGGTGTTTCTAAAGACGAAGCTGAAGGCTTGAAAACTTCTTTAGAAGAAGCTGGAGCAGAGGTTGAGCTTAAGTAAGCTTAACACTTAATTCCATACATTGGTTTAGGTCCTAGAGTATACACTCTATGACCTAAACCCTTTTGTGTATTTATCATATACACTAATAAAAAATTATTTTTTTAATCAATAATTCGTCCATCGATGTTAGCAAAAAAAGCTGAAAGATTAAATTTCTCGTCTATTAAAAATAGAACCGAGTATCCAGATTTCTTGGATATTCAGATAAAATCCTTCCAGGATTTTTTCCAGTTAGAGACAAAATCAGAAGAAAGAGGAGATGAAGGGCTATACAATACCTTCATGGAAAATTTTCCAATCACTGATACACGAAACCAATTCGTGTTAGAGTTTTTGGATTATTTCATAGATCCACCAAGATATTCACTAGAAGAATGTATAGAAAGAGGTCTTACTTATAGTGTGCCCTTAAAAGCAAGATTAAAATTATTTTGTACGGATCCCGAACATGAAGATTTTGAAACTATAGTTCAAGATGTGTACCTTGGTACAATTCCATATATGACGCCAAGTGGTACGTTCTGTATCAATGGAGCCGAACGTGTTGTAGTATCGCAGCTACACCGTTCTCCAGGAGTTTTCTTTGGACAATCTTTCCATGCTAACGGTACCAAATTATACTCTGCAAGAGTTATTCCTTTTAAAGGGTCTTGGATCGAATTTGCTACCGATATCAATAGTGTTATGTACGCTTATATCGATAGAAAGAAAAAATTACCTGTAACTACTCTTTTCAGAGCTATTGGATTTGAAAGAGATAAAGACATTCTTGAAATCTTTGATCTTGCAGAAGAAATCAAAGTTTCAAAATCTGGTCTTAAAAAAGTCCAAGGTCGTAAGCTTGCAGCACGTGTCCTAAATACATGGCATGAAGATTTCGTTGATGAAGACACTGGTGAAGTTGTTTCTATTGAAAGAAATGAAATTATTTTGGACCGTGATACCATCCTTGATAAGGACAATATTGAAGAAATTCATGAAGCTGCTGTCAAAACTATTCTTTTACACAAAGAAAGTTCACAGCAAGGGGATTATGCAATTATTCATAATACACTTCAAAAAGATCCAACCAATTCTGAAAAAGAAGCGGTTGAACATATTTACAGACAATTACGTAATGCTGAGCCGCCAGATGAAGAAACGGCGCGTGGTATTATTGATAAACTATTCTTTAGTGATCAACGCTACAACTTAGGTGAAGTTGGTCGTTACAGAATGAATAAAAAATTAGGTTTAGATATCGGAATGGATAAGCAAGTACTTACCAAAGAAGATATCATTACAATCATCAAGTATTTAATTGAACTTATCAATTCTAAAGCTGAAATCGATGATATTGATCACCTTTCTAATCGTCGTGTTAGAACAGTAGGAGAACAATTATCATCTCAATTTGGTGTTGGTTTAGCACGTATGGCTAGAACCATTCGTGAACGTATGAATGTACGTGACAACGAAGTGTTTACACCTATTGATTTGATTAATGCTAAAACGCTATCATCCGTAATTAATTCTTTCTTTGGAACAAATCAGTTGTCTCAATTTATGGATCAAACGAATCCTTTGGCAGAAATTACGCACAAGCGTCGTTTATCTGCACTAGGACCAGGTGGTTTATCTAGAGAACGTGCTGGATTTGAGGTTCGTGATGTACACTACACACACTATGGACGTTTATGCCCTATTGAAACACCTGAAGGACCAAATATTGGTTTGATTTCTTCTCTTTCTGTATTTGCGAAAGTGAATTCTATGGGATTCATTGAAACCCCATACAGAAAAGTTGATAATGCAGTTGTTGATATTAAGGGAACTCCTATTTATCTAAGTGCTGAAGAAGAGGAAGATCAAATGATTGCTCAAGCAAGTATTCCTGTAGATGAAAATGGTAAAATTACATCAGAAAAAGTAATTGCACGTCAAGAAGGTGATTTCCCAGTCATTGATCCTACTCAAGTCAATTATACCGATGTAGCACCAAACCAAATTTCATCGATATCTGCATCTCTAATTCCTTTCTTGGAACACGATGATGCCAACCGTGCATTGATGGGATCTAACATGATGCGTCAAGCCGTACCATTATTGAGACCACAAGCTCCTATCGTAGGAACTGGTCTGGAACGTCAAGTTGCTTCAGATTCTAGAGTACTTGTTAACGCCACTGGTTCAGGTGTCGTAAAATATGTAGATGCCAACACAATTACTATTGAATATGATAGAACAGATGAAGAAGCTCTCGTTAGTTTTGAATCTAATGTTGTTTCATATCCATTAACAAAGTTTAGAAAAACCAATCAAGGCACTTCTGTAAACCTTAAAGCCATTGTTGAAAAAGGCGATAAAGTAAAAAAAGGACAAGTTCTAACAGAAGGGTATGCGACTCAAAATGGAGAATTGGCACTTGGTAGAAATATGAAAGTTGCTTTTATGCCTTGGAAAGGGTATAACTTTGAGGATGCAATTGTAATTTCTGAACAAGTCGTACGAAATGATGTTTTTACGTCTATTCACATCGATGAATATTCTCTTGAAGTTAGAGATACTAAACTTGGAAATGAAGAGCTTACCAATGATATTCCTAATGTTTCTGAAGAGGCCACAAAAGATCTTGATGAAAATGGAATGATTCGTATTGGTGCTGAAATAAAACCAGGCGATATTCTTATAGGAAAAATTACGCCTAAAGGCGAATCTGATCCTACTCCAGAAGAGAAATTATTAAGAGCTATTTTTGGTGATAAAGCAGGTGATGTGAAAGATGCATCACTCAAAGCTTCACCATCGCTTCATGGTGTTGTTATTGAGAAAAAATTATTCTCAAGAGCAGTCAAAGATAAACGTAAACGTGCTCAGGATAAAGAAGATATTTCTAAGTTAGAGGATATTTATGACACTAAATTTGACGATTTACAGTCTATTTTAGTTGAAAAACTTTTTGCAATTGTTGGCGGGAAAACAGCTCAAGGCATTTCAAATGACCTTGGTGAAGATGTATTTCCAAAAGGGAAGAAGTTTACACTTAAAATGTTAAATTCTGTTGATGACTATGCACATTTAGTTTCTGGAAAATGGACCACTGATGCTGCTACCAATAAGTTAGTTTCAGAATTAATTCATAATTATAAAATCAAAGAGAACGACCTTCAAGGAAGTTTAAGACGTGAAAAGTTTACAATCTCTGTGGGAGATGAACTTCCAGCAGGTATCATTAAACTGGCTAAAGTTTACATCGCTAAAAAGCGTAAACTTAAGGTTGGAGATAAAATGGCAGGACGTCACGGAAATAAAGGTATAGTAGCGCGTATTGTTCGTCAAGAAGATATGCCTTTCCTAGAAGACGGAACGCCTGTAGATATTGTACTAAATCCACTTGGTGTACCATCTCGTATGAACATCGGGCAGATTTATGAAACGGTATTAGGTTGGGCTGGCCAAGATTTAGGAAGAACATATGCAACGCCTATTTTTGATGGTGCAACTCTAGATCAAATCAACACGCTTACAGACGAAGCCGGTATTCCTAGATTTGGACATACATACTTATATGACGGTGGAACAGGAGATCGTTTTGATCAAGCTGCAACTGTAGGGGTGATCTATATGCTTAAATTAGGGCATATGGTAGACGATAAGATGCACGCGCGTTCAATTGGACCGTATTCTCTTATTACGCAACAACCACTTGGTGGTAAAGCCCAATTTGGTGGTCAGCGTTTTGGAGAAATGGAAGTTTGGGCATTAGAAGCCTATGGCGCCTCTAGTACACTTAGAGAAATCCTTACTGTGAAGTCGGATGATGTTATTGGAAGAGCCAAAACATACGAAGCGATCGTTAAAGGAGAACCAATGCCGGAACCGGGATTACCAGAATCATTCAACGTATTAATGCACGAATTGAAAGGTTTAGGACTAGACATAAGATTAGAAGAATAATAGAAAAATCATTATCATAACCATATATTATGGCAAAAAAGCAAGATAATATTACAGTACCGAAATTTAATAAAATTTCAATTGGTTTAGCCTCTCCAGAGTCGATCCTAGGAGCGTCTCGCGGTGAGATCCTTAAACCAGAAACAATTAATTACAGAACTCACAAACCAGAACGTGATGGTTTATTTTGTGAGCGTATTTTTGGCCCTGTAAAGGATTACGAATGTGCTTGTGGAAAATATAAGCGCATCCGTTACAAAGGAATTATTTGTGATCGATGTGGTGTAGAAGTAACCGAAAAGAAAGTTCGTAGAGACCGTGTGGGACATATCAACCTTGTAGTGCCTGTAGCTCACATTTGGTATTTCCGTTCTTTACCAAACAAAATTGGTTATCTACTCGGATTACCTTCTAAGCAATTAGATATGATTATCTATTACGAACGTTATGTCGTAATTCAGCCAGGTAATGCCGTAAATGAAGAAGGAGAAGCCGTTAAGAAAATGGACTTCCTTACCGAAGAAGAATACTTAAATATCCTTGAAACACAGCCACAAGAAAATCAATATTTAGACGATACAGACCCAAACAAATTTATCGCTAAAATGGGTGCTGAATGTTTAATCGACCTTTTGTCAAGAATTGATCTTGATTCTTTGTCTTTTGAATTACGTCATAAAGCCAATACAGAGACTTCTAAACAACGAAAAACTGAAGCCTTAAAGCGTTTACAAGTTGTAGAGTCTTTAAGAGAGTCAAACTTAAATCGTGAAAACAAACCGGAGTGGATGATTATGAAAGCCATCCCTGTAATTCCACCAGAATTACGTCCGTTAGTACCACTTGATGGAGGTCGTTTTGCAACCTCTGATTTAAATGATTTATACCGTCGTGTAATTATTCGTAACAACCGTTTAAAACGACTTGTTGAAATCAAGGCTCCTGAAGTTATCTTACGTAACGAAAAACGTATGCTTCAAGAATCTGTGGATTCATTGTTTGATAACACACGTAAGTCATCAGCTGTAAAAACAGATTCTAACCGACCATTAAAATCTCTTTCAGATTCATTGAAAGGAAAGCAAGGTCGTTTCCGTCAAAACTTATTAGGAAAACGTGTCGATTATTCAGCACGTTCGGTAATTGTTGTTGGACCAGAATTAAAATTATTTGAATGTGGATTGCCAAAAAATATGGCAGCCGAGCTATACAAACCTTTTGTGATTAGAAAATTAATTGAAAGAGGAATTGTAAAAACGGTAAAATCTGCTAAGAAAATTATAGACAAAAGAGAGCCTGTAGTTTGGGATATATTGGAAAATGTTTTAAAAGGACATCCTGTACTCCTCAACCGTGCACCTACCTTACACCGTTTAGGAATCCAAGCCTTTCAACCAAAATTGATTGAAGGAAAAGCAATCCAATTACACCCCTTAGTATGTACGGCTTTTAATGCCGATTTTGATGGGGATCAAATGGCAGTGCATTTACCACTTGGACCAGAAGCGATATTAGAAGCACAACTTTTAATGTTAGCCTCTCATAATATTTTGAATCCCGCGAATGGATCACCAGTAACTGTTCCTTCACAGGATATGGTATTAGGCCTATATTATATGACTAAGCTACGCTTGTCAACTGCTGAAGTACCAGTATTAGGACAAGGCTTAACGTTTTATTCTCCAGAAGAAGTAATCATTGCTTACAACGAAAAACGTGTTGATTTGAATGCGCAAATTCGTGTAAGAACTGTTGACTTTAATGATGAAGGAGAATTAACAACTCAAATAATAGAAACAACAACAGGTCGTGTACTTTTCAACGAGAAAGTACCAGCTGCTGCAGGGTATATTAATGAAGTTTTGACTAAGAAATCATTAAGAGATATCATCCATGGTATTTTGAAAGTGACTTCTGTTCCTGAAACCGCTGCTTTCCTTGACGAAATTAAATCTTTAGGATATAACTTTGCCTTTAAAGGAGGACTGTCATTTAGTTTAGGTGATATTATAATTCCACCAGAAAAGCATACAATGATTTCTGCTGCGAATAAGCAAGTTGATGGTATTATGGCCAACTATAATATGGGACTTATTACCAATAACGAACGTTATAACCAAGTTATTGACATCTGGACCTCTACCAATGCTGAATTAACAGAGCTATCCATGAAGCGTATTAGAGAAGACCAACAAGGGTTTAACTCTGTATATATGATGTTGGATTCTGGAGCAAGGGGATCAAAAGAACAAATTCGTCAGTTGACAGGTATGCGTGGTTTGATGGCTAAACCTAAAAAATCCAATGCTGGTGGTGGAGAAATTATTGAAAATCCAATCCTTTCTAACTTTAAAGAAGGGTTATCAATTCTTGAATACTTTATCTCTACTCACGGAGCTCGTAAAGGTCTTGCCGATACGGCGCTTAAAACAGCTGATGCAGGATACCTTACTCGTCGTTTAGTAGATGTGTCACAAGATGTTATTGTTAATTCAGATGACTGTGGTACATTAAGAGGTATTTCGGTAAAAGCATTAAAGAAAAACGAAGAAGTTGTTGAGACTTTAGAAGAAAGAATCGTTGGACGTACTGCATTAAATGATGTGTATGACCCATTAACTGAAGAACTACTAGTTGCAGCAGGTGACCATGTTTCTGAAGTTATAGCGAAGAAAATTCAGGAATCTCCTTTAGAATCTATTGAAGTACGTTCTCCATTAACATGTGAGGCTAAAACTGGAATTTGTGCAAAATGTTACGGACGAAACCTTGCAACCGGAAAAATGGTACAGCGTGGTGAAGCCGTAGGGGTTGTGGCAGCACAATCTATTGGTGAACCAGGAACGCAGTTAACATTGCGTACATTCCACGTTGGAGGTATTGCAGGTAACATTTCTGAAGAAAATAAATTAATCATCAAATTTGATGGTATTGCAGAAATCGAAGATCTTAAAACTGTAAAAGGAAAAGATAACGAAGGCAATGCTATTGATATCGTTATTTCTAGAACTTCTGAAATTAAATTAGTCGATCCAAAAACAGGAATTGTATTAAGTACAAACAATATTCCTTATGGTTCTTCAATATTTATCAAAAATGGTGATAAGATTAAAAAGGATACTGTTGTTTGTCAGTGGGATCCATATAATGGTGTTATTATCTCAGAATTTTCAGGAAAAGTTCGTTATGAAAATATCGAACAAGGGGTGACATATCAAGTAGAAATTGATGAGCAAACTGGTTTCCAAGAAAAAGTTATTTCGGAATCTAGAAACAAAAAATTAATACCAACCTTACTCGTTGAAGATACTAAAGGAAATCTTATAAGATCTTACAATTTACCACTAGGTGCCCATATTATGGTTGATGATGGTGAAAAGATTAGCTTAGGAAAAATCTTAGTAAAAATTCCACGTAAGTCTGCTAAGGCAGGGGATATTACAGGAGGTCTTCCTCGTGTGACAGAGCTTTTCGAAGCACGTAATCCTTCTAATCCTGCAGTTGTTAGTGAAATTGATGGTGTGGTTTCTTTTGGAAAAATTAAAAGAGGTAATCGTGAGATTATCATTGAATCTAAATTAGGTGATATCAAAAAATACCTTGTAAAACTTTCAAATCAGATTTTAGTACAAGAGAATGATTTTGTAAAAGCAGGGATGCCATTGTCAGATGGATCAATTACGCCTAATGACATCTTAAACATTAAAGGCCCATCGGCTGTTCAGCAATACTTAGTAAATGAAGTTCAAGAAGTTTACCGCTTACAAGGGGTGAAAATCAACGACAAGCATTTCGAAGTAGTGGTTCGACAAATGATGCGTAAAGTACGTATTCAAGATTCTGGAGACACAATCTTCCTAGAAGATCAATTAGTTCATACTTCTGATTTCATTAAAGAAAATGATGATATTTTTGGAAAGAAAGTAATTGAAAATGCTGGTGATTCTGAAAACCTTAAGGAAGGACAAATTATCACAGCACGGGTCTTGAGAGATGAAAATTCTCTACTTAAGCGTGAAGATAAAGCAGTTGTTGTAGCAAGAGACGCTAGTCCAGCAACAGCAACGCCAATCTTACAAGGAATCACAAGAGCATCGTTACAGACTAAATCGTTTATTTCTGCGGCATCGTTCCAAGAAACAACGAAGGTTCTTAATGAGGCAGCTGTCAATGGTAAAGTAGATACTTTAGAAGGCTTAAAAGAAAATGTAATTGTAGGACATAGAATTCCAGCAGGTACAGGTTTAAGAGCCTATGAAAATATCATTGTAGGTTCAAGTGAAGAATTTGAAAAATTGAAAGAAAAGAAGGAAGAATTAAACTTTAATTAAGCTTTATGAGTACGCCAAAAGATCCTTCAAAAAAAGGACAGATTAATATCGAATTAGATGACACAGTAGCGGAAGGTACTTACTCTAACCTTGCGATTATCAACCATTCTGTTTCTGAATTTGTAGTGGACTTTGTCAATATCATGCCGGGGACGCCAAAAAGTAAAGTGAAGTCACGTATTATACTGACACCACAACATGCAAAGCGTCTTGCGAAAGCATTACATGAAAATGTAAAACGGTTTGAGCAAGCTCATGGCGAAATTAAAGATTATGAGCAACCTCCAGTTCCCCTTAATTTTGGGCCAACCGGACAAGCTTAATTCATACTAAATAAAAAAATCTCACTTTTAAGTGAGATTTTTTTTTGCAATTAGATGACTTATTTCATCTGTTTGCATTCGTATTAATCTAAGAAAAATACAATAGTACTGACAACTCTTGCTTTTTGAACGTAAGGCGCTGGAGAGTCATAGCGTCCTGCAATCGAAATTTGCCCTTGAGAAGCCGTTTTAATCTTCCCTAGTGTGGCTTGAGAATCATTAGCGAATTGTTCTCCAGCAATTCGTGCATTTTTTGTGCTCTCCGCAATTAATTTTGGTTTAACTGAATTCAATTCTGGAAACACATAATCCGTATAAATTCTACAAGTTAATCCTTCTTTAATGAGATCGTTTCTTAACTGATTAGCCTTGTTTTCTACTGTTTTTACATCATCTGATTGTATTGTTAAAGATAATGCGTTAGTATATCGGTTTATTTTGACGCTTACAGTTTTGCCATTTTTCCATTGCTCCTCATAATATTTTTCTTTGTCTGAGAGTTCCGCGTTGCCTACGGATATATTGGCTTCTTTAAACCCTTTTGCTTTTAAGTAATCGATAATACGTGTTTTTTTGTTTTCAGTATCACGTATGATTTTTTGCAAATAGTCTCCAGAAAAGGAAAAGCTTAAATTAATTTGAGCAGATTCAGCGGTAATATTCATTTCTGCTAGTCCTTTTACTTTCACGACACGGTCTTTGTCACTGAATGTTTTGAGCCTTTGAAAATAAAAAATCCTAATAAAGAGAGTCCAATAATTAAGGAGACCCCAACAAATTTGGGTCTAGAGTAGTAGTTCATGTTTTTATAAATTTGGGTTTATATTCAAATATATAAAAATAATATTAAAAAAAAAGAAACTAAAATTCCGAGGTCAAATGAAATGTAATAGAGGGGTATTTTTGTTCAGTCATTTGTAATGAAAACATAGAATCAGCTAAAAACACTAACTGCCCTTGTTTGTCTGTGGCTAGAAACCGTTGTTTGACGCGTTTAAACTCTATAAATTCTGGATGGCTTTTGCTTTCAGGTTCTACCCAGCATGCTTTGTGAACATTAAGATTTTCATAGCTACATTTTGCCCCATATTCATGCTCTAAACGGTATTGAATCACTTCATATTGTAGAGCCCCAACAGTTCCAATGACTTTTCGCCCATTAAGGTCTAATGTGAAGAGTTGTGCTACACCTTCATCCATTAATTGATCAATTCCTTTGTATAATTGTTTTGATTTTAAAGGATCTGCATTATTGATATATCTGAAATGTTCTGGAGAGAAGCTAGGGACGCCTTTATAGTTTAAAACTTCACCTTCGGTTAGTGTATCTCCAATTTTGAAATTTCCTGTATCATGAAGGCCTACAATATCGCCTGGGTAGGAGATGTCTACAATTTCTTTCTTCTCAGCAAAAAAAGCGTTTGGACTCGAGAATTTTAATTTTTTATTGTGTCGCACATGAAGATAAGGTGTGTTCCTTTTGAATTCTCCAGAAACGATTTTAATAAATGCTAAACGATCTCGGTGATTTGGGTCCATATTAGCATGAATTTTAAAAACAAACCCTGAGAATTTAGATTCATTAGGTTCTACTAAGCGTTCTTCACTATTTTTTGGTCGCGGTTTTGGTGCAATGGACACAAAGCAATCCAGCAACTCTCGCACTCCAAAATTATTTAGGGCTGATCCAAAAAAAACGGGTTGCAAATCGCCGTTTAAATAGTCGTTTGTATTAAAGTCAGGATAAATGCCCTCAACCAATTCAAGTTCTTCACGCAGTGTTTCCGCAGCAGTATCTCCAATACTTGTATTTAAAGCAGGATCTGAAAGGTCAGAAATTTTTATTGTCTCTTCAATATCACGTTTACTATCTCCTGTAAATAAATTGATGTTTTTCTCCCAAAGGTTATAAATCCCCTTAAAATCATACCCCATTCCAATTGGAAAACTTAGTGGTGCCACTTTAAGATTCAGTTTTTGTTCAATTTCATCTAATAAATCAAAAGCATCTTTACCTTCACGATCCATTTTATTTATAAAGACAATGATTGGGATGTTTCGCATTCTACAGACTTTTACCAATTTTTCAGTCTGTTCCTCTACCCCTTTTGCAACATCAATCACTACAATTACACTGTCCACAGCGGTAAGTGTTCTGAAGGTGTCTTCGGCAAAATCTTTGTGACCAGGCGTATCTAAGATATTAATTTTTATGCCATTATATTCAAAAGCCAATACAGAAGTTGCTACCGAAATTCCACGTTGACGTTCAATTTCCATAAAATCACTTGTAGCACCTTTTTTGATTTTATTGCTTTTAACAGCACCTGCTTCTTGAATTGCGCCTCCAAAAAGAAGTAGTTTTTCAGTCAGGGTCGTTTTTCCTGCATCGGGATGCGAGACGATTCCAAATGTACGGCGGCGTTCAATTTCACTTAAAAAAGACATAAAAAGATAATTTTGGCAAAGATACTATTATTCCCAAAAAACAGAGAAGAGTATACTAAAGTTATCACTTTTTATTTTTGTTGTTTTATTTTTTAAGAATTTGTGCTAAACACTAAGTGTATTTCCCTCGCTACCTTTTAGAGAACTAGCTTCAAAATAGAAATCAATTTTTCCTAAATAGAGACCAAAACACCCCACTTGATTTACAAGTACGGTTTTTCCAACGGCATTGGTTTCTTCGGTAGGTTTATCCAAAAAAGTGTGAGTGTGTCCACCAATAATCAAATCAATATCTTTAGTGGCTCGAGCAAGTTTTAAATCAGAAATTTTAGCCTCCATATTTTTGTAGTCATATCCCAAGTGTGAAAGACATATAATTAAGTCACAGCGTTCCTCTTCCTTTAATATTCGACTCATGTCTTGAGCAACTTCAATAGGATCTTGGTAGGTAGTTTCCTTGTAATTCTCTTTATTCACAAGTCCTTTAAGTTCAATACCTAATCCAAAAACCCCTATTTTGATGCCTTCTTTTATAAAAGTCTTATAAGGTTTAACATACGTGTCCATAAGCGTATTAGAAAAATCATAATTTGCAGAAACAAAGTCAAACTTAGCATGTGGAAGTTGTGCATAAAGCCCGTCAATGCCATTGTCGAAATCATGATTTCCAATAGTAGCCACGTCATAGTCTAGCATACTCATCAATTTGAATTCGAGTTCACCACCGTAAAAATTGAAGTATGGAGTGCCTTGAAAAATATCACCAGCATCTAAAAGTAAGGTGTTTGGATTTTCCTTTCGTATAGTTTGTACTAGTGAAGCCCGTTTTGCAACGCCACCTTTTTTGGCGTTTGCTCCAGCGTTAGGGCTAAAAGGTTCAATATGGCTGTGGACATCATTAGTGTGAAGAATTGTAATTTTTGTTACTGCAGATTTTGTACAAGATAATCCTAAGCCCCCTAAAGAAAGGAGTGCAGTGGATGCTGCTGTTTTTTGAATAAAATGTCTTCGTTTCATGTGTCGTTTATTAATTATTTTTAATGGTCACATAGTACATCTATTAATCATTCCCTTTCATATCAAGCTTTAGGGGGAGATGTTTAATGTGTTTTGTATTAATTTTTAAGTTTTATAAAGCGTTGGTCTTTTGTGGGACTAAGCGTATCATAGGTTTTGAAATAATCAATCAAAACAGTTCTGATTTTATAATTTAAATCATAGAGGGTGTCGCTTTTTTTTAAAAAATACATTTGGTCACCTCCTTTATAAAGATAATCATTAGTAGCAACGAGGTATGTTTTTTCCATTTCAACGGGCTCACCACCAATCAAAATCGTATTGTAGGTGTTATCCGAATTTAAAATCAATTCTAATCCTGAAATGGGGTGAGGTTTCCCAAATTCTTTGAGATAGGAAGTCATTTCCATAATCACAGTGCCTTTTAGAGCAACCACGATGACACTGTTTTCAAATGGCATAAGGCTGTAAGCAGTTCGAGTTGTAATATTTCCTTTGGATAAAACTGATCGAATGCCTCCATGATTCAATAAGACCATGTCTAAATTTTTTCCTGTACGACTCTTAAATATAGGATTGGAAAGTTCCATAATGGCATCTGCCATCAAATTCCCGATTGCGGTATTGTAGTTTCCATCATTTTTTGAGTAGGTATCTGTTGAATAACTTAATATTTTAGTCATGGATTTGTCTAGATTGATTTTATAAGGGTCAATCACAGCTTCAATATCTTTATTTGATGGAAGTTCCTCAGCGATGATACGGTTTTCAGCATTAATGTTTACAAGCTGTTTAGAGTTTTCGCATGAAAAAATCAAGGAAATAAACCCAATAATTAGAACTAATTTATACTTCATTTATGTTACATTTGTAGTTGTCAATAAAGGTAAATGTTTTTTAAACAACTTAGATCCCTAACTCTGCAAAAAAATATTACTTTAATTCTTAAATCTCGAGTTAAGGATTTTAAAAGTAGTAAGGTCAAAACTATTGGCGTAATATTTGATTATGAAGCCTATCATGACTATGATTTTTTTAGAGCTTTAGTTAATGATTTTGGGTTAGGGTATAATAACATTCAATTTATTTCTATGATAGGAATGGAAAAAGACAAACCCAATAGTTGGGATGCCTTTTTTAGTAAGGAAAGTTTTGATTGGTTAGGCCGACCAAAAAGCGCTGAGATTGATGAGTTTACTTATAAACCTTTTGATGTATTGATTAGCTACTATAAAAGTAATAAGTTAGAACTTAATTTGATCACAGCACGGTCTAAAGCAAATTTCAAAATAGGTCTATCTAATGATGACCCTCGATTACATGATTTCACTTTAGATATAGAACCTAAAGACACAGATATTTTTAAAATAGAATTAACTAAATATTTAACCCAACTAAACAGGTTATAAAATGAATATATTAATTGGAACTGGAGTAGCCCTTGTCACTCCATTTAAGTCAGATCTAAGTATAGATCATCAAGCCCTAGCAAAAATTGTAAAATACAACATCTCAAATGGGGTTAATTACTTAGTCATTAGTGGAACTACTGGCGAGAGTGTAACCGTAACAGCTGCTGAGAAAAAAGAGATTACACAAACGGTTATTTATGCTAATAAAGGTCGTGTACCTTTGGTTATCGGAATAGGAGGAAACAATACAGCAGCAGTTGTGGCCGAATTACAATCCACAGATTTGTCGCCTTTTGCAGCCATTCTATCGGTTGCTCCGTATTACAGTAAACCCACTCAAGAAGGATTTTATCAGCATTTTAAAGCCGTAGCAGAAGCGTCTTCAATTCCAGTGATTTTGTATAATGTCCCAGGAAGAACGGCTAAAAATGTAGAAGCCTCTACGGTTCTTAGACTTGCTAATGATTTTAAGTCCATAGTAGCAGTCAAGGAAGCGGGAAATAATATGGAACAATATCTCGAATTAATTAAACATAAGCCTAAAGACTTCTTGGTTATTTCTGGTGATGATGATTTGGTGTTAGGCGTAACTCTAGCAGGTGGATCAGGTGTAATATCAGTTATTGGGCAAGCGTTTCCAAAAGAATTCTCTCAAATGATTCAGTGGGGACTTGAAGGCAATGTTGAAGACTCTCGTAGAATGGAAGCACGTTTAATGCCTATTATAAATATGATATTTGAAGAAAATAACCCTGCTGGAATAAAAGCAGTATTTAAACATCTGGGCTATTGTGAAGATTCAGTCCGTTTACCTCTTGTTCCTGCTTCAAAAGAGTTACAAGCCAAAATAGCGACTTTTATAGCACAGTTTTAGTTAAATATTACTTAAACATTAAGTGTGGGAATTCAAACCATTTAATTTAGCTAAACTAATAGTTTTTTAAATCCGTTATAAATCCGTAATTTTGCCCTCATTCTTAAATAATTTATGAAGAATTTTATTTACATACTAATCATAGCATTTTCAATAAACTCTTGTAGCGAATACCAGAAAGTATTGAAAAGTGAAGATATTGCTGCTAAATTCAAATTAGGAACTGAACTTTTTGAAGCGGGTAAGTTTGGTAAAGCAAATCGAGTTTTCGTGCAAATTGTGCCAAAATACAGAGGCAAGCCTCAAGCTCAAAAATTGATGTATATGTATTGTAGAACATTTTACGAAACTAAAGATTACTATACAGCCAATTATCAGATGGAACGTTTTGTAGATGCTTATCCCAAAAGTGAGAAAATACAAGAGATAGCATTTTTAGCGGCCAAAAGCTACTACGAACTGTCGCCTTTGTTTTCTAAAGATCAAACAGAAACAGTGGAAGCTCTAGATAAACTTCAATTATTTATCAATACTTATCCACAGTCTGAATATTTAGATGAAGCCAATTTATTGGTAAGAGAACTAGATAATAAGCTTGAAGAAAAAGCATTCAAAATCGCCTTACAATATAATTTAACAGGGCCGTTTCATCGGGATTATAATTCAGCGATTACGGCTTTAGATAATTTTTTAGTTGAATTTCCAGGCTCATCGTATAAACAAGAAGCGATGTATTATAAATTTGACTCTGCTTATCAGTTAGCTGTAAATAGTGTAGCGTGGAAACAGACAGAGCGTACAGAAAAAGCAATGAGCTATTACAATTCATTAGTATATGCATTTCCTGAAACCAAAGACAATGAAGATATTCAGAAGATGTACGAGGCCCTAAAATCAATTCAAACTAATTCAAAAACGACTAAAAGTTAATATTCATTATGGATTTAAAAAAAGTAAATGCACCCGTTAACACAGAAACTTACGATCGTAATAAAGTAGATGCACCAACGCAAAATATTTATGAAGCGATTTCTGTAATTTCTAGAAGAGCAGAACAAATCAACACGGACATCCGAAGAGAATTGATCGACAAGCTTGAAGAATTTGCTACGTTCAATGATAGCTTAGAAGAAGTTTTTGAAAACAAAGAACAAATCGAGGTTTCTAAATTTTATGAGCGTCTTCCTAAGCCACATGCATTAGCAGTTCAAGAGTGGCTAAATGAAAGAATTTACTACCGTAACGTAGAAGACGATTCTCAAGAACAGTAAAAATGTCTGTTCTAAGCGGTAAACATATTCTTTTAGGAATTACTGCTGGGATTGCTGCGTACAAAACAGCAGCCCTCGTAAGATTGTTTATCAAAGCTGGTGCTCATGTCAGAGTCATAATGACGCCTGCAGCCAAAGAATTTATTACACCCCTTACACTTTCAACCCTTTCCAAAAATCCCGTAATCTCGTCCTTCACAGACGATACGGACGACAATGCGGTTTGGAACAACCACGTTGAGCTCGGATTATGGGCTGATTTATTTGTTGTCGCACCAGCTACAGCTAATACACTTTCCAAGATGGCTTCAGGGAATAGCGATAATTTTTTAGTTGCAACCTATCTCTCAGCTAAATGTCCAGTCTATTTTGCCCCTGCAATGGATTTGGATATGCATAAACATCCCACTACAAAAACCTCTATAGAAACGCTCAAATCTATAGGAAATAATCTCATCCCTGCAACGTCAGGAGAACTTGCAAGTGGATTAGTAGGCGAAGGTAGAATGGCAGAGCCAGAAGCAATATTAGAACATATAGAATTACATGTTTTAGGGCAGTTACCTTTGTATGGGAAAAGGGTTCTAGTGACTGCGGGTCCAACTTACGAGGCTATAGATCCTGTACGTTTTATTGGAAATCATTCTAGTGGTTTAATGGGTTTTGAAATTGCAAATTCCGCTGCCCAGCTCGGGGCTGAGGTGGTTTTGATTACTGGACCTACACATTTAAAAGCCAAAAACTCCCAAATCAAAATAGTTCCAGTTATGAGTGCAGATGAGATGTACACTCAAGTCCATACCTATTTTGACGCTGTTGATGTAGCTATAGCTTCTGCTGCAGTAGCCGATTATAAACCCAAAAATGCAGCATCTTCTAAAATAAAAAAGTCAGCTTCAACGTTATCTTTAGAATTAGAAAAAACAAAAGATATTTTAGCATCGATTGGAGCACTCAAATCTCACCAATTATTGGTAGGTTTTGCCTTAGAAACAAATGACGAAGTTGCCAACTCAATAAAGAAATTGAAATCTAAAAATTTAGATTTAATTGTATTAAATTCGTTAAACGACAAAGGAGCAGGATTTGGCGGTAAATCCAATAAAGTTACCCTAATCGATAAAAATTTAGTTCAAACTGAATTTCCTCTTAAATCAAAAGCCGATGTCGCCAAGGATATAATGAATGAACTTTTAAAACAAATCAATGCGTAAATTAGTCATTTTAGTTGCTTTTTTCACTTCAATTCATATCAGTTCACAAGAGCTTAATTGTACGGTGGTGGTAAACGCCCAACAAACGGGTAATGAGAATGTTCAGGTTTTTAAAACTCTTGAAAAACAACTAAAAGAATTTGTAAATAATACACGTTGGACGACCAAGACATACAAAACTCAAGAACGTATAGAGTGTAGTATGGTGATTACGATTCAAGACTATCAATCGAGTGCATTTCAAGCTACAATTCAAGTTCAATCGGCGCGCCCTGTTCACAATTCATCCTATGTGAGTCCAGTCTATAATTTTAATGATAAAGACTTTAATTTTAAGTATTTAGAGTATCAGAATTTGAATTTTAACCCCACTCAATTTGAATCTAATTTAGTTTCTGTTATAGCGTTTCATGCTTACATAATTTTAGGAATGGATGCAGATACATTTGAACTCAAAGGAGGAGATGCCTATTATAAACAAGCGCGTGATATTGTTAATTATTCGCAACAAAGTAGTAATCCAGTAGGGTGGAAGCCACCTTCAGGAGGAGATCAGACACGAAGCGCATTGATTAACAATATAATGTCCCCAACTTTCAAAGAATTCCATTCCCTATTATTTGCCTACCATTTCCAAGGTTTAGATCTTATGGCGACTGCTGCAAAAGAAGGAAAAACTGGAATTGCAACCGCACTCTATCAATTAAATGAACTTCATAAACAACGTCCAAATTCATTTTTGCTACGTGTGTTTTTTGATGCTAAAGTGGATGAGATCACAGATATATTTTCAGATGGTCCCGATGTAAACAGTGCTGATCTTGTTTCAACGCTTTCTAAGATCGCACCTACGTATTCAAGAAAATGGCGCAATATAAAGTTTTAAATATTTTTCAATATCATTTCACATTAGTATAATAGAAAGTTTATCTTAGTTGCACTAAATAAAATGACACCTTGCTTTCAGAATTATCCATAAAAAATTATGCTCTAATTGATACTCTACATGTTCAGTTTGATTCGGGTTTTACCTGTATTACTGGAGAAACAGGGGCAGGTAAATCTATTTTATTAGGCGGTTTAGCGTTGGTTCTTGGAAAGCGTGTCGATTTTTCAAACATCAATGATCCAACTCAAAAATGTATTATCGAAGCGAGTTTTAATATTGAAAATTTTAATCTAAAACCTTTTTTTGATGATCATGATCTCGATTTTGAGATGCTTACTCTCTTAAGACGGGAAATCCTTCCCTCTGGAAAATCAAGAGCATTTGTAAATGATTCTCCTGTGAATCTCACCGTTTTAGCAGCGCTCGGTACTCAGTTAATTGATATTCATTCACAACAACAAACACAAGAACTCACCAACGATGATTTTCAGTTTCAAATTATTGATGCCTTGGCAAAAAATAGTAACGCTATTGAAATCTATCAGCAGCTATTGAAATCGTACAAAACATCACAAAAACAATTGAGTGCCTTAATCGCTGCAAAGGCTCAGTCAGAAAAAGAGCAGGATTATCAGGCGTTTTTATTAAAAGAATTAACAGAAGCAAAACTTCAAGGCATTGATTTAGATGCTCTCGAACTTGAATACAATACACTTAACAATGTAGAATCCATTCAAACCGAACTTGCCCTAGCAAATCAACTTATAAGTACTGAAGATTTAGGAATAGCTTCGAACCTTATGACCTTAAAACAAGCGTTTCATAAATTATCAAGTATGAGCACGCTTTATACTTCCTTATCGGATCGTATTGACAGTATGGCTATCGAATTAGATGACGTTTTTAGTGAGATAGAATCTGAACAAGCTAAGTTAGAGGTCAATCCGAAGCGCTTACAAGAAATTGATAACATCCTTAAAGCGGTTCATAATTTATTTTCTAAACATTCGGTAAATACAGTAGCAGATCTTATTGAAATTGAAAGTCATTTAGCGACGCAGTTGGATACTTTGGCTTCTTTAGATGATACCATAGCCGAAAAAGAAAACACGCTTGAATCGCTTACAAAAGAACTTGATAAATGTGCTGAAACTCTAAGTAAACAACGGTTGCACGTATTTCCAGAGCTAGTCAAACAACTAGAAGCAATACTGTCAGATTTAGGAATGCCAAACGCCCGGTTTAAATTGCTATTAAAGCCTTCGGAATCGTATTTGTACAATGGAAAAGACCAGCTAGAATTTTTGTTTACAGCCAACAAAGGAGCTTCGTTTTTACCTCTCAAAAAAGCTGCATCTGGTGGAGAATTGTCTAGAATTATGTTGGCAATTAAATCAGTGTTATCAAAGTATCAACAGCTACCAACCATTATGTTTGATGAGATTGATACAGGAGTTTCTGGAGAAATTGCACATAAAATGGGCGATATCATGAATCAGATGAGCGCTTATATGCAAGTGTTTTCGATCACTCATCTCCCTCAAATTGCGGCCAAAGGACAAGCACATTTTAAAGTTTTTAAACAAGATATTCAGCAGACTACAGTGACCGCTCTCATAAAATTATCAAGTGAAGAGCGCGTGGAAGAGATTGCTCAAATGCTTGGTGGAAAAAAATTATCGGCATCGGCAATCGCACATGCGAATCAGTTATTGAATTAATGTTATCTTTGCCCAGAAATTAAATAAAAATCGACACTTAAATATATAATTATGTCTTACAATTTACTAAAAGGAAAACGCGGAATTATTTTTGGAGCCTTAGATCCTAATTCAATCGCTTGGATTACTGCGGAGCGTGTTCACGAAGAAGGCGGTACGTTTGTATTGTCCAATGCACCGATTGCAATGCGAATGGGGCAGATTGATGAATTGGCTAAAAAAACAGGTTCACAAGTCATAGCTGCAGATGCCACTTCTCTTGAAGATTTAGAAAATTTAGTACAACAAGCTACCGAGATTTTAGGTGGTAAACTTGATTTCGTTTTGCACTCTATTGGAATGTCAATCAATGTCAGAAAAGGTCGTGCTTATACTGATCAAAAATATGACTGGACACAAAAAGGAACGGATGTTTCTGCAATGTCTTTTCACAAAGTTATGCAAACCTTGTATAAACATGATGCCATGAACGAATGGGGAAGTATTGTGGCGCTTACTTATATGGCTGCACAACGTGTGTTTCCTGATTATAATGATATGGCAGACAATAAGGCTTATTTAGAAAGTATTGCTAGAAGCTTTGGATACTTCTTTGGTCGCGACAAAAATGTTCGTGTCAATACCATTTCACAATCGCCAACCCCAACCACTGCTGGTAAAGGTGTAAAAGGATTTGATGGGTTTATTGCTTATGCTGATAAAATGTCACCATTAGGAAATGCGACTGCTCTTGATTGTGCTAATTATACCGTTTCACTATTTAGTGATTTAACCAAACGTGTGACCTTACAAAACCTGTTTAACGATGGTGGTTTTAGTAATATGGGTGTCAGTGATGCCGTGATGGAAAAATTTACTGAAGAGTAGTTAGCCATCAAAACTCAAAATATAAAAAACCCATAGTTTTGCTATGGGTTTTTTTATACCACGTCAATTCACTACAATTCAAACACTTTGTGTAACTTTGTTACTATGATTGCTAGTGATTTTTCATTTATCATTCCTGTTTTTAACCGTCCAGAAGAAATTAGAGAACTTCTAGAAAGCTTTGGGGCTTTAGAGTCGCCTAAGACATTCGAGATTGTCATTATTGAAGATGGCTCGACTCTAGATTCAAAACGTAAAGTTGATCAGTTTAAAGACACTCTTAAAATCAGTTATTATGCTAAAGAAAATACAGGTCCTGGACACTCTAGGAATTACGGAATGGAACGCGCTAAAGGGCGTTATTTTATTATTTTAGATTCAGATTGCATTCTCCCACCAGAATATTTAACGGCTGTAATTTCCAAACTAAACTCCCAATATGTGGATGGGTTTGGAGGGCCTGATGCAGCTAAAGATACATTTACAGACCTCCAAAAAGCGATTAATTTTTCCATGACATCTTATATGACCACTGGAGGAGTTCGAGGCGGAGACATCTCTATTGAAAATTATGAACCCCGCAGTTTCAATATGGGGATCTCTAAAGAAGCTTTTCAGTCAACTGGAGGTTTTGGACGTATTCACCCTGGTGAAGATCCCGATTTGTCCATCCGTCTGAAAGAAATGGGATATCACCTTCACCTTATTCCCGAAGCATTTGTGTTTCATAAACGTCGTATATCGTTAAAAAGTTTCTACACGCAAGTGAATAAGTTTGGTCAAGCTCGCCCGATTCTAAACAAGTGGCATCCGCAGTCGAAACGATTGGCCTATTGGTTTCCAACAGTATTTACAATAGGATTTATATTTAGTGTTTTGTTGGTCATTATCGGTTTTTATGGAGTTCTAATCCTTTATGGACTCTATTTTTTAGCTGCTATGATTGGCGCTTTTCGGACTTCAAACAGCATTAATGTATCTTTTTTAGTACTTCCTGCCATTGCTATTCAGTTTTTTGGTTATGGACTTGGATTTCTAAAAGCAACTCTAAAGTTGGGGCTTTCGTCTAAGAATGAAACATCATTGTTTCCTAACTTATTTTTTCGCGCACAATGATTAATAAAAATAAAACCATAAAATCCAATTTAGTTCAAGGGAAGCGTTTGAATGTGTTTGTATTATTTTTGGTTCTGTCGTTTCTAATTTCATTACTCGTAAAGCTATCAAATACCTACACACAAACGCTCAAATTTGAGTTAGTTCCCACACAATTATTATCAAATGAAGTTCTGATTTCAAATGCGTCTAAATCCATTAAGGTCACACTTTCAGGCAAAGGTTTTGAATTGTTAAAATACTATATATATCCCCCTAAAATTGAGGTTGATTTTTCACAATTAAACAAAGACAAAGCCCTTTACTACTGGACAGAGCGAAGTCAGTTTGAACATATAATTAATTATTTTGATGAAAAGGTCACTTTAAAATCTATTAATCCTGATACTATTTTATATCCTTATGATCGCCAATTTATAAAAAAAATACCTGTTGAAATTGCTGTAAAATCAAGCTTTGCCGTAGGCTATGATTTGGTTCAGCCTTTTCGATCAGATCCGGATTCCATTACGCTTATGGGACCTGAGTCAGTGCTAAAATCTATAAATGCTGTACGTACTAAAACTACAACGTTTACTGCTGTTAACACCACTATTAATAAAGTAGTAGGCTTAGATATAAAAAACAAGTCTAACCAGTTAACCTATTCTCATAAAAAGGTATCTATACATGCTGAGGTTGATAAATTTACCGAAGGCACTGTCAGTGTTCCAGTCACTATTGTGAATGTCCCAGAAAATTTAACTATTAATTTTTTCCCCAAAGAAATTAGGGTTCTTTTTTATACTTCTCTAAAGGCATACAACAGTGTTAAAGCCCATCAATTTTCAGTAGAATGTGATTTTAATGCGTTAACAACTGATAACAAGTATTTAAACCCCCTTTTGGTTACTCAACCAAAAACAGTTAAAACAGCTAAATTAGAAACCACCGAATTTGAATATGTAATAACGCCTAAAAATGACTAAAATTGTAGGACTTACGGGAGGTATTGGTAGTGGCAAAACTACTGTTGCTCATATGTTTAAAGCTTTGGGTGTTCCTGTTTTTAATTCAGATGATGAAGCAAAAGTGTTGATGAACAGTTCCGTGATCATTAAACAAGAAATAATAGAGTTGTTAGGCGAAAACAGTTATAAAGATGATGTTTTAAACAAACCTTACATCGCTTCGCAAATATTTAATACTAAAGCGGTATTAAAACAAATAAATGCGATAGTTCATCCCAAAGTAGCGGCTGCTTTTGATACTTGGGTATCTAAACAAAATTCTCCATATGTTATAAAGGAAGTAGCAATTTTATTTGAAACGCGAACTGAATCTCTTGTGGATTTTATTATTACAGTTATAGCTCCTCTTGAAACGCGCATCCAAAGGGTTATGGAACGCGATCAGAAATCTAGGGAAGCGGTTGAACTTATTATAGACAATCAATTGTCAGACTCAGAAAAAATTAAAAAATCACACTACGTTATTGAAAATAATAATCGTTTAATAACAGAAAAAAAAGTGTTAGAAATTCATACTAAAATTCTAGATGCATTGCATAAATCCTAAAAATTAACATTTGTGTTAAGCTAAGGTTAAAAGGAATTTTAACATAATTTAAATTCTTAATTTTGAATAATGAATAAAAAATTGTTCACTTTATTAGTCATTCTGATGAGTTTATCTCTTATCGGAATTATTTTTGTTCAAGCCTATTATATTAATAATTCGCTTGAAACAAAAGAAGAACAATTTACATTTAATGTAAAAAAAGCATTAACCTATACGACCAATCAAGTTGCTGATATTGAGTATAAAAAATATGTCAAAGCCCTGAGTAAAATCATTTCTGAAGGGAAAGAGCCAGACACTTCGGCTATTCGAAGTATTACAGTTTATAAACAAGACAACAACACGAATCAAATTATCATTTATAATACAGGGATTTTAGAAGAAAATTTCAAAGTACCTTCCCTTATAGATCTTAATATTGATAGCCTTGGGTTGAGTAGTTTTAAGGGCAGAACAACCACTAAAATATATGACAATAACAGTATTGGAGGCGATTTTGTTTCTACCACAGAACAGTCCTTTGAGAAAGTCCTAAATATGGATAAGTTACAAAAGGCTACTTTTGAGTCTCAATACAAATCAGAAATTAAAAACACGCCTATTCATAAGCGTGTGTCATCTGATGGTATTCGAAAATTATTAAGTAAAAAGTTAAAAGAAGATAACATTGATATTGGATTCGAATTTGCAATTTTCCATAACGATATTGGAACAAAAATTCAGTCTAATAACTTTGACCAATCTTTAATTTCTACCATTGGTGCTCCCATTTTTTTAGATGATAATGACGATAGTAATTTTAAACTGTACATCAATTTTCCGGAACGTAAAAAATTCATTATTTCCTCAATAATAGGGGTTACTTTTTTATCGGTTTTATTTACCTTAATTATAATTATTGCCTATACAAGCGCCTTGTATCAGTTGATTAAGCAACGCAAAATTTCTCAGATGAAATCTGATTTCATTAACAATATGACGCATGAGTTCAAAACGCCTATAGCAACCATAAATTTAGCGTTAGACGCCATTAAAAATCCACAAATTATTAAAGATCAAGACAAGGTGAAACGCTACCTTCAAATGATTAAAGACGAAAATAAACGAATGAATGCTCAAGTTGAAAATGTATTGCGAATTTCTCAGCTACAGAAAAAACAACTTAATATTAGCAAAGATCGGCTTAAACTTCACGACCTAGTTGAAGATGCCATTACACATGTAGAGCTTATTGTAGAAGATAGAAAAGGATATATTAAAACCCATTTTAATGCTGATAAATCATCTATTTTAGCCAATGAAACGTACTTTACAAACGTGATTGTTAATATTTTGGATAATGCTGTAAAATACTCCAACGATGCCCCAAAAATTGATGTTTATACAGAAAATGTAGGAAATAATATACTGTTAAGAGTTAAAGATCAAGGGAAGGGTATGAATAAAGCCGTACAAAAACGTATATTTGAAGAATTCTATAGAGAATATACTGGGAATGTCCATAATGTCAAAGGGCATGGACTTGGATTGGCTAATGTCAAAAGGATTGTAGAGAATCATCAAGGAACCGTTTCTGTTGACAGTGAAAAGGGCAGAGGCAGTGTATTTACTATAAAATTACCACTAATTGCATAATATTATGGAAGAAAGCTTAAAGAAAATATTATTAGTCGAGGATGATCCAAATTTTGGAACAGTACTAAAAGAGTATCTATCTCTTAATGGTTATGAGGTTGTTCATGCCAAAAATGGAATGGAAGGTTTTGAGAAATTTAAAAAAACAGACTATCATTTGTGTATTTTAGATGTGATGATGCCTTATAAAGATGGGTTCACACTCGCTAAAGAAATTCGTGAAAAAAATTCTGAAATCCCCATTATTTTTCTAACAGCTAAAGCACTCAAAGAAGATGTTTTAAAAGGCTATAAAGTAGGTGGAGATGATTATCTAAACAAACCTTTTGACAGTGAAGTACTGCTTATGAAAATTAAAGCAATTATTCAACGAAAAACTGTTGATACACTTGCTGATAGTAAACAATTTGAGTTCACCATTGGAGGAA